>Ga0233423_10001397_pt1 | contig 12189 bp, 15 predicted proteins | sample Watercolumn_Mata_FD_180713 | JGI IMG/M metagenome (GOLD analysis project Ga0233423, IMG submission 180713) | Freshwater microbial communities from Lake Matano, South Sulawesi, Indonesia - Watercolumn_Matano_2014_112_MG | ecosystem: Environmental > Aquatic > Freshwater > Lake | place: Indonesia... | reverse complement strand
CCCCACCTGGTTTCTTGGCAACACCCAGGCCCAGGTCATCGGCACACTGCTGGTGGTCATTTTCTGCTACCTGGGATCGGTGCTGCCTATCTGGGCCTGGGCACAGCCGGTCAACTACGTCTCCTTCTGGATTGTATCACTGGGGATGCTGGGCGGTGTGATCGGCCTACTTATCTGGCACCCAGGGATGGGCGACTTCCCTGCCTACACCAAATTCACTGTTGGCGCTGGACCGTTGTGGCCCATGCTCTTTGTCACCATCGCCTGTGGGGCCATCTCCGGCTGGCATAGCCTGGTCTCCACCTCTGGCACGGCCCGCCAGTTGGAGAAGGAGACCGATGCCCTACCGGTGGGCGGCGGCGCCATGTTCATGGAGATGGCATTCGCGGTCATGGCCTTCCTAACCGCGACGGTCGCCTTCGGCGGATTGAAAGGCTACCAAGATACGCTGAGAGCCAGTGCTGCGCTGGGGGTCTTCGCCCAGGGGTTGGCCAATTTCTTGCAGCGCATCGGCATCCCTACCGATTTCGGTGTGGCCTACGGCTCAGTCTTCCTGGTCATCATGGGCCTGACCATCATGCAGTTGGTGGTACGCTTCATGCGCGTGGCCAGTGCCGAGTTGCTGGGTGAGCCGGTGCCGGTGATGAAGAATATCCACGTGGGCACCATCGTGGCCCTGCTTCTGACGCTGCTCTTCGTCTGGATCATCCCTTGGCTGACCATCTGGGTGGCCTTTGGCGCTTCCAATCAGTTGATGGCTGGCCTGGCCCTGCTGCTGATCTCGCTGTGGCTCCTGTCGGAGGGCAAGAAGCACACCTGGGCGTTCTACCCCTCGATCTTCATGATCATTACCACTATCGTTGCCCTGCTCTTCGTCGCCTACAACAACCTTTTCAAGACACTGCCGGCTGCCAAGACGGCTCAGGCTTCCATCGCCGCCGTCCTCATTGGCATCATCTGTCTGGTGCTGGTAGTGGCAGCGGCCTTCCTGATTGTGGACGGCTGGCAAGCCATCCAGCGGGCCAGGGCGAAGAAAGCCGCCGAAGCCTAGTGAACATCAGCCTAACGTGAGATGACGGGAGAGCCTGAAGTGGCTCTCCCGTCTCTTTTGTGGGCTGGAGAGCTCTCCCGGAATTGGTTTATCTGCTTGACGAAATGAGACAAAAGGTGTATCATTAGCCTCAAGCCAGGGCCTGTCAAACAAGGCGGCAGCGATGATCAGGATCGTGGATTGGATCTGGAGCTTCCCCACGCTAGAGGATCGGCTGAAGCGTATCGAGGAGTTCTTGACCAACGAAGGTTACTCCTTGCCTGCCCCTCCCAGCGGGGTGGATCGCTCCGAACAAGAGGAGAAGCACGTCGTTTACGGTGAGGTGTGGACTGTCGAGTACTCTGTGCTTGACCAGGCGGGCCGGAAGGTGTATCATTACCGAGAGAGGGAAATCAATCACATCATGCTGGGACGCATAGAGGCTGGCGACAGTTGGGCGATAGAACATCTCTCTCGTCTTCCGGCGATCCTTAAGCATGGGAAGACAGCCTACACTGAAATAGATAAGGTCGTCTATCTCAGCAAACAAAGGTATCTGCACCCAGATAAGGGCATTTACGTGCCTCTTCAAGTGATCGTTAAGCGGAGCAAGGCGGGACGGTGGTATGTTGACACTTTTTATCCAGTGCATAGGTAATGAGGTGCCTATGAGAAAAGTCTTACGTTTCCGTTATGAAAAGAATCAAGGCTATTTTTCGCTGATGTGGAAAGACTATGATAGGGGTGGAACAGGGCATGACACGCGTCACTATAGCTATCTTTTTTTCCCCATCCGTGACTTGACGACAGGAGAAATAGTCGGTTTCTGCAATAGCGGTGGCGAGCTTCCCAAAGACTACCCTCGCATCATGCAACTGCTGAAAGAGCACCCCATCCACGAGCGCTACGACGTGCCTGAACTTGGTCTGGTGGACGCCACCGTGGACCAGATTCTGACCGCCATCTACGAGCAGTACGGCCTGGCTCCCCGCTGGGAGAGGCCCCCTATCCAAGTTGAAGTGGTGCGCCCTGCCTGAGAGTCTCCTCGCTGACCGGGTCTGAACCCATTGTTGTGCCTTCCTGCAAATCTGGTTATAACAAATGCCTGGCCTCAGCGTCGACGAAGGCCATGCTCAGGAGTTGACCAATTAGTTTATGGTGAGAGCTATGAGTGATTTGCCTCTCTTTCGAGCTTTCAAGTCAATAGAAAGTAGTTTTAGCCCAAATGCTGAAATTGTTCTTTTCCACGGCGATGTGAACGAATTTGTCGCTCAGATTCCTGATAACTCGGTCAGCCTTGTCGTAACATCGCCTCCTTACAACCTGGGCAAAGAATACGAGAATCGTGTTGCAATCGAACAGTACCTAAAGACCCAGGCCCAGGTTATTAGTCAGCTCTGCCGTGTGCTAAGAGAAGATGCTAGCATTTGTTGGCAAGTGGGTAACTTCGTAGAGAATGGGGAAGTTTATCCTCTCGACATACTCTATTACCCTATATTCAAGGAACTTGGTCTAAAGTTACGCAACAGGATTGTCTGGCGGTTTGGGCATGGGCTACATGCTTCAAAGCGATTTTCGGGACGTTACGAAACCGTCTTGTGGTTTACGAAGAGTGACAACTATGTTTTCAACCTTGATGCTGTCCGTGTGCCTGCCAAGTATCCGGGCAAGCGCCATTTCAAAGGGCCAAACAGGGGGAAGCTGTCCGGAAACCCCTTAGGCAAAAACCCATCCGATGTTTGGGAGGTAGTAGCCCAGGATTGGGAGGAGGCTTTTTGGGATATTCCAAATGTAAAGTCTAACCATCCAGAAAAAACGATTCATCCTTGTCAATTTCCTATTGAGCTTGTTGAGCGTTGCATACTCGCACTTACGAAGGAAGGCGACTGGGTATTTGACCCATACGTAGGAGTAGGGACTTCTCTGATTGCTGCTGTCATGCACAATAGACGGGTAATGGGTAGTGAAAAAGAGGCTGAATATGTCGAAGTTGCCCGCGAACGTCTCCTAGCCTATTTCAATGGGACACTTCGCTACCGTCCCATTGGTAAGCCTGTGTATCAGCCAACAGGTAGGGAAAAGATAGCTCAAACACCAGACGAGTGGAGAGACACCTCCCAGGCGAGATTGTTGGAGAGACAAGGTGGATACGAATGATTGTCGCAGGCGTGTACTCCTTCAACAACGGCAAGGAAGTCATCGAAGCCCAGTACGCAACTGAGTTGCGAGAAGTAGAGCAAGTGATCGCCGCAGTGGACAGCACACAATGCAAGACGAAACCCAGCCGTGAAAAGACTATGCCTGGGAAAACCCTGTATAGTCCTCGTGCTTTGAACAAAACGTTCAAGCGAGAATTTGAAGCTCGTGCCTGGCAGAAGCATAAAGTGCGGTGTGAATATCCCGCTGAGTATTATGTGCCTGGCTACGTTTCCAATGCTTCATCAAAGGGCGCTTTCCGAGAGATAGATTTCGTGAAGAACCGTGTAGGAGTGGAGGTTCAGTTTGGGAAGTACGCCTTTATGGTATATAACGTTTGCGCAAAGATGACAATATTTCACAAGATGGGCGTGATTGATGCAGGTATCGAGATTGTGCCTCTCAAGGTCTTTGTTGATGAGATGTCAACGGGTGTTTCCTATTTTGAACAGTTCGTATGGGATTTGGAACACCGTGGAATTGCTGATATTGACATCCCCGTACTTATTCTGTGAGTGACAGCGTAGGAAGACAAAGCGGACAGGTAGACAACAGCAGTCGGGAGAAGCGCGCTGTTAGGGGAAGAGCCAAGTTGGTGAAATCGGTGAGCCGTTTGCGGAAATTGGCTCGTGCCTTTTGTCAAGTCATCTACGGGATGACCATCTACGACATGGTGCGCGAGCTCAACAAGGCCCGGGCCCATTTGGATCATTTGTTCATTCTGGCTGTCTTCGGTGACCTGTTGGGCGTGCCCATCCTGCCGCCCTATTACTCCCTGCGGCTCCTGCCCTACATCGTCCCCACCCTGGATACATGGCGACGCAGCATGTTGAGAGAGAAAGACCTGACAGATTTGTTGGATCAAGAACTCGGTTGATTACTAAGCCGTCATTGCGAGGAGCAGAGCGACGAAGCAATCTCCGCCGTTGTCAGCAATTGCGCCTTGGGGATTGCTTCGCTACGCTCGCAATGACAACAAGATAACATCAGGAGGTAGTCAAATGACAGAAGAGCAAGAAATGAGCAAGTTGAAGAGATTCGGCCTGGGTATGCGCGATTTCCTGTACGGCATGGCTGGCCACGACATGACCCGCTTCGCCCTTAAGACCCGCGGCAGCATGGAGCATCTATTCATCCTCATCACCATGGGCGACCTGTTGGGCGTGCCTATCCTGCCGCCCTATTACTCCCTGCGGCTCCTGCCCTATGTGGTGCCCCAGATTTCCACCTGGAAGCGCCGCATGTTGCGCGAGCGCGACCTGACCGACGCGCTGGCATGAGTGAGTAAATCGGTAGAGGATTATGTATGCTTCTCACGACCAATTTGTGTCGGGAAACGTAAGTTTGCAGTCATGCCGCTACAATCTTGGCGTCGTGGGCTCACTACGAGGTTAGGCGGTATGGATACTGACCTACACTCACCTGGAGTCAGGAAATGCCAGAAGTAGCACGTTTTTTTGGAATCATCATTCGCATGTTTGCCGAGACGGGCGCTCAGCACCACGTGCCCCACCTGCACGCTTACTACCAGGATTGCAAGGCAACGTATCGGATTGATTCCGGTGAGCTTCTGGCAGGCTTCCTGCCACGCCGACAACAACGCCTGGTGGAAGCGTGGATTGAGCTTTATCAGGAAGAATTGTTAAAGAACTGGAACCTGGTTGAGGCCGGTGAACCCATCAAGAAAGTGCCTCCATTGAAGCGAGAGGAGAGATAGGATATGGATCACCCAATGGTAAATGTGACGGACTTGGCGATTGTGGGGCCCTATACCTTGCGCATTATTTTCGACGATGGTACCGAGCAGACCATCAACTTTGAGCCTGTGCTATATGGCTACTACTATGCACCGTTGCGTGACCTGGATTTCTTCAATCGAGTTCGTTTAGACCCCGAGATTCACACTCTGGTATGGCCCAATGACGCTGACTTTGACCCTGCCACCCTTTACAACTGGCACCGGGGGGATGGAGCGGAATTGGCGCAGAAGGCAGTGCGCTGGCACAAGGCTCAGGCTGGCATCGTTGAGCGAGTTTCGTAGTACCATCTCCAGGTTAGGCAGGCTGAACACACACGAACCGCAAACACACGCGCCCCGACAACAGCGGCTTTTTGGCATAGTTGGAAGGCGGCTTCATTTCGTGTGGCACGTTGGGCGTGGGCGGCGTGCTGGAGCGTTAGGCGACATTCCACATAGTACATCGGTTCGATGAGAAAGCGAGGGGTCTGAAATGACGACTCTACTCTCGAAAGCCATAAAGAGAATCGAAGCACTACCCCAGGAAATACAGGATGAAATCGCAGAGCAGCTCTTGGAGGATGTTGAGAATGAACTCCAATGGCAAAAGGCGCTTGCCAAGCCGCAACCCAAGCTTGACAAGTTAGCAGAAAAAGCCCTCCAAGAGTCAACCGCAGGCAAATCAAAGAAAATAAAGTCACTCTGAAAAGTTCTTGTCGCTCACGCCACAACGCCAATTGAGTACAGCGTCACCAGCTACCATTTACCACGACAGGAGAGGAGGACATTCATTTTGTCACTAGCAAGAATCTTCGAGGAACACCCCAACCGTAGATACATCATGTTCGGGGGTAAGGGAGGCTTGGGTAAGACGACCTTTAGTGCCGCTACGGCTTACTGGCTGGCCAAGCAAGGCTACAAGGTGTTGGTTTTCTCCGTTGACCCCCAGGCCTCTCTGACCGACATTTTCCAGCGGGACATTTTCGGCAAGGGGGCAGTGGAGATTATACCCAACCTCTACGCCCAGGAGATTGACGCCGACCAGCGGATCAAAGAGTACCAGGGAGAGATCCGACAGAAGATCTTCGACATGTATGGCCTGGACGAGATCCCTGAGGAGATCGAAAACTACATCCAGGCAGCGGCGGCCGAACCAGCGATGGAAGAAAGCGCCATCTTCGACAAGGTGGTGGACATCGTGGTCGGCGCCGAGTACGATTATTACATCTACGACCTGGTGCCGCTGGGCCACGCCCTCTATTATCTCAGTATGGCCAGCGTCTACGACGAGTGGATCGGCAAGATCACCCGGCTGCGTCAGGAGATGGAAGAGTACCGGCAGGTAGCGGCGGTAATCCAACGCGACAAGGAGCTTGAAGAGGACTTAATCCTCAAGGAATTGCAGGACATCAAATATCGCATCAACACCTCGTCGAGTATTCTGACCGACAAGCAGAGAACCGCCTTCTTCTTCGTCATCATCCCCGAGGAAATGGCTATCCTCGATACCCAGAAGGCAGCGGTACTCTTCGCCAAATTCCAGGTGCCTCTCTCAGGATACGTAGTCAACCGGGTTATCCCTGCCGAGTTGGCGGCGCAGAACATCCCCGAATACTTGCGGCATCGCCTGGAGATGCAGGAGGGTTATCTCAAAAGGATAGACGGGCTGTTTGGTAACCAGGTACTGGCTCGTGTCCCTGAGTTCGAGCGAGATATAACCGGCCTGGAGATGATCGAGAAGATGGCTGAGGCGATGTTTGGGGGTGCTCCCTCCCCTGTCAGGGACGGGGGAGGGTAGGGTGGGGGTGCTCTTATGACTGTGCAGCGATTGATTGCCATTGGCTTCATCCTCTTATGTGTGACCGTGGCCTGGGCCATCCTGGGCGCCAGCGTCACCATGCGCACCCATTCCGGCTACGAGACCCTGGGCAGACAGGTGGAAGAACTGTGGGGTGCGCCCCATGTCCAGGCCGCGCCGGAGGTTTACTTCCCTCCGCCCGATGAATGGACACCGCCGCAATATCTGGAGCTGGGGTCCAGTGACATCCAGGTCGCTCTCAAGCTGAAGCATCGCCAGAAGGGACTCCTCTGGTACAGCACCTATGATGTCACCTTTGATGGTCACTACACCGTCCAGAATCCGTCGGACATAGCAGAGGAGGTAAAGGTACGCTTCGTCTTCCCCTCTACCAGCGCCATCTACGACGATTTCATCTTCACCATCAATGGCGTCAGAGTTACGCCTGATGAGAAATCAGGGGAGGGCGTTGTCACTACCATGGAGTTAGCCCCGGCCGAACAAGTGGACATCCAAATCGCCTACAAGTCCAGGGGGCTGGATCGCTGGTTGTATAGCTTTGGAATGGGGATCGTCAACGTCAAGAACTTTACACTGACGGTGGACACCGATTTCAAGGACATCAACTTCCCGGCCCGCACTATCTCTGCTTCTACGAAAACGCCAACGCCCCAGGGATGGAATCTGCAATGGCGTTTCGTCAATCTGCTGTCCGACTTCAACGTGGGGGTGGAGATGCCTCACAAACTCAACCCGGGGGCGCTGGCCAGCCGGATGAGCTTCTTTGCGCCGGTGTCGCTCCTATTCTTTTTCGCTGTGCTGGTGATGCTAGGAGCGATGAATAGGGTGAATCTACATCCCATGCACTACTTCTTCCTGGCAGCCGGCTTCTTCGCCTTCCATCTCCTCTTCGCCTACCTGGCGGACCACCTGTCACTGCAACTTACCTTCATCATCTCTGCGGCTGTCTCTCTGAGCCTGGTGGTAAGCTACTTGTGGCGGGTGGTCAATCGTCGTTTCGCCCTCCGCGAGGCCGGTATTTCGCAATTTCTTTTCCTGGTGCTGTTTTCCTACGCCTTCTTCTTTGAGGGCTATAGTGGCTTGGTGGTGACTGTAGGAGCCATCATCACCCTGGCAGTGCTAATGCAGATGACAGCCAGGGTGAACTGGGAGGAGGTTTTCCAGAAGAAAGCCGCTACCCCCACCCTACCCTCCCCCGTCACTGACAGGGGAGGCATTGGGGAAGGCAAATGGTTCGACAGGCTCACCACAAGACTTGATAAGGGAGAAAACTATGATTGACAAAACCACGCAGAAGTTCCTGGCTGAGCATCCCGATATGAAATACATCTTCTTCGGAGGCAAAGGTGGAGTGGGCAAGACGGTATTGGCCGGGGCCGCGGCTCTGTGGTTCGCCAGTCAGGGCAAGCGAACCCTACTGGCCTCCACCAACCCGGTGCACAGCCTGACCAGCATGCTGGATCAGAACGTCTTCGGCGTCCCTACCCTGGTGAAGGGAGCAGACAATTTCTACGCCTACGAGATAGACACCAAAGACACTATCGAGAGGTCAAAGAAAGAGATCCGCGAGAAAATTAACTGGTTTCTCAGGTTCGCCGACATCAAGACCAAAGCCGACGAATTCGTAGAATCGGCCACCATGAACCCGGCCTTCGAGGAGTCGGCCATGTTCGAGAACATGATTGACCTCATGTTCGAGGACAAATACGAGGTCTACGTCTTCGACACCGCACCGACGGCCAACGCCCGGCGTCTCCTGGGCATGTCCAGCGTCTACTCCATGTGGGTCAACAAGATGCTCAAGAGTCGCGAGGAGGCCAGAAGCCTGCGGGAGTTGCTGTCCTACAGCAAGAAGAAAGAGAAAGATCCCCTTCTTGAGTATCTCTTACAATTCCAGAAGCGCATGGGCCGAGCCAAGGAACTTCTGACCGATGACCACAAGACGGCCTTCTTCTTCGTGACCTTGCCCGAAGCGTTGCCCATCGCTGTGATTAAGCGCTTCATCGCCTGGTTCCACGATTTCGGCATTCCAGTCGGCGGGGTGGTGGTTAACATGAAGATTGATGAGGCTACAGTGGGGGAGGACGCCCCGGAGTTCGTTAAAAACCGTCTGAAGATGCAGGAAGAGTACATGGAAGAAATCTGGCGCAGCTTCCCCGATGTCCGGGCCATCGTCCCCCTCTTTGAGACAGAGGTGCGAGGTGTCGAAATGCTGGGGCGCACGGCTCAGGCCATGTTTGGGTAAGAGGGAATCAGGAAACCAGGGAATCAGGACGTCAGGACTACCGATCTCTGATTCCCCGATCACTGATTCCCTGATCGAGAACTGGCTATGAACCTCTATTTGCTAATCCTCTTGGAAGCTCTGCTGTTTATTTTGATCTTTGGCGGCCTACCCGTGCTGAGAAAGGAGGGGCTTTCCCTTCAACTGGCCGTAGAGGTGTTGGTTCTCACCGCCCTAAGCATCGGAGCTTCCATGCTGATCGGCTTTCGCCTGGATCCCATCCTCTTTCTGATCTTCCTCTATCTGGTCGTCATGCGCTGTCGGGTGCTGATTGACCTGGGGAACCTGTTCTCTTCCAGGGGACGCCACCAGGCGGCTTTGTCCGTTTACCGGCTGGCGATGCAGTTGGGACCCGATCTCCCCGTCCGTCTCATGGCCCTCATCAGCTACAGCGCTGTGCTGGTGCGGATAGGAGCCCTGGAGGAAGCCGTTCGTATTCTGGAAGGCGTCGTGGAAAAAGGAGGGGATCACCTGCAGCCCAAGCACGAATCCGCTTGTCACTACAATCTGGGGGTGGCCTACCTGCGGCTAGGCAACGAAAGCCGGGCCGTGCGCGAGTTCAACCAGGCCATTGATGCCTGGCCCTTGTCTCCCTACGCCCAGTACGCCCAGGCAGCCCTTGAGAAAAGGCGGACCAAGGGAAGTATGGCGAGCAAAAGTGTGAGCGAGGGTGAAGAGAAGGACGGGGCCTAGTGATCATCGTTGTGGCCATCGTAGTGACGACTTCAGTCGTCCCCAAAGCGGCTAAAGCCGCCACTACGAACACTTTTCAGAGAGGTTTTTAGTGGTCGCTGGGCATAACAGCCAGGGCCAAATCCTTCAGAGAGGAAAGGAGAAAGAGCGCCGACTGTTCATCCACTCCAGCCAGGGAAAGGCTCACCAGAAGGTGAGGGTCTTTCTTGCTGAGCGATAACCTCAGCAAGCGAGGGCTGAGACCTTCTACTAAGTGCGAAATGGCATCCACCTGCTGCTGGCCTTTCTCGCCTCGACAGGCCATCACCAGGCCACCGGCTGTCTCCTGGCAGATCCAGGTTTTCTCGTCGAGTTCTTTCAACACTCCCCTGGACAGGCGGCCTGTCTTCATCACTTCGACCTCACCCCGTGGCCAGGCACGCAGAGTAGCTTTAAAAACCAGGGAGTCTGTCCTTCCTCGCAGGAGGTTGAATACCCAGAACAGAAGGATCTCCCTGGGTTCCAAGAGGATGGTCGCTTCTATCCTCTTGAACTGGGCTTGTGCCTTTCCCAGGTTCACCTGGAATCCCGACGTGCCCAGCCGGCTAACGGTGATCTGATCACCAAGGGCCCGCAGACCATGGACAATCCACTCCAGCAGCCGTTCCCCGCGCTTGCGGTTCATCTGCCAGCCCACGATGTACCAAACGACGAGCAACGCGCACAAAGCGATCACCGCCTGGGTTGCGATCTCAGTCATGTTATCAGAACCCTCCTTAATTCCTCACTGACTTGTTACTTGTTGCCTCGTTGCCTATTGCCGATTTAGTTTAGCAGAGTATTGATTGACCATTAGTGTTAACTTAAGGCTCAAAGGCCCGTCCCCGGGCCGCCCCGGGGACGGGGCTCAGAGCTTAAGTTGACACAAATGATTGATTGACTGTCAATTACGATATCGAAAGGAGACCAACATTGTGAACGAGCCTTATACTGAGTTGAGCCGAAGTATAAGAACAGTCGCCGAGCTAATGGCCATCTCAGCCCGCACGGCGCCCAAGTCGGCAGGCCAGGACTTTGTGGTGACCAGGATTGTCGAAGGCGACGATCTCCAGAGGCTGGCCGAGAAGATGGTCGAATTCGGGGAGCGAACAGGCAAAAAGAACTTCGATCGCGACGGGGCCAACGTGCGGGACTCCGCTGCGGTGCTCCTCATCGGCCTGAAGGACGCCAAGGCACTGGGCCTCAACTGTGGCGCCTGCGGCTTCGACAAGTGTCTCAAGCCCAACACCCACAAAGGCGAATTCAAGGGGCCTCAGTGTGCTTATCGCCTGCTGGACATGGGTATCGCCCTGGGCTCGGCGGTGAAGACGGCCAGCCTGCTCAACGTGGACAACCGCATCATGTATCGCGTCGGCGTGGTGGCCCGGGAGATGGGCCTAATTGACGCCGACTACGTGATGGGCATCCCCCTCTCCGCCACGGGCAAGAGCATCTACTTCGACCGATAGCAAATGTATCGTGTTTTGACCATTAACCCCGGTTCCATCTCCATCAAGGTGGCTATCTACGAGGACGAACATGCCGTCTTTTTGGAGACGATTTACCATTCAGCCGAGGAGATCGCCACCTTCCCCCGCATCGCCGACCAATATGAGTTTCGCCGCGACGCTGTGCTTAGGCTTCTGGACGAGCATGGAGTTACGCTGGACTCGCTGGACGCGGTGGTGGGACGAGGGGGCATCCTCCGGCCCATTCCCAGCGGCACGTATCTTGTCAACGAGAACATGCTGAATGAGCTGCGCCATCCCCAGGAGAGGGAGCACGCTTCCAACCTGGGGGCCCTCATCGCCGACGAAATCGCCCGACGGGTCGGCATCCCCGCCTTCATCGTGGACCCGGTCTGCGTAGACGAATTCGATGACATCGCTCGCATATCTGGCCTGCCGGAGATCGAGCGCAGGAGCCTCTCCCACGCCCTCAACCTCAAAGTCGCCGCGCGACGTGCGGCCAGGGAACTGAGCAAACGCTACGACGAGGTCAACCTGGTGGTAGCCCACCTGGGCGGGGGCATCTCCGTCACCGCTCATCGTCGGGGGCGGATGGTGGACGTCAACCAGGCCCTGGACGGCACGGGCCCCTTCGCCCCGGAGCGAGCCGGGGGGCTGCCGGTGGGCGACGTGCTGCGCATGGCTTACTCGGTCCCCCCTTATGATGACACGCATTACACTTACAAGGAGATGTTCAAGAAGATCGCCGGGCGTGGGGGGCTGGTGGCCCACCTGGGCACCAACGACGCCCGCCAGGTGGAGCGGTGCATCGAGAAAGGCGACGAGCACGCCAGGCTGGTGTATGAGGCCATGGCCTATCAGATCGCCAAGGAGATTGGCGCGATGGCGACCGTGCTCAAGGGCGACGTGGACGCCATCGTCCTGACCGGTGGGCTGGCCCGC
>Ga0233423_10001396_pt1 | contig 12199 bp, 13 predicted proteins | sample Watercolumn_Mata_FD_180713 | JGI IMG/M metagenome (GOLD analysis project Ga0233423, IMG submission 180713) | Freshwater microbial communities from Lake Matano, South Sulawesi, Indonesia - Watercolumn_Matano_2014_112_MG | ecosystem: Environmental > Aquatic > Freshwater > Lake | place: Indonesia... | reverse complement strand
CTAGGCGTTCAACTGAAGAGTGCCTCTGAGATATTAATCGGAGACATCGAAAAATTACTGAAAGTTCTAGCGAAGAGAGCCAGGGCCTATAAAGATATGGTTTGTGTGGGCCGTACACACGGAGTACATGCTGAGCCTACTACCTTTGGTTTAAAGCTTGCGCTTTGGTTTGATGAGACTAGGCGTAATTTGGGCCGCTTAAAATTAGCTAAAGAAGGAGTTTGCTTAGGAAAGCTCTCTGGAGCCGTAGGCACATACTCTAATATCGATCCCTATGTTGAAGGCTATGTTTGTAAGAAACTTGGTCTAAAGCCGGTTAAGATCGCCACACAGATAATACAACGGGATGTATATGCCCAATATCTGGTAACCCTTGCCTTAATCGGGGCGTCTTTGGAGAAATTTGCTACTGAAATCAGGCACCTGCAGAGGACGGAAGTTTTAGAGGCTGAGGAACCTTTCGCCCGTGGGCAGAAAGGCTCAAGCGCCATGCCGCATAAGCGTAATCCGGTCATCTGCGAACGCATCTGTGGTCTGGCGCGCCTGTTACGCGGTAATGCAGTTGCGGCGATAGAGAATATTGCGCTTTGGCATGAACGGGATATCAGCCATTCTTCGGTTGAACGTGTAATTCTCCCGGATTCGACTTTAGCCCTAGATTATATGCTTAATAAATTTATCGAAGTAGTGTCCGCAATGAAGGTTTATCCGGATAACATGCTGAGCAATCTGGCTAAAACAGGCGGCCTGATTTTTTCGCAGCGTGTTTTGATTGCCTTAATGAATAAAGGTCTATCCAGGACTAAGGCTTATGACTTGGTTCAGTATGCGGCTATGCAGACCTTAAAAGGCGCCAGTAATTTCAAAGACAATCTCTTGGCTCTACCGGAAACAGCCAAATACCTTAGCGCCAAGGAGATTGATAAGATATTTGATCTGGATTTTTATTTGCGTAACGTAAATAAGATTTTTGCGAAGGTCGGATTATAATTTAACCCTGCCTTTTTTCAACCTCGTTAATAAACATGCAGTACAAAATCGAAGTAATGGATAAGCCCGGTATTTTTGACGCTGTCGGTACCGCTGTAGCCAGAGATATTTGTGATCTTGGCATTACCAGCGTAAAAAAGGTAGAGTTTATCCAGGTCTATATCCTAAGAGGTAATCTTGCTTACGGGCAGCTTATCAATATCTGCGAAGAGCTTTTAACGGATAAAGTTACCCAGATCTATAAGATTTTATCCAACGCATCAAATAATCTATCGAGAGCTAACCAGCATATCGTAGAGGTAACTTATAAACCCGGAATGATGGATCCGACTGAAGCTTCAGTCTTAAAAGGTATTCAGGATTTGGGGATTAAAGAAGCAGAATCGGTTAAGACTGCCAAAAAATATATTATTTCAGGGAGGCTTTCCTCATCTCAATTAAAGACTATCTCAGAAAAGCTTCTTTATAATAAGCTCATCCAGCATATAGTTAATTCCCATCTTGCCGGTGAGGATATAACACATTTGCCTTCCTACAGTTTTAACCTTGTTACAGTAGATTTGCTTGGGGCAACCGACGCAAAACTTATGGCAATAAGCAAGAAAGGTCAACTCTTCTTGAATTTAAATGAAATGCGTCGTATCCAGGACCATTTCCGCAAGATTAAGCGTAATCCTAGTGATTGCGAATTGGAAACAATTGCCCAGACCTGGAGCGAACACTGTTATCATAAAACTTTCCGCGGGAATATCGATTATAGAGAAAACAGGGCTAGGCCGAAATTAGGCAATAGATTTATCAGGAACCTGCTTAAGAGCACAATTATGAAAGCAACCAGAGAGTTGAATAAGAACTGGTGTGTCTGTGTCTTTAAAGATAATTCTGGAGTAATCAAATTTGACAGGAGAAATAATATTTGTTTTAAAGTGGAGACGCATAATCATCCGTCGGCATTAGAGCCATTTGGCGGGGCAAATACTGGTATTGGCGGAGTAATCCGGGATTCTCTAGGGACTGGACTTGGAGCCAAGCCGATTTTAAACAGCGATGTTTTTTGTTTTGCCCCCCCGGATTTAGCTTTTGATAAGGTTCCGCCCGGATCACTGCATCCCAAACGGGTCGCAAAGGGCGTAGTAAGCGGCGTGCGTGATTATGGGAATAAAATGGGAATTCCTACGGTAAACGGGGCAATACTATTTCATGAGCATTTTGCAGGTAATCCTCTGGTATATTGCGGCACGGTGGGAATTCTTCCCAAAAATAAATCATTCAAGAAAACAAATAAAGGCGATTTGATTGTAGTTGTAGGAGGCGCAACGGGCCGCGACGGGATCCACGGGGCGACTTTTTCATCAGGCGAACTTACCCACGAATCTGAAAACATCTCAAGCGCAGCTGTGCAGATCGGTAACCCCATCGAAGAAAAAAAAGTGCTGGATACTGTTTTAAAGGGGCGTGACCGGAATTTATATAGCGCGATAACGGATTGCGGGGCAGGAGGGTTGTCCAGTGCCATAGGAGAGATGGGCCGGGAATTAGGCGCTAAAGTTTTTCTAGACCGTGTACCCTTAAAATATTCCGGGCTATCTTATATGGAGATCTGGATATCTGAGTCTCAGGAGAGAATGGTGCTTTCGGTTCCTCCTGATAATATAGATGAATTAATCACTCTATTTTCGAGTGAAAATGTCCGTGCAGCGGTAATCGGAGAATTTACCGGCACTAAGAGGTTGGAGCTTTATTACGGAGGGAATCTGGTTTGTGATTTAGACATGCATTTTCTGCATGAAGGCATCCCGCAGATAGCCAAGAAGGGAGTTTATATCCAATCCAGACACAGGGAACCTAAGATTACTGCGCAAAGAAATCTTACCGCTGCTTTATTGAAGCTATTAGGGCATTATGATATCTGTTCTAAAGAGTGGGTGGTCAGGCAGTACGATCACGAGGTCCAGGGAGGTTCGGTCATTAAGCCTCTGTCAGGAGTTAAGAATGACGGGCCTTCTGATGCCAGTGTAACCAAGCCGTTATACGATTCGGATAGAGGAGTTATTATCGCTAATGGAATAAATTTTCGTTTTGGCTTTATTGATCCTTACTGGATGGCAGCAAGCTGTATTGATGAAGCCCTGCGCCAGATTGTCTGCGTCGGCGGCTCTTTAAAGAGAACAGCGATCTTAGATAATTTCTGCTGGGGGAACCCGGATAAAGAAGACCGCTTGGGCGGCTTGGTGCGTGCAGCATACGGCTGTTACGATACGGCAAAGGCATATGGTGTTCCTTTTATCTCAGGAAAAGACAGCTTCTACAATGAATTCAGCGTACGCGGTAAATCTACGCCTATCCCTGGTACGTTACTTATTTCGGCAATCAGCGTAATGGAGGATGTAAATAAGGCAGTTTCCATGTACGCAAAAGAAGCGGATAATTTAGTTTATGTTGTTGGTCTGACCCGCGATGAGTTGGGCGGTTCGCATTATTATGATTTATATGGCAGTATTGGTAATTGTGTGCCTAAGGTTTATCACAGAAGTGCAATGAAGACTTTTGTTGCAATAAGCGCAGCGGCAAAAAAAGGCCTGGTTCAGGCGATACATGATTGTTCTGACGGAGGCCTGGCTGTTGCACTAGCTGAAGTAGCCTTTAGCGGCGACTTAGGCATGGAATTATTTCTTTCGGAAGTCCCGTATGTTTCGACTTCTAAACGCAATGATTATCTTCTTTTTGCGGAATCAAATTCCCGTTTTGTGGTTGAAGTCAGAAAGAGCGATAAGAAAGAATTTGAAAGGATTTTAAAAGGTGCCTCTTTTGGCCTAGTCGGATGCCTTAGAGATAGTTCCGAATTTAAAATATATGGCTTAGACGGAAGAATCTGCCTGGATGCAAGTATAGTTGAATTAAAACAAGCGTGGCAGAAGCCTTTAAGATGGTAGGAGACTGTTTGTCTAAAAGGAGCCTAGAATGAAGAAATTTAAACCTTGCCCTAAAGATTTGTTGGGAGAGAATGACTTTACTAAGGAGGATACCTGGCGGATATTCCGGATCATGTCGGAGTTTGTAGAAGGTTTTGAAGTGCTTTCCAAAGTGGGCAAAGCGGTTTCTATCTTTGGCTCGGCACGGACCAAGCGCGACAGTAAATTTTATAAATTAACCGAAGAAGTGGCATATCGCATTGCCAAGGAAGGTTACGCGGTAATTACAGGAAGCGGGCCGGGGACCATGGAGGCAGCCAATAAAGGCACCCAGCGCGCTAAAGGTCAATCCGTCGGGCTAAATATTCAGCTGCCCTGTGAGCAAAAACCAAATAAATATGTGGATACTATTTTGAGTTTCCGCTACTTTTTTGTGCGTAAAGTGATGTTTGTAAAATACGCCAAGGCCTTCGTAATTTTACCCGGCGGATATGGGACCCTGGATGAATTCTTTGAGGCGATTACGCTGATTCAGACCCGCAGGATCAACAGGTTCCCGATTATCCTTCTTAACAGCGGGTATTGGAAACCTCTATTGGAATGGTTGAAAAATACAGTCTATGCCCTCGGCAATATTGATAAAGAGGATCTGGCTTTATTTATTTTAGTTGATGAGCCTAAAGAGGTAGTGGAGGCAATAAAAAGATTTTATGATAAAACCTAAGGTTTGTATCTTAAGAAGCGCTGGGACAAATTGCGATAATGAGACTGCGCAAGCGTTTCTGCTTGCTGGTGCGGATATCGAATTATTGCATATTAACAGTTTGGTAAGCTTAGAAAGAACGCTTGATGATTTCCATATTCTGGCTTTACCCGGCGGCTTTAGTTACGGCGACGATGTTGCCTCGGGTAAGATCTTCGCTAATGAATTGAGATTTAAGCTTGCTGATTCGCTGCGTAAATTTATAGGTGACGGAAAATTAATTATTGGTATTTGCAACGGTTTTCAGATCTTAGTTAAAAGCGGGTTACTGCCGCAGGGCAGCCAGTTTAAGCAGGATACCAGTTTGATCATCAACGATTCTGGAAAATTTGAAGACCGCTGGACATATTTAAAGCCGCAAGGCAGGTCTGTTTGGACTAAGGGGATAGAAGAAATAATTTATTTGCCGGTAGCTCATGGGGAAGGGAAATTTGTTGTGCGGGATAAAAAGGTATTAAATACACTTAAAGTTAATAAGCAGATTATCTTTCAGTATTGCGATGCCGCCGAAAGACTAACCGGTTATCCCGATAATCCCAACGGCTCAACAGACAATATTGCCGGTATCTGCGACCCGACAGGCAGGATATTAGGTTTGATGCCGCATCCGGAAAGACATATTTTCTCATTGCACCATCCACGTCACTGGAATTTAAAGTCTAAAAAATACGGCGACGGCATGCAGATATTTAGAAACGGTATTGATTTTATCAAAAAGAATTTCTAAAAGATTGTCTGAATTTAAACGGAGATAAGGGGATAGAGTAATCAACGTCAGATAAGAATGGAGAGAAGGATGTTCATAAGAAAAGATAACTGGGAGCCAAAGGAACACTGCGGTTTATTCGGTATAGCCGCTAACAGGCAGGCGGTATGGCTTAGCTATCTCGGTCTTTTTGCGCAGCAGCACCGTGGCCAGGAGGCCTGCGGAATTGTGGTTAACAATCAAGGCGTGCTTTCCATACATAAAGACATGGGGCTAGTTAGCGATGTATTTAGCGAGCAGGTGCTTAGTCGCTTAAAAGGAAATATGGCTGTAGGCCATGTTCGCTATTAGACTACCGGTTCCAGTGTCCTAAAGAATGCCCAACCGCTTTTAATTGATTACGCCAAAGGTTCTATATGTATTGCGCACAACGGGAATCTGGTTAATTCATTTGATCTACGTCAGAGGTTAGAAAAAAGCGGCTCGATTTTCCAGACGACCACTGATTCCGAGTTGATTATCCATCTGATGGCGCGCAGCAACAGGCGTAGTTTAGAAGCCAGTTTGATTTATGCCTTAAAAAGAGTCAAGGGCGCCTACTCCTTAGTGATGATGAATAGCAATTGCCTGATCGGCGCAAGAGATCCTCATGGTTTTAGGCCATTGGTTTTGGGCAAATGCGGTAGTTCGTTTTGTTTGGCTTCTGAGACCTGTGCCTTTGATTTAATCGGCGCAAAATTTATCCGCCAGATCGAGCCGGGCGAGATTGTTTTTTTAAATAGCCAAGGCAAAATAAAATCAATCAAACCAAAGGAACTTGTTGCCAGCCATTCTGCATTTTGCGCGTTTGAGCATGTTTATTTTTCCCGTCCAGATTCAAATGTTTTCGGTGAAACTGTTCATACGGTGCGCCGTAAATTCGGCGTACAGCTGGCCAAAGAGCATCCGGTAGAGGCGGATTTTGTCGTCCCGGTACCGGACTCGGGATTTTCGGCAGCATTAGGTTATTCGCAGGAATCCGGCGTTCCTTTGGAGATGGGGATAATCCGTAACCATTATGTCGGCAGGACGTTTATCCAGCCGGCACAGGACTCCCGCGATATGGGGGTCAAGGTTAAATTTAATATCTTAAAAGATATTTTAAAGGACAGACGTATCATTATCGTTGATGATTCCATCGTCCGCGGCACAACATCAAAGATTCGTGTGCGAAACTTGCGCAAGGCTGGGGTAAAACAAGTGCATTTGAGGATTTCCTGTCCGGCGCACCGCTTCCCCTGTTTTTACGGGATTGATTTTCACCGTTCAAACGAGCTGATTGCCAATAAATATGAAAATCTGGATAAGATTCGAAAATACCTTGAGGTAGACAGCCTAGGCTACTTAAGTCTAGACGGAATGTTAAGTTGTTTTAAAAATCAAAGAAATAATTATTGCACTTCTTGCTGGACCGGTAAATACCCGGTGAGAGCCGAAAAGAAACATAGCAAGTTTTCGTTAGAGAGGCGCTGCTGCGGGCAGGGCGAGCTTTAGTAAGTACAGTTACCCTGTTTTTTAGTACCGTTCCTAGAATAAGGAGACAATTGGTGAAGAAGGTAACCTATAAGGATGCGGGTGTTGATATAAAAAGCGCAAGTATTTTTAAATCCAGAATTAAACCTTTGGTGCGCCGCTCGTTTCGGAAAGGAGTCTTGTCGGATATCGGCGGCTTCGGCAGTTTTTTCAAGCTGGATAAAAAGAAATATAACAAGCCAGTTTTGGTCTCATCAAGCGACGGTGTGGGGACTAAACTGGTGATTGCGAAATTAATCGGAAAACATGATACAGTGGGGATTGATGCTGTAGCTATGAATGTGAATGATATACTTTGTACCGGAGCAGAGCCTTTATTTTTTCTGGACTATATTGCTTTTAGTAAAGTCCAGGAAGAAGTCTTGGTGGATGTAGTCAAGGGGATAAATGCAGGTTGCCTGAAGGCGGGTTGTTCTTTAATCGGTGGGGAGACTGCCCAGATGCCTGGAGTGTATCGCGAAGGCGAATATGATATCGCAGGATTTTGCGTAGGGATTGTCGAAAAAAATAATATTATTAACGGCGATAGGATTGAATGCGGCGATGCAGTAGTCGGCATTGCTTCGGGCGGCCTGCATTCTAACGGCTATTCTTTGGTAAGAAGAGTATTCAGCGTTATTGAGCTTAAGAGAATGTCAGGCGAATTGCTTAAACCGACGCATATTTATGTTAAGCCCGTCCTTGAATTATTAAAACATTATGGCGCATCGGTCCACGGCATAGCCCATATTACAGGAGGCGCATTTTACGATAAGATAGGCCGGATCTTGCCGAAGAATATTAACGTGCGTATTGATAAAAAATCCTGGAAAGTCCCCGAGATATTCCGGCTTATCCAAAATAAAGGCAACATTCAGGATGAGGAGATGTACCATACTTTAAATATGGGTATTGGGTTAGTCTTGGTGGTTAAATTTCGTCAAGCCGCTTTGGTCATTAACGAATTATCCCGGCTAGGTTTGAAATCCTGGATTATTGGGCAGGCGCTAAAAGGGAATAAGAAGGTCCAGCTGGTATAGGGGGTTTAAGATGGATGCTTATATAGAATTATTAAAAGAGTTTTACTATAAAGAGCTGTGTAAGCTTCAACAGATGCAGGTTTTTAAGCAGGAAGGTAGGTTAAGGTTTCTGGAAAATAAGAAAGAGATGCTGGATAAAGCCAGGGATAATCTCTCGCTGTCGCAACTTCTGGGGAGAAGCGATATTACGGAAGAGGCCAAGGATAACTTATTAGGCGACCGGGATAATGCGGATAAGGTTCATAAGTATTTGAACCAGGCAATTGAGAACGAATTCCGTGATGTTGAAAAACAAATAGAAGAAGAGTCAAATAGCGCCCAGTATTCTTGCAATGATTATGCCGAATATTTGCTTCAGTTGGAGAAAGTAAGTGCTATCGAGGGGGAATTGGAAAATAACCGTTTATTTCCTGAGGCAGTATATGAAGAACAAAGGTTAATTGCTGAAGGGAAAAATAAAACAGGAGGTGGGGAATGAATATTTTAGGATTAATAATTATGGTAGCGGTAGTGATATTCTTAATGGGTATCCGCATTGTGCGACCTACGCATAGGGGGTTGATTGAGAGATTTGGTAAATATAACCGTTTTGCTATACCAGGATTTAACTGGGTGATCCCGATTATCGAAGTTTTGTATCAAATCAATGTGACTGAACAGATGGTTGATGCTGAACCGCAAGAGATTATTACCAATGATAACCTAAACGCGAAGGTAGATGCCCAGGTCTATTTCAAAGTAAAGGCCGATGAGGTCAATGTCAAAAGCTGTCAGTATAACGTCAATAATTACCAATGGCAGATTGTTAACTTGGCTCGCACTACTTTGAGGAATATTATCGGTACCCTTACCTTAAAATCCGCCAACAGTGAAAGAGGCAAGATTAATGCGGAGTTGCATAAGACCCTTTGTGATGAGACGGCTAACTGGGGGCTGGAGATTGTCAGAACCGAGCTTAAGGAGATCGATCCTCCCAAGGATGTCCAGGAAACGATGAATAAAGTAGTCAAAGCTGAAAATGAAAAGATTGCTGCCGTGGATTTTGCGACAGCCACTGAAACCGCAGCTGACGGCCAGAAGAGGGCGGAGATCAAGAAAGCCGAAGGCATAAAGCAGGCGCGAATATTGCAGGCAGAAGGCGAGGCAGAGGCGATAAAATTAGTTAATGAGGCGGCGGATAAATATTTTATCGGTAATGCCCAAATCCTGCGCAGGCTGGAAATGGTCGAGAAGGCATTACAGGATAATGCAAAGATCGTAGTTCCGGCAAATACGGAATTAGTTAACGTGATCGGCGAGATGGCGGGGGTTTTGCCGCTTAAGGCCGATAAGCCGGCAAAATAAACACAATAAAACTGTTTAGTATCTACAAGAGATAGGCAAAGGAGAAAAAATGAGAAAAGTTATCTCAGTACTACTTATTCTCTCAATCGTTATTTTGCAATCGGGCTGTTCGGCTTTTCGTTCAGGAACACAAAGAATAACGGTTTCTGCCTCAGAGTCTGATGCTAAGATATATATTAATGGTGCTTACGTTGGTGAAGGGACGGCAACGACCAGAGTTCCGCGTGACGAAAGCGTGTCGATTATGGCTAAGAAAGATGACTATTTGCCAGCAACTAGACAGATAGGCACAAAAATGAGTTTTACTGGAATTTTGGATATTATTGGTGGATGTATTATTCTGGTTCCATTTTTTGGTCTTTTGTTTCCTGGTTCTCACGAGTTGGATCAGACCAATGTTAGTATTGCTTTAGAAAGAGATACTAGTATAACAAATAAATAGATTTTTAGTGAGGATGTTGAGTAAGAATCCTGTAAGAAACAGCAAGAGATAATCGATGTTTGTCTTAGCGAATTTTGTGTTTGCCGCGGCTCATGTTTTGGATATTGTGTTGACCATACTCTACTGGTTGATAATTATCCGGGCATTGATAAGCTGGGTCAACCCTGATCCCTATAATCCGATTGTACAGTTTCTTTATAAGACTACCGAGCCGATTTTAGCTCCCATAAGAAGGCTATTGCCTTTAGATTTCCGTTTTGGTATTGACATCTCGCCGATAATTGTGTTTCTAATTATTATGTTCTTGAAATCATTTCTGATCAGCTCGCTTTTTGATTTAGGTACGAGGCTTAAAATAGGTTATTAGATAATCGGCTAGATCAATAGGGGTAGATGATGAAGAAGCTACTATTTTTATTTGTTTTTCTGTTTTTGCCTCTTATTGCATTTGCACAGAGCCAGTCTAGTTACTGCAAGGCAGTGTATAAGGAAATCGAGGATGAAATTGCCAAGTCTAATTACTGCTCTGTTGATTCAGACTGCGATACTCTTGAGTTAGGAGGTCGGCTAATAAAGTTCGGATGTTATCATTTTGTAAACAAGGCAACAGATAAAGACAAAATCTATCGAAAAATGCACGATTATTACGATAAGTGCGACCAAACAATTAATGACTGCGCAAGGGCCCCTAAACCGATATGTGTACAGGAAAGATGCATCAGCTCCGAAGGTGATTCCGGAGGGTAAGCAATGGCTAAGTTGATAAAGGCGTTTAAATTATGGGGGCCGGTGGTTATTTGGGCAGGAATTATTTTTTTCTTCTCAAGCATTCCTTACTTAAGAACAGATTTAGGATACGATTTTTTGTTAAGAAAAATAGCCCATATCGCTGAGTATTTTGTCCTTGCGTTTCTTTTGTACAGGGCATTTAAGGGTTCATTTAATATGGATTTTCTCCGTCTTTTTATGTATCCTGCCCTTTTTGCGTTTCTTTATGCTGTGTCTGATGAGATTCATCAATATTTTGTGTTAGGCAGGAATTGTTCCCTTCAAGATGTTTTAGTCGATAGCGCAGGCATTATTGGTTTCTATGCCATTATTAATTTAAGAAAGGATGTTTATGTTTGATAACCTAAAGGCATTGTTTGAAATGCAGAAAAAGATACAGGAGATTAAACGGCAGCTGGATAATACTGATTTTGATATCCAGAGTTCCGATGGTCTGGTAAAGATTACAATGAATGGTTCTGGGGAAGTAAAAGAGATTACGATTTGGGATCAACTCGAAGACTTGCAAAAAGAACGCCTAGTAGATTCATTGAAAGATACCTTTAACCGAGCGATTAAGCGTTCACAGGATATTGCAGCGCAGAAAATGAAGGACGCCACAGGGATTAACCTGCCGGGATTGACTTGATGAAAAAAATTTTATTTGTTCTGGCAATGATTCTTTTACCTGTGGCTATTTCCCTGGCAGCACAATGGGAAAAACAAGGGGATTACTATTTCCTTACCAAAAACACAAGGGAGAGTTTTAGTCTAGTGGGGGCAGGACCTAATGAATTTGCCAGTAAATATTTGAAATATGATGGGATTGATTTTTTAGTCCGGGGTCCAGAAAGTTGGAGCGATTACGGAAGACTTAACCTCGAAGGCAATAATATGTTTTCTATCCCAATCCGCTGCGGGATGAAGATAGATGAGGTGCATTTCTTGGTCGGGGGCAACTATAGCAACAGTTATGAACATGATGATTTAATGCGTTTATACGGAGATAAGTATTTTTATGCAGTATTAACAGTTATTTTTGTTTACAATGACGGTGGCTATAAAGAAATGTCCGTGCCTGTCTTTTGGGACTGGTTCCGTCTAGGTTCCGGCTCCTGGCGTAAGGGCGGCTCAAGGATCAAGTCTTTAGGCGAGAATCCGGTCCGCAAAAATTGCAGTATGTTTCATGTTAGTTTTGTTAATCCCCGGCCCGAAGCGCCGATAAAAAATATCTTGGTTACAGACAGCTGGATAGATGACCGTCCGTTTTCAGATGTATTCGCAATTACTCTTAAATCTTCTGATATGCTTGAAGCAATGCAAAAAAAGGAAAAATAAATGCGGATATTGGTTATCGGCTCAGGAGGCAGAGAACATGCGTTAGTTTGGAAGATCGCGCAGTCTAAATTGTGCGATAAGATCTTCTGTGCACCCGCCAACGGTGGGATCGCTCAGCTTGCAGAGTGCGTTGATATAAAGGCAGATGATGTTTCTGGTTTGCTTAAATTTGCTCAAAAAGAGAAGGTTGATCTGACTGTAGTCGGTCCGGAAATACCTTTGTCTTTAGGTATCGTTGACGAGTTTGAAAGAGCCAGCCTTGGGATATTTGGGCCGAATAAGAAAGCCGCAGCCCTGGAGGCAAGTAAAGTCTTTTCCAAAAAATTAATGCTAAAATATAAGGTA
>Ga0233423_10001395_pt1 | contig 12199 bp, 12 predicted proteins | sample Watercolumn_Mata_FD_180713 | JGI IMG/M metagenome (GOLD analysis project Ga0233423, IMG submission 180713) | Freshwater microbial communities from Lake Matano, South Sulawesi, Indonesia - Watercolumn_Matano_2014_112_MG | ecosystem: Environmental > Aquatic > Freshwater > Lake | place: Indonesia... | reverse complement strand
TACCTTGCGTCCCTTCGTTCGCCGGGGCAGGCCACAACACTACTGTCATTCTGAACTGAGCGAAGCGGAGTGAAGAATCTCCAGCCTCACCCAACAGATTCTTCGGCCTGCGGGCCTCAGAATGACCGGCGTCGCATGTTCTGAGTAACGAGGGAAGCTTCACCAGGAGGTCAGACTATGAACTGGATGGACATCATCATCGTCCTGATCCTGATCGCCAGCGTGCTGGGCGGGCTGGGCCGGGGCACCCTGCGGGCGCTCTGGGCGCTGGTGGCCGTGGTCATCAGCGCGCTGGCGGCTGGCCTCCTCTACCAGCCCTTGGGCAACCTCATCTTCGCCCTCTTCGGCCATCCCAACCTCAGCAAGGTCCTGGGGTTTTGCATTGCCTACAGCTTCGTCAACGCCGTCGTCAACGTCCCCGTGCACTGGTGGAGCAGCCGCGAGAATTGGACCATGCCGGGCTGCGCCGGCTGCTGGGATCGTCTGGTGGCCGGGGCTGTGGGCCTGCTCGAGGGTGTGGCCACCGTCGAGCTGGGGCTCATCGTCCTCATCAAGTACCCGATCTGGATCCTGGGGCGAGCGGCGTTGGAATCGGTCATTGGGCAAAGGCTGCTGACCAACCTGCCCTTCATGTTCCGGCTGCTGCCAGACACGTTCCGCTCCGTGCTGGAGCTACTCAAGTAGTACCTTACCAACCAGATTCACCACGAAGACACAAAGTCACGAAGTTTTTGTTTTAGCTTTGTGTCTTGGTGTCTTTGTGGTAATAAGATGTTTGCTGGTTGGTTCCGGCTCGTCCGGGTTAGGAGGAAAGCATGGCCTTGCTAGCGCGGGGGTTGCACTTTGAGGAGTTCGAGGTGGGCGCGGCCTACACCTCGCCTGGCCGCACGGTGACCGAGACCGACGTCGTGACTTTTGCCGCCCTCTCCGGCGACTACAACCAACTGCACACGGACGCCGAGTTCGCCAAGTCCACCTTCTTCGGCGCCCGCATCGCCCACGGGCTGCTGGGGCTGTCCATGGCCTCCGGGCTGGGGAGCCGCATGGGGTTTCTGGAGGGCACGGCGCTGGCCTTCCTGGGCCTGACCTGGAAGTTCAGCAAGCCCATCTTCATCGGCGATACCATTGCCCTGCAGGCTAAAGTGGCGAAGAAGCGGGCGGTGAGCGGCGAGGCGGGCATCGTGGTCTTTGACTGCGCCCTGCTCAACCAGCGAGACGAGGTGACCCAGCAGGGCGAGTGGACGGTGATGGTCAAAAGAAAGGAGTAGACGAGTAGACAAGTAAACAGGAAACAAGTAGACAAGGAGCATCCCTTAGTTACTTGTCTACTTGCTACTTGTCTACTTGTTTACCTGCCCGACAATGGATTTCGAGCTCAACGACGAGCAGCAGATGATTCGCAAGATGGTGCGGGAATTCGCCGAGAAGGAACTGGCGCCTCACGCCGCGGAGGTGGACGCCAAGGGCCAGTTCCCTTTGGATGCCATCCGCAAGATGGGCGAGCTGGGGCTGCTGGGCCTGAATGTGCCGGAAGCCTACGGCGGCGCCGGGGCGGACATGGTCAGCTACGCCCTGGCCATCGAAGAGATTGCCCGGGCCTGCGGCTCCACGGCCCTCACCGTGGCCGCCCACGCCCTGTGCACCACGCCGCTGAACCTCTTCGGCAGCGAGGAGCAGAAGCGTAAGTACCTGGTGCCCCTGGCCCAGGGGAAGCTGGGCGCCTTCGGCCTCACCGAACCGGGCGCCGGCTCGGATGCGGCGGCGGCGAAGACCACGGCAGTTCGCGACGGCGACTGGTGGGTGCTCAACGGCAGCAAGATCTTCATCACCAACGGTGGCCTCGCCGACGTGCTGATCATCGTGGCCGTGACGGACAAGAGCAAGGGCACAAGAGGCATCAGCGCCTTCATCGTAGAGAAGGGCACGCCGGGCTTCACGCCGGGGCGAGAAGAGGAGAAGATGGGGCTGCGCGGCTCCCTGACCAGCCAGCTCTTCTTTGAGAATTGCCGGGTGCCGGCGGCCAACCTGCTGGGCAGCGAGGGCGACGGCTTCAAGTACGCCCTGGCCACCCTGGACAGCGGGCGCATCGGCATTGGGGCCATGTCCGTTGGGCTGGCGCAGGCGGCGCTGGAAGCCTCGCTGCGCTACGCCAAGGAGCGGGTGCAGTTCGGCCAGCCGATTGCCAGCTTCCAGGCCATTCAGTGGATGCTGGCCGACATGGGGACGCAGATCGAGGCGGCGCGCCTGCTGGTGCACCGGGCGGCGACCCTCAAGGACAAGGGCCAGCGCTTCACCAAAGAGGCGGCCATGGCCAAGCTCTTCGCCTCGGAGATGGCGGAGCGGGCCTGCCACAAGGCGATTCAGATCCACGGCGGCTACGGCTACGTGCGCGAGTACGCCGTGGAGCGCTTCTACCGCGACGTGCGCCTGTGCGAGATCGGCGAAGGGACGAGCGAGGTACAGCGCCTGGTCATCGCCCGGCAGTTGCTGGGATGAATCTTGCCGTAGGGCAGTGCCCGTGGCCTGCCGCCCGGGTGCGCCGAACAGGGCGGCGGGCGCCGCGCCCGCCCTACGGCCAATTAACCTACAGAACCCTCCCGCAGGTCAGGCCAGCCTGCGGGAGGGTTCGTCTTCTTTGTCCGGCAGCACAAACTTCGTCCAGGCGGGGAGGACGGAGAGCAGGGCGGCTGCGGCCGTGATGACAAAGGGCAGCCGCGGGCTGAATCGCTCCCACAACTGGGCGCCGATCCACGGCGCAGGGAGCGAGATCAACCCCAGGCTGGTCCCGAACAGTCCGAAGGTGATGCCGCGCCTCTCCTCCGGCACAACTTTGGAGATCAGGGCGTCGTAGGCGGGGATCATCGTGCCGATGCCCAGGCCAAAGATGCACGCCGAAGCCGCGAAGCCCAGCACGTCCGTCGCTCGCAAGAAGACCACCAGGGACAGGAACTGCAGGAAGAAGCCCCCGGCGATCACCCGGCGCTCGCCGCTCCGGTCCGAGAGCCAGCCGGCCAGGAAGGTAGCGACGATCATCGCCGCCCCCAGGAGGGCGCGCAGCCAGCCGATCTGCTGCACGTCCAGGCGGCCGATTTGCGCCAGGTAGAGCGGTTGTAGCTCACCGGAGAGGCCAAAGGCCACGTCCCGCACGCCATCGGTGAGCAGCACCCAGGTCAACACACCGCCGGCGGCCAACATGCCGATCATGCTGCCCATGCCGGCGCGCAGCGAGCGCCAGGTCGGGCGCTCCGTAGCCACGCCGCGGGCGAAGCGCGCGGTAGTGGCCATCCAGACGCGTAGCACCGAGGCGCTGACATACAGCACCGCCGCCGTCAGCAACATCGGCCGGAAGCCAAAGCGCTGGGCCAGGAAGCCACTCAACAGCGGGCCGATCACGGCGACGGTCAGGAAGATGCCCTTGGTCAGACCAAAGACCCGGCCCCGGTTCTCCTCGGCCGACTGATCGGCGATAAAAGCCCCAAAGCTGGGCCCCACCATGGAGCCGGCGATGTATTCCAGACAGAGGGCCAGCAGGGCCCACTGCCAGGACGGCGCCAGGGGCAGCAACACGTAGCCGAACGAGGCGGCCACGCTGCCGATGGCGATGGTGCGCAGACGGCCGATGGAATCGGACAGCCACCCGCCGAAGATTTGCAAGGCCAGCGGCACCAGGGCGGCCAACGTAAACGTCAGGCCGATCTGCCCTACGCTGGCCCCCAGCTCGGCCAGGTAGAGGGGTAGCAGGGCATAGACCATCTCGCCGCCGATGTTGGCCAGAATCATGGCCACCAAGAACCAGCGCAGGGTGGCGTTCAGGAGCGACGTCTTGGTTGTAGGCATACATTCAGAGCTTTGTCAAAGTCATTTTAGGAGTCATTGCGAGGAGTGGAGCGACGAAGCAATCTCACTGTTGCGCCATGAGAGAGATTGCTTCCCCTTCGCTGCGGCTCAGGGCTTCGGCTTCTGCGCTCGCAATGACGCAATGCGGACTTTGATAGGGCCCTGCATCCCATCAGAATAGATACGTCGTGCCCACGAGGCCGGGCACGAACTGGTCTGGCATCTGCGTGGCGAACTTCTCCGTGGCCTTGATCCCCGTGCAGTGCGAAGGGACGACCATCTTGGGCTGGCAACGCTGGAGCTCGTCCACGGTGCGCTGGATCTCCTCGTCGGTGGCCCGCGCCAGGTGGAAGCCGCCCAGGACAGCCCAGACCTTGTCCACGCCGCTGATCGCCCGCGCGTAGTTCACGGTGTTCACGATCCCGGAATGGGCACAGCCGGAAAGGACGACCAGGCCCTTATCGCGGACGTGGATGACCACAGCCTGATCCTCGTCCAGGTGGTCAGGCAGGAAGGCGTCACCGTCGCGGTAGGCCAGCGTAGGCGGCACGCCCGCCTTCTCGAAGCTCAGGCGGGGGATGGCGCCGGTGGTCCAGCATCCCGGCCCCAATTGGTACGGCCCTTCGCTCAGGACGATCTCCGCCCCGGCCGCCTCCCACTCCGCCCGTGGCGGCGGCAGGATCGGCCCGTACCTGGTGCCGTCTTTCTGCGTCACCCAACGCTCGCGGAATGCCGCCGCATGGACGATGATGGGCACGCGGCGTCCCGTCACCCAGCGGCGTATCTCCTCGGGCGGGGTGCCGTGGGGCCATTGGCGGGGCTGGGGCGGCCGGTAAATGGCCTGGAGCACCTCCGTCACCGCCGCCGTGTGATCGCCGTGGCCGTGGCTCAGGGCAATCTTGGCGATGGTCGCCGGATTAACCTTCAGGCGCGGCATGTTCTCCCGCAAGGCCAGGCGCGTCATGCCGGCGTCCCACAGGATTTTCAGGCCCGCTGCCTTGAGGTGGATCAGAGCAGCGAAGCCGTGTTCGGCCAGCAGCGGGGCCTCCGTGTAACGCTTCACCGTGCTGGTGGACTTGACGAGCAGGTCCGCCCGGTTGTCCACCAACACGGTGATGGCCACGTTCTGCGTCTCCCCAAAATTCTCTATCTTGGACATACGTCTACCTCCACACCCTGTAGGGGCGAAGCATTCCGACCAGAGTCGTTTCGTCGTGGTAAGCCTGGCATACGGTGCAGAGTCTACGGCGACGCCGGCCTGGCGGGGAATGCTTCGCCCCTACCTACGGCGACGCCGGCCTAACAGGGAATGCTTCGCCCCCTGCGCCCGCCGCCGGAACAGCAACGCCGACCACGTCTCGTCAACGGCGCAGACTTTGTAATCCACTAGCCCCGCCGCCAGCCCGGCTTCCCGCACCATCTGCTGCGACAGGTCGCTGGCCAGACCGGCGGCCTTCTTCGGCCAGGCGATCCATAAGGCCCCCTGGCCGATTGCCGCCGCCGTCCTCCACAGGCCGCCCGCCAGCTCCTCCCGCCAGCGCACAAACCAGACGGTCAGATCGCCTCCCGCCACGCTTTCCTGGCGCACCTCCACGCCCGGTGGCAGCTCGCCCAGCTTGGCCGCAAAGCCCTCCGGCGCGCCTACCAGAGTAAGCACCGTGTTGGCCTTGATCCCCAGCTTGGCCGCCAGTGGCCGCCCGGCGTAGGCGGCAAAGGTGGAGCCGGGCACCACCGGCGCGGCCGGGGGCTGGGCGATGGCCTGCGCCAACGCCTCGCCAATCTCTTCCCAGGAGGTGTAGGTGGCATCCGGCAGCAATGCCCGGAGACGCGCTACCTTCTCCGGCTCGCCGCCTACAAACACCAGGGGGATGCCCCGCGTGCCTTTGCGCTCGCGCAGCAGCACGGCCAGGTCGCGGCCTTGCGAGGGCAGGCGGGAGAGGTCAATGACCACGGCGGCGGGCGGGTTGGCCGCCAGCTCCTTCAGCAAAACTGGTGGGTTGGGCGCGGCGTGGTGCACCTGAAAACCTAGCGCCTGCAAACGCCCGGCGCGTTCCTGGGCTTCGGCGGGGTGCCAGTGGATCAGACGAACTGAGGGCATAGTCACCTCCTGGCGGAGCCCGGCACAGTGTTCAGGGCCAATCTACCGCACGCCCGGCATTGTGCGTGGTCAGACACCAACATCAGGGTATTCTCTCCTCTTTCTTCGGCAGCTTGAACTTCAGCCAGATCGGGATAATGGACAGGAAAGAAAAGACAACCGTGATCAGGAACGGGAAGCGCGGCGTTACCCGTTCCCAGAGCTGAGCACCAACCCACGGCGCAGGGAGCGAGATCAACCCCAGGCTGGTGCTGAAGAGGCCAAAGGCGGTGCCGCGCATCTCCTTCGGGAAGGCCTTGCTGATCAAGGATTGATAGGCCGGGCTCATGATCCCCACGCCCAAGCCCAAGAGCGCCCAGCCCGGGCTGTAGAGCCAGAGGCTCGTCGTCGGCAGGTAGATGACCAGGCCCACGGCAACGCCGATCAGGAACATGCCCAGGGCAATGCCCAGGCGTTCACCCTTCTTATCCGCCAGCCAGCCGCCAGGTATGTTGGCCAGCATCATGAACAGGCCGAAGATACTGTTCAGCAGGCCAATTTCCTTGATGGTCAGGCCGCCGATGTCCTGCACGTAGACGGGCAGCAGGTTGCTGGAAAGCGAGAACGAAATGTCGCGCACGCCATCGGTGAGCAGAATCCACGTGACCAGGCCCCCAGCGACCAACAGGCCGAACATCTTGCGCATGTTGGCCTTCAAGCTGCCAAAGGATAATCTCCCCGCTTGGGCTTCCTCACCCTTCGCCGCCTGCCGCGCCATGCCAATCCGGATGATCGCCCCCAGAAAGTACAGGCCAGCGGCAATCAAGAGCATGAACTTGAAGTTGTAGGCGTCGGCCAGCCACCCGCCCAGAACAGGCCCAATGACGCTGACGACCGTGAAGAGGGCGTGGCTGATGCCAAACACCCGCGCCCGGTTCTCTTCGCTGGAATGCTCGGCGATGAAGGCGTCAAAGCTCGGCGCGACGAGCGCGCCGCCAACGGCCATGAAGGCCATGGCCAGCAGCAGCCACTGCCAGGTCGGCGACAGGATCAGGACGGTGTAGGCGCAGAGACCAGCCACGCTGCCGAAGGCGATGGCCCGCAAGCGGCCAACCGAATCGGAGACCCAGCCGCCCAAGATCTGCAGCGCCAGGGGGATGATGGACGCCAGAGTGAAGAACAGGCCGATCTGCGCCACGCTGGCGTTGAGCTGCTGGAGATAGAGCGGCATGAGTGGGCCATACATGTTGCCACCCGTGTTGGCCAGGATCATGGCCAACAGGAAGAGCAACAGCAGGCCACTGAGCAGGCGTGGTTTCTGCGTTGTCACGGCGGTCATTTCCACCTGACTCAAGTACGTGGAGGCGCGGCGGCAATCCGTCGCTCCAATAGAATCCCGCCGCGGTCATCCTCGCCGACCTCGACAAACCCCACCTTCTGGTAGAAGTGGCGTGTACGGCGATTCCAGGCAGGCGTTCCCAGGGTCCAGCATTTGGCCAGCGGATACGCCTTCCACAGGAACTCCATGGCCTGCGTGCCAATCCCATGGTTCTGAAAGTCCGGAGCGACGAAGATGCGCCCCAGCTCGTACTGGCGGGTCCCTTTGCGTAAGACGATCAGCCCGCCAACGATCTGGCCGTCCACCATGATCTTGTAGTAGTCGCCCAGGCGCATCATCCGGGCCTGCCAGCCCGCCAGGTTGTATCCTGGAGGGCCTCCGATCCCCGAAGCACCGCAGTGAATGTCGCTGTGGAAGGCGCGCTCGGAGATCTGCGCCAGCAGGCTGGCCTCAATCGGCTTGGCCCGTTCAACCTGAACCATGCTCTTCCCTCCTCACTCATGCCTCAGGCCACCGCCTGGGTACTCAGCTCCCGGCCGGGGCGCAGCTCTTGCTCGTAGCAGCTATACTGGTAATGGCGATCCGCCTGCATGCCCGCCTTTTCGTACAGGCGCGTGGCCCCGGTGAGGCTCTGCGCATCCACGCCCAGGCCTACCCGCCGCTTCCCGCGCCCGTAGAGGGCAGCGAAGCAGTGCTGCAACAGGGCGAGGGCCAGCCCGCGCCGTCGCCACGGCCGCCGCACCCCCAGGGCGGAGATCCAGCCCAGTTCAGGATCCTCAGGCCGGACGGCGTGGCAGAGGGCAGTGCCCGCCATCTCCTCACCGTCCATGGCCACGAAAAACAGCGACGGGTCACACGTGGGACTGGTGTCCATCCAGTGCAGCCACTCCTGGTAGTCTTCGTCGAACGGCTTTTCCACGTTGCCCCACTGGTCGCGGAACTCCTCACGCACCGCCATGATCAGGGCGCGCTCCTCCTGCCCACGGACGAACGGCCGGATGGTCAAGCCGGCGGGCACGACCGGCTCGGGCGGTGGGCCAGCGAGGTCTATGACCATGCGCAAGTTGTACCGCGTGAGTTCGTAGCCTTGCTGGCGCAGCAGCCGCCCGGCCGCCTCGTCGGCGGTCAGCTTGAACTGCCAGAGCACCACGCGCGCCTCGGCGGGGGCATGGGGCACCAGTTGCCGCCCGCGCTCCTCCGCCCAGCGGGCGATGGCCGTGCCGATGCCCAGCCCCTGATGACGCGGATGCACCTCGGCCCAGACGTAGTTGCGGACGTAAGGCTCGCCGTCCCACAGCTCGGCAGCCCCCACCAGGGCGCCGTCGGGCGCCAGCACAGCCAGCGTGTCCGTGGCCAGGTTCATGTGCGGCAGTTGCCAATCGCTGCGAATTTCGCCCGCGTCGGCGCTCTTCCTGCCGGTCAGCTCGAGCGCGCAGGCGTCCATCAGATCGGCGACGGCCTCGGCGTCGGCCAGGTCCACGGGCCGGGCTTTGTAACCTGGGGAGAGCGGGGCCGGCAGAAGGGGAATCTCAAGTGCCATGAGGCAATCCTCCGGTTTTGTTGGGACCATCTCAGAAATACTCGTGTATGTAGGGCAACAGCGGAGGGAATATCGTGCGCATGGTGGCCTGCACGGCCGGCGTGGGGTTGCCCCAGCCGCGCAGGGCAAAATCGCCCGGATCGTGCGTGCCGTAGAGCAGCGCCGTCAAACCCTGGACGCTCAAGTCGCCATCGGGCCGCTCGCCCGCGCTGACCTGCAGCCGGCCGTCCACCGTCTCGAGCTGCCAGACGCCCTCGTTCCACGGACAGAGGGGATCGCGGAGACGCACCGCCAGTCGCCCCGGCCCGGTGTGCATCCCGCCGATTTTTGTTATGTCGAGTAAGCGGGCCATCGGCGCACGCACCTGCGATTCGGTCTTCACGCCGAGGTCGGCCAGCCAGGTCTCGGGCTGCTCGTACGGGGGCAGCCAGATCTCCACCTGACTGGCCTGGTCGGCGTGGCGGGCAATCCACTGCAGCAGCAGGTAGCGGCCCTGGCTGGTGTGGTAGTAGAAGCGAGTGGCACGCAGGAGAAACTGCGTGACTTCCTCCCCTTTGAGCTGGTAGAGCATCAGCCCGACCGGCTCGCCGGCCACTTTGGCCAGCACCAGCCAGAGGCGGTTGCGCTGGGCAGCAAACCGGTCGCCGGGGACGAACAGGGCCATGCCGTGGGTGTGTTGCTGCATCCTGGTCAGGTAAGCCCGGAAGTCCTCGTAACCATCGCCGATGAGCCGCCACTCCACCTGCCCGCCCAGGTCTTGCGCCAGCAGGGGAGTTAGCGCCAGCGGTGTGAGCTTGGCGAGGCGCGGCAGCGGGAAGGTGACGTACCCCAGGCGTTCGTAGAACGACTCACGGAACGGGTAGAGGGTGGAGAAGGCCTGCCCGTCCTGGCGCAGGGCCGCCAGCAGATCGGCCATCACCTGGCGGCAGTAGCCCTGGCGCCGCGCCCCCGGGGCGGTGGCCACAGCCCAGATGCCGTTGGCGGCGAACAGGCTGCCGCGCACCTGCTGGGTCATGGTCGTGCCGGCGGCGCCGGCCACCGCTGCGCCGTCCTCGAACAAGGCAAGGTAGGTCACGCCTTCACGATGCCGGACGGGTTCTTGCCACTCGTCTTTGTCCATTAGCGGCGGCGAGGGATGGAAGGCGTAGGCGTTCAGGTTGTACATGGCCGCCAGCTTCTCGTCGCCTTCCAGCTTGCGGATGGTGATGTCAGGCATAGATGCTCCTAGCTTGAAAATAGCCCGAACAAGTTCGGGACTCCGGAGTCCTCAACTTGTTGAGGCATTTTCCTGCTTTCGTTGTGCGCCAATGCGCATGGGGATCTACTCATAAACTGGGTTCGTAGTTGCCGTAGGGCAGTGCCCGTGGCCTGCGGCCCAGGTATGGCACAACAAGGCGGCGGGCGCGGCTTGGTTCGTAGTAACGACTTCAGTCGTTTGTTGGCAGCAACGGCGACTAAAGTCGCTACTACGGCTCTCGCCCACCAGTGTACAGCCCCACGATCTGACGGGCATAGTCCAGGATGCTCTGGCGCAGCGCCAGCGGTTGCAGCACCTCCACCCCTCGCCCAAAACCCAGGATGCGCTCGCGGGCGGCCTCCAGGGACTCAAAGTAGAGCTCCAGGGTAACCCACCCCGCCGCATCGGGCGGCCCGGCCTGGGTGATGCGGGCGCGGATGCTATCGCCGAAGTACACGGGCAGCCAGGAAAGGAAGTCCGGCGCCACGCGCACGGTCACCGGGTAGTTCACATGGCCCTGCTCGCGCTGCTCACACCAGGCCTTCCAGAAGGCGGCCAGCGCAAAGCCGGCGGGGCGCTGGAAGGTCTCATCGGACAGACGAGCGTCTAGCAGCGCCGAGACACGATGCACACTAAGCTTGCCGGCCCGGGCGCACACCAGATACCAGACACCCGCCTTGGCCACCAGCCCGTATGGTTCCACCACCTGTTCAACCTGCACCGTGGGTAGCGGGCGATACGTGATGGATAGCTGGCGATCCTGCCACACCGCCTGATAAACGCTCTGCAGATGCGGCACCGCTTCTTCGCCCTGGTGCCACCAGGCCGCATCCAGGTAGAAACGCTGCCGTACCCGCTCCTCATCGCGACGTCGGGCGGCGGGCAGCGCCGCCGCCAACTTCAGCAAGGCAGCCTTGAGCTCCTGGCTCACGCCCAAATCGGCCAGCGGGGCCGGAATGCCCAGCATGAACAGGGCGCGCACCTCTTTGTCGGTCAGGCCGGTGAGGCTGGTGCGATAGCTGTCCAGCAGGGCATAGCCGCCCTCTCGCCCGGCCTCGCCGTAGACCGGCACGCCGGCGGCGCTGAGGGCGTCAATGTCGCGGTAGATGGTGCGCGCGGAGACCTCCAGCTCCTCGGCCAGGGCCTGGGCGGTCATCCGGCCGCGGGCCTGCAAGAGCATGAGCAAGGAAAGCAAACGATCGGCACGCATGGGGACGCTCCTGAATCTCCAGTCGGCGGTATTGTAACACTATCATGAAACCTTGACAAGAGGTGTCAGGGATAGAATGCTAGAATCGGGGAGCAATAAAACAGAAAGGAGCGTCCGATGAGCGAATTCCCAGTGCGCATCGTCAAGCTGGAGCCGCGGCGCGTGGCCAGCGTGCACGGCTTCGGCCCGTCGCCGGAGGAGGAAGCCTGGCAGAAGCTGGTGGCCTGGGCGAAGCCCAAGGGCTACCTGGACGACCCGGAACACCATCGCATCTTCGGCTTCAACAACCCGGACCCTGCCCCCGGCAGTCCGAACTATGGCTACGAGTTCTGGATGGTCGTGGGCCCGGAGGTGCAGCCGGAGGCCGGGGTGGAAATCAAGGCTTTCCCGGGCGGGCTGTACGCCGTGGCACATTGCGACGTGCAGGGCGACCCCTGGCGAACGATCCCCGCGGCCTGGCAGAAGCTGGTGCTGTGGCGCGAGAACAGCCAGTACCAGTGCGCCAGCCATCAGTGGCTGGAAGAGCACCTGGAGGAAGAGGGTATGCCAGAGGGCGATTTCAATCTGGACCTGTACCTGCCCATCGCCGCCTAGCGGCAGCCAGGTTCTTCCCCCACCCCTCGCCGCCCGTCACCACACAAGTGGCGGGCGGCTTTTTACCAGGGTCCTGTCAAGGTCTGCTGGCCGGCTGCGCCGGAGCGGATTGCTGTCAGCAGATTCGGGTAGCAGATTAGGCCGATGCACCTCCAGTGGGCTAATCTGCTGAATCTGCTACTGAAATCTGCTGTCAGCTCTCCCCCTACCCACCCAGCCAGCCACTGCGCAGAAACTAGAACGGTAAGTGCTAGTTTCATAGGGTAGCCAGTTCCTTGGTCACAATGAAGCTCAAGTTGTAAGCCAAGAATCGGGTGGCGAGGCGTGCGACTCGTCCGGATTCACTACGTGCCCCGACCTGCTCC
>Ga0233423_10001394_pt1 | contig 12201 bp, 13 predicted proteins | sample Watercolumn_Mata_FD_180713 | JGI IMG/M metagenome (GOLD analysis project Ga0233423, IMG submission 180713) | Freshwater microbial communities from Lake Matano, South Sulawesi, Indonesia - Watercolumn_Matano_2014_112_MG | ecosystem: Environmental > Aquatic > Freshwater > Lake | place: Indonesia... | reverse complement strand
GAGGATGACTCCCAGGAAGACCCAGTTCGACCGCCCGACCGTCCCCAGGGCGAGGTACCATTTGCTGAAGAACCCCACGGCCGGCGGGAGGCCGACCATGGACAGCGCCCCGACGGTGAAGGCCGCCGTCGTCCAGGGCATCCTCCGCCGGACGGATTCGTCGAACTCGGAAACCGACGAATGGCCCAGCTTCATCCGGAAGTGCCCGGCCGTCATGAAGAGGTGGGCCTTCATGACGGCGTGGTTCATGACGTGGAGGACGGCCCCGATGAATCCCATCGGGTTGGCCAGCCCGATCCCCAGGCCGATGTAGCCGATTTGGGCCACGCTCGAGTAGGCCAGCATCCGTTTCATCTCTTTCTGGGCCATGGCCATAACCGAGCCGAAGAGGATTCCCGCCGCGGCCAGCCAGCCGATGACCTGGGTGACGGGGAGGGCTCGGCGGATGGACTCGACGCCGAAGACGAAGAAGAGGACTCGGATGAGGACGTAGGCCGCGACCTTGGTCCCGATGGGGGCGATGAGGGCCGAGGACGAGGAGGGGGCCTGGGTGTAGGCGTCGGGGAGCCAGCCGTGGAGGGGGAAGAGGGCCATCTTCAGCCCGAAGCCGACGACCATGAGGACGAGCCCGACCACGGCCGCGGGCTGGCTGGCAACCTGGGGGAAGATGGCCTTCAGGTCGGCCATGTTGAGCGTCCCGGTGAGGGTGAAAAGAAAGCCGAGCCCAAGGAGGTAGAAGCAGGCCCCGACCGTCCCCATGATGAGATAGCGGAAGGCGGCCACGGCCGATTTCCGGCTTCCGACGGCGACCAAGCCGTAGAGCGCGAGGGAACAGATCTCGAGCCAGACATAGAGGTTGAAAAAATCGCCCGTGACCAGGATGCCGTTGAACCCGCAGAGCATCAGGAGGGCCACGGCGTAGTAGGGGACGTGCTTCCCCGAGTCGGGGATTTCATGGGCGACGAGCCGGCGGCTGTGGAGGAGGACGAGGAAGGCGACGGCATTGACCACGAGGATGACGAAGGCCGAAAGGTGGTCGAGGACGTACTCGATCCCGATCGGCGGGAACCAGCCGCCGAGCCAGTAATGGACCGGGCCGCCGTCGAGGACCTTGGCCAGGTTGAGGGCCGAGACGGCCGTGACGACGGCTGTGACCGCGACCGCCAGGAGGTAGGCCAGCCGTTTCCAGAGGAGGGCGACAATGGGGAGGACGATGGCCGTCGGCAGGAGGAGGACGACGGGCAGGGCGGGCGAACTATTCAGGATCGGCATCGTCCTTCATCCGTTCGAGGAGTTCTTTCTCGTCGAGGGTCTTGTAGCGTTTCCAGATCGTGATGACCAGGGCGTAGGCAACGCCGCTCGTCGCCACGCCGACGACGATGGCCGTGAGCATCAGGCAGTGCTGGAGGGGGTTGATGTATCGCGAGGTGTCTGCCGTGCCCAGGGCCGGATCGATAATCGGGATCGTGGCCCCCGTTTTGACCGCGCTCGAGACGTAGAACATGATAATCGCCACCTGGAAGATGGCCAGCCCGATGAGTTTCTTGACCAGGTTCCGCTTGACGACCAGGCCGTAGAAGCCGAGGGCCATGAGAACGAAGATGAACCAGTAGGCATAATGGCCGAGGATGAATTTACCCACGGGGGTCGCCCTCCAGGAGGTCGTCGTAGATCGCGGTCAGGATGCCCATGACGGCCAGGCCGACGCCGACTTCGATCGACAGGATGCCGAAGTGGCGCCGCCAGGCGGCCTCCATCGCCAGGGGGAGGAATTTGTAGTCGAGGAAATTGCCGCCGAAGACGAGGGCCGTGAAGCCCGTGCCCCAATAGATGAGGACGCCGACCGAGCCGAGGGGCGTCGCCCAGGCGCGGGGAAATTGCTTCTGGGCGAGGTCGTTGCCCACGGCCAGGCGGACGAGGATGACGGCCGCGGCGAGCATCGTCCCCCCCTGGAATCCGCCGCCGGGGCTGTAGTGGCCGTGGAAGATGACGTACAGGGCGAAGAGCATGATGAACGGCGAGACGACCCGGGACATGAGGGAGATGATGACGTCGTTTTCGTTCCGGGTCACGGCCTACTCCTCGTCCGGCGGAGGATGAGAAAGCAGATCAAGCCCGCCGTCAGGATGACGGTCTCTTCCCCCATCGTGTCATAGCCCCGGTAATCGGCCAGGATGACCGTGACCATGTTGGGGGTCTTGGCGTCGCGCTCGGGGTTCCGGATGTAGTGGGTGGCGGCGTTGGGCGTCCCGGCCGGGCTGAGCGGCCCGTTGAGGGCGGCCGAGGCGTCCCCCCGGTTGGGGAGGCCGAACGAGGCGTAGATGAGGAGCCCGGCGAACCCGGCCAGGGCGGCGAGAGACAGGACTCTTCCCCTCACGGTCAGTCCTTGCTCCTCCGGGACGTCCGGAAGACGGTCACGATGAACAGGACCCCGCTCACCCCCCCGCCGACGACGGCCTCGGTGAAGCCAACGTCCACCGCGCCCATGACGACGTAGACGAGGGCCGAGATGAAGCTGAAGGCCCCCAGGCTGACGACGGCCGCGAGGAGGTTGCGGACCTCCAGGGCGAGGACGGCCAGGATGACCAGGACGACGAAAAAGAGGACCTCGAGTTCCCAGGGCATCAGTCGTCGTCCTTCGGCTCGGGGGCGTCGTCGAGGGGGCAGTCGTCCGCCTCCGTCGGGCAGCTCCGCGGCCGGGGGTCGTCCTTGGCGAACCAGGGCTTGAGGCCGGAGCGGAAGGCGGCCCGGGTCAGGGCATGGGTTCCGGTCGGGCTCGTCAGCCCGACGAAGACGAGGAGAAGGGCGAGCTTGACGCTGTTCAGGGTCAAGCCCTCGTGGACAATGAGGCCCAGGGTCGTCAGGATGATGCCCAGGGTGTCGCTCTTCCCCGTGGCGTGGGCCCGGGAGTAGAAGTCGGGGAGCCGGACCAGGCCGACGCTCCCGACAAGGAGGAAAAACGCCCCGGCGCTGACGATCAGGTTGCCGAGGATGAAGTTCCAGGTCATCGACGCCCCCGGGTCTTGGTCGCGGTCAGGTATTTGGCCACCGCGATCGTCCCGATGAAGTTCAGGACGGCGTAGGCCAGGGTGATGTCGATGAACATGTCGAGCCGGTTGAAGATGAGGCCGATGACGATGATCAGGACCATGGTCTTCGTCCCGACCGCCCCGGCCCCGAGCATCCGGTCGAAGAGGGTCGGCCCGCGGAGGATCCGGTAGAGGGGGATGAAGATGATGACGGCCAGGACGAGGCCGAGATAGACGAAGTACTTGTCCATCAGAGCTCGTCCTCCGTCCGGACAAAGCGGACGTCGGAAATGACCGGTTCGGGAGAGCGGTAGAAGAGGCCGGCGACCTTGCGGGGCATGCTGTCGTCGATGATCCCCGAAGCCGAGGCGTCCATCAGGGCGTGGACGATGTACTCCCCGTCGTTGAGTTCGAGGGTGATCGTTCCCGGGGTGAGGGTGATCGAGTTGGCCAAAAAGACGCGGGCGAGGTCGTTCGGGTAGCGGGACTTGAATTTGACGAGCGACGGGTCGACGGGCATCTTCGGGTCGAGGACGACCCGGGCCACCTGAAGGGAGGCCAGGACGATCTGCCAGATGAGCCAGGGGATATAGAGGAGGACCCGGCCCGGGCGGATGGCGGCGTATCCGGCCGCGTTTTCGAGGAGGAAATAGTGCTTGTTGAGCTTCGCGTTGAGGAGGACGACGACGGCCGAGGAGAGGACTCCCATGGAGACGTGAAAAACGTCGTAATGCCCGCTCATCAGGAGCCAGAGGCCGAGCAGGAGGACGAAAAGTATGGCCATATTCCGGGCGTGGGCGCGGCTCATCTTGTCCATCGGATCCGTCCTCGGTTAAGAGGATGATATTACGGAATCAATCCGCCGAAGTCAAAAGCCGCTCTCCGCGGCCGGCCTCGATTTCGGCCCCGGTCCGGGGAGATTGTCTGGCCGCCCCAAATCTGGTATGAAATAGGGCTTGAGCGCGGCCGAGGCGGAAGGCAAAGGCCGGGAGGAGGTCGGGCCGTGAGAAAAACCTGGGTCTTTTGGGTCGTGGGCATCCTGGCCGCGGGAGGCGCGGCCGTCGGGTCCGCCTGCAAGAAATCTTCCCCTCCGGGAGAGTCCGGTCCGGCCGCGCCGGAGTCCGCGAAAGGAGCCGCGTCCATGAACATCCTGCGAGGACCGTTCGGAACGCTCCCCGACGGGACGGCCGTCGAAGCGTTCCTGCTGACCAACGCCCGCGGCCTCAAGGCCAAGCTCATGACCTACGGAGCGACGCTCGTCTCGTTCGAGCTCCCCGACCGGACGGGCGCCTTGGCCGACTGCGTCCTGGGCTACGACCTCCTCGACGGCTACCTCAAGTCCAGCCCCTACTTCGGCTCGACCGTCGGCCGCTACGGCAACCGGATCGCCAAGGGGAGGTTCGTCCTCAACGGGACGGCCTACGATCTGGCCAAGAACAACGGCGAAAACCACCTCCACGGCGGGCTCAAGGGCTTCGACAAGGTCGTCTGGGCCGCCGAGCCCGTCCGGGAGGCGAACGGCGTGGGGGTCAAGTTCACCTACCTGAGCAGGGACGGCGAGGAAGGCTATCCCGGGAATCTCAGCGTTTCGGTCGTCTACGTCCTGACCGGCGACGACGAGCTACGGGTCGACTACGAGGCCACGACGGACAAGCCGACCGTCCTGAACCTGACCCACCACAGCTACTGGAATTTCACCGGCGGAGTACGCGATATCCTCGGCCATGAGCTCATGCTGGCCGCCGACCGGTATACGCCCGTCGACGACGGCCTGATTCCGACGGGCGAACTCGCCCCGGTCGCCGGGACGGCGATGGACTTCACCGAACCGACGCTCATCGGCGCCCGGGTCGCGGAGGTCAAGGGCGGTTACGACCACAACTACGTCCTCAAGGGCGGGGGAGGGGCGATGGCCCTGGCCGCCCGGGTTTACGAGCCGTGGAGCGGCCGGATGATGGAAATCGAGACCGAAGAGCCGGGAATCCAGTTCTATTCGGGGAATTTTCTGGACGGGACGATCAACGGCAAGAGCGGGCAGGCCTACGGCCGGCATTGGGGCTTCTGTCTCGAAACGCAGCACTTCCCCGATTCGCCCAACAAGCCGAATTTCCCCTCGACCGTCCTCAATCCCGGCCAGGTCTACAAGACCCGGACGGTCCATAAATTTTCCGTAAGATGAATGGCGACGGGATCGAAATTCTCTCGAATTTCGTTCCTGTCCCCCTTTCTTGAACATAAGGACAAGGAGGAGTCATCATGAGATTGAAACGTTTCATCGTCGTTTTCGTCGGTCTGATCGTGATCTTCGCCGGAAAGGCCGGCGCCCAGGACCGGCTGAAGACCTATCCCGGCTACGACCGGTACGAGAAGATGAGCAAGGAGATCCAGGGCGCCTACCGCTCCGGGGCCCTCCAGGTTCGGTGGGCCGAGGACGGCAAGTCCTTCGAATACACCCGGGACGGGAAAACCTATAAATACGACGTCGCCAAGAAACGGGCCGTCGAGACCGGGGCCGCGCCCGCCCCGCAGAAGCCCGGGGGGATGCGCGGGGGCGGCGGGCCGGCGCGGGGACGACAGTTCACCGAGGCCGTCTCGCCCGACAAGAAGCTCAAGGCCTTCTACCGCGACCGGAACCTCTGGTTGAGCGACCCCGACGGGAAGAACGAGGCCCCCGTGACGACCGACGGCAGGGCCAAGGACCGGACGAAATTCGGGTCCGCGAGCTGGGTCTACGGCGAGGAGCTCAACCAAAACACGGCCATCTGGTGGTCTCCCGATTCGACCAAGGTCGCCTACTACCGGTTCGACGAAAGCAAGGTCCCCGACTACATCCTCCAGATGGACCAGACCAAGCTCTACACGTCGGCCGACATCGAAGCCTACCCCAAGGCCGGCGAGCCGAACCCGGTGGCCGACATCTACGTCTACGACCTGGCCGCCAAACGTTCGACCCAAATCGACGTCCGCGACGGCAAGCCTTTCACCAACGACGTCGTCGGGCACTACGCCTACCGCGTCTCCTGGACGGCCGACTCCCGGGAGCTTCTCTTCAGCCGGACCAACCGCCGCCAGAACATCCTCGAGTTCGCCGCCGCCGACCCCTCGACCGGCAAGGTCCGGGTCATCCTCCGCGAGGAGTGGCCGACGGGCTGGGTCGAAAACTCGCCGCCCCTGACCTGGCTCCAGGACAACAGGCGCTTCATCTGGACGTCGGAGCGGACGGGTTTCCGGAATTTCTACCTCTACGATTTGACCGGAAAACTCATCGCCCCCCTGACCCAGCATCCCTTCGAGGTGGCCAACATCGTCAAGGTCGACGAGAAGGCCAAGCTTCTGTACTACATGGCCCGGGACGGCGATAACGTGATGAAGATGCAGTTCCACCGGGTCGGGTTGGACGGGAAGAACGACGTCCGGCTGACCGACCCGGCCTTCAATCATGCCGTCCAGCTCTCGCCCGACGGCAAATATTTCGTCGACGTCGCCCAGACCCACGACATCCCGCCGACGTCGCGGCTCCTGGACGCCAAGGGCAAGGTCGTGGCCGAGCTGGCGGCGAGCGACCTCACGAAGTTCGCCGAGCTCGGGCTGAAAAAGGCGGAGCTGTTCAAGTTCAAGGCCGCCGACGGGACAACCGATCTATACGGCATCCTTCAATTCCCCTCCAATTTCGACCCGTCGAAGAAATATCCCCTCCTCGTCAGCGTCTACGCCGGGCCCGGCTGGAGCGGGGCTCGGGAGTCGTTCGTCCCGGCCAACCCGACCTGCGAATACGGCTTTCTCGTCGCCTCGTTCGATTTCCGCGGCTCGTCCGGCCGGGGGAAACGGGCCATGGACTCGATATACCTCAAGCTCGGGGTTGTCGAAATGGACGACCAGGCGGCCGGGGTGAAATCGCTCTATGACCGGCCCTATTTCGACAAGGCCAAGGTCGGCATCTACGGGACGTCCTACGGCGGATACGCCTCCGCCCTCTGCCTCCTCCGCCATCCCGACGTCTTCACCGCCGCCTCGGCCTCCTCGGCCGTCACCTCGTGGTACCAGTACGACTCGATCTACACCGAACGCTACATGTGGATTCCCCAAGAGAACAAGGAAGGCTACGAGGCCGGGAACGCGATGAATTTCGCCAAGAACCTCAAGGGCCGGCTGCTCCTCTACTACGGCACGGCCGACAACAACGTCCACCCGACCAACGCCATGCAGCTCATCCAGGCCCTCCAGCGGGAGCAGAAGAGCTTCGAGGTCCAGGTCGGCCCCGACCTCGGCCACACGGGGCTCAACCAGCAGCGGATGATGGAGTTCTTCATCGAGAACCTCGTCCTGAGATAAGAGCGGCCCCGCCCGAGGAGGGTTTTTCTCGCCCGCGAGGGCAGGCCGGGAGAAAGAGACTCTCGAAATCTATCCCCTGCCCTGCGGATGGCAGCCAAGGCAGGCGGGGCTGGAGTAGGAGTACCCGCCGATGCCTTTATGTTCGCCGTCCATCTTGGCCTTGGTATGGGCGTGGCATTCGAGGCAGGTGAATTCGCGGTAATTCGACGATTTATGGCACTCCGTGCAGCTCAGGCCCGCATGCCGTCCCGATTTGATGGGGAAGGCATGGTTGAACACGGCCTGGGACCAGGAGACGTGGCTCGGCGCGTGGCAGCCGTCGCAGGCGGTTGGGAAACCGGCCGCCCGGTGATCCGGGTCGCGGGCCGCGTCGTAATCGGGCCGGTGACAGGCATAACACTCCCTGGACGGCCGCGGGCTGCCGGCATGGCAGGCCGCGCAGTTCAGGCGGGCGTGAGCGCCCTGGAGTGGCCAGGACGAGGTGTGGTTGAAGCGGGCTCCCTCCCAGGTCTCGGAATTCGTCCCGTGGCACCCCTGGCACTCCAGGGCGAAGCCAAGGCTCTGGTGGTCGGGATCCCGGACCCCCTGGTAGTCCGCTAGATGACAGGAGGCGCAATTCGTCGGCCGCCCGCTATAGAGGCCGTCTCCGTGGCAGTCGCGGCAGGAGGCCAGGGCGTGCTTCGCTCCCAGGGGAAAGGCCGTGTGCGGCACGGCGGCTCCGGCCCAGCTGCGATTGGAATGACAGGCTTGACAGCTCGGGGGGAATCCGGCCGCGACGTGGTCGGGATTACGGGCTTCTCGGAGGTCTTCCTCGTGGCAGGAAAGGCAGCTAATTCCGGCGGCTCGGAATCCCTCTTGTCCGTGGCAGTCGGCGCAGTCCAGGGTCCGATGAATGCCCTCGCGGCGGAATCCCGTCTCTCGCTCATGGTCCCAGCGGTCGGGGGGGACGGCTTTCCAGTCTTGGGGGGTATGGCAGTCGCCGCAGTGAGAACCCAGCCGGAGCTGGTAGCGGTCGTCCTGTCTTTTCTGCCAATGACAGCTTTCGCAGGAGGTCGGCGTCCCCTCGAAGACCAGGTTAGAGTGGCAATCCCGGCAAGTCACCGTCCGGTGCCGGCCGAGGAGAGGAAATCGCGTCGCGTCGTGGCTCTCGACGGTGAAGGGGCGGACCTGGGCTTGGAACGGAGCGGGGGCCGCCCGATCTTGGACGGCCGGGGCGAAGACGACCAGGGTTAAGGCCGCGAGCGGCCAGAGCCGCGGCGGCGAAGAAGCGCGGCGCGATCGGTGGCGATATTTCATGGGTGAATCCGTGGTTCTCAACTCAGTATCGGAGGATCACGCGGAGGAGGCCCAGCTGTTCGGCCGCCTCTTTCCGGAGGACGAGTTCGAACTCGGCCGAAACGGCCAAGTTTCGGCTGATCGTGACCATCGCCTGGGACCCCATGGTCGGGGAATCCTGAAGGCGGATGAGCTGGGGGGCGTCGCCCGTCGAAGCCCAGCGCAGGCCGTTGTAGGTGTTGGAGAAAGACCACGTCCAGGACAACGGCCCGAACGTCTTGTCCAGGGAGAAGGTGAAGGAATCGGACTCCGAAAACGGCCCCCGATGGCGGGAATAGCCGCCGTAGAGGGTGAGGCCCGTACCCAGAAGGTCTGTCCAGGACCCGCCCAGTCGCCAGGTGTGATTCCGGATGGCTTCGTCCTTTTGCTCGCTTTCCTGTCGGGCTAGAAAGAGGCGAAGCATGGAGGTCGGCTTGATGTCCACCCGAATCCCGTATTGGAGCGAGTAGTAGTAGCGGTCGATATCGGCCGGGCCGAGAGACGGGTCGCGGGAAGTTTCCAGTTGAAATTTGTGGAAATCCAATCCCCGCCCGGACGAGTAAAAAGCCGAGAGGTCGAGGAAGGGCGCCGGGCTTATCCGGACGTTGAAGAACAATCGGCTCAGCCGGTCGGCGGAGGCCACGGCCGAGCCGAGTTCGTATTCCGCATTCCCGAAGAGAACGACGAAGCGGCCGACCGGGAGCAGCCCGCCGGTGAAGAGGAAGGAGCGTTCGGTCCGGCCGTCATAGAGGACTCGATTGAGGCTCAGGGAGAGGGATCGCCCCTGTTTCCCCCGGTAGCGGGCGAAGAGGCCGAATTTGAGGTGCTTGCTGTCCAGGCGGCCCACGTCCAATCCCGGCTCCAATCCGGCATAGCTGCCCAAGAGGACGGCGGAGCCGACCTTCAGTCCCGCCAAGCCGCCCAGGAGCCGGCCGATTCCGGCCGAGTCATAGAGGTTCATCTGGCCCAGGGCCAAGCTGAAGGGGGATCCGGGCTTGTCGTAGCTTAGCCGGGCGTCGTAGAGGAGCACGCGGTCGGTGCCCTCCTCGCCCGGGTCCATCCGGCCTCGGGCGTCCAAGGACAGCGTCCAGCCTGACCCCGGACGGTCGAGGAATTCAAACCGCAGCCGGGAGGATATTCGGCTGGAGAAGGGGCCGTCTCCATAGCGGAATCCCATCGCGTCTAAAAACAGCGTCCCGCGCCCGTAGAGCGAGGCCCCGTCGAGAGCGGCGGCCGGAACGGACGCTCCGGCCGCCAGCAAGGCCGCGGCCAGAGCGAAGGGGGAGAGCCGCAACCTCAGCCTCGGGGCGTTCATCGGCCGACCCTCCAGTCGACCTGGCCATGGCAGGCTTGACATGCGGCTTGGCGCCCCGGGTGCGGAGATTCATGGCAGGCGATGCAGGTCGGGTCCTTCAACAGGAATGAGGTCCCGGTCTTGTGAGGCGGGGCGTTGTCCGGCCGGTGGCACCTCCCGCATTCCTTCACCCGGGCGTGGGCTCCCTCTTGGACCCGCCCCGTTTCCGCGTGGTCGAACGACCCGACGTCGAAATCGATCAAGGAGACCTCCGGGCCGCGGTGCTCGCCGTGGCAGACCCGACAGTCGCTCCCTTTGTCCCGGTGGTAGCCCCGCCCGGCGGTGACGCGGGAGGCGATCTCGAGGTGACAGCCGAGGCATTTGGCGTCCTCCACGACGAGATCGGGAGTGTGGCACTTCAAGCAGTTGGGGAGCCCGACGTCCGCGGCGTGGGATGCGCTGAGCGCTCCCGGAGCGTCGGCGGGTTGGAGTTTTTGCGGCCATCCCTCGACCCCGACCAGGGCGAGAAGCATCCCGGCGGCGAGAAGTCGAATCGTCCGCTCGTCGGGGCTCGTCCCCATGGCCGACCGTCGGTTCCGGATCATCTATAACCTATTATATTTATATAATATATAGGAAATAAAGTCAATCCTCGGGGCGGAGGATGGAATTCTTGGCCGTGAATCTTGTCCCTAAAGAAGGGCGCCGACGCCCCCTGGCCCCCCCTTTTTTCTTATTCGGATTTTCTTATTCGGAGCGCAGGGATTCTACGGGGTTGGCCCGGGCCGCCCGGAACGACTTCCATCCGACCGACAGCATGGCCATGGCCAGGGCCAGACCTCCGGCGGTCAGGAAGGTTCCGACGTCCGGCCCCTCTTGACCGTCGAGATGGGGCCCGGACAGGCGGGCGATTTTGGCCCCGAAGGCCTCGATCGCAGTGTCGGGCCGGACCCGAAGATAGGTGTGAGGGTCGTAATGCGTCCAACTCGCAGCCTTGAGCCGGGAGGCGTAGACCTGGAAGGGGAAGAAGCCCCGGTATTTCAAGTGAGTGTTCGCGGGCGCGTCCCGGACGATCCCGACGATTTCGAGGGGAGATCCGTCGACCACGAGAGTCTGCCCCAGGGGGTCCCGCGGTCCGAAATATTTCACGGCCAGGGATTCGCAGAGGATCATCGTCCCGGGGCGGAACAGCTGTCCGTCCGGGCGGCCGCGGAGGAAGGGAATAGCCAGGATCTCGAACAGTTCGGGTTCGGCATAGAAGAAGCCGTTTTCGGGGAAAACCTCGGCTCCCCGCTTGAAAAGCGGCGTCCGGAACGCCCGAATGAGCCGGGCGGCGGCCTCGACCTCGGGATATCCGTTGCGCAGGGCGGGGGCGGCCAACGGACTCATCGACGGAGAGGGCCGGCCCTTGGTGAAGCTTGATTTGACGAGCAGGCGAAAGACTCGGTCCCCGTTCGGGTGATAGTTGTCGTAGCTCAATTCCCGGTTCAGGTAGAGCGAAACGAGCAGGCAGGCCGCCGCGCCGACGGCCAGCCCGGCGGCGGTGATGGCCGTGAAGGCCTTGTGCTTGGTCAAGCTTCGCCGGGCGGCCTTGAAGTCGCTGGCCAGCAGAGCGAGCCGTCCTTCGAACAAGCCTCTCATAAGATTCATTCATTTATACTCGCGGACCCGAAAAAGTTTGACCCCCTGACCGCTTCAAGAGGTTTTTCTGTTCCGTCCTCTCTAACTGCTTCAATCCGAGCGGTCGTGCCCGGGGGGGTTCCTAGGAGGAGGATATCTGGCCGGAGGCCTTGGGCCATCGGGCGGTCGACGACGTCAGAAGAAGAGGGACGGATCTATTTTCCCGGAAAATAGAACCGTCCCCTTTTTTTTTCGTATAAAGGGGAGAGGAGGACGGATATGAACGCTTCGACCGCCAGAATCCTGGGGATCGTCCTGATCGTCCTGGTCGTTTTTTTCGCCGTCGGGGCCATCCGGTCGCTCTTCTTCCTCCCGGACGGCTTCTTGCACGGAATCTTTCACGACAACGACGGCCATCGAATCTTCCGCTGGGGCTTTTGGACCTGGCCTTGGATCGGGTTCGCCGGCCTGTTCGGCATCGCCGTCCTCGTCTTCTGGATCGTGGCCATGGTCTGGGTCTACCGGGACGCCGAGAGCCGGAGGATGAGCGGGGCGATCTGGGCCCTGGTCGTCTTTTTCGGCCATTTCGTCGGCCTCGTCGTCTACATCCTC
>Ga0233423_10001393_pt1 | contig 12209 bp, 13 predicted proteins | sample Watercolumn_Mata_FD_180713 | JGI IMG/M metagenome (GOLD analysis project Ga0233423, IMG submission 180713) | Freshwater microbial communities from Lake Matano, South Sulawesi, Indonesia - Watercolumn_Matano_2014_112_MG | ecosystem: Environmental > Aquatic > Freshwater > Lake | place: Indonesia... | reverse complement strand
CTTCAGCCTCGCGGAGCTTGTTGATGATTTGCTCTGATTTGAATTGTCTTCTGGCCAATGAAATACCCCCTTTCTTTATTGTCCAGTCTAACATTATCGCTGGACTGGTTTTCGGGGGGCAGGTCACAAATGCAATGCTGATCTATTGATGAACCAAGTCGAGTATTATGAAACTCTTCTGACGAAGCACAGCTTCCGTGCGCAGTGATTGATTCTCTAACAGCAGACATTACAATATCAATTACCGCGTCAACGTTTAAATGGGCATTAATAGTGTGCGTTAGACTTTTTTCATTCAAAAGATTACTATATAAATACATAGTAGCATTACTTCTAAGTGTAATCAAGCATACCTCAATGAAGATCCCGTCTGATTCTAGTTAATAGGGCGATGTGATCGTAGCCTCGTAAATAGGGATGTGGCAATAATAGATGAAGTCATAAGGAATGATCATGGTTTCGCCAAGAAGAACTGAAAACTTACTTCGCGAATGGGAAGCGATAATGAGGCGGATTGAAAGTATAGATGCGCGTATCTGGCAGGGTGCTGGAATTCTTCTAGTAATTTCAATTGGTGGTATATCTTTAGTTGGGCACAATAACCACGATACATTAGCGGACTTTTTGTTTGTGGTTTTTGTTGGATTGGTATCTATTATCATACTCACTGTGTGGTGGTTTATTTTTCATCGTTGGATACATTTACAGCGTCTTTATAGTCATAGGGCTAGAGAGATTGAGAATATCCTCGACTTGCGATTTAATAGATATGCTTTTCTGCTGGAGTATTGGAAATCTTCAACGGCGACTAAAGATAAGAGCAAGCTAGAAAAAGGAGACGCAGCTGCGTATAAACGTCTAGAAGAGGTTTGGGAGAAGGAGCAAAAGAAGAAGCATTTTGGTCACATGACGATTAAGACAGCGCTAGAATGGCTGACTTGCGTCTTGACCGGATCTTGGCTAGCATGCATAATTTTCTATGCAATATTATACTTCGATCCATAATTTATGGGACTCGATGACAGCTGAATCTCATTCAAAACCAGGATCAATCCAGTTCACCTTATGAGCAAAAGCATCGTCATGTTTAGAGGGTGGCAAGAATCTGTCGCAAAGCTGGGATAAGCTGCTTTTTCTCGAAGAAAAGTTCGGAATGTGTTATGACTGGCTGCCCCGTCCTTTTATTTTTGTTACGCGCTTTTCAAGAGACGGACAGATATGATCTTGTCCAGCGGTTTTTTAACTTCCACCTGGATAACCTCGTCGCTTTCATCCCAGGCATTGCCCTGCTCGATTTCCTTTATTGCTTTATCTAGAGTGCTTTTTCTTTTTGTCTTCGGTGCCATTCTCTTTTAGTTGAGGTGCGTTTATGTCCTCTTCCAGTATTTTCAATATCTCTTTGGCGGCATAAGCCTTGTCGCGCTTACGGCCCGTGATCTCAGCCAGTACACCTACCTCTTCAAGAGCATTAAGCGCCTTCTGTGCTCCCGGGAAACTCACTTTGAGGAACTCTGCCGCTGCTTTGGCGCTCAGCAACGGCCTCATGAAAATAAGCTCTATGAGCTGTCCAGCGGTCGGTGCCAGCTTCTTGTCGCGGCTTAACTGCATATAAGCATGATGAAGGTCGAGCAATCGGCGAGCGCGCGATACAGCATCTCCTGATTGTCCTGTTATGGCACGTAGAAAGAACTCTATCCAGTCTCGCCAGGCTCCACTCTGGCTCACCTTTAATAATAGCTCATAATACTCCTGGCGATGACGCTCAAAAAAAGCGCTGAGATAGAGCAATGGCCTGGCAAGTATTCCTTTCTGGCAGAGGAAAAGGGTAATCAGTAGCCTCCCTATCCTGCCATTTCCATCAAGAAATGGATGTATTGTCTCGAACTGATAATGAATCAGCGCTAATTGCACCATGAAAGGCAAATCTGACCTGGCATGCAAGAATTCTTCGAGCTGGCCAAGGCTTTCCAGCATCTCAGGTACTGGTGGTGGCACAAAGGTTGCTTCCTCAAGAGTACAACCCGGGGGTCCGATCCAGTTCTGTGATTGCCGAAACTCACCTGGTGTAGCATGTTCTCCGCGTACACCTTCCATGAGGATGGCATGCAACTCACGAATAAATCTCAGGCTCAGCGGTAACTCCTCCAGTCTCTTCAGTCCATATTCCATGGCTTTCACGTAGTTCTGCACTTCTCTTACATCTCTCTGTCTCTCAACCTTCGTCGTCTCGAACAACAACAAGTCGGATAGAGATGACTGCGTACCTTCGATACGTGATGACAGGACTGCCTCTTTGCGTATGAAAGGGTAGATCAGCAGATGTGGATTGGGGAGGTTCTCGCTCAACCCAGATAATGTGCCCACGGCTATATCAGCCCGGGATATCAATGATACCAGGGCATCGTTCCACTCAAGCTTCGGTGGCAAGGGGTTGGGGACAAAAGCCCAGTAACCACCGGGAGCACGGACCAGCCTGCCCGAAGGGCTATTTTGAAACTGTGTTATATCCATTATTAAACGCCAGTTGAATAAGATTACCCGTTATTAAACTAAAATGGTATTTTGTTTAATAATACACCTTTTACTTCTCGAAGGCAACATCTCCACATTTATTAATTTTGAAGATCGGTGGGATTGGAAATTGCGAGAAAGAGAAAGTTGCCTCAATAGTGGCCATATATAACCACGCAAGATTTGAGCTGGATTTAGCTATGCTCTCATCTTTCAACTGAAAGACTTAGCAACAGACATGAACGCGGAAATGGAATTGCTGCGCGCTTAGTAGTCCCGGCAGCATAGGACACAAAGATTGGGTTTCATGCATAAGGCGGTCTTTGTACAGACGAACTGAACAAGATCTTTTACTAGCTTCGACAATGTTTCATTACCACAGTCCAAAGCAGATTGCCTATTTGGCAGTGCATCGAGTTAGAATAGGGTTCTTTGTTCTGTACAGTATGCGGTAGATTTCTGAAGCTAAGTGGAGCTGAGGGGATTCGAACCCCTGACCTCCTCCGTGCAAGGGAGGCGCTCTCCCAATTGAGCTACAGCCCCTTATGTTGATTCATTATACTAACAAGCAATCCATATTAACAAGCTCCGGAAACATGTTGCCAGCTACACTAAAGCAGAGTGTGAGACTTCACATCATGCTAATGCATAACGTAGCGCTAAATCAGAAACACCTGCCAGTAATTGACTGCAATCACACGGTATGCTATAAGTTATTCAACTTCTGGCAATTTCAATCTGTGCCGCCTTAAAGATAGCATGGTCATAAGCCATCATGTCGACGAAATCAGCCGCATCAAGGGAGGTGACGTACAGAAATGATAACTGACATAGGTTTGATTATGATTATAGTGGCATGGGTCTTTCAAATCTACAAGACGCTAGCCAAGAAAGACCTGCAATTTAGCCTGACTTTCCTTTCGTGTTATATAGCGGGCTGTCTTCTTCTGACTATAGCCGGTTTTATGCAAGACGACATGACCAGCGCCATTCTGCAGCTAATCTGTGCTATACTCCCGGTGATAGTACTGGTGTCAGTAATTAGGCTTAAAAAAGGAGTTTGGTAAGCTGTTCAACAAGTAATGCCAAGAACGCGGCGAAAATGCACACATATATATCATGCTTTACGGCTTTGCCACCACGCCCCCACAAGCCAATTGCATGCCTGAATAATTAGCACTAAAATATGGCTAATTACCGCAAGGAGGGGATTATGAGCAAAACAAGTGACAATCTTCAAGACGCTTTTTCCGGAGAAAGTCAAGCCAGTCGCAAGTACCTTTATTTTGCCGAGAAAGCCGATGAGGAGGGACACAAACAGATAGCCAGGTTATTCCGTGCTGCATCGGAAGCTGAGACAGTACACGCCCGCAACCACTTAAGGGTTATGCAAGGGATAAAGTCAACCAGAGACAATTTGCTGGCTGCAATCGGCGGCGAGAATTATGAGTTCACCAAGATGTATCCAGATTTCATGAAGCAGGCTGATGCCGAAGGTAACAATAAGGCTAAGGGTAGCTTTGACCTGGCTAATAAGGTGGAGCAGATTCACCATCGCCTGTATCAGAAAGCGCTCGACATGCTGGAGAAGAACCAGGCTATGACTGAGACCCCTATCTACGTCTGCCAGGTCTGCGGCAATACGGTCGAGGATAAGGCTCCTGAGAAATGCCCTATATGCGGAGCACCAAGGAAAATGTTCCAGCGAATCGACTAGATGTGAAGCATTTTCTATACCCAATATAATAGGTTTATTAACTCACAACAGTAAAAAAGAGATGCTATGGAGGTGAATCATGTCGAAGAAGATGTCCGAAGCAGAAATCCGTGAAATAGCCACTAAGAGGGTGCGAGCAAAGAAAGGATTCTATTCTCATCTGACCGCGTACATAATCGTCAATCTGATGCTGGTAGCCATCTGGTACTTTACAAGTGCCGGCTATTTCTGGCCCATGTGGGTGATTTTGTTTTGGGGAATAGGGCTAATATTCAATGCCGTGGCAGCCTTCTCAAAACACGACATCAGCTGGGAAACAAAGGAAATAGAAAAAGAAGTGGAAAAAATAAAGAAGAGCGGCGCTTAACACGCGGCTTTTCTGTTAAACCAGCGAGTCGAATCAACCAGCTCACGTAATTCTGTGAATCAGGCGACTTTGCACTTGCCCGCCCCGAAAACCAGCCCAGAGAGGATGCCTGCTATAGCTCTACACCTCATCGTAAATTGATTGACGCAAATTTCCACCCCTGATAGAATTACAAACTAGTGAACGTTAACATAAAGCTTGATTGTAAAACTGCGAACAAAATGGCGCTTTATATAATCAAATCAATTGCGTCCTGGAAAATAGTCGTCCTTCTTAAAAAAACAATCCAGGAGTTCACCACTGATAACTGCCCACTGCTTGCAGCAGCCATTTCCTATTACCTGCTCCTATCAATATTCCCTTTCCTGCTGGGGATAATATCACTATCCAGTTTTTTCGTGGATGCACCGGCACTACAGGAACAGATATCTCAAGCCTTCAAATACTTAGTGCCCGTATCACAGGACTTTATACTAAACGTCGTCAATAGCGTGATTGATGAGCGTGGAGCTATAGGAATTATATCCATTATCCTGCTGCTTTTTGGCTGTACTGCATTTTTTGGCTCACTAAGGAAATCACTGAACACAGCCTGGGGAATTCACAAATCCAGCTCGCTCATACGAACTCAACTGACCAATTTCGCTATGATTCTCGGCGCCGTCTTGCTCCTATTCATCTCTCGTTTTATAACCATAATCCTGAATATCAGCGAAAATATACTAAGCACAATCGCAGAGCAACCATTAACCAATCTAGTCCTGTTGCATCTTTTAATCGTCATCATTAATATCGCTCTGGCTTTTTTAGTATTTCTTATTCTCTACAAATTTGTGCCCGAACGCCGAATTAGATGGAGAGACGTCTGGGTCGGTGCTCTGGCAGCAGCGGTTTGCTTCGAGGTAATAACAATTATATTCGTCCTGTATCTGGATACATTTAATCCTTACAACCTGATATACGGCTCGCTGGGTGCTATCATAGCCCTACTTATATGGACATACCTTTCCGCCCTTACTTTTCTCTTTTTCGCCAAAATCTCAGCGGTTAACTTAAGTATTAAAACCAAACAGCTGTGACAAAAAAATTCGAATTGTTTGCTTCGGCAGATATCTATGTTCCGCCTGAGAGAACCGAGTTTTAGTCTACCGCTTTGTAGAGCCCCTTTGTTTCTCACGCATGGCAGAGTTAAGCACCAGAAGCACACCACCAAGCACAGCACCAAAAAGGAATATGGCATGGAATCCGGGAACAAAAGCATTCGGAGGCAGTGAAGGAGCCGCAGTACGTGATGTTGAAATACCCAGGCTGGCAATAACTGAAAGAAAGATAAGCGTAAAAACTGCAATGCCCATCACCGCCCCAACATTCCTAACCGTAGTCACAAGACTATTAGTTACACCTTCGCTGCCCTTGGCACTCATGCCCATAATGAGACTGAAGTTTGCTGGCATGATAAAACCGATTCCAATTCCCTCAAGTGCCAGGGCTATTATTATGTAATACAGACTTGTCTTGTCACCCATCAGAGTAAACATCAGAAATGCCGCGATAATCACAGCCGACCCTAATATACAAATTGGGCGAGAGCCGATTCGACCGGATAGCAAGCCGGCAATCGGACCGCAAATCATCATAAAAATAGCGGGCACAAGCAGTATAAGCCCGGCGATATCGGTAGCAAATCCTTTTTCAAGCTCCAGATAGAAGGGGAAGGCATACCACGAACCCTGACCTATTAGCATAACAAGGAGTGCTACGGCGATTGCCATAGTGAAATTTCTGTCCCTGAAAACGCTGAGGTCAATTAGAGGGGACTGAGTCCTTTTTTCGTTAAGAATGAAAACTGCCCATGCCGCCAACGAGATAATTATGCTTATGAGTATGCGCCAGGACAGCCAGCCAACATTATTGCCCATATTCAAAAAGAAGATAAGGCTGACAAGAGCAACAAGTAAAAGTGCGGCTCCGGGTATATCGAACTGCCCTTTGCCTAATTCACCGGTATCTCGGGGTAGCACGGAAATACCGAGCACAATAGCAATGACACCTATCGGAACATTTATAAAGAATATCCAGTGCCAGCTATAGAACTCAGAAATAAAACCGCCAAGAGGTGTGCCGGCAGCAAGACCCACAGCGGCAAAGGTGGTAAGCACGCCAAAGGCAGTGCCTCGAAGTTTCTCTGGCAGGTATCTAACAATCATAGCTCCACCGATTGCTTGCAGCATTGCAGCTCCAATCCCCTGAAGAACACGAAAGCCTATAAGCAGATAGATGTTCGAAGACAAGCCGCATAATAGCGAACCGATTGCGAAAATAGCGAATCCGGCAAGATATATCTTCTTATAACCACGGATATCTGCAACCCTGCCGAATACGATAAGTGTGCTCGAAAGAACCAGCAGGTATGCCATTGCCACCCAGGAAACAGTGGCAATATCACACTGGAAATACTTCGAAATTGTGGGAAGCGAGATATTAACGATAGTCGCATCGAGGGCTCCCATAAACGAGGCAAGCGCAATTAGAATTAGAATAAGCCATTGATGAGAGCTGCTTTTTGAACGACTAGCTGAACTCATAAAAAATCAACCAGCAAGATAAAATGAGCCAACAACTGTCCCTGTTTAATTACAACAATATAGAATAACTAACGAAATAATGCAATATCACTGATAATCAACCACATAACATTATTACACCACGCAATACTACCTTGACTCATCTGTGCCCCTGATATATAATTCTAAAAAGAATGTGCACAAATTATGTGCACACCAACTATTATAAGGGAGAAAATAATATGACAGAGGAAGTCTATAAGAAACTGGCTGAGGCGCTTAATGCCCGTAGCATGACGTATCCCTCTATACCCTGCGATGAGTTCTACGCTTTTGCCAAAGAGCTTTTCACACCAGAGCAAGCAGCGATTGCCTCAAGCATGCCTATAAACCCGGTTACGGTCGAGGAACTAGCCGGTAAAATAAAGGGGGCTGATGCCGCTCAGCTAAGAAAGCGTCTCGAGGAAATGGCAGATAAAGGCTTGGTGAGAGTAAAGGAGAGCGATGGTAAGAGATTGTATGAGTTCATGCCCCTCGTGCCGGGCATCATCGAATTACAGTTCATGCACGGGCAGGTAGATGAGCGAACCAAGCGTTTAGCAGTGCTCCTGAAAAACTATGCCAAAGCGCTGAAAAACCTGATGATGACAAGCCCACCACCACCCACCAGCGCTGATACATCTGCGACCAGAAAAGTCTCAGTGGAGGAGGAAATACATGACCTTCCCACAATTTTGCCTTACGACGAGGTTATGAAGCTTATAGATACAACGGAGTATATTGCCGCAGGAACCTGCGTCTGCAGGCATCAGGGCGACCTGCTGGACAGACCCTGCGACAAGCCCAAGGACAACGTATGCATGATTTTCGGACCATCGGCACAGTTTGCCAACAGTCATGGTTTTGTCCGCCTCCTTTCCAAAGAAGAGGCTCGACAACGCATAGATGAAGCGGAGAAGGCTGGCTTAGTTCATAATTATGCCAACAGTCACGATAGATATATCGACCTACTGTGTAACTGCTGCGGCTGCCACTGCTTTATACTTAGGGGAGCCAAACGCGCTCCGGTGCCCAGCAAAGCCGTCAGAGCCGAATGGGTTATCACCATAGATAACGACACCTGTGTTGGCTGCGGTGCCTGCATTGACAGGTGCTGGATGGAAGCATTGAAAATGGATGGCGAATTGGCAGTGCGCGATTTCAATCGCTGCATCGGCTGTGGTGTATGCAGATATGTATGCCCCACCGACGCTATGAAACTGGTGCCCAGAGAAAAAGCCACAGTTAAAAACTAAGATAACCCTCACCACAACTGACCATACAGGGGGAACAACACCCCACGATATTCTCCGCATTGCTTCAAGTGCCTGGCTTTCCATATCGATAGTTTTCTCAATATAATCCTGTGGCTTATCAAGGCAAAGCTCTGATAAAATTAGGCACTATATGACACATAGAGGTGAGCAATGAATCTGGCAAGACTAATGGAAGATAATACGGCACGTTTTGGCGAATACGAGTTTGCCTATTTTGAGGGGCAGTGGCATACCAATGTTGAAATGAACCGTATGGCTAACAAGCTAGGCAATGCCCTGAAGGAGCTCGGTGTCCAGAAAGGAGACCGTGTAGGCGTTCAGTTGCTGAACTGCCCCCAATTAATACAGGTATTCTTCGCTACTTTTAAAATTGGAGCCATACTAGTCCCTGTGAACCCTTCGCTACGCCCACACGAACTTGCCTATATCTATCAAGATGCCGGCATAGTAGCCTTAGTCAGCAATGTAGCCTATATTGAAATGATAAGAGAGGCTCGCCGAGAAGCGACCACGCTGAAGAGTGTGATACTAATCGGAGAGGAAATTCCTGAGGATGCCGTATCCTATGACAAAATCATTAAACATAGTCCTGACGAGCTGGTCATGGAGGACACGGACAACGACGACATTGCTGTCATTCTTTACACTGCCGGCACCACAGGAAATCCGAAAGGGGTGATGCTTACACATTATAACTGGTATACCCACGTTTCCGGATATTACGAATTGGTATTGCTGGATAACAGGGGTGTCACCGTAAAGGGAAAGAAAAACCGGCAGGACGTAGAGGTTTTTGGTGTAGACCGGAGCCGCATCTGCCTCATAGCCCTACCCCTGTTCCACGGCTACGGCATATTCGCTGTGAATCTTGAATTCCTGACCGGAGGGAAGTTAGTCATACTCAGCCGGTGGGATGCCGAAGAAGCCATGAAATGCATTGAGCAATGTGGTGTCACTGAATTTCGCGGCGTTCCAACCATGTATATCCAGCTACTCAACCACCCACATGTAGACAAATATGATTTTAGCTCCCTGCAGGTCTGCGTCTGTGGTTCAGCACCCATGCCGCTGGAGGTGGCTCGCAGGTGGAAGGAAAAGTACAGTATCGACATCTGGGAGGGGTACGGACTGACTGAAGCCACCACTGTCAATTGCGGCAATTTAGCGGGAAGACAGTCGCCCAAGTACGGCTCCATTGGCAAATGTTACCAGAAGTGCAATAAAATCAAGATATTTGACCACAATGACCAGGAATTACCCCATGGACAGATAGGAGAGATAGTCATAAAAGGACCAGGAGTTATGAAGGGTTACTGGAACAAACCTGAAGAAACAGCAAAAGTCCTTCGAAACGGCTGGCTTCACACCGGTGATATAGGATATATCGACGAAGACGGTTATATTTATCTTACCGAGCGAAAGAAAGACCTTATCATTCGGGGAGGAGAAAACGTTTACCCGAAAGAAGTAGAGGACGTTCTGCATAGGCATCCACAAGTCCTGGAAGCCGGAGTTATTGGTGTCCCCGACCCGGTATATGGCGAGGAGGTAAAAGCGTTTGTGGTCTTAAAGACCGCCGGTGCAACCAGTGAAAAGGAGCTCATAAATTTTTGCAAGAAGCATCTGCCCACCTACAAGAGACCTAAATCAATCCAATTTATGGACTCATTGCCGAAGAGTGCAGTGGGCAAGATATTAAGAAGAGAGCTTAGAAAAACGGGATGAGCTCGCAGGTTCTGCCCATCATCGGTAGCAGTGAAGATTACCTGAAGTGAATAGACAGCAATGTTTGGTTTAAACAACGCGTCGTTTTGTGCAGTGGATGGTATCGCTTCGCCGCAGGGGCAACTGGCTGCATTTTTGCTACCTTCTACCGGGTTCGCCCCAGGCACTGGAAGTGGTGGGCCATGCAGAGCCCAGCCACTCGGTGACTAATCTTTGCCTCGTCTGTGTTAACCTGAGACTGATGTTGGCACTGAGATTTTCCATGATAGTGTATCCGACGATAGAATTCTGAGCGAACATGACCAGCAATTCAGAGCCCTTAATGCGGATTTCCTCGCCCGATTCCACACACTCGGCAGAAGCAGTATAGATATACGGCGCTGCCAGGGCAGACCAGCCGAACACTTCTCCCGGAATGGCTCGGTGAACCGCGATGCTTTTGTTCCACGGCTGCCCAACCCAAATCGAGATATCAACCTTGCCGCTGTGGCAAAGATGTATGTCTCTCGCCCTAGCCCCCTCCGCAAAAATACGATCGCCTTCGTGCATGCCATACAGATGGCAAAATTCAGCAAGCTTGACCAGGCTATCGTTAGCCAGCCCCTTAAAAAGCTCAAACTCCTTCAAAATCGCTACATTAACCATCTCTTTCCTCTCTTTTGATTTTGATTCTCAGCAGTTTGCTCTTCGCCTATCTGACTAAAAGGTGCTGCCTAACTCCACCTTAGACTAGCGCCCTACTAAGATGTACCCTACTCCTTTGTTCGTGCTGGGTCAATACGGTAATCGCCTCATATTGTTGCAATTATTCTCATTTGACACCCATTGTTGAACCCCATACAATGTCGAACTTAAGGAGGTGGTAGCATGAGTGAAGCTATCGGTCAGTTTTTCCCGGTTGATCCAAAACACTGGTGGCATGTGGCGGTGCGGGGTTTCCTAGCCTTAATCTTCGGTATCTTGCTCCTCGCCTGGCCAGGAGTCAGTCTATTCATTTTTGCCATTATCTTCGGTGCCTACGCTTTCGTAGATGGCATCTTCACACTGGTGGCTGCGATTAACTACAAAGCCGGAGCAGGAAATCGCGCCTGGCTATTTGTCCGGGGCATTTGCGGCATCATCGTCGGCGTCGTTACCTTCTTCTGGCCCGCGATTACAGAGCTGGCATTAGTGCTCCTTATTGGCGCATGGGCGCTGGTCACCGGCATAATGGAACTGACTTTCGCTTTCAAAGCCGTAAAGGAAACAGGTGCCAAATGGCTATTTGTCATAAGCGGCATCCTTTCAATAATTCTCGGCTTGCTGATACTGATACGTCCTATAGCTGGCATTATTGCAGTGATATGGATAATCGGGGCTTACGCTATAATAGCCGGCATAGTGCTTATCATAGTCAGTTTCAGACTGCGTGGTGCAAAGGCTAGCAAGAAATAAGCCCGGAAAAGCCTCATATCCGAGCCCTACTGTTTAATACGCAAGGAAAACCTAGAGTTTAATCTGGTGCAGGATACATGCGTGGCAATGTTTCCGCGGCTTCTGGTTCCATAGTTTCGCCACCTGGTTTTATCAGCAAGCATGAGCCTGATGATGAGTTGAAATGACTATATTCGGTTCTAACAAAGGACTAACTAGCTATTGCAAGGGCAAATGCCCTGTGCCATAATGGCTAATGAGAAACAACAACATATCAGAATATCGTTGCTATTGAGGAAAAAGAAGATGAAGCAATCAAATGAAAAAACAATAAGCGTCATCGGACTTGGAGTTGTGGGACTTACTACAACCGTGGGATTCCGGCTAAAAGGATACCAGGTAACGGGCATAGATATTGACACTGAGAAAGTCATCAAGATAAACGAGGGCATCAGTCCCATATATGAGAGTGACCTGCCCCCAGTAGTGATACCACTTCTTAAGTCACAGTCAGAATAGCCTCTGGTGCCGGTGGCTGATATCGCAGGGCACTATGAGGACGTACCTGATTATATTCTCTTCGCCACTGATTAATC
>Ga0233423_10001392_pt1 | contig 12213 bp, 10 predicted proteins | sample Watercolumn_Mata_FD_180713 | JGI IMG/M metagenome (GOLD analysis project Ga0233423, IMG submission 180713) | Freshwater microbial communities from Lake Matano, South Sulawesi, Indonesia - Watercolumn_Matano_2014_112_MG | ecosystem: Environmental > Aquatic > Freshwater > Lake | place: Indonesia... | reverse complement strand
TGAGTGATCTATGGGTACCTGTCTCCACTACCTGTCCTTTTTCCAAAACATATATACGGTCTGCATGCATGATAGTGCTTAAACGATGCGCAATCATAACAGTGATCTGTTCTTTTTCACTGGAAATATTGCGGATGGTATTGGTGATCTCTTCTTCAGTGATACTATCGAGTGCAGAAGTAGCTTCATCAAAGATCAACAAACGCGGGTGTCTGAGCAATGCTCTGGCGATAGATAAACGTTGTTTTTCTCCACCACTCAATTTCAATCCGCCCTCACCAATCATGGTATCTAAGCCTTTCTCTGCGCGTGATAATAAATTGTTACAACTGGCTTTAGATAAGGCTTCCAGCAACTCTGCCTCAGTAGCTTGCGGATATACAAAGCTGAGGTTTTCTCTGATGGTGCCGGCGAATAATTGTGTATCCTGCGTTACAAAACCGATCTGATTTCTCAATTCATCAAAATTCATATCGGCGCCATTCACTTTGTTATAATAGATATGTCCTTCTTGTGGACGATACAATCCTACCAACAATTTCACCAAAGTACTTTTTCCGGAGCCGGATGGACCTACAAAGGCAATGGTTTCTCCTTTTTTTACATCAAATGAAATACCATCCAATGCACGATACTGGGCAGTCTGGTGTTTGAATACCACCTGATCAAATGCCAGTTCTTCAATGGTGCCTACTTGTTGAGGATGATCGGGTCTGGGTTCTACTTTTTTACCCATCAGGTTATGAAAATTATGTAAGGATGCTTCCGCCTCACGATAACTCATGATGATACTTCCAATCTCTTGTAATGGACCAAAAATGAAGAAACTATAAAACTGTAATGAGATCAATTGACCAACAGTTAAAACATCGCGATAAATCAACCACATCAAAGTGAAAGTGATGACTTGCCTGAGGAAATTCACCATCGTACCCTGAATAAAACTCAGTGAGCGGATACTTTTCACTTTCTTCAATTCCAGTCCCAGAATTTTATACGTGTTGGTATTGAGTCGTTTTACTTCCTGATCTGTCAGTCCCAGACTTTTTACCAATTCAATATTTCTTAAACTCTCTGTGGTAGATCCGGCTAGAGAAGTGGTTTCTTTTACAATATTTTTCTGGATGACTTTGATCTTCTTACTCAGCAAGTTCGTCACAAAAGCAATCATTAAAGCGCCACCCAAATAAATAGGAACAATAGACCAGTGAAGTCTTGTAGCATAAATAGACACAAAGACCACACTCACAATGATGCCGAATAGTACATTGATGACATAGCCGATGAATTTTTCTGTATCAGACCGAACTTTGGTGAGAATGGATAAGGTTTCACCGCTACGCTGGTCTTCAAACTCCTGATAAGGCAGACGCATGGAATGTTTCAATCCGTCTGTAAAGATCTTTGCTCCGAATTTCTGGATAATCACATTGACGGTATAATCCTGAAAGGCTTTAGCAATACGGCTTACCATGGCAGTACCTACCAATAGGAGTAACATAAACATGATACCATTGATGAACTGACTTTCTGAACGGAAACTGCCATCCAGGTTAATTTTAGGACTATTGGCAAACTGATCAATGAGTTTACCAAAGATCATAGGGTCAAAAAGTGAGAAAGTTTGATTGATCCCTGCCAGCACCAATGCCAGCACCACGAGCCATTTATAAGGTTTGAGATAATGCAGGAGAATTTTCATGTATAAGATTTGAGTGCAATTACCTTCAATTTCCGTACAAATATTGAAAAAGTGACAAAGTTGCGGTCGGAAGTCCATGGTCCATGGTTGATAGTCCATGGTAGGAATAATAAAGCAAAAGAATTTTTCTTGCCATGGACCATGGACCATCGACTAATCCACACTTGTGAATAATAAGAAATTCTTAACCTGTTCAAGGAAAGCAGATTAATCGGTAACTTACAAAAACCTTCCACTTATGCGTTGGAGAAAATTCAATGGTGAACCCATTCACCTTCCCATCAAAGAAGCAGTAGCAGAAGCTATTAAAAGAGAGTCTGCGAATGGTACTAAGCTCAAAGTATGTATCGGAACCGACAGCCAGGTAAAAGGCGATGATACCGAATTTGCTACCGTCATCGTTTTTTTGCGCGAACACAATGGTGGGTTCATGTACATTCATAATGAGAAGACCAAGCAGAAATACCACATCAAAGAGCGAATGTTGGTTGAAGTAGCTAAAAGTATTGAGATTGCGTATGAACTCTGTGATCTCTTTATCGAGCACCAGGTAGATATGGAAGTGCATGCCGATATCAACACCAATCCGCAATTCAAAAGCAATGATGCATTACGCGAAGCCATGGGCTATATCCTGGGTATGGGATTTGCCTTCAAAGCCAAGCCGGAAGCTTTTGCGAGTAGTTGCTGTGCAGATAAGGTGGTGAACTGATCACCATATTTCTTTATTCCTGATTAGCAGTTTTCACTGTTAAAGAGGAATTGTCACCTTAATATAACCTACTCTTTTATTATTGTGCTATTATGGGCCGCAGATTTTCATGATTGTTATGATGGGCGCTGATAAAAGAACTATTATCATAACCCATCATAAAAATCTGCGTTCCATCACTAATTTCTTATTTGTATACCTTGGAGACTTAGATGAAAGTTAAATCCTAAGACGTTTGAAACGCTTGATTACATTGTTGAATAAATTCCAACATCTCCTCTCTCCCCAATTTCTTCTCCGCACTCGTCACAAAATGCCTCGGCAGAAATTGCCAGCTCTCTTTAAGGGTATCAAAAAAGGCTTTGATATTTCTTTCTACAACTGCCGGTTTCTCTTTATCTGTTTTGGTGAAGACCAATGAAAATACAACCCCCCATTTGTCTAACTGACTGATGAATTCCAGATCATTTTTTTGAGGACCATGACGGCTGTCGATCAATACAAACACTTGTGTAAGGTTGCTCCGCTTTCTGAAATAACCTTCAATCATCTGCTCCCATCTTCTTCTATCACTTTGTGATCTTTTGGCGTATCCATAGCCCGGGAGATCTACCAAATACCACTGCTCACGAGGTCCCTTTTCGGCAGAGCTACTTTCAATGACAAAATGATTGATAAGTTGGGTCTTTCCGGGTGTTGCGGACGTCTTAGCCAGACTTCTTTGTCCGGTGATCATGTTGATCAGAGATGACTTGCCTACATTACTTCTTCCAATAAATGCATATTCCGGTTTATCCGGTTTTGGACATTTATCGAAGGTTGGACTGGATATCAGGTAAGAAGCTTTATGGATCTGCATGCTGCAAAGTAACTAAAAAGCCGGCTGTTCAGAGACAGCCGGCTTGATCCTTCTGTATTTGTACTATTAAAATGAAAGACGCATGCTTGCAACAATATTGGTTCCAGCTGCTACTACTCCCGATGAATAAGGTCTATAGCGTTGGTTTGTGATGTTTTCCCATCCCAATTGCACACTCATTTTTTCTGATAAGCGATATTGAGTTTTAAGATTCAATGTATACCATGCAGGTGCATAAGGTCTGCCAAATGAATCAGCCGCATAAATAGCAGTTTTTGCTTTTTCACTGGGTGCCAGATCAGCATTGGATATTTCGCTATTGTGATCTAGCATTAGTTGAATCATCCATCCTTTTTTCTCCCATGTCAATTGCGTAGAGCCAAAGAAAGGTGGCGCATGTCTAAGTGGAACCTGTTCATTTTTCGTATCATCTGTTTCTCTTCCTTTGATCCAGTTAAGTTTGGTTTGCCAGCTCAGATTGCGGGCTATCATCCATTGCCATCCGGCTTGAACTCCCCAAACCCTTGCTGTAGCCACATTCTGAATGGCTTCAACCTGACTCAAAGTGCCATCAAAAACAATAGAATCCTTTCCGTTGAACTGATAAGGTCTGCGTGTGAGCGCATTGTTCAGCCAGGTATAAAAGAGGTTGACATAAAAACTTCCCTTTTGTTCCTTGTTATATTGAATACCCCATTCAGCATTCCATGCATATTCCGGTTGTAAGTTGATGTTGGGAACTACTACAATACCGGGCGCACTTTCAAATACTTTACCGATATCATCTACGTTCGGCATTCTGAAACCCGACGCGATAACACCATTCATTTGCCATTCTTCTGTAAGACGATATACTAAACCGACACTGGCAGTTAGATTACCGGCATTTTGGGTTGTTTGCGTAAATGGGAAACGGAAAAAGGAAGTGTCAAATGTTGCACGAACTGTATTATGGTTGTACCTGAATCCGGATGAAAAAGTCATTTTTTCATTCAGCCTGTTTTTATAACTCAGGTAAGCAGCCAATGAACTCCATGTTGCTCCGTCTGGATACCTCGATGCAACATTTGTAACAGAGCCATTGGCGATATTTTTACTGATGCCATAAGAACCTACTTTATTAAAAACAAACTCAGCGCCATAAAATAACTCTTGTTGGGCAGTGAGCTGCTTTTGTAAATCAAGGTTGATAGCACTTGCCCATACACGTTCTGTTTGTGTTCTCTCATTGTTATTGTTTCTCCTTCTGTCGATGCGGCTTTCTTCATAATCCTGAAACGATAATGTCAAACGTGCCTGGTCATACCAACCCTTTGTTTGCTTGTGCTGCACTTGTAAATGATGCATTAACCATTGCTGTGGACCATAATCCCATCTGGCAAATCGTAAAGCACCGCCGGTGTATTCAATCAATCTATCATAACGAGGGATGTCTGAAGTAGTGGAATAATGAAAGCTATATTCCATATCCCATTGGTCTGAAGGTTTGAAACGAAGCTTTGATAGGAGGTTTTGTTGACGATATCCGGTAAATTTTTGTACCCGCGAATTAGGATTGGCGATGATCACATCTGCATTACCCACTCGTTGTACATATTCTTTCCGCAGATAACTATCGGGCCCACCATTTTTACCCATTTTCAGATCTCCAAAATCACTATAAGTGAAACTATTGAGAAATGACCATCGCTTGCCTGCAATATTTATGTCAGCATGAATCGTCTTCTCTTGATTAGCTGTTGCATACCTGCTACTTACGTTGCCTTTAACAAGTGTTGTATTACCTGTACTGAATTTAGGTTTTAGTGTATGAAAATCCATCACACCACCGATAGCATCGCTGCCATACAAAATAGATCCGGGGCCAAAAACTACTTCTGCATCTTCCAATGCTAATGGATCAAGCGATATAACATTCTGAAGATTACCACTTCTGTAGATGGCATTGTTCATACGAACGCCGTCTACCACAATAAGCACCCTGTTAGTAGCAAAACCACGTATCATCGGACTTCCGCCACCTTGCTGACTTTTCTGGATGAATACTTCACCGGTAGTGCCCAGCAAATCGGCCATCGTTTGCGGATTGCGTAGTCTCGTTTCTTTCAAATTGATTTTTGTGATCTTATTGGGAATTTCATTGAGCTTTTGTTCCCATTTATTATAAGAAACAACAACTGCATCCAGTTCTTTGCCGGTTAATACACTATCTCTTTTTTGTTGAGCATGAGCAGTATGTGTTAATAGCGTGCATACAAATAATGCATAGCATACCACTGCTATGAATGAACGCATAGGTTTATTTTTTGATTAAAAGAATCAGGTTGAAAAATCAGGAAATACTGATTCTTCGCGGCGGAGGTTTGAGAATCCCGGGCTTAAATTGAGAATGAAAATGCTGAACTCGGTTGTTTGGAACGATGGATAATATGGGATCATTCGATGGTGAGATCGTTTCTAACTGATCTCCTGAACTTATAAAACCAAAAGCGTACATCAATAATGCGGATGTTTTTTGAGTCTTCTGTGTAGCCTTATCCATTAAAGCATGCAGCTTTTGCTCCTGATGATCGTATAACCCTGTAACGGTGTAAGTTCCATCTGCTTCTTTGCGGATAGAACTTACATCGAATAAGGTGCCATTCACAATGATCTCTTTATCTTTTTTATACCAGTATAATTGCCGGACATGAACTGTTGACAGCTCTTTTGATTTGAATGCTTTTTTAACACTGATGCGTATCTGTTTTTGTTGATAGTGAAACAAAACAAATCCTGTCAGTGGAAATAACACCAACAATAAAAAGAAGATCGCTATACATTTACGGAGTAAGTACAACTCAATTCTTTTTTCTGATCAGACTGTCCAATGGATATTTTGCCTTCATAGTGTCCATAACAGATTGTGCCCAATGGGTCAATACAACACGTTCATCATCGGTTAATTTAGCATCGCGATGTACCCATGTATAAGAATTCAGAGGCATTTCTTTTTCTTTTACCTGCTCAATCACTTCTTCCATCTTATGGTATTGTCTTCTCAAGTTGTAAGAAGTATAGGCATCAAAATTCAAATGTGATTTCCCTTCTTTAATATGATCATCCAGCCACCAGGCCACAGGTTGTACTTTTGAATACCATGGATAAACAGTGTTATTGGTATGACAATCATTACAGGCTTTTACAAGAATGGCATCTACATTTTCAGGAACAGCATACAGGTTTTTGATATTGCCCGATGTATCGGTAGAGGCATTGGCTTCAGGGCGAATAAACTGTATGACTACAAGGGCGATCAACAGCACCCATAGAATTTTTTTGATAATTTTCATGATTGGTTTGGGTTGTTTTATGCATTTAAATTAAGACATTTCCCGTCATTTCAGCGGGAATCGAAAGATTCATCATTGTTAAAATAGTAGGAGCAATATCTCCCAATTTGCCCGGTTTTATAACTCCTTTCCATTCCTTGTCAATGATAAAGAAAGGAACAGGGTTTAAGGTATGAGCTGTATTGGGACTACCATCCTCATTGATCATAAAATCAGCATTGCCATGATCTGCAGTCAGGAAAATAGTATAGCCTGATGCAAGTCCGGCAGTTACTACTCGCTTTACACAGGTATCTACTGTTTCAGCAGCCTTTATAGCAGCACTGAAAACGCCGGTATGTCCAACCATATCTGTATTGGCATAGTTCAAACAAACAAAATCAACTACTCCTGCTTCAATTTCAGGAATCAATTGATCTGTAATCTCCACAGCACTCATCTCGGGCTGTAAATCATACGTAGCTACTTTAGGAGAGGGCACCATGATTCTTTTTTCACCTTCAAATGGCACTTCCCTGCCACCACTAAAAAAGAAAGTGACATGCGGATATTTTTCTGTTTCAGCAATACGTATTTGTTTCTTGCCATGGGCTTCCAATACTTCACCAAGGGTATTGGTAAGGTTATCATTTTCAAAAATCACATTCACTTTTTTGAACTTCTGATCATACTGGGTCATGGTGGTATAATGAAGTTGTAAAGGCTGCATCCCATGTTCCGGGAAAGCCTGTTGTGTAAGTACTTCTGTGATCTCACGGCAACGATCGGTGCGGAAGTTGAAACAAATCACGGCATCACCTTCTTTAATGGATGCGATGGGTTGCTGATGTTCATTGGTAATAATGGTAGGCAAAATGAATTCATCAGTAGTGCCATTTTTATAAGCGTTTTCAATGGCACTCACAGCACTTGTGGCAGTGGGGCCTACTGCATTTACCAAACAATCATAGGCCAGTTTTACCCTTTCCCATCTTTTATCTCTGTCCATTGCATAATATCTGCCGCTAACAGTAGCAATGGTACCTACTGAATATTGGAGATGTGCTTCCAATTCTTTCACAAAGCTTAGTCCGCTTTTGGGATCGGTATCTCTGCCATCGGTAAAGACATGAATAAAAACTTGTGATAACTGGTTCTTTTGACAGAGATCGCAAATGGCTTTTAGATGATCAATATGTGAATGAACACCACCATCACTTACCAGACCGATCAGATGCAGTGCTTTTTGATGAGTCTTGGCATACGATAATGTTGCTAAGAAATTACCATTGTTGGCCAATTCCCCTGTCTTAACAGCTACATTGATACGTTGTAATTCTTGATATACAATTCTTCCTGCCCCTAAATTCAAATGTCCCACTTCGCTGTTGCCCATTTGTCCTTCCGGTAACCCTACTTCTTCACCACAGGTAATCAATGTTGTATTCGGATATTGCTGATATAATGAAGAGACAAAAGGTACATTTGCTTGTTGGATGGCATCAGAACTTGCGATTTTACCTAAACCCCACCCATCCATGATGACGAGAATGACTTTTTTATTCATATTATAAAATGATATGGTTTATTAATTGCTGATTAGGCATTAACTTTAGCAGCATTCAAAGTTGGCATGTTTTTGGCAAATTATAATAGTGAATACAAAATAAACTGTATGAAAACATTTTTATTGACTGTGGGATGGGCGTTTTTAGCCATGTCTTTTGTAGTTCAGGAGAATAGTCTGGATCAGATCTTTAATGCTTTTAAAAAGGCTGATACAGAAGAAATTGCTCAATCTTTTGATACTTATGTAGATCTGAAATTTCTGGATAAAGATGAAATCAAAAATATCAGTAAGAATCAGGCTTCCATTGCACTAAAGACTTTTTTCACGGAGAATGCAATTACAGGCTTTGAAAAGGTATCCAATCGAGATCTGGGGAGTACTACTTATCTGGTCGGTAAACTCATTTCATCTGATAAGAATAATAAGGGATATAATATCACTGTACTGATCAAATCACAAGCCGGAAAGTTCAGGATTATTTCACTACGAATCAGTTAATCTTATAACGTGCTGCCCTATTTATATATTTCTATATTCGAAAGTTGTAGTAAAAAGACTATGGCGCGAGTGATGTTCAATAAATAATTTTTAATCAGTCCTTGTGGACGGGCCTCATTGGGGTCGGTGTCAAGCGTAGCGAAGACAGATCAGATCATGCGCAGCAGATCTGATCAGAGGCCAATGCAGCCCGGTAACAAGGACGGGGCCATTCGGCCCGGGAGCAATATTTAGTTTCGACATTTTGAGTGACTGATTTTAAATAATATGAATGTGTTAATCTCGTATTGAGATTTGCCGCCTGTTGTTTTTAAGAGAACAACAGGCGGATTATTTTTATAGGGTCCATGAATATATTTTAGTTTTGTTGTATGAGCCATTTTGATGAACACTTAAAGATATTGGTAACTGCAGCGCTAAAAGAAGATATTGGTGAAGGAGATCATTCTACCTTAAGTTGTATTCCAAAGGAGCAGAAAGGGAAAGCAGTTTTAAAGATCAAGCAAAATGGCATTTTAGCAGGAGTAGAGATTGCCAAAAAGATATTCAGCATGCAGGATCCTGATGCTGTATTCACAATACATAAGTCTGATGGTGACGCCATGCAAGAAGGAGAAACGGCTTTTGAAGTAACAGCGTCTATTCATACCATTCTTTCCTGTGAAAGACTGGTGTTGAATTGTATGCAGCGAATGAGTGGCATTGCAACACTTACTCGTCAATACACGGAACGATTAAAAGGATATACCACGCGTCTATTAGATACACGTAAAACAACACCCAATTTTCGCTTGTTGGAAAAAGAGGCAGTAAGAATAGGAGGTGGGGTTAATCATCGATTTGGATTATATGATATGATCATGCTAAAAGATAATCACATAGATTATGCGGGTGGTATTATACAAGCTATCGATAAAGCACATGATTATGTAACACAGTATCATCCTCACTTAAAAATTGAAGTAGAAACAAGAACATTATCGGATGTTGAGTTGGTTTGTGCCAAAGCCACAGGTAAAGTATTTAGAATTATGCTGGATAATTTCACGCCTTCCCAAGTAAAAGAAGCAGTCACATTGATCAATGGTCGTTTTGAAACGGAAGCAAGTGGTGGTATTACCTTACAAAATATACAAGCCTATGCAACTGCAAATGTTGATTATGTAAGTGTAGGTGGACTTATTCATCAGGCGCAGAGCTTGGATCTGAGCTTGAAAGCGGTTATTGTAGGGTAAGGTTATTGGAAAATAAGCTGTTTTAGCGTATCTTGGTCTTCATCTAATGATGTTTTGTTGAATACGCATTCTTTGCCCATGATGATAAGATCAATCCTGCTATTATTCCTATTATGGGTCTCTGGAATTACCAATGCACAAACTACCAAGGCCGATTCTTTAATTCGTATATCCAAAACAATTGGCCAGGATAGTAATTATGTAAGTGTACTGAATCAGATTGCAGAAGAACTCTCAGATAAAGATGCGGATCAATCTCTCGATTTTGCCATCAAAGCCCAACTACAGGCGATAAAGATCAAGGATGTACCCGGATTGGGAAAAGCACTCAATAATATCGGCTGGGCTTACTACCGTAAGGGTGATTACTCAAAAGGGTTCGACTATGCATTGAGGGCACTCCGAATCAATGACTCTTTGCAATTGTTGTCTCAACTGGCTATTTCCTATCGAAATGTGGGAGCTATTTATAACTCACAAGCCAAGTATCGGGAGTCGATGGATTATTTTCATAAGGAAATGAGTATTCATGCGAAGCTCAATAATCTTCTGGGGGTAGGTAGGAGTTTGAATAATATTGCTTTCTCTGCACATCGTGGAAAGTTTAAGGATTCAGCAATCATTTTCGGACATACAGCATTAGAACATAACTCAAAGTTGGGGGATCAATACCTGATTGCCTTTAGTTTGCGCACTTTGGGAGATGTTTATTTTGAAGAAGGTTCCATTGATCGCTCTATTGATTATTTTTTGGCTTCGCTAACAGCAGCCCGAGCTGCTAAGAGTAATTTCATTATTGAAACATCGCTGTATCGCTTGGGAAAAGCATACCAGCAAAAAAAACAATGGAAGGAATCGATCAACTATTTACAAGAAGCAGTTGCTGTATCGAAAATATTAGGTGCCAAAAGTGAACAAGCAACGATTCAGAAATTATTGGCCTTCTCATATGCTCAAATAGGTGATTACAAAAAAGCCTACGAATCACAAGCTATACATGTCGCATTAAACGATACTCTTTTTGAAGAAAGAAGTAGAGCCAGATTTGCACAAATGCAGGTTGCTTTTGAGACAGAGAAGAAACAGGCTGAGATCAATCTTTTAAAAAAAGAAGATGAGGCCCAGAAAGAAAAGATCAAGGATCAACGTTTATATACTTTCTTATTATTAGTAGTAGTGGCGCTTGTGATGGCACTTTGGCTGGTGTCTTGGAGAAGAAATCAATTTAAACAGCTTGCCAATAAACAATTGAGGTTACAGAAAGCTGCTTTGGAGCAAGCATCTTTTCAAAAAGACAAGATATTTTCTATTCTTTCTCATGATCTTCGAATGCCTATTTCATCATTGAGTGGCGTATTGCAGTTGGTTGACAAACAAAGTTTATCAGAAGAGGCATTTACAAAGATCAAGCATGCGTTGGGGAAGCAAATTACATCGCTGAATACTACATTGGACAATCTGTTATTATGGTCTCGTAATCAGATGGAAGGTGTAACAGATGTTCAGGCGAGTGAATGTTCCTTATATGAAATTGTAGAAAACAATTGTCACTTGCTCACCAGTGCAGCTAACCAAAAGAAAATTCTTATTCATAATGATGTATCTATTACTGCAAAAGCCTATGCAGATGTGCATCATGTTGATATCATTCTCAGAAATCTATTGTTGAATGCACTTAAATTCACAGAAGAGGGTGGTATTATTACTGTTCAATACCGCGAAGATGAGCATATGGCGATATTAGATATTATAGACAATGGCATTGGTATGACAAAAGAACAGATTGGGAAATTATTCAAGGTAAATACGCATTTTACAACTACGGGTACAAAGAATGAAAAGGGAGCGGGGCTTGGCTTACTATTGTGTAAAGAGTTTGTGGAGGCCAATCATGGAACAGTATCTGTGAAAAGTGAACCCGGAAATGGATCTCAGTTTTCCGTTACTTTGCCAAAATCTAAGTATGTCTAAGAAATTCAAATCAGACAGCAACGGTTTTATCTTCAGTACAGATCCGAATTTTCAATTTCAGCCGGAACAGGAAGAGGAACCGGAAACGCTGACTTCTAATCAGCAAATGCTGCGTATTTTATTGGATAAAAAGCAACGAGCCGGTAAATCGGTGACCTTGATAACAGGTTTTATCGGAAAAACAGATGACCTCGAAAAACTAGGAAAACAACTTAAAAATTTTTGTGGAACAGGAGGTTCTGTAAAAGACGGAGAAGTAATCATTCAAGGAGATCAACGAGAGAAAGTATTACAATGGTTGTTGAAGAATGGATATGCTAAGAGTAAAAAAATTGGGTGAATAATAATGAATTAC
>Ga0233423_10001391_pt1 | contig 12229 bp, 9 predicted proteins | sample Watercolumn_Mata_FD_180713 | JGI IMG/M metagenome (GOLD analysis project Ga0233423, IMG submission 180713) | Freshwater microbial communities from Lake Matano, South Sulawesi, Indonesia - Watercolumn_Matano_2014_112_MG | ecosystem: Environmental > Aquatic > Freshwater > Lake | place: Indonesia... | reverse complement strand
AGCTAAAAAAGTATTATGCAGGATTAAAGGGTAGTGAACTACGGGATATCGGATGAAAGTATATAAAGATACCTGAAAGATACCTGAAAGATACCTGAAATATCCGATAGTATACTACAATATATGTAAACATTCGCAGCAGTTCACTGCTGATTATGTCAAAATAACTTGCAGCGAACTGCTTGATATAGCCTATTAATAATAGGAAAATATGAGTAAAAAGAGTGATTAATCACATGACCAACAATTCGTAATATGGCGCAATTGACTATTCCGGATCTTCATTCTTGCATCTTCAACATCATTTGTGCTCATGACAAAGTTATAGGTTTGGAGGAGGGAGTAATAATCTGAATATGTAAGACGGTATTGTGAGTGAGATCCAAGTAGATCGTGGATTTGTTTAGCATCTGCAAAAATTTTCATCACATAATTGATTTTTCCATATTGAAGTGTTCCATTTCCGACATTAATGATAATCGGATCCCGAACATTTTCAAATTCGTCTGGATAAAATCCAATTATGCTAGAGTTTGTTGTTTCAATATAGATATAATTTAGAGTATTCCCAGTATTAGAATTAATTTTGTAATCCCGGTCTTTGAAAACCCGGAAGGTAGTTGGATTGGTAAATAGCTGAATACCTATTCCAGCAGTGGCATGTTTTTCTTCTGGAAACGCTAAAAATGCAACATCATATCCTTCTTTTGAGAGAAGAGCTGCCAATAAAATGCTTTTCTCATCACAATCCCCTTTTCCTTCATAAATTACTTCTATGGGATAACGGGGCAGGTCCTTGGCATTGGGATCATACTCAATTTGTTGAACAAAACTCGTTATCATTTCCAAGTATTCGTCATCGGTTAGTTTTTTCCCTCCATGATATCGTGCTCTATTTAGCTCTGTTAAAAGATCTGAATAAAAACTATCCATAGCGGGATCTGTCAATATAGTGGGATAAATATCTTCAATAATATCGCCATAATTGGAGGAGTTAGGTTTGTAATTTGTATTGAGATAGTCATTCCATTTATTTTGGGCTTCCTGTGCACAATAATAAACGGCAGGATCAACTGGAACTTTTAGCGTATATGGTTCCCCTTTGTAAGTATACGAAAAAGTTCGAATAGTTCTTCCATTTGAACCCTCAGAGGTGATAGATGGTTTATCCTTTTTAGGAGTGGATTGAGGAGTTGTGAATTGATTGGAATCTCCGGTTATGAAAATTTGTCCGGCATTTACTGTTGTTGAAATTATGGGAAGATGGAATGAATATGAAGTATTAAATCCAAAGAACCAGTTCATTTCTGTTTCCCTGAATTCTGTTCGAATTTTATTTACCGGTCGCATTCTGGTAATATCACGGTATAACGTCTGAGCTTTGTATTTCGTGACATTTCGATAACGAGTAATATAGGTGGATTTGGTGCATGTGCACTCAATACATGCATATGAAGGATTATATCCTGGAAATGATCCGTACTTTGTACATCGGCAGGCACCGGCACAAGTGCTCCAATACTTACCTAAACCAGACCGTTCGACCGATTCAAAATATTGAATATCTTGATAAGGTTCGACAGTAGTGTAGGGCACTTCTACTTCATATGGCTCCTGTTCAGTATAAGATTCAAAGTCTGTATAAGGAATTTTGAGTTCATAGGTCACAGTTTTTGTTGGGATGAGTATTAGGAATAATACAAAAAAACATGTAATAAAAAAATATTTCACATTATTTTCCATACATTACTTACTAATCTAGGTGATATAAAAAATTTTAACGAAATCTTATCAGACAAAATATCTTATCAACTTTAACCCAACTAGCATGTCCAGCGCCCTGATTATCAAGGGATGTAATCTAGACGGGAACCATTTCAAGAACCTAATCGAGAGAGATAATAATGTCTCAGGTATAGCCAAATATGAACACAGGTGAGTCCCTTTATCCAGACTACAAGTAAAAATCGATTAAATTTTTGATATTGATAATTTTCTCGGTCTAATCATTGGAAATTAAAACTCTACTATCGCTATAGTGTCTGGTGGAATCGCCGCGGTGTTGCCTTCATCAGAACTACCATTTATTACTTCATCTGGAGTTGGAGATAGAGGATAAATGAGTAAATATTAAATGAATTCTGAAAGATCCCAACAAACAACCGTGCTATATAAAATTAACTTGAAATATCGGGCAGTATACCTTAATTCATGCAGGAGTATCCGATCAAGCGTGGGCTCACAAAGGATCTTACCGAACGCATGGCTGCCGAACTGAAGAACTGTTTCGGGGTAGTCCCGACAGAATCGGGCGGGATGTACCGGATCAGCTACGGCGCGCTCAAGAGGCTCGACGTGAAGGCAGGGGCAGGGGGAAAGACTGTCATGATCGACACCGAGTCCGACATGAACGTAACCGATGAAGTGATCATCGATACCAACAAAAGGTTCCGGAAGTATCTCGATGCGGTCACAGGGTTCTCGACCAAGGAACGGGTAAAGCGGGCGAAAGGGGAAGTGACGTAAACGGGGCACTGGTTGTTACACAGCAGTTCCTGAAAGCAGCAGATATTCTGCAGGGAGTCCGCCTGCGATAACCAATAACCTCCCTAAAAATTGTTTTTTTACGTTATCTGCGGCCCCGTCGGCCATTCTGTCCGGAAAGCGGTAACCCGTCAACCCATTTCCCGGCCCGTTCCCGGATCCCTTCATCGTGATACGAGGACAAGGTCACCCTGTCCCGGGCGATACTCAGGAAGTACAGCCCGCTTCCGGGGTCATTGCATGCAAGTGTGACGGAGAAGAGATCGGCCTCGGGCGTATGTCTCGGTTTCCCGCCATGCGAGGCGATGTTGGCCATGTTCGAGATGACCGCCGCGATGCCGGTATGGTAGCCGTCGACCGAGTTGTAGGTGTCGGATCCAATGCCGACCCGCTTTCCTTTCATATCCTCATACTCGAACTTCGCGGTGTACATCTCCCGGACCTTCTCTACGGGCGGATGGTTCTTCTTCCCGCTCATGTAGGATACGCACCTGAGCGGGTTTTTGAGGATCAGGGACCGGACAATGGAATCGAATGCCACGATATCCGGAAAGGGCTGTTTCAGGGTATGGACAGCGCTCATTCCGGTGTTCTTCTCCACGAATCTTGCCATGGCTCTCTTCCTTATTGTGTTCCTTATCTCAGGTTCCTGAGGCAGCCAGATAAATCCTTGGTGGTCGTGGATGGGGGGGGTCACAGCGATCAAAAGTGTAAGAAGCGCCTGTACAGACGACCCCGCATTTCGCAGGAACAATCACATCATATTAGCTGGGATTCACGACGATGAAATAGGTGGAGCCAGCGGGCCGGAGCGGGTCGGGTATGAAGGGGGGTGGCTCTCGCCAATACAAAAAAAAGTAGTGCGACCCCCCCATGCCCTGTTCCACAATAAGCCTGTTTTTATGTGATTTTACGACGAAAAAAAGATCGAAGACTTGTTATGGAGGTGAAGGGGGGTCGCACCCGTTTTTTTGAAACTGCCGACGGAACAAGCAGTTCCTTTCCTGTCCTGTCCCGCACCTGCAGTACAAAACAGATACTGTTCTGCCTGCCGGGTACCGGCAGTAAAAAATTGGGTTTACTCGATTACGATAGCCGGCTTGAACGGGAGCGCAGCTGCCGCCTTGGCATGCCCGCTGCCCTCGGCATCGGTGACATGGACAGGGACGCCGAACTCCTTTTCGAGGAACGCTCGTGCCGATTCAAAGACGGCCCGCTCGTTTACGCCATCGGAAGCGATGAGGGTGACGACCTGCGGGGGGAGCTTGTGGATAAGGTTCATGCACTGTTTTGCAGCGTCCGTCGCACCCTTCCCCCGTTTTCTCATTGCATCGTTCTTCATGACTTCCCGTATTGCGAGGTTCCTGTCCGCTGAACTGGCGATGGTGGTAAAGACCTCGTGCTTCCATGGCGGGGCGAGCGCGATCGTGATCGACTTCGGCGTGATCTGGATCAGTTTCCGGATGGATTCGATATCCTCAACGGTGCGCAGGAGGAGCTCTTCCGCAAGTTCGATCTTCCGGCTGAGCAGCTTTTCGTCAACGGCCGGCCAGTCGGCAAACGAGACAAGCCCCTGCCCGCCGATATCTTCCCAGAGCTTCTCGGCAGTGAACGGGATGAACGGGGCGAGCAGCCGGATCCATGCCGAGCAGAGCTGCCGGAGCATCCAGCTGCCGTCGTTCCCTTCCGGCTGGCGGCGCCGGTACCACTTCAGGTCGCCCTCGATGCCGAAATAGGCCTCCTGCAGGGCCTGCCTCGTCTGGAAGTTTTCAAGAGCGGCCGTGGTCTTCCCGACATGGTCCTGCAGCCGGCTCATCAGCCAGAGGTCGATATCCATAGGTTCGCCGCCGACATCCTTCAGCTCCCGGATGGTGTTGTAAAACCGTTCGATCTGTTTCCTTGTCGAAAGGACAAGCTCGTTCCTCCAGTCAAAGTCCTGCCAAGGCTCGGCGCTTCCCATCAGGAACATCCGGACCGTATCGGCGCCGAACTCGTTCACCGCGTCCTCGAGCAGGAAGACATTGCCTTTTGACGAGGACATCTTGGCTCCGTTCAGAAGCCCCATGCCGAAGACGACCATGCCCTGAGGGAGCTTATCTTTCGGGAAGATCGTAACATGGTGGAATAACTGGAAGGTCAGGTGGTTGGAGATGAGGTCTTTTGCCGAGAACCGGAAGTTGTAAGGGTACCAGTACAGGAATTCCTTCCTCATTGCATCCAGCTTCGCGCGTTCAGGAAGGTCTGCGGATTCCTCCCCGAGGAAGATATAATCGAATACGGCCGGCGTCAGCTTCTCCGGCGAGATCTCACGGATCCGGTGGGCGATCGTATAATACGCCATATACACTGTCGAGTCCGAGAGAGGCTCAATCAGCTGTGCGGAATCCCACGGGAACTGTGTGCCTAATCCCACACGGCGGGTGCAGGCCCAGTCCTTGAGCCAGTCCACAGTCCGGTCGAACTCGGCCCGCACTTCAGGGGGCACGAGTGCCATATCCTTCAGGTGCCCCGAGACCTCTGCCTTCCATGCCGGATCGCTGTACTTCAGGAACCACTGGTCGTGCAGGATCTTCACCCTGACCCTGTTCCCGCACCGGCAGACAACCGGGCGGGTGTCGAACTCGTACATGACGACCGAGTCGTACTTCTCCGCCATCAGGGCTGCGACATCATCGCGGGCGACCCGCACCGGTTTGCCGCCGTACTTTTCGAAGAGTTTTCCTTTGGAAAATTCTGCGCTGTAGATCTCCTGGGTCAGTGCTTCCATCCGGGGATCGAGCTGGCCGGAGATCCCTGCCCTCTCGACCGCTTCCTGCGCCGGGATCTCTCCGTACCCCTCCACGCTGATGAGGGGGATCGGCCTGATTGCAATGTACTGCCCTTTCCGCTGGAGGTCCCGCAGCGCGATATAATCGAATGGCGCATGGGCCGGAACGCTCATCACGAGGCCGGTCGCCATGTCCGGGTCAACAAAGTCTGCCGGCAGGATCGGGATCTCGCCGCAGAGCGGGTGGGAGGCTTTCGTATCGATCAGGTCTTTTCCCGGGATCTCGCGTTCTATGACGACCGAATGGTCCTGCAGCTGCAGTTTTTCTGCCGCCTCCCGGCTGATGATCCACGCTTTCCCGTCCACGAGAGCCCGGATGTAGGTCACGGCCGGGTTTACCCAGAGGTTGGTGACCCCGTGAATTGTCTCGGGCCGCAGCGTTGCGGTAGGGATGAATGCGTCGCCATACCGGAACATGACCAGAGTGAATTTGATCACTTCCGCCTTGTCCCCTTCGAGCAGGTCATGGTCGCCGACAGGATTCTCATCGACGGTGCAGTACCGGACCGGGTGGGCCCCTTTGATCACATGCCCCGCTTCATAGAGGTGCTTCCACTGCCATTCTATGAACTTCGAATAGGTCGGATCCACGGTCGTGAACCTGCGCCGCCAGTCAATGGACAGGCCGCAGGCCGTCATGACACGCTGGTATTCATCGGAAAAATGCTTAACGATGGTTAACGGTTCGGTGAACTTTTCCAGCACAGCAGGAGGTACCTTGTAAAGGTCCCGGTAGAGCCGGATCGTCTTCTCATCGTTACGGGCGATCCGCTTGGAGATGCCGATCACCGGTGCACCGGTGACATGGAATGCCATCGGGTACAGCACCTGCCTGCCCCGCATCCGCCAGAACCGTGCGACTACATCCGGAACAATATACGTCCTCCCGTGCCCGACATGCATGGCGCCGCTCGGGTAGGGGTATGCGACGTTGAGATAGAACTTCTCCTTGCCGGACGGGTTGGATTCAAAGGCATGGTTCCACCGTTCGTGCGCCTGCCTCTCGAAAGCAGCACAGTCAAATTCATCCATCGCTCTTCCTCTCCCTGTAAACGCGCCTGTTCACTTACCGTTACACCGGACGGAGCTTGATGATCTCGCCCGACGCCGAGCGCCGGATCATCTCCTGTGCGATGCTGCTGTTCTTGGCAAGGTGGATCTCCCCGCTCTCATCCACCGTTGCCGTGAAGAGGTATTCCTTGCCTGCAAAGACGTCCACGATCTTGCCGGAATGGTCGGGTGCGACGATAGTTAACTGCTTCTTGTCCGTCTGGATCTTCACCCCGCCCCCGATGTTGAACTCCTCCTCCTCTTTTTTAACTCTCTCCCGCTCGCTGTTCGGTTTGATGTCGATCCCGACCCCGATCTTGTTCACGATTGCCGAGATGTTCTTTCCGCCTTTCCCGATAGCTGCCGGGACATCCTTGTCATCGATATAGACCACGGCCTTGGTATCGCTGATCATCTGGACATCTACCGGCCCATCGGTGTATCTCCCGATCTCGCGCTGGATCTCTTTCTCGGAAAGCCTCAGGCCGGTCCGGGGTTCTCCCTCCCTGGCCTGCAGGGGCTCCGGTGCCGGGGTACGCAATCCCTGCTGCAGGGGAGCAGCTGATATTCCCGTAAGACTGCGGGATGCAGCAGCCGGGCTGTCGGTCTTCTGTTCCCTTGCCTGTATGACGGGCATAATAATCGTCTCGCCGTCATACCTGAAGACATCGTACGCCAGCATGCCCGTCTCGTAATCGGTAACGGTTGTCACCGGACGTGTGTTCATCTCACTTCCCATGCCTTCCGGCACCTTGATGGTGAATCCGACATCGAAGATCTTCGTGATCACACCCTCCTTGACAAAGACTATCGTGTTGATTACCTGCGAGAGCACCCCGTAATCCACGCGGTACGAGAACCTCTGTAGAGCGTCACGGACATCGGTCGCATGGACAACCCCGACCATTCCCATGCCGGCGAGGCGCATGTCGGCGAACGTCTTGAAATCCTCGTTTTTCCTTAGTTCGTCGAAAATGACGAAGTCGGGGCGGACGAGCATGAGGACGTCAGCGGTATTCTCCATGCTCCCGTCGAGCATCGTGTACTGGGTGATATGATCGGGGACCTGGAGTTCACGGGGGGCCTCCATGGTCTTGACAACAAACCCGCTGTCAGCAAGGTAGGTCGCAACGCTCTGGGCGAGCGTTGTCTTGCCGGATCCTGGTGCCCCGGCAATGATAAGGCCCCTCTTCTCCCCGGACAGGCGTGTCCGGATCACATCCGCCTTGGCATAATCCTTGAGGGTTACATCCACGATGGGGCGGACTGCAGTTATCTCCATCCCGTCCGAGAACGGCCTCCGTGCGATTGCGATCCGCATCGATCCGATCTGTACGACCGTAATACCGCGTTTTTCGACTTCGATAAACCCGTCCGGATCGCGTTTGGCCCGCTCGAGAATCTCCTGTGCAAGGGCACGGAGCTCGAATTCGGTTGTCGGCATATCGCGGATCTGAACCAGTTTCATCGCATTGATTGTACCCTTCTTTGCCACCGGGCATACGCGTTCCTTCAGGTATATCGCAATCGTGTGTTCATCGAAAAACTGGTCAATGGCGAGCGGGACGAAATCGGTCACCTGGGGTTTTAAGTAAATGACGTTGAGCCCTTTTGCACGGGCGACCTCCGCCTGCACGCTGTCGCTTGTTACGAACTGCGCGGAATTCTCGATCGCAATATTGCGAATCATCGCATCGATCTCCCCCCCGCTTGCCAGCTTGACCTGTTCGAGAGTCGGCCGGGTCCCTGAAAACTTCAGCTCGATCACCTTCTCCTCAGCCAGTTTGCAGAGCGACTGCAATTCATTCAGTCCTGAAAATCCAATCTCCCGGCCCTGGTTTGCCTGTGCCTCGAGTTCGGCGATGACCGCTTCGGGGATAATTATTGTTGCATCCTTATACTCCCCGGTCTTGATCATCGATGTTATGCGCCCGTCGATAAGGACGCTTGTATCCGGTACCATGTTCATAAAAATTCCGTTCCTTTTAGTATTGTTATTCTGTCGTATTGTTCGCTATTCTATTCCTGAAACCAACGATTACAATCGTTGATACGGTACTGTTGTACGTTGCAAACATTTATATAATACGCGAATTTTGCTGTTTTTTTAAAAACGGATTTTTAAAGGGAAAAAAAATTCCCTCTCTGATCGGGAAGCAGCAGGGTTCTTCAGGGGCCGATTGATTTTATTATTGATTTATTCAGTCGGGTAAAACAGGAGACAGGCAGGAACGGCTTTCCGGATCCGGCCGCGGGCTGCCTGCCGTTATTCATGCGGCTTTTTATACACCTTTTCCGGATCGAAGGCCCGTTCTGAAATGATCGTTCCATCGATCGTCCGGAAAAAACAGCTCGGATAACCGGTATGGCAGGCAGCACCGGTCTGCTCGACCTCATAGATCAGGCAGTCCTCATCGCAATCCATCAGGATCCGCACGACCTTCTGGACATGCCCGCTCTCCTCCCCTTTCTTCCAGATCTTCCTGCGGCTCCGGCTGTAATAGTGTGCAAAACCGGACTCTCTGGTCAACCGGACCGCCTCTTCGTTTGCAAATGCCATCATTAGGACAGCCCGGGTTCCGGCATCCTGTACGATCACTGGTATGAGTCCGTTGCTGTAGTTAAGTCCGGGCACATCAGCCACCGCCTGTTATAACCTGTATAATCGCCCGCAGGAGATCCCCAAACACTATTGCTGTTATCAGCCCTGCAGCGATGGGAATTATGAAGGGCACCGCGTATGAGATCCAGACAGTCCCTGCACTCCGGTATATTGCAAGCTCGCGGGAAAAATGTTCCGGGTGCTCCCGGAGGTCTTTTGTATATACCCTTCCTTTGCCGGAATACATACGACGGACTGAATCCCAGAAACCGATGAAACGCCGGTTTATTCTTCCCCCTGTCTCTTCGAACTCTTCCATGACAAAACCCCAGGATTTCTGGATCTCTGCCCCTTCAACCGGGAAACCGAAGAACATGTACATCAGCGGTGCCCGGTTGCCTTTTGCCAGGTTGATAATAAAAATACCGACAGGTATGAACATGTTAAGCAGCAGGGCATTGATCAGCGCTGAGAATGCAACAAATCCGGGCGGGGGCGTATTCAGGAGCGGGGTGATTGGGACTACCGGGATACAGAACGCGATAAATATGAGTGCCCACGCGTCTGCCCCGCCGAAAAGGTGCATCCTTCCGAAGATATAGAACACTCCGCCGAATGCAGCGGTCAGGAGAATGACAAGAGCCGATATTCCCCATTCCCCGCCGGGAATCATAAGGATCGATGTTATAACGAATATGAGAATGATTATGACGAAATACCAGCGGCCTATTACATCCGTAAAATCGGATTCGGGCTTTTTTTTCTTACTTTTCTTTGATTTGACACCTCTTTCCGGCACAGACCGGTATCCAAGATAGGAAACATAGGCGATAATACCTGCAAACATCGCGTACCACGGGACGAGCTGGAGGTTCACGGTCCTTGGAAGTACGAACCATGAAAGCACCGGCAGGATAAGGACAATGGCAAGGTAATGGAAGCCGAACATGTCGTTCTCCTCCCTTATATCCAGATAATTCGCATAAAAAAAGCTCGCAATGAGAGCAAGGTATCCGGCAATAAGGCTGAAAGACGGCTGACCCTGAGTGCCGGCAGTCTGGTAGAACAGTACGATAGCAGCGGGTATCCCTACAACCAGCATCGGGTACCATGTTATAAATGGAACCCGCCGGTCCCTGATATCGAGATATGAGGCGTAGAGGAGGGTGGCGACGACAGCTACTGCCGAGATCACCATCGGGTAGAGGATCATAATGCATTGTACTTTTTTGTGATACAACTTATGCATGACGATACCGAAGCGTTCGGCCCGGGTGCGGGTTTCGTCACTGAATGGCAGAATCCCGGGAATTCCGTGCCTGCCAGTACGTTATATCAGGTTTAACGATAATATTCCGGTCTGAAATGATACATTCCGATAATCAGATCCGGTGCGTGTCGGTCTGAAGGAATCTGCGGCATGAAAATAACCGAATTGATTGGGAATATCCTTAAGGATGCGCACGATCTGGGAACGTACGATCTCCAGTCGCTGCTGCAGGTTTCCTTGGCACGGCGTATCAACGGCATCGCCGTTGCGAGATGGGACGGCCAGGAACTGTATATCGCGATACTCAGTGGAGAACCGGAAGGTGCCATCTATGTGGACGAAAAGGGTGTCCTCTTTGGCGATAAGGCCGCTCTCATGGCCAGCGGGAACGAGAGTTTCGCGCTTATGGAAGTTGGGGAAGATACTGTCGAAACCCTGGTCATGAGCAGCAGGATCTTCGATAAGAACCGGTTGAAAAAAGGCATTTCACATGCTGTCCACGAGATCAGGCTGACGGGGGGTGGAATCGGCAACCTGTCCATCACCGTATCAAAGGACGGAGTACCGCAGAATGGTATCCGCGTCTCAATCCGGAAGGAGGGCAAAATCCTGGCAAGCGACACGACGGCTATCGGGGGAACCGCCGGGTTCAGGCTGGAATACGGGGACTATGACTGCATACTTCAGGATAAGGCACTGCTGGTTACAAAATACCGGATCGATTTTAATGAATCTCATCAGTCCATGGATCTGAAGATCTGACGGTCTTCAGTTTCCGGATATTTTGAAGAATCGGCTGTTAAATATTTTGGCGAACTGATATAAATTCATACAACGGATCCTTGCTTTATGGGTAAAAATATCGGCCGCGATGATTTTGAAGCGTTCCTGAAGGGTGAAAAAGATATCACATCCTATCTCGAGATCAACCCGGCCAGCGGAACGTTTTCGGTCTTCGGCGTAAAAACTGCGAGCAATCCCAATTATCTGGTAAAGGCCATCTACGAGATGTACGAATCGAACCTTGACAGGAAACTTGCCGTACAGGCCGTGCGCAAGCTCTTCCGCTCCGTTGGCATGGGTTCGATCGGGCTCAATAACCTGCTTGTGAAACTGGGCATGGATCTCAAACCTCCGGAATTTCTCATGCTCGTATTCAGGCTCCAGCACCAGCAGGGCTGGGGCGCTCCTTTTGAGCTTGCAGAAGCAGGTGACAAACGGATCGTAATGCGTACAAATCATACCTTCGAATCGCAGGTCATGAAGGACTGGGGTATCGCAGTCTGCGGTATCCATCAGGGGTGGATTGAGGGTATCCTGACTGCGATTACCGGCAGGAACTGGTTCTGCCTGCATACAAAGTGCCGTGCAAAAGGTGACGATGTCTGCGAGTTTGTTGCCGATCAGGTGGAATCCAGCTGGAAATTCAAGGCCCAGGCGATTGTCAGGGGCGATTCCGCTATCACCGAGTATATCGAGCACAAGCCCCTTGAGGGCAAGATCAGGCTGATCGATGATCCGGTCGTGATTATGCCCCGGTTTATCTTTACATCAATGACAAACTCATTAAAAAAGACAATGGGTGAGGCCCCGGCCGGGGGTGTGAACTACCGCGCCTACAAGGATATGGGAAAAGAAAATGTCGAACATTACAAGAAGATGGGCATCACCAATCCCAATACCCTGGCCGACATGGCTTTTACGTTCTACTCCCAGATGGGATGGTTCAATATCATCCGGACCGAATGGGATGAAGCGGCCAAGACCAAAACCATGACACTTTCCCATACGGTTGAATCTGAGTCTTTCGGCAATACCGGCAAGAATGTCTGTTTCTGCACTGCCGGTATTTTAACCGGAATTGTCGAGGGCGTCTTTGGTATCAGGGTCCAGGGTCGCGAGATCAGGTGCCGGTCAAAGGGTGACGAAAACTGCA
>Ga0233423_10001388_pt1 | contig 12243 bp, 8 predicted proteins | sample Watercolumn_Mata_FD_180713 | JGI IMG/M metagenome (GOLD analysis project Ga0233423, IMG submission 180713) | Freshwater microbial communities from Lake Matano, South Sulawesi, Indonesia - Watercolumn_Matano_2014_112_MG | ecosystem: Environmental > Aquatic > Freshwater > Lake | place: Indonesia... | reverse complement strand
AGCACAAGTGAATTTTTTATTTTCTTATTTTCTTTTTCCTTATTTAAAATAACTGTAATAATAAATTCTCTTGTGCTTCTACTATCGTCTTTATTATAATCGCATTTTATATTTAACGCTTTATGAGCATCAATCAGTTTCTCAATAATGCCCAAATGGATTATAATAAAGAAATGTTTTTCTGTTTTTTGCTTTAGTACAAATTTTTGAAAAGTTTCAATAATTCTTAAATACTCCGTTTTAACGTAATATTTTTGTTCTGAATAATAATTTTGAGCATTTAAATTGCACTCATTATTGCTATCAGGAATGACAACGTTGGTTTTTTCATAGATAATATGATAAGGAATGCCTCCGTGAATATGATAACAATTATTCTCACCACCCTTAGGATTACATCCATCTAAATTATGTATTGAATATTTATTTGTAGAAGCAAATTCCTGAATTCTTTCATCTAAGACCAAAACAGGAATTGGTGCAGAAGCCCATTGTTGATAATAGTTAATGAAATTTTCATCGGACTTATCTAAGTATATATCAGCAAAAAAATGACTCGTAGATGATGTCCATATTTCAATGAAATCATACGGTTTATCTTGCTTATCATTGTTTTTACCAAATTGTTTCTGACAATAATCCTTTGCATGATTTTCAATTACTGCTCGTAATTTTATTCCTTGCTCATTTTTAACATTCTTAAAGATTTGAATATCTTGGAAAACATCGATAGGCTCGCCATAAAACTTAATTTTTTCTGTCATATAATACTCTTTCCACAAATCAAGCTTAAACTTATCAATATTCTCTTTAGGTAATTCAATCGTATTAATACGGTAATAAACGCGACTTGAAAAGCAAGCCTTGTTATCACAAATCAGGTTTTTTATTTCATCATTTGCATTAACCACCACAATTAATTTGTGCGGGAATACCTTTTGTTTATTATCTTTAAAGAATTCCTGAAAGGTTGGTTTATTATATATAAAGATTCCTTCATTCTTGTATTTGTTTAATAGTTTCATTTTTTCATTCTCAGACTTATACATTTCACTTGCAATGGTCAAATCCTGATCATTAACGACAATTAATATTTCCTGGGGTTTACGAATAAAAAAGCGATAACCAAGGTATCTTTCTTGTTCAGCGTAGGCCTGTAAAATGGCTAATTCTCCTTCTCTAGTAAGTGGATATCTACCTGATACATCTAATATGTCAAATTGATCATTATCAATTTGATCGATAGGAACCTTAAGCAAATACGCTGCCGAAGCATTCATTTCAATTAAACCCCAGGCACCATATCTTAATTGGTTATTTTTCAGAATGGGTTCATTAAACCTATTATTCAAAGTCTCTACAAGTTTGTATATTTCTGAGTTTGGGCAATTATCAAAAATAGAAACACAATAATATTCATCAAGACTACAATTGGTTTTATCAATTGATATATCACTAAACTTTGAATTAGCTTCTTCAATTTTAATTTTGAAATCTACTGTAAGCACATTATTAGCATCATCCTTTGGGGGTGAGCCATGTTTAGCGGTATTACGAATTATGTTTTCAAGGATCGTGTAAAAAGCCTGGCAACCAAGCACATCATTTGGAATAGAAACAATAATATCTTCCGTGTTTTTTAGTAAACATTTAGATTGTTCATTAACATTATGACAATTACTGATATTGCACTTTTGAGAGTTGCATGCATATAACTTATAACGAAAAGTTTCAAGTCCACTAATTCTATCCTTTAGTACACGATTTTCAATAAATTGTTTTAAAATATCATTGTAAATTCCTTTAGTGTTTTCAATAACTGGAGTATTGGTTGTAATATCCGCTAAGTAATCCATGCGGGCTTTGAGGTATGAAAAGAAACTTGTTAATAAAGAATAATTAAAATATGTCTGAGTTTCAAACTTAGCTATAGGTTGAATTATTGAATTAAAACAATCTTCAATAGCTTTGTATTCCTCTTTTTCTCTGCATTCATTTTTTTTCCTTTCAATAATTAGATACAATTCATTTATGAGTTCTTTATTCTTAATTTCAAATTCATCAATATTATTGCATTGCCAATCATTATAATCTTTAAGAATATCCATTATCTGTTTTACGGTAAGAAGCTTACTTAATACATGGCTGCCGGAGTTATGACTCATATTCCTGGTCATAACTGATAATATTGCAATCCTAGTAGTTTGTTTTCTTACTATATTTTCAAAGTATGATATTCGACATAAAGAACCAAGTTCGTTACGTAAAAATGAAAGTAACTGATACTTTTTAAAAATACTTTTAATTTTTTCTAATTTTTTTGTGCCAATTTTTTCTTTATTATATGTACATGTAAAAAATATATCTCCAATTGGTTGTTGATATGAAAGGAAAACTGGAGAAGAAAACATTATTGAACTATATCTAGACAAATGTGAAAGAATATTTTTAAAATATTGAGGAGACACGAAAAAAGCTTCTAGTACTGTAACAATATAATAATCAATTAATATTCTTACTGGCAGATTTGAATTTGTATCAACTTCTTTAATACAAAAATTAGGTTCTATGTATGTTTTTTTTTCAGCTATGAACTTTGGATATTCTCCAACTTCTATATTCTGATTGAAATAGTTTTTATTTAAAAAAGTTTTTATTTGATCAAAATTTTTAAGATTCCCTAATAATTCTTTCGCAAATCTGAACCTATAATTTTCTGAAAATTTTTTCTTTGAAATCTCATCAACTATTTCAATTATTTTGAATTCTTCTATACTCAATTCATTCGGAGCATTAAAACCACCGGTAAATTTATATTTAAGATAATTATTATCATGATAATGGAACCCATAACTAAAACTGAAAAAATCTTCATACAGTAATAAATCTAATGATGTAAATACTTTCTGAAGACCAATAATTACTTTATTAAAGATTATATCAGTACTTTCGTAACTTAACAAATCATCTTCAACTGTATAAATAGCCTCGTAATACTTACTTTCTAGCTTGTTAAGAATAATATCCCGTTTTTTATCTATTTTCCCCATTTCCATTTTATAATTGTTTTCCCTTGAACAATTTCATTAATAGTAAATGGTTTTATTACATCTCCAAATAAATCAAATGTAATATTGCCTGATGCACCATTAAAGTTTGCTGTATTTGATAAAACCTTTTTTACATTTTCTGTATTAAAGCCTATGGAATCAATTGCCTCCAGCATTAATAAAGTACCATCATATGCCATATCAGCAGGCATGTTAGGTTGCCTGGAATATTGATTAACAAAATCATTCCTAAACTTTAAGAAAACATTATTAGTAGTATCACTACCTAATGGATTACTGTAATAAGTTGTAAAACTGTAGTTACCTTGAATTACTTTATCATTTTGAAATGTTTCGGTACCAACAATAGTTCCAGAATACTTTAATTCATTCAATTGTTTTAAGATTATGGGTATTTCCTCAGGATAGCCAATTATTACAATGATTTTTTTGTTTAAGAATTTAATTAATAAGTTTTTAAAGTCACGGGATTTATTATCATACGTTAATAATAAATCGATATTATTAGGTAACTTTTCGAGAATTACGTTACTTATTCCTAATCCATAATCATTATTTATATAGAACAGGCTTACCTTCTCGTTAGCATAAAAGTTCTTTATAAAATCTGAAATAACATTTCCTTGAATATCATCAGATGGGAAGGTCCTAAATATAAAATCATTTTCCTTTTTTAATAAAGGAGTTGAGCCTTGACCAATTGCAACAATTTTATTATTATTTAATATAGGCATCATTGCAACTAAGTTTGAGGAAACTAGATCACCTATGATAAATTTTATGTTATCTTGGAAAATTGCTTTATTTAAGCAATTTACTGCTTCTTTGGACTGACTTTTTGAGTCTAAAACGTATGGCCTGATTGAATAGTTTTTTAAGTAATTTCTACCTGTAAAATTATTTATTGCAAGCCGAGATCCAGCACTGGCATTTTCACCCCAAAATGATGCATCTCCAGTGAGTGGATAAATGATTCCAATCTTGAGTACATTCTCATTTGGTTTATTTATACATCCATAAATAAAGACAAAAAGTAATATTACCAAATAATTTTTTTTCATAAATCCTCCTCCCTTTGTTAAATGTGACAAGACCATTTTATATTGTTTTTATTGAAAAAATCTTTTGCTACTTCAATACGCTTTATAATTTCTTCTTGTGTTAATTTCCCTTCCATTAATTCAGCTTGTGTGCCTTTTCTTTCTGAAAAGCCACTAATAAAAACAAATTCACAACAAATTTCTTTTATCAAATTTAAAGTATCGAAAAATTCACCTTGTGTTTCTGTTGGAAATCCAATTATAATCTGAGCTTCAATTATCAGTTGATTGTTAATTTCTTTCAACTTTTTGAAGATTTTTTTATATTCTTCTAAATGAATTTTTCTATACATTAATTCAAGAATTCTTTCACTGCCAGATTGAATTACAGCCTGTATAACTTTAGTTTTATTCGCGTATTTAATGAATGTATGTGAATATTCAATAATCCATTTTGGATATATATCTTCAAAAATCCATTTTACGTAATTTGTAGGATCATTTTCAAACAGAACTCTTAATAAATCAGGAAATTCCAGATTAATATCCTTACCATAGGCTCCTGTATCATCTCCAGAAATGCATATATTGCAGTAACCTTTTTCAAGTAGTGTTTTATATTCATTTAAGCATTGGGAAAGAGCTTTACTAATATGTTTGCCAATTGCTTTCTTAATCGCACAATACGAGCAATTGCCTAAACACCCTCTGCCAATTCTTAAGAAAGCAGTTTCGCTGATTTTTACCAATCGTAAATTTCTACAACTTATTTTATGAGAAGTAATTAAATTGGAATTTAATTCTTGTTTATATGAAGTTGGGAAAAAGTTGGCATCATTTATATCACAGAATTTTACCTTGAAGTGAGGAAATAGTTTATCAATATCATTGATATTTCTTGTAGTAAAGAATTTTCCTATATATTTATTTGAAAATTCACTTGAAATTTCCGGTAGACAACCTCCTACAATAATTTCTCTTTTTTTTTTGGATATTTCATGAATCAATTTCCAACATCTATTCTCGCAATCCTCTCTAAATGCACAAGTTATTAAGACAACAAAATCGGCATTTTCAATATTATCAACAATAATTGTATTATTAGCATGGAAATAATTAATAATCCTACTGCAATCTAAATTACGGTATATACAACTTGTATTTGCAAATACGTGCACTTTCATCTATTAAATCCTTCTATTAATTTTTACTTTTTTTTAACTTTTAATTACGCAAATCTTTTTTGCTAATTGATTTATTATGTTTATTTTATGTTCCACAAAGATAAGGGTCTTCGAATTTTCAGTATTTTTGCGTAAATTATCCTTAAGTATTTTGATAAAAATTTCCGATTTCTCTGAATCCAGCCCTGCTGTAGGCTCATCTAGCAACCAAAGGTGTGCATCTTGGGCAACTAGCATTGCCATTGCTAACTGCTGACGCTGGCCCCCGCTTAAGAGTCCTGCGGTTTTTTTAAGCCATCCACTTATATCGGGAAACAATGTTATTATTTCTTCTATTTTCAGGTTTCTTTCCTTTTTATTTATCCCATTTAAGGAAAGTACTAAGTTCTCTTTTACTGTTAGTTTTGAGAAAACGGCATTTTTCTGCATAAAATAAGCTATGCCCATTTTCTTCACCTGCTCAGGCGTTTTATTATTTATCAATATTCCCCTATAAAAAATGTTCCCCCTGTTAATCAGACAAAGCTGATAAATGGTTTTAAGCAAGGTACTTTTACCGCTGCCATTAGGACCTGTAATGGCAATACTCTCACCTTTGGCAACCAGCAGGTTAAAATCTTCAAGCACCGGTTTACCGCCATATCCGCAGGAAAGGTTTTGGATTTCGAGGATGATATTTGGGTCAGTGGCTTGCATGGTCAGTAATGGTTAAATTATTCAACTTACCCTGTTTCATTTCAAAGACAATATCAGCTATATCGAAGAGCTTCAATTTATCGTGCTCTATAATTAATAAGGTAATTCCATTCCTTTTTAGTAAGTCAATTGTATTTCTGATTTTAGGAGCCGCGTTTTCGTTAATTCCTGCAAAGGGTTCATCGAGCAAAAGAAATTTAGCCTCATTCATCCATAAGCATCCCAATGAAAGAAGTTTTTTTTCTCCTACACTCAGTTTAAAAGCTTTTAGAGTCGCCTTCCCGGTTAAATGAAATTGTTTCAAAATGTTGTAAGCTCTTTTTAAATCATTAATGCTATTATGTTCAATAGTTGAAGGTTTTAACAAGTAGTTGCGCAAGTGTTTTGCTTCATGGTTGTTGCCTGCAGCTAATAAATTGTCCAAAACTGTTATATCACTAAAAACACGGGGAACCTGGAACAAACGTCCTATACCGAGCCTTGCCCTTTTTAAAACACTGAGATGTGTTATATCGTTACCGTCAAAAATAACTGTTCCGCTGTCGGGCCTTTCAAATCCACTTATTAGATTGAATAGTGTGGTTTTCCCTGCACCGTTATCACCAAAAATGCCTGTAATGGTTCCTGGCAAAATAGCAAAGTTTACCTGGTCAACAGCTACTATACCTTCAAAGTGTTTGCAAAGATTTTGTAAGTTAAGTATTGCTTCCATTATCCGCGTATTTCAAATTTACCAAACAAACCATTAGGTTTAAACCGAACAACCAAAATCAAAATTATAGCAAATATTATCATGCGTGTATTGGCTGCAATTGAATCGGGCATATTTACAAAACGAAGCGCCTCTGGCAACAGAACATAAATTAACGCACCCGAGACTGGCCCAATAATATTCCCTGTTCCACCTACCAGTATTATAGTCAGTATCAGTATACTTTCGTCCAATGTAAAACTTGTTGGGTCAATATAACTCATGTATGTTGAGTATAATGCCCCTGCAATGGTGGCAAACACAACAGTAATGGAAATACTTACAAATTTGAAGTAAGCAGGGCGTTTACCCAAAACAGTAAGCCAGACTTCATCGTCCCTGGTGCATTCCAATAATTTGCACAATGGTGTTTCTGCAAACCAAAAAAAGAACGATATGGTGAGGACTGTAAAAAACAAAGTCAAAAAGAAGAACTGCATAGGAGTACCAAAGGTAAAACCGGCTATTTCGGGCCTTGGTATTCCCGGAATTCCGAAAGGACCATGTGTAAGTTTTTGCCAGTTGTAAACCACACCGAAAAAAACAATCTGTAATGCGATGGTAGCAAGCGTAAAATAAAGGTTTCGTAGCCTGCCAGCCAACCATGTGGTTATTGTAGCATTCAAAGCAATGTTTATAAAAATTGCCAGAATTAGGGCTATAAAAAAATTCAAACCCTTGTCAACCATTAATAAGGTAGTCAGATAGGCACCTGTTCCATAAAATGCTGCCTGGCATAAAGATAGAAGACCTGTAAATCCGGTTTTTAGGTTAAGCGAAAGGGACAATATAATGTATATCTGCAGGATTATTAAAATGTGAATAATATAATTCATTTCTCGTCAGATCTTATATTAAATTGCAAAATGCCCTCAGTCCGCCATAAAAGAACAATTATTAGAATGGCAAAAGTAACTGTATCACTCCACTGTGCAGAAAGATAGAATTCTGTAAAATTCTGAATGCTGGCAAGCATTAAGGCAGCTATTACAGTACCATATAATGAGCTTGTACCACCAACGATTACAACCACAACAGCACTTAAGGTAATTGCCATTCCAGAATATGGGTCAATACCGGTATCGAATCCCTTTAGTAAAGCAGCAGAAACAGCCATTACAGAACCAATTCCAAAAACGATGTAACGGATTTTTTGTGTATTAATGCCAACTACTCTTGATAGTATAGGATTGTCAGAAATAGCCCTGATTTTCAAGCCATATCCTGTTACCTTCATGAAAACCAGAAATAATATAATAGCTGGAATTATAAAAAATATCTGCCATAACTGGGGCCGTGTAATAATAATAATTCCTAATTGTAAACTTTCACGGATGATGTTGTCAAGGATTTTGGTTTCATTTCCAAAGATCAGAGCAATAACATTTATAATAATCATGTAAACTCCGAGAGAACTTATCAAAGCTATGTTCTCATTGGTTGGCTTTTTAAACAGCGGTTTATAAACAAACCTTTCAATTATAACTCCAATTAAAAATGCAAAAATAATTGCACTAAATATTGCAGACATAATTCCTATAATTGGACTTGACCATAAATATAAATACACTCCTGCAACATAAATTCCGCCATGAGCAATATGAAAAATCTTAGTGGTTGAAAGAATGATATGGAATCCCAATGCCACTAAAGCTAACAGTAATCCATTGATTAAGCTGTTTATAAGTAATTGAGCTATCATCATTATATAAAGTATAAAGATCAATACAATTTAGTTTTCCCAAGTTTTCCTATCAATTATTTGCCCTGGCAGGTATAAAAGTTATGTGGCAGTAATTGCATAAATCCTCCAGGACACTTATCAAATGAAGGTTAGACAGGAGTGATATACTCAAATGTGAAATATCGGTTTCTTTGTTAAAATGGTCTATTCTGCCAATGTCCTTAGATAACTAAGGAATGGTCTGCAAATTTAACTGCATCAGGCCTAAGGCATAAGCATCTTTAATAAATTAGTTAATAATAAAAAAGAATGGCAGACCGCTAACCAATTATCCCTCAGGACTGTTATGACCGCACCATCCACAACCTAAATTAATTCTTCCACCTCTTAAAGAATATTTCAGATCTGAATTGTCTTTATTCCAAAGTAATTTCATTTCACTTGTGAATTCTTGCTTCTCCTTATTATTTTTTGTTTTCATAATGTTGCCCTCCTTTTTAAATTTAATGTTAATAATTCCAAGACCATTCACGGCGGTCTGCCATTATATTATAAATGAAATTCTTAAAACTTTCATCTTGAATACAAATGCTTGAATTTAAATATGAACCGCTATAATATAAATTATCTAATCTGCATCCCCCACCACAAATATATTTTAAGTCACAATCTCGACATGTCTCCATATTTTCAATAGATGTGGATTGGAATATATTAGTTAGCAAAGTCCTAATTCTCCATAATGAATTTTCTTTAACATTCCCAACTAATTCTAAACTACTTTCTGAACAAGCCATTACATCTCCATTTGAAAGGACACCAATATTTTGTCCAAATCCACAATTAATTATTCTTACAAATGGTGAAAAACAAGCTACGTTCATAAGTTTACTTTCCCAATAATTATCGTTGTAGATTAAATTCTTTATATAGGTTGTAGCTATCCTATAGTGATTTTGTTGGTTAAGGTTTAGTTTTTTTATAGTCCTTCCAGGTTTTAATCTCGTAGAAATCCTAAAAATAATTTCTCTATCTAGTAGCATTTCTATTTCATTCTTAAAGTCTCTTATACCTGTCCTAACTTGTTGTAAATCTTCTGGCATAAAAGTCATGGCAAGTGCGATCCTTAGTTTAGGATTAATCTTGTTTGCCAGTTTAGTGATAATTTTTAAGCTATTTATTACTTTTTTAAATGTTCCACTCCCCCTAATCCTATCATTTTGAGATTCATATATTCCATCAAGACTTATTTGTATTTCATGAGAATATCTTACAATTTGTCGATAATCTTCTTCTTGCCAGATAATTCCATTAGTAAGAATTATATTCTTTAAACCCAATGAAAAAGAATAACTTATAATTTCTATTAAATCATTTCTCAACGAGATTTCCCCTCCAGTAAAGGTCACAAATTCTCCACGCTTTTTTAATCGTGAAAATTGCAGAATGACATTTTTCCATTGTTCAGTTTTTAACTCAATTTTAGAATTATGCTTATACCTGTAACAGTGGATACATTGTAAATTACATTTATCAGTAACATATAGTGTTAAATTGCAATTGTCTTTATTTGAATGTATTAATTTTCTTTTACAGAAATCATTATTATGAATTTCGATTAAAACATTCTTTAATTCATTTATGCCATTTTTATTATTTAACAATTTGTATTCTATTATTATTTCATTTACTGTCTTTCCATTCAGTAAAGAATCAAAAAAAAGATATTCTACGTTTGATTGTAACGTAATCCAATTTGGAGTTTCTGTATCAATAACTAAAATTCTCTTGTTAGCTAGCTTTCTTATAGCAAGTTTTTCTGGAAATGAATACTTTATTGTTGGATTTATAGTTAATTCAATTTCTTCCATTTTAATGGAATAATTGTATTTATATCTAAATTGAAAATGAATTATTCGATGTCTAATATCCTCAAAACGGTATTATCATCATAAATTATTCTTATCAAATAAATCCCTTTGAATGACTCACTTAGTTCTAATATTTCTTCAAATTGCCGAGAAGAGGATTGGTAGATTTTACTCAACATTTTATTGCCTTGAGTGTTAAATATATCTATATGAATATCTGATTTACAGTCCAATATTTTGACAGTCATATATTTATTTGCGGGATTGGGGTAAATTAACACATTCTTATCATTGAAAGTTAAAGGATGTGTCGTTGTGGGCATAATTTCAATAGTGAAAGATTGATATATGTATTGTGATATAATATTATCGGTTAAGGATATAACTACAGTATCAATACCAATATCCGCTTCATCAGGGATACCTGTAACTATGTATGCGTTATTTGATTCTAATAAGTCCAACCAATTAGAGTACGTATTCATTTTTAAGCTCAACTGATCACTATCAGGATCGTATACCTCAATATGGTATATATATTCTGTATTAACATATGCGTTAGTTTCCGGTACAGATAAAAACACAGGTGGGTCATTTATATTTGTGACCATGATTGCCACTGTGAAAATATTACTGTTATCCTTACCATCACTAACATAAACAGGTATGGATAAAGCTCCAAAGTAATTGCTATCAGGTATAATAGTATCGCCTGAATACGAATAGTGGGCTCCATCAAGGATTGTCAGGGTGAAGTCATCCGGATAACTATTATCAATATCAGTTACTATCAGACTATCAAGATCTAATATAAGACTGCTTTCTTCAGATATTATCATAGTAACTTGGCCTACAATTACCGGTGGATTATTAACATTTGATACTGTAACTATAAGATTGAAAATGTTACTGTTATCCCAACCGTCATTGACATAAACTGGAATTGTCAATAACCCATGAAAATTTGAATCCGGTGTAATGGTTAAACCTGAATATGTGTAGTTGTCTCCTGCTAAAATTGTCAGGGTGAAATCATCAGGATAGGTATTATCCTTATCCATTACTATAAGACTATCTAATGCAAGGATTAGATCACTGTTTTCAAGTATTGAAATTGTATCTTGTCCCGTAATGACTGGTAATTCATTAGTATTCTCAACAGTTACAATAATGTTATATATATCACTGTTATCAGTCCCGTCATTAACAAATATTGGTATCATTAATTCTCCATAATAATCAACATCCAGTGTTATAGTATCTCCTGAGTGCGAATAGTGAGCTCCATCAAGGATTGTCAATGTGAAATCATCAGGATATACATTATCGACATCATTTACAATCAATCTATCGAGAGCTAGTACGAGATCTGTTTCCTCAAGGATTGTTAAGTTGACCTGAGCTAAAATAACCGGTAAATCATTAACAGGAAGAACTGATACCTGCCAAAATGTACTATCCAGAAAATCATTATCGGATACATAAATTATAATCGTGGCAGTACCATTCCAGTTACTTTCCGGAATAATTTTCCATCCAGTTGCTACTTCAATAACAGAAAATCCTACAGGAGGTTTAAAATTCCAGTTTAATTCTTCAAATATTGTATTTGGGTCTGAAACCAAAGATTCAAAGAAACTATAATCTTTAATTGTATCATGATCTTCGTAGAAATTCAGAACCGGAAAATCAGCAAGAACAGGTCCTGAATGAAGAACTTCTACTATCCCATCCTGAATTGAACTTAAAATATTCTCAGAACTTGAATTACCAATAGTGACTGAATCCAATTCTATCGGGAATGTACCTATTATTGCATTAGCATAAAATTCAAATTCAACGACTGTCCCAGAATTTCCTTTAAATGACAATTGAGATAATGAATATGCAAAGATCCTTAATCTTCCAGAGATAATAAGCTTAGTCACAAGAGTATGGTCCTGTGA
>Ga0233423_10001386_pt1 | contig 12244 bp, 10 predicted proteins | sample Watercolumn_Mata_FD_180713 | JGI IMG/M metagenome (GOLD analysis project Ga0233423, IMG submission 180713) | Freshwater microbial communities from Lake Matano, South Sulawesi, Indonesia - Watercolumn_Matano_2014_112_MG | ecosystem: Environmental > Aquatic > Freshwater > Lake | place: Indonesia... | reverse complement strand
GGCAGATCGTATTTCATTTTGTACAGATTAAGTTTGACCTTGTCGGTCGCGGCTGGTCTGGGTGCGGACTTAGTCGTTTGTCCTGGTTTGCTAAGTGCAGCCATTGGCGTAGTGAATGCTCCTACAGTCAAGGCTATCGCAAATATTGCAGCGGTCTGGCGGGGCTTGATCATGTAGTGTCTCATTTGGCAGCAGCCTTTTTTTGTCGAGCTTGCACGCCGATCTTGCTAAATTGCCTCAGTGCGCATTTCTTACAATTAGTTCCCGCAGCGATCCTGCTATATGGTGTTGCAGCATATACATGGTCACAAACTTTGCACTGCCACCAATAATTGGTCCTCGAATGACAGCGGACCTCGTTAGGCTTTGATTTGCCATTTTTTGTTTTGTGCCATTCTGCCGCAACTTTGGGTGCCACAGTAGATATGACGTTGGTTATCGAGGTTTTTCGATATCCGCAATATGGGCATCCGGTGTTGTAGATTATACGATCGGAGATTTTGACGTGCCATTCATGGTCGGGGCCTTCGGGGCATTTCCACCAAATGCGCTTGGTGCTGCTGCTGGTAACGTCTCGAGGAGTCAAATCTCCATTTTTTACAGGGTGCCATTGTTTGGCCAATGCGGGATGCGTTTTTTTGAGATTGTTTTGGGATGAACCCTTGAGGTTGCGGCAATATGGACATCTGATGCCATCCGTTCGATAATATCCCGATCGCCATGTGTGATTTTTGTTTGCTTTGCATCGCCACCAGACTTTATGTCCGACTGCCAGCGCCCGTGGATCTACGCCCTTGTTTTTTTTGTGATCAAATTCGGCGAGCACATCAGGATATTGGGCGAGATCCGTTTTTTGACCTTTATTGCAAATAAGGCATCCTGCATCGTTTTGAGTGCGGTTTACAACCACTGCCTGCCATATGTGTCCTTCATCGCATTGCCACCAAAATTTTTGACTTGAGCCGTATGTGACCTGGTCTGGTGTAAGCTTGTTTTTAGGTGCGTACCATTCTTTTGCTATTTGTGGAAATTTTTTGCTGAGACTATTGGAATCCGCGACTCTTTTGCCTGCACAGTAGCCGCAGCCAAAGTTGGCAGACTGATCTTGTATTGCTCTAAAGACGGTGCCGATTGGCACCTGAAATGAGTGACGCTTATTATTTGGGCATGTAAACCAGGCTCTAACGCCAGAGTAATAGGAAAAATCTTCGGGTCCATAGCCGCAATTCTTTTTTTTGTGCCACATCGCCGCGCCTTCCGGGCATACTCGCCCAAAGGGCATGCTGCGGATAGGATAAGGATTTTCTACATCTTCGATAAAGATGGGGCCTTTACTTGGCATCTATTTGGTCACCTCTTGCAATTTGCGTATCCAAAGGGTCCCCAGTTGGTCGTTTTGCTCGGCGGCCTCATTCAATTTGTTGTCAGAGAGAGCCATCGCTTTTTCATTGTCTCCCAACTCTTTAAACAATGCTGCAATCCGCAGATCTTTGCCATTCCCTCCGTTATCGGCCGACCAGGCGACCAGCGATCCGAGCATGTCTTTGGCCTCTTTGGTCTTACCTGCTGCCAACAGGATGGTGGCTAGGGTGAGCTGCTCCTGGTATATCCTCGCGCTACTCTTCCCGACGATCGGCTTTTGTTGGTCGATATAGCTCTTTTGCAATTTTATAGCTGCATTATAATCCTTGTATTGGACATAATATCTGACAAGGTCATGTAGACTCCGCTGCGTAACATCATCTAATACCCCCCGCTCCGCCTGATACAGAGCCAGATTGTATTCCAGAGCTTGACGAGCCGATCTTGCAAAAAATACGTCCCGACCTGGCTCAGGCGGGATGGCATATGCGATTTCTAGCGATTTATCTTGTTTAGAAGCATTCGTGCCATTTAAAAATTGTTGCAGCTCGTTTGCTTTTCGCCTCAATTCAACTGCTTTTGCATTTTGACCATCGGCATCCTGCAATCGTGCCATCGCCAGCTGCAAGAGCACCATATTTGGAGCCTGTGGACGATTTTGCGACAGATAATGATCGATGGCTGCTGCACACACCTTGCTCGTCGCTCTCGTATCACCGGACTTTGCTGCCCGATTGGCGGCCACTCTTATAAAATCGACGTATTCGTTACCAGATTTATATGCATAGCTGCCCGCTATCATCGACAGATCAGACTGTTTTTCGGCTGCTGCAAAACAAGTCTGCAAGGCAGCGATGGCCTGATCTGCATCGTTTTGCCTTAAATAATAATCTGCAAGCAATGAGGCAGGTGTGACTATCGCAAAGCTATTGCCATTATTTGCAGCCACTGCTGTTCTGTCCACCTCTAAGGCTTTGGTCAGCACCTGAATTGCAAGGTCCAGGCGATTGTTTTCTTGAAAGGTTTCGAGTTGCAAAAATTGTGGCAGTTCCCAATTTGTTTGAAATTGCTTAGCCTGCATCTTTTCCAGCTCGTCTATCAAAGTCCGCGCGAGTTTCTCAATATCAGGTTTTATGAGGGATTTGCTATGGACTAGTTTTGCAGCTAGATCGATCCGCGATTTGGCTACCGCATACTCATTTTGCATTTTATCTATATTGTAGAGTGTGTATTTTATTTGATCGTCTGGATCGTCATGATTTTGTTTTGCCAGATCTTGTGCGCGATCGATCGCTTTTTTATAGAGCGCCATCGTATGCAAGCTAAAATCGCCCATCGACATCGTAGACAGCAAAAGCATATCTGGCAAAAATGTAGGCGCAGAGGCTATGTTTGCCAGGCACTCATTGCGCCTTGCACTGCTGTAATTTTGATATAACCTCATTTCTCTGCTTACATCCAGACAATAAAAATTGGCTGCTTGAGCTGCATAACCTTTGGATTTTGCATACCGAGCCATTTTTATGCTATCGACAGAGTCATGACATGTATAACTTATGAGCGAAGTGACCTTAAACATTTCATCCAGATCTCTAGTCAAACCCACATCAAGCAATAGGTCTGCCTGCTGTGCTGGCATCGCCTCTACTCTGCATCGATAAAAAGCAGGATCGTCCAGCTTGTCCAGACTAAATGCACGAGCGACGATTGGTATTTGCGATTGAAGGTGGTGCTTTTTTAGCGCCATGACGAGTATTCTGAGGTAATCATCCTGCACGTTGCCCTTGTGTGCAAAGAGATCGGGCATCAGAGCAAGAGCCTTTGGCTTTTGTCCCGCTGCCAAATAAGCCAATATGCATTCCTCTGGATAAGCGATTATTGCCATTCCGGATTTCATCTGGTTTTTGTTTTGCTCCAGGAGCCAGATTGCTTGCTCTGGTTTTGCAGAGGTGCGCAGCAATTGCGCTTGTTGCAACAGGATTGATTGGGCATCGCCGCTTTTTTGGATAAATGCCGTGGCTTTTGCGAGAGTCGCCGGTTTGCGATCGAGATAAGCGAGATTCAGCAAGATAGCGGTTTTTAATGGTGCGACTTTATCCGTCGATTGCCAGCCATCAGTGAGGGCTGCCAATTGGGTCAAACGGACTTTTGCCCTGGCGGTATTGCCAGCTGCTGCGCTGGCATTGGCTAGATTGCGGGCGCGAGCGATCCTTAATACATTGGCTTTTGTCTGACTGGAGTCCAGCCCAATTGAAAAGTCTATGGCAGGCCGAGGTTGGCCCGCAATGGTCCTCAAGCACTGATCGATCAATTTGTGGTAATTGAGATTGTTGTCTGGATAAGGCCAGGTCACTACTGGCAGATTGGCATTGATCGCAAAATCCGCAGGCAGACCAGCCGTCTTTTGAACAAAGTACTCATCCAAAGATTTTGCCAGATCCTTTTTGCCTGCTGCTGCAAACCTTTTAGCCATGGCATTTTTAAAAAATGCCGCCCTGCGTAGCTCATCCTGGTCTTTGGGGCTCAAGTTTTCTCGTTGCAAAATATTTTTGATGGCCGACCTGGAGCAATCCAGAGCCGCAGGATAATCGTGAGCTCTCTCGTAAAGCGCTGCTAGAGTGGCAAAAGCAGCACCTGCCAAAAAGTTGTATGGCATTGGTTGATAAGCATTGAGCAAGTTGCGGAGCGCGATATAGCGTTGCTTGTGGACAGGGTCGATCTTTGACTGCGCTGTCCCGGTGGCTTTTAGCAAGGCCAGTTGTGCATCTGCGAGCAAAATGGTGATCTGCATTTGCGGATTGGCACCATCGATCCCAGCTAGCAATTTGTCTACGATGTATCTGGCCTGTTTAGGATAACCAAGAAAATGGAGGGTGATGGCTGTTTCTCTCAATGCCTCGACCTGCGAAAATCCCAGGTCTGCCATGGGCACATCAGCCGCACGCATTGCCAATGCCGCAGCGCGATTGCGTTGCGCATCCAGGCCGAGTGCATCAGAGCACGTCAGTACTGCCGGTAGTTGCAGCATGATGCGAGTGATATCCTGGGGAAACAGATAATCTGATCCCAGTGACAATGCTTGCTCGATCTCGGCATTTGCAGCTATCAGATCGTTGGGTGAGCCAAGATCCGAAAGATGCGCGTGAAAGATGTGCCAGCTTGCTTGCTGATACTCTTGCGCCAACGCCGGCAAGATCGGCCCCAGGGCCAAAGCAATCGCCAGAGCGATAGCAGACAATCCGCGGCCGAGCCCCTTTATGGCCTGTTTTTGGGCGTTATAAAAATATCTCATTTTTGCAGTCTAACAGAACAGTCAGAATGCAGGAATGGGATTTACCCTTATGAAGTAAGGCTAGACTGATTTGAACTCTGCTGCTACTGCACGCATTGTTTTAATGAGTCTGCGAGGTTTACTCGTTAAAGGTGTAAACCCGTATTTTAAATAAAAGTTGAGCGGATCTGTCGCACCAGTCGTCAGGTCTTGTGCGGATGGTTGCTCTGCGTCGATAACCAATAAAGCACTGCCGATCTCTTTTGTGATCTTTAAACAGCGCAACTGAGCATCTGTAAGCAGAAACTCTCCAAATCTCGGTTTTATGCCGCTGGAGGCGTAAAGCTTTTCACTAAAGTCTCTATCGACTCCCAAGCGTCCCAAGAGAATGCCGCTAACCTGAGGATATCTACTCAATCTTTTTTTAGCTCTATCAGGGAGATCGCTATAAACGAGACTGATGCTGGAAAGTGAATAAAACCCTCTTATGACCATGTCACCTGGTGCTGTCAGGACAAAGATCGATGAGGCGAAGCTTGATACATCCCGATGCGCCTGGTCTTGAATGTATTTAGTAATGCTTTGCAGATTTGAAGTGAAGTTTGAAGCGTCGTGGTCTTTGGTCCACGGAACGATCGTGTGTGGGAACACTTGATCGGACTGCATTTTTAATAGCCCACGATCTTTTTATGGCGACGCATCGCGTTGATGGAGGATTGATTTATTTGTGGTTCGGCGGACATCAATTCTGCTAACGCCAAACTTTCTTCCATTGTAAGCTTGATGACTCTTTGTTGTTCGATAACAAGCGATGCTTCTTTGAGAGCGGCTTGAACCATAAAATCGGAAGTTGATCGACCCTGCATTGCTGCGGCTTGGTCAATTTGTAGCTTTGCCTCTGCGGTAAGCCTAGCGTCGATTCTTTCTTGCTTTTTGTCTTTTAGGGCCATGCTAAAATCCTCCATCTTGACATTGTACTGCTATGTTCCGTACACGGCAAGGTGCAATGAGTATGAAGAGTTTTGCTGCAGCTACGCCGTCTCTAGCGTCTCTACCTGATAGTTGTAGTGTGCCAGTCGCGACACGCGATCCAGCTCATGCTCCTGGAGCTTGCGGCCAGCCAAAAACGCTTCAAAATCTGCCGGCTCCACTTTGCCCATGCGCACGGCCACGCGTTTGTTGACCTCGCCCAGTCTCATCAGCGCCACCGGAAACCCGGGCCTGATCAAAGTCTCGGCAATCTGCTCCAGCACCTCGATCAGCTGCGCCTCGCTAGCGCCACGATATCGCCCAACCGAGCGAAAACCCTGCTGCTTGCAGTTGTTTAACCATCCAGAGCTATAAAAATAATAGTGCGACATGCTATGTCTGCGACCCTTTTGTGCAAGCGAGCAACGGCGTCAGGCAAAATCTATATATGTACGTCGACCAAGATCGATATACAAATTGTACATGCGCGATATTTAAAGTCTATGGTTTTTATAGTTCTGATCTATAAATGCGTCTCATTTTGACATTATCAGTCTTGTGAAATGCTTGAGTTTACGCTATGGCAGCGATGGCGTCGGGGGCGAAGGTAAATTGACGCCTTTCCCAATTCATTTCACTGATCGTGATGCGCTGCAAATAGCTGCCGCTCCACGATGCCTTGAGTCCGTGTGCACGCAGCACATTGACGATGATGGCGGCGATTGCGCGGGCGCGGGTGATGTTGGTTTCGATGCTGTAGTTTTTGTCGTCAGTGTTTTGAGAGCCAGATGAGTATGCATTGAAAGAGACATTGAGCTCCCCAGTGCGCACCACCCTCTCCACGTCACGCTGATGAAAAAACGCATAACCACATACGGTGGCAGCATCAGCGGCGCGACGATCCGCGATCTTTAATATATCCGTGTGCGCACAGTCATTGCAGCAGCCGAGATTTTGGCAGGCCACGATGCCACGTCGATTGAGCTCCACAAAAGCCAGATTGAGCCGATCGCAGTCGGTCAATCCCAGCCATCGATGTTCGGTGGTGATTTTTTCGGTGATGGCGGTGACTACGAGTTTTTCGATCACTCCCCGCGCCCGGGCGGCGTGCTTGTCTTGCGCATCCTCTATATATTCTTGGGCCGTCGCGGTCACGATCTCATCGCCGCTCAGATAGCCTGCGATTATTTTTTCCTCTATAAACTCCACGATTTGTTTGCGATTGAGTCTCATGGCTCATCCTCTTGCTATCGACACTACCGTTTTAGCATCGGCAGGTTAAGAGCAATGCGCAGTTTTTTTACCTCGATTTTTCTGTTAAGGGAGAAATGCTCATGGTTGGCCGCATGCAGCTCTAAGTAAGTCACTGTTAGAGCTGCGTAAATGCTTGCGGTCGTGGTGTTAGATGGCCGTTGGCTCTTTATGCGAGCGGCTGTCTATGCGGCTTTTGACGCTTTGACCTGCTGTGTCGCCTTGCCGAGCGCTTGCTGCACTGCAAATGTGGCTTCGTCTGTAGCTTTTATGATCTCGGCATTTTTGCTCGCTGCCCAAAAATAAATATCTAGATTGGGCGCGCCGCCCGCGATAGTCACGTAGACGCTTGGAGCTGGGTCTTTGGCCACCGACGCGACGCTAGAAAGTGCTTGGCGAGCGATGTCGGCAGCTTTGTTGGCGGCGAGATCCTTGTCTACTGCGATTTGTAGATGGACCTGTCGGCTAGCATAAGCAGTATTGACGGTGACCGGATCGGTAAACAAAATGCCATTGGGCACGTAGACCCGCTGTCCGCTGTGTGTGCGGATGATGGTGGTGCGGATGGTGATGTCTTCGACGGTGCCTTCATAGTCGCGTGCTTTGATCTCGTCGCCGATGCCAAAAGGCTTTTGCCACAAGAGCAGGAGGCCGGCAAAAAAGTTTTGCAAAATGTTTTGAAAAGCAAAACCTATAGCTACCGATGTGATGCCCAGGCCGGCAATGAGCTTGTCGAGGCTAAAATTGGGGACTACGATGACCGCGCATATAAGTAGACCAAAAACATTGGTAAAGACCGTGGTCAATTTGCCGAGCGCGCTGGCCAGGGTGCGGTCCATACTGGCGCGACTGGCTAGGGTGGTGGCAAGGCGGCCTGAGTAGCGACCGGCAGTATAAAAGAGAAAGAACACCACAAAAGCGATGCAGAGATTTGGTAATAAGGCAAAGAAGCCATTGGTCATCTTGACCACAGTGTGCCACGCGATGTCGAGTCCGTTGTGCATTTGTCTCCCCTCGTGCTGCTGCTGCGAGGAGGCGACGGGCGTCGGCGGCTATGGTTCCAGATGTAAAAATCGCGCCCGGTTGGATTCGAACCAACGACAGTCCGCTTAGAAGGCGGGGGCTCTATCCACTGAGCTACGGGCGCATGTCGCAAGCCATTATACCCGAGGCGGGACGTAAATCCAGCCTTCGCGGGAGACGATCTCGAGGTCGGCGGCGGTGGGATGGCGCACGGCGTCGAGGTTGAGGATGACCGCGGCGGTGGCGTATGCGGCGACCAGCGCGTCAAAAGCATTGTCGTCAAGGAGGGCTGAGTTTGCGTGCTCTGGGGAGATTTTGAGGCGCGGGAGGTTTATGGTGGTGGACTTTACAGTGTGTAATTTTTGGTGGGAAAGGCCGAGGGCTTTGAGGGCGGCGGCGGGGTAGATTTCGAAGGCGATGGGGTTGGGGGTGGTATTGGGATTGGGGTTGGGGTTGGGGGTGGGGGTGGGGGCGCTCGGAGTTGGGGCGTCGGTGGTCTTAGGGGAAAACCCCAGGTCGAAGCCGAAGGGCGCTATGGAAAACCCTAGTGAATCTTTGAGCTCTGTAAGTATTTGGAGACCTCGCCAGGTCATTTTGAGCATGCCGGGATTGATGCGGTGGAGGGGGCTCTGGGCTTTGGGATCGGTGAGATTGCCGCTCAGAGTGCGGGGCTCGGCGTTAAATGCGGTGCGGGCTTTTTCTATTTGTGAGAAAGGGGTGGAGGCGATCAGGCGGGAGGCGGTGAGCCAGTTGGAAAAATGTGACTTTTTTGCGTTATCAAACTGGGATATGAAGAAATTTGTAAAAGAGAGGGGGTAGGCGAAGGGAAAATCGAAGCCAATAATTGTGGGGTAGGTGGTGATGGGGTGTATTGGTTGCTGGGATTGAGTGTTGGGGTGTTGGGTGATTGGGAGTGTGGGTTTCGTTAGAAAAATCCGGGAATTTCTAACGAAATCAATCAGGCCATCCGCCCCACAGTTTGCAAGGCTGGAAACCCTCAGTAGGTAAGGCCTCGTCGGATCCGTTAGATATTCCCGATTATTTCTAACGCCTCCATCCTCACTACTCTCCAACAATCCCCCGCAAAACCAAGTTGCATTTCTCTCCCCCATGGCCGCACTAAAATCAACTCCGCCCACGTAGACAGGCAGAGACCACGGCCCAAACCCCAGATTAGAAAACTCTTTGCTCAAAAACCGCTCTCCCGGCCGCATCTCACTTAACCCATGCTTGCAAGACGGCTCGATGCAGGCCCGCTCGCTATATACTAATAGATCGGAAACCGCTCCCACCAAACCCAGCCCCGCCTCAACCTCACCCAAGCCACCACGAGACTCAATGCTCAGAAGCGATCTAACAAAGTACGCAAATTCGGTTGGTTTCGTCTATGACAGCGGGCTGGCCGTTCGCGAGCCACTCGCTACGGTTTTTCAGGTCGACGACCAAACTGTCGTCACCGTCGCCCACCCCCTCATCCTCTACACCGATCTTACCCGCGCGCTCAAAGTAAGGTTTCCCGCCAGCGGCCGCGAGTTTAGCATCGCTCGCCTGATCCTGCACCCCAAGCTCGATAAGGCCAAGATGTTGGAGCTGGCAAAGCTTTCGCTCACAGAGCCCGTCCCCGGCCTCCCCCTCCAGAGCCTCAACATCGCCGTCCTCAAACTGCGCCCCGCCGATCCCGACCTGACCGAGGTCGACATCCAGGCCATCAACGAACAGTTTGAAAAAATGGTGCCCCATCTCGACGCCGGTCTCGACGGCGATCTAGGCGAAGTCGAGCTTTCGCTCGTCATCCAGACCATCACAAACGCACGCAAAGAAGGCACCATTTCCATTTTTGACGAGCGCCACAAACTGCTGGCCAAGATCTTTTGCTCGCAAGGCAAGGTCAGCCAGGTCATGTACGGCAACCTCATCAACGAAATGGCCTTTTACCAGATCATCAACCAGAGACTGGCCGGGACTTTTCACTTTAGCTCCGAAGAAGAACCCGACTGGACCAGCGTCACAGACATCCAGCGCCCTGTCGACATGCTCCTCATCGAGTCGCACCGTCGCCTCGACGAGCTCCAAAAACTACAGACCATTGTTGGCGGTCCCTCCTCACTTTTTGTCGCCATCAACCCTGCCGGCAACGACAAGGGCCTCAACCTCGACGTCCTGCCCGCCGAAGTCAAAGACCAGGCCAAATTGTTGTGGCCGTTCTTGGATGGTGCCACGCCCCTGGGAGAGCTCTGGCAACTCTGCGGCCTTGACGATTTTGCTATCTACTGCGTCTTGCAAGAATTAATCAAGACCAGGCAGGTGAGCTATTTTGAGCCGCCTTTCGTCAAGGCAGCCGACGCCATCGACATCCCCCTCAAGCTCGACGCACCACTTGCGCCCAACGACATCGTCAGCTCCCTCTGGATCGACGATGTGAGCATGGCACCACTGGTAAAGACCGGCACCTTGCTTGGCAGCGTCAAGGACAAGGACCCTTCGCACGTCCTCACCGATGTCGGTCTGCCCGCCTGCGCCGCTGGCACACCACTCTTTAAGGACAACGGCGTCATCGGCATCCACTGCGGCGCCGTGCCTCGTGAACCACTGGTGGTGGCACCGCAAGGGGGCTTTCATCAGGCGATCTGGATCGCAGCCGTCGTTGAAGTCCTCAATGCAGCTGGCGAACACGAAGCCGTAAAGCGCATCACCCTCAGTGGCGTGGAGGCTGACGTAGATGCAGATGCGGGCACCGCTATAGATAAAAAAGAAGCGATCGCAGCGCAGAGTTTTTCGCAGAGAGTACGCACCGAAAACGCCGGTGGCTGCCGCGAAGTCGCTAAAGTGCAGTGCCCTAAATGCGGACGCACCTCACTCGAGCTGGCCAACTTTTGCAAGGGCTGCGGCAATCGCCTGATGGCAGACGAAGAGTCCAAGATCGGTAAAAAGAAACGCCCCTCGACACCCAAGAAAACCGGCGCGGTCACTGTGACTGGGTTTCCTGCAATGACCTCCGCCATTTCCTCCGGACCTCCTGCACCGCGCATCCCGATCATCTCCGCCGTCCTCATCGGCCTTGGCCTCATCGGTGCGACCGCCGCTGCCATCGCAGCCATCCCCGCGCCGCGCCTCGTGACGGGCCCCATGTTTAGCATCACCGATGGCCCATGGGTCCAGACCCAGGTCGTCGCCGGCTCCACCGACCGCCTCAAAGCCGAACCCACCGAAGTCCTCCAACCGCAGGACAATGCCTATATATTGGAACCAGGCAAGGCGATCTTTTTGAAAGAACGCATTCTCAAGCCCAGCCGCATGTATGTCTTTGTCAAGCAAAGCTCCGGCGTCAACGCCTTGATCGCTCCCCAGGATGCCACGCGTGATGCAGCTCTCGAGTATAACGATCAGTTTCTCATTGGCACCAATGGCATGGAAAGAGCGCAAAACTTTGGCGAGATGCGAGCCTTCATGGGTGATGGCTCCGCTGGCGCCGACAAGTTGATCCTCGTCAACTCCGGTCGCCGCTGCATCGTCCCTACCAATCCTGCTTTGATGGACGAGTTTGTCTCTCGCGCCACCGATCTCCTCAGCTGCGACGACGCAGGCGTGGGTGTCGAGGTGCAGATAAAGCAGTTTGGGGAGAAATTTTTTGACCCCAAAGAGGCAAAAGGCGCCGCCAAGTTGGGTGGCATGGGCCTGCTCGGCGACGAGATCTACCTGAGCCAGGTCGAGATACGGCACGGCAAACCGCATGCTTCGATCAGACGCGATGGCGCAGAGCAAAACGAGCAGATCGCCCTCCCTAATAATCGGACGCGCGAAGTCAGCGTAAACATCGACGCGATGGTCAGATAGGCTGTTAGATAATTTATTGGATATTGCAGGCAAAAGGAGAAAGCTATGAAAGTCTCGCAACGGTTCACTCAAACTTTTCGATTGAGCGTGGGTCTCGTCGCCGCACTTTCACTCATGTCGCCTCTCGCCTCGCGCGCCGAGCTCGGCTCCGGCAGCGACGATGATATGAGCGGCGCTAAGGGCTTGTTTTTTGAACAATTAGAAAAGCCCTCGCAAAATCTCAATACAGGCATCCGCTACTCGATCGAGTTGAAGCGCAATGGCAAGACTCAAAGGGTCTCTAACAAATTTCAGTTTAGGACTGGTGACTCGATCCGCTTTCATGTGACGAGCAATATCAATGGCTTTGCCTACATCCTCCTCTCGAGTGGCAGCCGCGGCGAGCAATCCGTGCTCTTTCCCGACGAGTCCACCAAAGAAACCAACCGCGTCGAGCGCGGCAAAGAATACGTGATGCCTGGTAAGGGATTTTTGACCTTTGACGAAAACCCCGGTACCGAAAAACTCACCTTGCTCCTCTCTCGCAGCCCTATC
>Ga0233423_10001385_pt1 | contig 12244 bp, 9 predicted proteins | sample Watercolumn_Mata_FD_180713 | JGI IMG/M metagenome (GOLD analysis project Ga0233423, IMG submission 180713) | Freshwater microbial communities from Lake Matano, South Sulawesi, Indonesia - Watercolumn_Matano_2014_112_MG | ecosystem: Environmental > Aquatic > Freshwater > Lake | place: Indonesia... | reverse complement strand
TCAGTTCTGTCCGGTTAACTGATTAAAAAAGGCCCGAAAACCCCTGGGAATCTGTTAGAATGGGTTAGCCCTAACCTATCAAACAGACAGGAGATTCCGGACCATGGCCCATTGTAACACAATCTTTCATCAGATGCTCAAACTGATTCCGAGACATCATTTTGCCAAGCTGGCAGCCGAGCACGGCACCGGCCGCAAGGCCCGATCTTTTAGCCGGTGGAGCCAATTGGTACACTTGCTTTCCATGCAACTTACGGCCCGAGCGAGTCTGCGGGATGGCGTCGCCAGTCTGAAAGCCCGCCTCAAGAGCCTTTACCATCTGGGAGTCAAGCCGGTGCCCCGTTCTACCTTCGCCGATGCTAACAACAAGCGCCCCGCCTCCTTCTTTGGGGCGCTGTTTGCCTCGATGTACCGACGCTGTCAGCCTTTGGCCCCGAAGCACAAGTTCAAGTTCAAAAACAAACTTTACAGCCTGGATGCCACCGTGGTGAGCCTCTGCCTCACCGTGTTTCCCTGGGCCTCGTTTCGGCGCACCAAGGCCGGGGTCAAGCTTCACACCCTTCTGGACCACGACGGCTACCTGCCAGCCTTTGTGGCCATCACCCCGGCCAGGGAACACGAGGTGAAAAAGGCCCGGGCCCTTAACCTCCCCAAAGGTTCCATCGTCGTGGAAGACCTGGGCTATACCGACTATGCCTGGTATGGCCAGCTCACCGCCCAGAAAATCTTCTTTGTCACCCGGCAGAAGAGCAATGCCCGCTATCGGGTGCTGGAGCGGCGTTCCGCCAACACCGCCCTGGGACTGGTGTCAGATGAGACCATCCAGCTTACCGGCGCCAAGGCCCGGGAGTGTCCCAAGCCCTTGCGCCGCATCGTTTACCAGGACCCCGAAACCGAAAAAGTTTACGTGTTCCTCACCAACCACTTCCGGCTGGCGGCCAAGACCATCGCCGACATCTACCAGGAGCGCTGGCAGATCGAGATCTTTTTCCGCTTCATCAAGCAGAATCTGAAGATCAAGGCATTCATCGGCAACTCCGAGAACGCCGTGATGAGCCAAATTTATGCGGCCCTCATCGTCTATCTTTTGCTCTGTTACACCAAGTTCCTCTGTAACTTGAACGTTGCTTTACAACACTTTATGCGTATCTTGCAGCTCAACCTATTCCGCACCTGCTCCTTGCAGGAACTCTTTGAACCGCCCGGCCCGGTGCCGGATAATATGAACGTTAATAACCAGTTATGCCTTGCTTGGGCTTAACCGGACAGAAATGATGAAATTTATAAAAAAAGCGATAAGAACGGTAATACTCTTGAAGAGAAAAGTTGGTCTCTCCGGCCCGACGGCGGCACCAGGTCCAGGGAAATTAGCACAAACCCCCAGGGCCAGATCGTCAGTCAGGTGAAAGAAGAGCGGGATGCGAAAGGCAAGAACATATCAAAGGTATCTGAACGTTATAAGTACGACAGCAGGGGGAGATTGGTCCAATATTCCGAGTCCAAAACCGAGGGAGCTAAACCTGCGGCAGTTTATATTGAGGCGAGGATATATGATGGGAAAAGCATGACCAAGTATAAGGCCGCAGCCCAACAAAAGGGGCCCAACGATCTCAGCCTTCAACCCACCACGCCGCGCAAGGTTCTGGGGACCAGCGAGGTGAAGACGGCCGCCCCCGGTACCAAAGCGCCTGGGGGTCAGGCTCAGCCCGGGCCGGGCGTAACCCCCGCGTCCGTCAAGCCGGCCCAGCCGGCGGAGGGCGCCGCCCGCGCCTCTCAGACCTCCCCGGCCGCCGGGGCCAAGGCGACGGCGGACCCCAAGATGGGTGCACTGCCCGGCAAACCGGCGAGCGCCGCGGCGACGCCGGCTGCGCCCAAAGCGGCGGCGACGTCGCCCCAGGCCGCCACCCCCACCGCGGCAAAGCCGCCGGCTCTGCCGGGAGGCGCCGTTTCAACGCCCTCGGCGGCGGTCAGTCCGCCGGCGGCGCCCAAAGTGGCGGTTACGCCGCCCAAGGCTGCCCCCCCCGCGCCGGTAAAGCCGCCGGGGCTGCCGGGAGGCGCCCAGGCAGCGCCGCCACGCGTTACTTCTCCCCCGCCGGCGGCTCCGCAAAAAGCGACTCCCCCGCCTTCCCCGCCGCCCAAAAGGCCGGGGGACATGCGCTGAACCACCCCAAGGCGCCATTGACGTGGGGAGCAAAGTTTTATTTGCGGGGCTGAGATTTCACTTCATACTGAAGTGGCGAGCCAAGGGTTACTTTGGGGGCCCCAGGTTTTTTTTCAGCGCCTGCACAGACCGGCAAGCCTATAGCCCCTGTGTGCTTGTGAACTGGTAAGAATGACAATTCCTTGCCGGAGAAGATTCTAAAATAGCTACTGACAGTTGCCACCAGTGGCTTCGGGATTGGCGGGCGCGGAGGACCGTCCTGCCAGTTGGTCTGCTTCAGGTGAGTTAATAGAGCCCATTCCCCCAAACCCCGCCATAATTAATTTTGTTAAGCAGAATCTGTTTATAAACCTTTTTTTCAAATGATCAGAGAGGTATATTAACGATACCTCGAAGATATGGGACACCGCCGCAACATCCGCCTGCTGTTGGAATACGACGGCGCCCGCTACCACGGCTGGCAGCGCCAAGAAAACGCCGACACTATTCAGGAAGTGGTGGAAACCGCTTTGGCGCGGCTTACCGGCGAAGCGGTTAAGCTCATCGGCTCGGGCCGCACCGACGCCGGGGTGCACGCCCGGGGCCAGGTGGCCAACTTTCACACCACAAGCCGCATTCCTTTGAAAGCCTTTCACGAAGGGCTGAATTCCCTGCTGCCCGCAGATATCGCGGTATTGGCTGCCAGTGAGGCCCCGCCCGACTTTCACGCCCGTAAAGCCGCCTGGGCCAAGACTTACGAATACCGCATCCTCAACCGGCCCAGCCGCGCGCCGCTGCACCATAACTACGCCTGGTGGCTGGCCGCGCCCCTGGACCTTCGGGCCATGAGCCAGGCCGCGGCGGCGCTTATCGGGGAGCATGATTTTACCGCGTTTCGGGCCGCGGGCAGCGACAACCTGAACCCGATGCGCCGCATAACCCAGGCGGAGTGGCGCGCCCCCGGCGGGGGCTGGCTTTACTTTACCATCACCGCCAACGGCTTTTTAAGAGGCATGGTGCGGTCGCTCGTGGGCACCCTGGTGGAAATCGGCAAAGGCAAAGCCCCACCGGAGCTTCTGGAAGAACTGCTCCACAGCCGGGACCGCCACCGGGCCGGCCCCACCGCCCCGCCCCAGGGACTGTATTTGGTGGAGGTGATGTACGGGGGAGGGGGCTAAGGGCTTCCACAGGCGAGATGCCTGTGCCACTGGCCCTTACCCCCTCCCCCGCACCCTCTCCCCCAATCCCTTAAAGTTTAATTTGGGCCTGAGAAGTCGGGGCCTCTTGGCCCCGACTTCTCAGGCCAACTTAAGCGGGTTGGGAGGGGGGGTCGGGGGGAGGGCAGGGGCCTCAGGTCCCTGGCCCTCCCCCCGAACGGTCAATCCCAAGGAGGTAACATGGATCTAAGCACCATTCAGGCCATTGAGCTGGCCATTTCGCATGAGTTGGAGGCCCGGCGCAGTTATCTGGCCTTGGCCGAAGAGACGGACGATCCCGAATTGAAGCGGCTGCTGAAGGAAATCGCCGCGGAGGAGGCCGGCCACGAGGCCTCCTTGCGCAGCCGTCTGCGGCTTTATCAGGAAAAGCACCTGTTACGGGACACCATCGCCCGCTATGTGAGTCCGGAGATGTGCGAGGAAATTTTAAAAAATCCGAGCCTGTTGCAATTGGGGGGACAGCGCCAGGAGGTGACGGTGCTCTTTGCCGACATCCGCAATTTTACCGCCATGTCCGCGGCCATGGCTCCGGAAGCGGTGGTGGAGGTGCTCAACACCTTTTTCACGGAGATGGTGGATCTGGTTTTTGCACATAGCGGGGCGCTGGACAAGTTTTTGGGGGACGCGCTGATGGCGGTTTTCGGGGTGCCGGTGGCGGTGCCCCAGGCCCCCTCCCAGGCGGTGGCCTGTGCCCTGGCCATGCACCGGCGCTTACAGGAAATGCGGGCCCAAGGGCGCACTCCCATCGAAGGGATGCGCATCGGCATCAACTCCGGCGCGGCCATTGTGGGCAATATCGGCTCGGACAAGCGCATGGACTTCACGGTCATCGGCGACGTGGTAAATGTGGCCGCCCGGCTTCAGGAGCTGGCCAAAGAGCTGGAGGCCGACACCCTCATCAGTGACGCCACTTTCCGGCAGGTGGCGGGGCAGTTCAACCTGGTGCCCAGCCCGGCGGTGGTGCTCAGAGGCCGCCAGGAACCTACGGCGATTTACCGTTTGCAGGCCTGAGATTGGGCCGTTGTATAGACAAGACGCCACCGGGAACAAAAAAAATACTTCGTGAAAAATATTATTGACAATGGTCGCGATATGGATTATTTTGGGATTCTGGATGGCATGTGAAATTTTTCACATTTTTCTATAAGTCTACGAATCTCCACTAAAACTCTCAGCCGAAAGGGGACAGGAAATGGAACTTATTGGTCATGGCGGGAAACCCCTGGTAGAAAGGGTGATAACCGATAAAGCAGAAGCCAAAAAGAAAATCCAGGGGTTGAAGCAGATCCCGGCAAGCCGGCAGATGGCTACGGAGGTCATCGGTATTGCCTTGGGCTTTTTTTCACCCCTCCAAGGCTTCATGAAAAAGGCCGATGTGGACGCGGTAGTCCAGAAGATGGAGCTGGCCGACGGTACCCTCTGGAGCATTCCCATTGTCTTCGATATGTCCGACAAGGAAATTGCCGACCACGGCCTTAAAGCAGGAACCAGTGTTCTCCTGACTCGTAACGACAATCCCATGGCCATCTTCGAAATCGAAGAGATCTTTACTTACCCCAAAGAGGAGATGGCCTTTAAGGTCTATGGCACCAAAGAGGAAAAACATCCCGGGGTCGCCAGGACCTATGCCTATAAAGATAAGTTTTTGGGCGGCAAAATCACCCTGTTGCAGCTTCCCAAGATTCGGGAACCTTATACCCCCTATTTCTTGACCCCCAGGCAGCACCGGGAAAAGTTCAAAAGCCTGAACTGGCAGCGCATCGTGGCCCACCAGACCAGAAACGTGCCCCACTCCGGCCACGAATGGCTGATGAAACATGCCTACATCGCCGCCCACGGGGAGCTGCCGGTGGAGTCCATGGAAGTTATGGGCAAGGCCATTTCCGGCGTGCTGGTCAACTGCATCGTGGGCGAAAAAAGGGCCGGCGACTACATCGACGAAGCCATCGTCTTGTCCCAGGATGGTTTGAGGAAATATGGGTATTTCAGAGAAGATATCCACATGACCACCATGACCTTCTGGGATATGCGCTATGCCGGGCCCAAGGAGGCGGTGCACCATTCCATCATCCGGGCCAACCTGGGGCTGACCCACCATATGTTTGGCCGGGACCATGCCGGCGTGGGCACTTACTACGATTCCTATGAAGCCCACCGACTGCTCATGAGCATCCCCAAGGAAAAACTGTTTGTCACCCCCATTTTCGTGCTGGAATGGGCCTACTGCCCCCACTGCGGCGAGGTCACCTGCATCGGCTTGTGTGGTCACTGGAAGGAGCTGCAAAAATTCAGCGGCACCAAGATCCGCTCCATCCTGCTGGACGAAGTCAAGCCCACCCGCTTGATCTTCCGGCCCGAGGTCTTTGACATCGTCATGGACGCGGCCAAGAAATACGGCTTTGGCTCGCCCTTCGTAACTCCGGAATACCTGGCCAAGGCCGCGCCGGCCTTTAGTTTTGAACCGCTGTAATGAGAGCCAGGGTGAAGGGCTTTTAAACTTTCAAGAACTCAAAGGCACCGGCTGTCTTTAGAACAATATAAGGAGGAAAGGAAATGGCTGAGACTTTTCCCATTAATATATGGATCAACGAGGAGAGGTTTAAGGCCCTCCAAAATGCTGGCCTCGCTAATATGCTGAAGGAAGAGCTGGCCGGCATGAAGGTCATGATTGTGCCCTGCAACGAGGCCCAACGGGACAAGGTTCTCAAGTTATTCCCCATGGCCAAATACGATGCGGCCACTACCAAGAGCATCGAGCTCTTGCCCAAGTATGTTAAGGACAAGCTCTACGACATGGCGGTAAAAAAGAAAACCCTGAACGTCATGGACGAGTTCATCGCCGGCTTTGAGAAGGCCGGGGACGCCTTCTGGAATCAAGACATCGCCTAGGCCGGCGGCACGGCCCCAGGCGGATGGAGGAAGCGGTACCCGAGGCTTAGCCGCCTTCGGGCAGTTAAGATAGCAGACCCCGTAACTCAGGGGAGAATTGGGAGAGGCGGTGGCGGACATTGGGGAGCCACCCCCCTCACCATGACAGTATAATGATAACCGCTTAACCCTAATGAGGAGGTTTAACGTATGCCAAGTTTCGTAATCGTGGAAAAATGTGACGGCTGCAAAGCCCTGGACAAGACCGCTTGCCAGTACATCTGTCCCAACGACCTGATGGTCCTGGAACCCGAACAAAAGAAGGCTTACAACCAGGAGCCGGAGCAGTGCTGGGAATGTTACAACTGCGTGAAGATTTGCCCGGTGCAGGCCATTGAAGTCCGCCACTATGCGGATATCATGCCCTTGGGCTCCAGCACCTTCCCCCTGCGTTCCGCCACGGACATTACCTGGACCATCAAGTTTCGGAATCAGAAGACCATCAAGCGGTTCAAGTTCCCGGTCCGCACCACCCCGGAAGGTTCCATTGACGCCTTCAAGGGCAAGGCCCTGCCCAAGGTGGAAGACCTGAAGAAACCCGGTTTTTTCACCGCCCCGGCCCGGACCGAGTAACCCTACGCAGCAGCGAAAATTCAAGGAGGTTAATGAGATATGGCTCTGGAAAGAGAATTCTGCAAATGGTCCTTCTGTGCGAAACCCGCGGTGGAAACCGTGGAGACTGACCTGCTGCTGGTGGGCGGCGGTATGGCCTGCACCGGCGCAGCGGTGGAAGCTGCTGCCTATGCCAAAGTCACCGGGTTGAAAGTCACCCTGGTGGACAAAGCCGCCCTGGACCGTTCCGGCGCGGTAGCCATGGGTCTGAGCGCCATCAATACCTACGTCGGTTCGGAAAACCCGGTCAACGACTATGTCAAATATGTGCGCACCGACCTCATGGGCATCATCCGGGAAGACCTGGTGCACTCCCTGGGTTGCCACGTGGACCTGTCCGTGCATGACTTCCAGGATTGGGGCCTGCCCATCTGGCAAAAGGACGCGGAAAACCACACCGTGGACGGCCAGGTGGCCAGAGACGAAGGCCTGCCGCTGCTCAAAGACGGCGGCAAATGCTGCCGCTCCGGCCGCTGGCAGTGCATGATCAACGGTGAGTCTTACAAAGTGATCGTGGCCGAGGCCGCCAAGAACGCCCTGGGGATGGAAAACATCTATGAGCGCGTTTTTATCGTCAAGCTCTTGACCGATAAGAACAACTCCAACCGGGTCTGCGGCGCGGTGGGTTTCAGCGTCCGCGAGCACAAGACCTACGTTTTTAAATGCAAAGCCATGATCGTGGCCTGCGGCGGCGTGGTCAACGTGTTTAGGCCCCGGTCCGTGGGTGAAGGTCAGGGTCGGGCCTGGTACCCGGTGTGGAACGCCGGCTCCACCTATGCCATGCCTGCGGAAATCGGCGCCAAGATGGTCCTCATGGAAAACCGCTTCGTCCCGGCCCGGTTTAAGGACGGCTACGGCCCGGTGGGCGCCTGGTTCCTGTTCTTCAAAGCCCAGGCCACCAATGCCTACGGCGAAGACTACATGGCCAAGAACTGGGATCGGGTCAAGGCCGAGTATCCCGGCTACGCCGACGCTCCTGGCACCTGCCTGCGGAACCATGCGGCCATGATCGAAATGCGGGAAGGCCGCGGCCCCATCATCATGCACACCGACAAGGCCATGCAGGCCTTGGCCGAGGTGCTTTCCAAGAAAGAGCTCAAGCACCTGGAAGCGGAAGCCTGGGAAGACTTCCTGGATATGTCCATCTCCGCCGCCTGTCTGTGGGCTTCAATGAACATGGAGCCCGACAAGGTGCCTTCGGAAATCATCCCCTCCGAGCCCTACCTGCTGGGTTCCCATGCGGGCTGCGCTGGTCTGTGGGTCTCCGGGCCGTCTAAGAATTATCTGGGCGCGCCGGATGACTGGTTCTGGGGCTATGACCGCATGACCACCGTGGAAGGTCTGTTCACCGCGGGTGACGGCGTGGGCGCCTCCGGGCACAAGTTCTCCTCCGGGTCCCATGCCGAGGGCCGCATGGCCGCCAAAGGCGCCATCGCCTTCATCCTGGACCACAAGGATGACAAGCTGGAAGCGGCCCAGAACATCGACGAGGTCATCGCCGAGATCTACACGCCCTTTGAGATCTACGAAAAGTATAAGAACTACACCACCGCGCCGGACATCAACCCCAACTATCTGCTGCCCAAGCACGTCCAGACCCGGCTGCAGAAGCTGATGGACGAATACGTGGCCGGCTGCGCCACCATGTACATGACCAACAAACCCATGCTGGAGGAAGGCCTGAAACGCCTCACCTTCCTGAAGGAAGACGCCGTCCGCCTGGCCGCCAAGGACCTGCACGACCTGATGCGGGCCTGGGAGCAGTACCACCGCATCCTGGCCGGTGAGGCCCACCTGCGCCACATCCTCTTCCGGGAAGAGAGCCGTTATCCTGGCTATTACTACCGCTCCGACTTCCTTTCCATCGACGACAGCAAGTGGAAGGTCTTCACCATCTCCCAGTATGATATGAAGACCAACGAATGGAAGTTCGAGACCAAACCGTACGTGCAACTGGTTAAGTAACCTTTAACGCGTCTTGGGTGCTCCGGGACTTTTTCCCGGAGCACCGGGTCGCCTTTTCTTGGCCGTGGCATCAGCCCAGCCACTGCCTTATTTTTGATGGGGGATCCCCACCCTCACCACCGACGGTGGCATATGGTTTTTTCCTTGATTTCTCCCCTACCCTTATTGTATGCAAGGCTTATTCAAGCGCCTGGGGGCCAGGTCGAGGAATGCCCCCGCCCCCAGCCTGGTAACGGCAACGTCCTGTAAGGAGGACTGGTGTGAACGCCAATGATCGCAAGGTTTTAGTCATCGGGGGAGGCATAAGCGGCCTCACCGCGGCCCTGGAGGCGGCGGAATCCGGGGCCCAGGTCATCATCACCGAAAAGGCCCCCTATCTAGGCGGCCGGGTAGCTCAACTCCACCGATACTTTCCCAAGCTGTGCCCGCCCACCTGCGGTCTGGAGATCAACTTTCGCCGCATCAAAGAAAACCCCAACATCAGCTTTTACACCATGGCGGAAGTTACTCAGATCAGCGGTAGCGAAGGCGCCTTTGAGGTCGCCGTCAAGGTCAAACCCCGCTATGTCAATGACCGCTGTACGGGGTGCGACGCCTGTACGGAGGCCTGTCCGGCCTGGCGGGTGAATGATTTCAACTACGGTCTGGATAAGACCAAAGCGGCCTATCTCCCCTTTGACATGGCTTTTCCCCTGAAATACGTTATCGACGACGCGGCCTGTGTGGGAGATTGTGGCCAGAAATGTTTGGAGGCCTGTCAGTATGAGGCCATCGACCTGAACATGAAACCCCAGACCCTGAATTTTTCCGTGGGCTCCATCATCATGGCCGGCGGCTGGGAACTTTACGACGCCGCCAAGATTGACAACCTGGGGTTCGGCCAGGTGGCCAATGTCATCACCAACATGCAGATGGAGCGCCTGGCCGCGGCCAACGGCCCCACCGGCGGCCAGATTTTAAGGCCGTCTGATCAGGCTCCTCCCAAAAAGGTGGCCTTTGTGCAGTGCGCCGGCAGCCGGGATGAAAACCATCTCTCCTACTGCTCTTATATCTGCTGCATGGCCTCCCTGAAACAGGCCACCTACTTGCGGGAAAAGGACGAAGACGCGGAGGCCTATATCTTCTACATCGACATCCGCACCCCGGGCCGCTACGAGCAGTTTTTCTGGAAGGTGCGGGATGATGAGAAGGTCCATCTGATCCGGGGTAAGGTGGCCAAAATCACCCAGGAGCCCGGCACCGATAACGTCGTGGTCGTGGCGGAAGATACCGCCAGCGGGGATAAGGTGACCATGACCTTTGACATGGTGGTCCTGGCGGCGGGCATGGTGCCCTCCACCAAAGCCGCCCCCTTTCCCCTGCCCCTTTCCTACACCCCGGACGGCTTCATCATTCCGGAGCTCTTACCCCGGGGAATTTACGCGGTGGGGACGCTCAAGGGCCCGCTGGACGTGATGAAATCCAACGAAGACGCCACCGGGGCCGCCCTTAAGAGCCTCATCAGCCTGGGCAGGAGGTCGTGATGGAAATCGAAAAGAAATTCGGCGTATATCTATGCAAAGGCTGTGGCATCGGGGCGGCCCTGAATTTTGAAAGCATCGCCAAGGTGGTCAAAAAAGAGGGCAAGATTCAACATATCAAGGAACATGATATCCTGTGCAGCCCCGAAGGCCTGGACCTCATCAAGCAGGACATGGTCCAGGAAGGCATCAACTGTATGGTCATCGCCGCCTGCTCCCCCCGGGTGAAATTCGAGGAGTTCGATTTCCCCAATTCCCTGGTGGAGCGGGTCAACATCCGGGAACAGGTGGTCTGGACCCAGGAACCGGGCAAGGAAGAGACCCAGTCCCTGGCGGAAGACTACCTCCGCATGGGTTGTGCCAAAATCAAGAAAACGGAGCTGCCGGAACCCTACCAGACCGAATGCGACAAGACCATTTTGGTCATCGGCGGCGGCGCCAGCGGCCTGTCCGCGGCCCTGGAAGCGGCCAACGGCGGCTATCAGGTGGTGCTGGTGGAAAAAGAGGCGGAACTGGGCGGCTACGGCGCCAAGCTCTACCGCCAGACCCCCTCCGCGTACCCTTACACCACCCTGCAGTATCCGGCGGTCTTTGACAAGATCAAAGAGGTCCAGAACCACCCCAACATCCGGGTTTTCACCGCCTCCGAGATTGAGAAGATCGAGGGGCAACCGGGGCTGTTGGACGCCATCATCAAGTCCAACGGCAATGTGGAGACCTTAAGGGTAGGCGCCATTGTCCTGGCGGCCGGCTGGAAGCCCTATGACGCCAGCAAACTCACCTACCTGGGTTACGGGTTGTCTCCGGACGTCATCACCAACCTGCAAATGGAGGAGATGGCCAAAAAGGGCAAGATTCTCAGGCCCTCGGACGGGAAGGTGCCGGAACGGGTGGCTTTTATCCAATGCGCCGGCTCCCGGGACCCGGAGCACCTGCCATATTGCTCCGACTTCTGCTGCTTGGGGTCCTTAAAACAAGCCCTGTATGTGCGCCAGCAAAATCCCGACTCCCTGGCCTACATCCTCTACAAAGACATCCGCACCCCGGGGCAAACGGAGTTGTTTTATAAAGAAGTGCAGTCCGACCCCGGCGTGCTCCTCACCAAGGGGGAAGTCACCGGGGTGTCTCTGGGAGAAGGCGGCAAGCTCCTGGTGAGCGCCACCGACACTCTTCTGGGCGACAACGTGGCCCTGGAGGCCGACCTGGTGGTCCTGGCCACCGGCGTGGTGCCGGTCACCGTGGACCAGCCCATCATCAACCTGGAGTACCGCCAGGGGCCGGGGCTGCCGGAGACCGAGAATTACAACGGCTTTGCCGACTCCAACTTCATCTGCTTCCCATATGAAACCAGGCGCACCGCGGTCTATGCCGCGGGGTGCGTGCGGCAGCCCATGACCATGGCCATGGCCACCGCGGACGGCGCCGGCGCCGCCTTAAAGGCCATCCAGGCGGTGGAGCACGTGGCCGCGGGCATGGCGGTGCACCCCCGGGCCTGGGACGAAACCTTCCCGGACCCGTTTATGCAGCGCTGCACCTCCTGTAAACGGTGCACGGAAGAATGTCCCTTCGGGGCCATCGAAGAAGATGAAAAAGGCACGCCGTTCTTCAAAATCAACCGTTGCCGGCGCTGTGGCACCTGCATGGGGGCCTGCCCGGAGCGCATCGTCTTCTTCAAAGACTTAAACGTGGACCTCGTCGGCTCCACCCTTAAGGCCGTGGACGTGCCGGAATTAGATGACGAGGATGATCCGCAGGCCCCGTTGAGGATTCTCGGCCTGATCTGTGAAAACGACGCCCTGCCGGCGCTGGACGCCGCGGCCCTGCATCGCCTGCGGCTGCCTTCCATCTTTCGCTTCCTGCCG
>Ga0233423_10001384_pt1 | contig 12246 bp, 9 predicted proteins | sample Watercolumn_Mata_FD_180713 | JGI IMG/M metagenome (GOLD analysis project Ga0233423, IMG submission 180713) | Freshwater microbial communities from Lake Matano, South Sulawesi, Indonesia - Watercolumn_Matano_2014_112_MG | ecosystem: Environmental > Aquatic > Freshwater > Lake | place: Indonesia... | reverse complement strand
TGCCCAGGCTGAAAGCTGCCAGCATCTGCGGCAGCTGCTCACAGAAGATCATCGCTACGTTTTCACGCTGATACACAAATTTCAACCGCCTTCGGCCACGGAAACACCCTCACCCCGGGCCTCATCCGGGGGGAGAGCGAAAAATACCGCAGCCATGCCCGTGCTTTCCGAGCGGAACGATATCATTGTGATCACGGACGAGGCACATCGCAGCCAGTACGACGCCCTGGCCCTTAACATGCGCACTGCCCTCCCCCATGCCGGATTTCTGGCCTTCACCGGAACGCCGCTGATTGTTGGAGAGGAAAAGACCAGGCAGGTTTTCGGGGATTACATCAGCATCTATGACTTCCAGCAGTCCGTGGACGACGGCGCCACTGTCCGGCTCTATTATGAAAACCGCATCCCCGAATTGCAGTTGACCAACGAGAACCTCAACGAAGACATGGAACAGCTGCTCGAAGAGGCAGCACTGGACGAAGCCCAGGAAAAGAAGCTGGAACGCGAGTTCGCCAGGGAATACCATCTGATCACACGGGATGATCGGCTGGAAGCGATCGCCGGGGATATTGTCGCTCATTTCACAGGCCGGGGATTCCAGGGCAAGGCCATGGTCATCAGCATTGACAAAGCCACTGCTGTGCGCATGTACGACAAGGTCAAAAAACATTGGGCCATAAAGCTGAAAGATTTGCGCAAGGAACTGACTTCTGCCTCTGATGAGGTGCGAATAGAAATTGAAAACCAAATCAATATGATGGAAAAGACGGACATGGCTGTAGTCGTGTCCCAGGGGCAGAACGAAATTCAGGAACTCAAAGAAAAAGGGCTGGACATACTCCCCCACCGCAGGCGCATGGTCAAGGAGGACCTGGAGAATAGATTCAAGGACCCGGACGATCCCTTCCGGCTCGTATTCCTCTGCGCCATGTGGATGACGGGATTCGACGTGCCGAACTGCTCCACCCTTTACCTTGACAAGCCCATGCGAAACCACACGCTCATGCAGACCATTGCCAGGGCGAACCGTGTTTATCCCGGCAAGGTCAGCGGCCTGATCGTGGATTATGTCGGCGTGTTCCGCAATCTGGAGAAAGCCCTGGCCATTTACGGAGTCGGCGGAGGGGGCAAAAAGCCCGTTGAAGACAAGTCCGCGCTTGTCGCCGCCCTGCGCCATTCATTGGATGAGATCAGGATCCTGTGCGAGAAAAACGGGGTGAGCCTGAAGACAATTCAGAATGCAGAAGGATTCACCCGAGTCGGTCTGATCGGCGATGCGGTGGATGCGCTGGTCGCTGCAGACGACATCAAACGCCGCTACCTGGATCATGCAAATGTCGTACACAGGCTCTACAAGGCCGTTCTTCCGGATAAAACAGCGCATTTTTTCGCTGAAGAGACCTCCCCTGTACTGGTAATCGCAGAGAAAATAAAGGGACTGACCCCGCCGGCTGACATCAGCCAGGTCATGCACGAAGTGGAAGGATTGCTCGACTATTCCATTGCTACTGAGAGCTACATCATCCATGATACAACCGCGCCCTATGGGGATGAACAGGCAATCGATCTCAGCAAGGTGGATTTCAATGCCCTGGCCGAGAAATTCAAAAAGGGACGCAAACACACGCTCAATGAGAAACTCAAGGGAAAAGTAGCTCAAAAACTCATGACCCTGGTGCGCCTGAACCGGACACGCATGAATTACCTGGAGCAATTCCAGAGAATGATCGAAGAATACAACAAGGGAAGCATCAATTCCGAGGAATTCTTCAAAAAGCTTGTGGATTTCGCTAAAAGCCTGAACGAAGAGGAACAGCGGGCTGTTGGCGAGAAATTGAACGAGGAAGAACTGGCTATCTTCGATCTTTTAACGAAACCCCAGATTTCCATAACAAAAGCGGAGAGGGAGAAGGTCAAGGCTACAGCGAAACAGCTACTGGCCACACTCAAGAAAGAAAAGCTGGTGCTTGACTGGCGCAAACGCCAGCAGGCCCGCGCCGAGGTCCGCGTGACCATCGAAAAGATACTGGACGAGGGCCTTCCCAAAGCCTTCACACCGGAGCTGTTCATGCAGAAAACCTCGGCTGTATTTCAGCATATCTATGACGCATACTATGGAGCGGGAAGAAGTTTGTATGCAGTAGCTTAAATCTGGTCAACCATGGAAATCATCGATCATCAAATCAGACTTGCAGCATTTGAATGGTTGAGAAAGCAGGTTCAGCTGCATGGAGACCTGTTACCGAGAAGATTGCTGGAATCAGGATTTGACTTTCAAGGCGAACGCATCCCTCTTTTATCCCCTCAAGGAATCTTCAAACCCAGACAATTACAACTGCCCCTGACCATAACTACGGCGCCGAATGGACCATATGAAGACACATTCAGCGCTCAGGGAATTTTACTTTATCGATATCGCGGTACAGATCCTGATCATCGGGATAATGCCGGATTAAGAGAAACCATGAAAGAGCATGTGCCGCTTATTTATTTCCATGGTATCGTCCAAGGGAAATACGAGGCTGTCTGGCCGGTCTATATCGTCGGTGATGATCTTGTTCATTTGACATTTAAGGTAGCTGCGGATGAGCTCGAATCCATCCAATACAAGATAGAAAACGAGACCACGTTCGTTTCTGACGTTGAAAATGATATTCGACGTAGATACGTAACCACGCAGGTCCGTCAAAGAATTCATCAACATATTTTCAGGGAGCGGGTTCTGGATGCATACTGCAATCAATGTTCTTTCTGCCGCTTGCGGCATCCTGAGTTGCTGGATGCGGCCCACATCATAGGGGACAAGGAACCTGAAGGCGAGCCTGTCGTCAGCAACGGCCTTTCCCTGTGCAAAATCCACCATGCCGCATTCGATGAAATGCTCGTCGGAATCCGGCCGGAGGATTATACGATCGAAGTCCGGGAAGATATTCGCAAAGAAGAAGACGGACCTATGTTGGTACACGGATTGCAAAAATTGCATAATACAGAGATCATTCTGCCTCGAATCATTCGGAACAGGCCGGATCAAAACCTACTGGATATTAAATTTAGGAGATTCAAACAGGCGATCTGATATGTTTTTATGAACCAATCATATTCGCGATTAAGGGAATTATTAACGTCCGCATTGTTCGAGAATCAGCCATGAAAAAGAATGAAAAACAAGTCGTTCTTTATAAATCTCCTGATGGACGAATTGTTCTCGATGTGAGGCTTGAAAAAGAAACTCTCTGGCTGGATGCTCATAAGATTGCCAAACTTTTCGGACGTGATCGTACTGTAATTGTCCGTCATATCCGCAATATCTTTAAAACAAAGGAGTTAGATCCATCATCAACCTGTGCAAAAAATGCACAGGTTGCCGCCGACGGGAGGAGCAGGAGGATGGATCTGTACAATCTTGATATGATTCTGTCCGTAGGATACAGAGTCAATTCAAAAATGGGGACACAATTCAGAGTGTGGGCAACTCATGTCCTGAAGGATTATGTGATAAGGGGATATGCAGTCAATGAAAAACGTCTGAGAGAACAAAATGCCCGTCTGATTGAATTGGAGCGAACGGTCGAGCTGATGGGCCGTGTGATCGGAGAAAGAGAACTCGATCGCGACGAAGCGGACGGCCTATTGAGGGTTGTGACTGATTATGCCCGCGGTCTTAGACTACTTGACCAATATGATTATCACAAGCTTGAAATCGAGGATACAACTAAACAGGCTCCCTTTATTTTGACATATGATAACGCAAGGGCGGCCGTGGATCGAATGACCGAACAGATCCGAAAGGAAGGAAAAGATCCTGCACTGTTCGGCATCGAAAAAGACGGAGGATTTAAGGGTGCTATTGCAGCCATCTATCAGACCGTCGAAGGCCGGGATGCCTACCCAAGTGTCGAAGAGAAAGCTGCACATCTTCTGTACTTTGTAATAAAAGATCATGGCTTTGTTGATGGAAACAAACGAATCGGCGCAGCGCTGTTCCTCTGGTTCTTGCACGAAAACGGGCTGCTCTATCTCCCCGATGGTCATCGCAGACTTGCAGACAATGCGCTCGTTGCGCTGACTTTGTTGGTGGCGGAAAGCAATCCTGCAGACAAAAATGTTATAATAAAGGTTGTGGTTAACCTCATTAACAGAAAAAACTATCCAAAAAGTAGTGCTTGCTAACAATTTTAGGATCATTTGATGAATGAGGAAATCGGGCATAAGACATTCATGATATATGTGAACTGGATTCATAACCTGTTAATCAGCATTGAGCTTGACGATGAGAATCAAATCCGAAGCGGATTTGTTTAAAAAAGAACGGTCCTTCAGAGTTCGAACAAAATGTGCCTTCGGCTTGAAGTAACTTCAGCCAGGTAAAGCAGAACCGGGCCTCGGTCCATAAAGGATTTCCGGTCCAAAAGGACCTTTGGCAATAAATAGCCTTCGTAATGGGTAGCACAATATTTTCTTGTAAAACTGCCTGAATTCTGTTAATTTGGGCTTTGAAAAAGTCGAGTGGCCATTCACGTGGAGGTATAATGCATCATACTCATGCGAGAGAAAATCATCCGCAAACGTCGGGATTAACGATACATTGGGCGAGGCGGTACGATCTATTGACCCATGTCCTGCTGCTGGGCAGGGAGCGCAGGCTGCGTGAAATGACCGCGGATATGGCGGGGATAAAGCCGGGCGACAGGGTTTTGGATGTCGGCTGCGGTCCGGGCAATCTCACGCTGGCCGCGAAATCGCGCACGGGAACAGGCGGAGAAGTACACGGCATTGACGCGGCTCCGGAGATGATCGAGGTGGCGATGGGCAAAGCGGCGAAGTCGGGAGCGGATGTCGATTTTCGCGTCGGTTTAATCGAGGAAATTCCATTTGAAGACGGGTATTTCGACGTCGTTCTGAGCAGCCTGATGATCCACCACCTGCCCGATGACCTGAAACGAAGGGGATTTACAGAAATCCGGCGGGTTCTAAAACCGGGGGGTCGCCTTCTCATCGTCGATTTCAAGCCGCCGTCAAATCATTTTATGAAGCATATCTTGGCGCACATTCTCAGCCATAGAATGATGAAGGTGGACGTCGACGGATACGTGCCGATGATGGAACAGGCCGGATTTTCAAATATAGAAAAAGGCAGTACTCAATTCCGGCTCATTTCGTTTATCAAAGGGGAAAAGAGTTAACAGGCACCTATTTCAACCGGCAGGAACATGTCATTGAATGATGAAGCGAGGTAATCCTTATGCCCAAACATCAGCATACCCATCACGATGACCATGGTGTGGAGCATGGTCATGGTCGGTTCGGTCATTCCCACCAGCACGGAGTTATAGATCCATCCATTTATACCACCCAACGGGGTATTGGGGCCATCAAATGGTCTTTCATCGGTCTGTTTATAACCGCACTTTTTCAAATTGTCATTGTTCTGTTAACCGGAAGCGTGGCGCTTCTCGCCGACACCATCCATAATATCGGCGACGCCGCGACCGCTGTTCCTCTGTGGATTGCCTTCAAGCTCGCCCGCAGGAAGCCCAACAGGCGATTTACCTATGGATACGGCCGCGTCGAGGATCTCGCAGGCATTGCCATTGTTTTCACCATTCTACTCAGCGCCGTTATCGCGGGCTACGAATCCATCGTTCGATTTTTCCATCCCCAAAGCATTCGTTTTCTATGGGCGGTGGCGGTTGCATCGGTGATCGGTTTCATCGGAAATGAAGTGGTGGCTCAATTTCGGATGAAGGTCGGCAGGGAGATCGGCAGCGCGGCACTCGTCGCCGACGGGCAGCACGCCCGCGTGGACGGCCTGACGAGCCTGGCCGTGCTTTTCGGAGCAATCGGAGTCTGGCTGGGATTTCCGCTTGCGGATCCCATTGTCGGCCTGATCATCACCGTGGCCATTCTCCGGATCGTGTGGGATTCCGGAAAATCCATATTCACGCGCATGCTCGACGGGGTCGATCCGGAGGTCGTCGATGAGATCGAAGATGCCGTAATCGATACGCCGGGCGTGAAAGGCGTCTCTGAAGTGCGGGTGAGATGGCTTGGACACCGGCTTCACGCAGAACTGAATGTCGCCGTCAGTCCGAAGCTTTCCGTCGAAAAGGGGCACAAGATTTCGAATGACGTTCGGCACCGTCTCCTTCACCGGCTACGATACCTGTCAAACGCCACAATTCACATCGATCCGATCAACGCTTCAGGAGAGGTCCATCATCGCATTGACAGGCATACACATGATCGTTTGCCCGCCCATTCGCATTGATCCCTGTCGCGCCAATCGCTTGATTTTTTATTGTAACAATCATATTGATTTGTAATAAATGGACCATCAAATATCCTTTTCTGAAGAAATTTTACCGGGCGATTGTAGAAGGTTTCATGGGTGAATGCTTACCCTTTGAAAAGAATGACGTGAATCCGGTTTCGACGTACGACCGTATCCATCAAGGACATAAAAGGAAGGAGATGCCCGATGAAGCGAAAACTGACGGTTGCGGGTTTGCTGGCCGCGGTCGCGGTGAATTTTGCCGCGGCGCAGATTCTTGATTTCGACAAGGACGAGGCCGGCAATGCACCCAGGGGATTTTCCACGGCCTTGACCGGCAGCGGCAGGTCCGGAATGTGGATGGTGATGAAAGACGAAACCGCCCCAAGCCAACCGAACGTGCTCGCGCAAACGGACATGGACGCGACGGGCTACCGGTTTCCGGTCTGCGTCCTTGACGCGGTCGTCACCGAGGACGCTGACATCAGCGTGAAATTCAAGCCGGTGAAGGGTTCAAAAGACCAGGCCGCGGGCATCGTGTGGCGTTACGTCGATAGCAACAACTACTACATCGTCAGGGCGAACGCGCTCGAGAACAATGTGGTGCTCTACAAGGTGGAAAAGGGGAAAAGGACCGATCTTCCTATTGTCGGCAAGGGCAGAACCTACGGCGAAAAGGAAAAGGTTCCGTCCGGCGAATGGGGAACGCTTCGCATCGCGGTCCAAGGGAATCGCTTTGACGTGTATCACAACGGGAAGAAGCTGTTCGAGGTCGTGGACGGCACCTTCACCAAGGCGGGCAAAGTGGGGCTTTGGACGAAGGCGGATTCGTACACGTTGTTCGACGATCTCACCATCAGCGTGCCCGAGGAGAACAAGTGAAGCCGATCGTCGTCCGATACGGAATCCGTCCTCTGGCGTGTTTTTTTGTCCTCATCGCAATACCGCTGACGTCCCTTCATTGCGGAAAAAATTCCGCGAACGAGGTGATCATCTATGTCAGCGAGGATCAGGTGTTCTCGGAGCCGATTCTTAATGATTTCCGAAGGGAAACGGGCATACCGGTAAAGGCGGTGTTCGATACCGAGGAGTCGAAGAGCACCGGGGTCATGAATCGTCTCATCGCGGAGAAGGGCAATCCCCAAGCCGACGTGTATTGGGCCAATGAACCGATCCGGGCCGAGGTTCTGAAACAGAAGGGCATCGCGGCGCCGTACTTTTCGCCCGCGGCGCGCGACATTCCGGAAAAATTCAAAGACCCCGAGGGATATTGGACCGGTTTCTCGGCCCGGGTCCGCGTCCTGATCGTCAGGGCGGCGCTCGCCGAAAAACCCCAATCGGTTCTTTCATACGTGGATCCACTATGGAACGGCAGGGGCGTCATCGCCAATCCGTTATTCGGCACCACCACCGTCGAGTTGGCGGCGCTTTTCGTGCTTTGGGGCGATGACCGTGCGAAGACCTTTATGACGGGAATGAAAAAGAACAACGTGAGGATTTCCACCAGCAACGGGGAAAGCGCTGATTTTGTGGCGTCCGGGCAGTCGGATTTCTCGCTCGTTGACAGCGACGACGCGGTCAATCGCATGCGACAGGGAAAATCCGTCCAAATGATCTATCCCGACCAGGGCAGCGGCGAAATGGGATGCATGGTCGTTCCCAATGCCGTTCTGCTCGTCAATGGCGCCCCGCACCCCGCCCAAGCGAAAAAACTCATCGACTACCTTCTCTCCAAGGAGACTGAACGCAAACTGGCTTTTGCCGACTGCGCCCAGGTTCCTCTTCACCCCTCGGTGGAGACGCCGCCGGACATTCGGGCCATTGACCGTCTGTCCACGATTCCGATCAATTACGCAGAGGTCGCAAGAAAGGTGCTGGAGATCCAACCCTATCTGAAGGCTTGGCTTGGATATTGACCGCCAAGCGAACCATACTCACGGGGATTTTCCTGCTGGTCATCGTGCTCGGGTTGTTCCCCATCCTCGCCATGATCGCGGCCAGCCTTCATGCGGACGGACGCTGGACCTTTGATTCCTATCAGGGGTTGCTGACTTCCAGGCGTGAATGGGCGCTGTTGCGGCACAGCTTCGTTCTGGCGGCATCGGTTTCCCTGCTGACCGCCTTATTCGGCGTCCCTCTGGGAATTCTTTTCGGTAAAACTGATTTCCCTATGCGTCGATTCTTTACGATCGCGTTCACCGTCCCCCTCATGATCCCGCCGTACATCACGGCCATCGGATGGGCGGATTTCCTGGGAGCCAACGGCCTTTTCGCGAAGCTTTGCGGTGAAGCGGCCGCGGGGGCCGCCTACAATCTTCTGTTCGGATTCACCGGATGCCTGTTCGTGCTTTTTTCCACCTTTCTTCCGGTCGTCATTCTGCTGACCATGACCTCCCTGAAATCGGTCCATCCACGGCTGGAAGATGCGGGCAGGCTCGTCACCGGCTGGCCCGGCGTGCTCAGGAGAATCACCGTTCCCCTCATCCTTCCGTCAATCCTGTTTGGAATAATCCTGGTCTTTCTCCTCACGATCGGCGAATTCGGTGTCCCGAATTTCCTGAGATATGACGTTTTTGTCCTGGAAAGTTTCGTTCAATTCTCCGCCTTCTACAATTTCGGAGCCGCGACCGCCGCCGTTCTGCCCCTGGCCTTATTCACCGTCCTCGCGCTTCTGATCGAATGGGTTTTCCTTCGCGAACGGTTTCACGAAGTGCAGACCGTGCCGGAAAAAGCGGCTTCACCGGTGATCGAGCTCGGCGGCTGCAGAACGGGAAGTTTCGTCTGGACGGCGGTTTTCTGTCTGACCGTCGTCGCGCTGCCGTTGACGGTTCTCGTCGGCCGGTCCTTCTCCGTTTCTGTCTATGCATCCGCGCTTGCGGTCGCCTCGGACAGTCTTCTGCGAAGTCTTGTATACGCCGTCCTCGGGGCGTCGTTGCTGTCGCTTGTCGGTTTTTTCATGGGATACCTCGTGGGCCGTCAGGCGCTGCCGTTCTGGAGGACGGCCGATACGCTGACCATTTTTCTTTTCGCGCTTCCGAGCGCGGTGATCGGCATCGGGCTGATCAGCCTTTGGAACAGGCCGTTGACCAATTTCATTTACGGGTCCTCAACGATGATCATCATCGGATACCTTGTCAAATACGCGGCGCTCACCAGCCGGATCACCGCTTCGACGCTGTCCATGATCCCCCAATCGATGGAAGACGCGGGGGAGCTGGCCGGACTCGGCTGGATGAGGCGCATCGGTTGGATCGTCGCGCCTATGGCCAGAAAAGGCCTTTTGGGCGGCTGGCTTGTCGGATATGTTTTTTGCCTGCGGGACCTTGAAACGACGATGATCATCTATCCTCCGGGCCATGAAACGCTTCCGGTCCGGATCATGACCCTGATGGCCAACAGTCCGCCGGAACGGATCGCCGCCCTGTGCGTGGTGATGGCGTGCGCAACCGTCGTTCCCCCGGCATTGGCCTGGTCGCTTGTCTCGCTGAAACGGGGCGGTCGAAACCATGAAACCCATTGAACTGGAATCCGTCTCAAAATGCTTCAATGGAAAATCCGCGGTCGTCGATTTTTCCATTCAAGTCGAAAAGGGCGAACGCGTCGTGCTTCTCGGCCCCTCCGGCTGCGGCAAGACGACCCTGTTGCGAATGCTGGCCGGATTGCTGGCGCCCGATGAAGGGCGCATATTCCTGGACGGCGTCCTCGTCGCCAAAAGCGGACGCATTTTGAGACCGCCGGAGGAGCGCGCCCTCGGGATGGTGTTTCAGGATCTCGCCCTGTGGCCGCATCTTTCCGTATCGGGAAACATCCAGTTGGGGTTAAAGGCGCACGGCCTGCCCGGCCGGGACCGTGCCCTGCGGGTTGGAGAGCTCCTCGAACTCGTCGAGATGACGGAATATGCCGACGCAAAGCCCTCCGAACTTTCAGGCGGCCAGCAGCAAAGGGTCGCCCTGGCGAGGGCGTTGGCGCTGCGTCCGAAACTCCTGTTGATGGACGAACCTCTCTCCAACCTTGATCTGGAACTCAACATCAAATTAAGGGCGGATATCATCAGGCTGCAACAGGCGACCGCATTCACGCTCGTCTATATTACGCACGATCCGGAAGAGGCGCTCGATATTGGAACACGCATCGTCATGATGCGTGAAGGAAGGATTGAGCAAGTCGGGAAAGAGAAGGAAGTGCGAGAGTACTTCGAGAAGATACAAAACCGTGCAAGAGCGGGAAGCTGACGGCAGCTTCAATCATCCCGTTGATGTTGAATCCGCTCGAGGCATCGAACCATCATCGGCGTCACAGGGAACCAGCGCATGTGTCGCTGACCTTTCGGTGAGACATCCTTGCGGATACGGGGCTGAGGGCAATGAAGCATATACCATGCTGGCGAGGAGAGGAATCAAGCCCATGATAATTTCTAATCTTAACGGTGCTTTGGCGCCGTTTGAAAATGGTTCATCTGATCGATCGTTTTTGCCGGAATCATGCGTGGAGTCATTTAAACGACTCCATATTTTTATGGAGTATAAAAAGAGTTCCCCTCAACGGAGTACAATGGTTATGATGAAATTATCCAAATTATTCATGTTTTTGATGCCGCTATTCATATCCAATCCGGCAGTTTCCCAAAATCTGGGCGTTTATCACATGAACCCTTCCGATCAAATATACATTGACGGGATTCTCGAAGAACCGGCATGGGCAAAAGCGGATTCGATAACGGATCTGAGAATGGTGGAGCCGAATGAGAACGAAAATTCCACGATGAGGACCACCCTTAAAGTGCTCACGGATCAAAAGCAATTATTGATAGGAATCTTCTGTTACGATCCCGAGCCCGGGAAGATCGTGTCCATCTCAAAATCAAGGGATTCCGATTTCAGGAGGGAAGATCGAATAAAAATCGTTTTCGATACTTTTCGCGACTTAAGAAGCGGCTATATTTTCGCCGTCAATCCGTCAGGGACAAGATATGACGCTCTGGTTTCCGATTTCGGAGAAGGTGAAAATTCCGATTGGGATGCGGCATGGACCGCCAAAACAAGGATTCACCTAACAGGATGGTCGGTTGAAATAGCCGTCCCGATCCAATCCCTATCGTTTCCGCGGAATCGCGCGGAATGGGGATTCAATTTTGAGAGAAGGATTCAGCGGTCATTGGAAACAGACAGGTGGTGCGGGGCGAAACGGGACTATAAAATCAGCCACGTGATTCATGCGGGCACGCTGTCCAACCTGCCCCGATTCGAATACGGTCTCGGCATGCTTTCCACGTTGTCCGGCGTCGGATCGCTGACGAATTTTCAGGAACAAGAATCGGAAAGGGATGTAAAATACAGCCTCGACTTCAGCAAGAAAATAACAGCCAATGTGAGCGCCCAGTTGACGGTTCGCACGGACTTCGCGGAAACCGAAGTGGACACGCGGCAGACCAATTTGACCCGTTTCCCGCTTTTTTTTCCGGAAAAAAGGGGCTTTTTTCTGGAGGGCGCGGATATTTTCAATTTCGGCATCGGATTGAATTCGGATGTCATTCCCTTTTTCAGCAGGCGAATCGGTCTGCACAACGAGGAAAAGGTTCCGATTCAATGGGGCGTCAAGACAAACGGGAAGGTTTCCGACGTCAATTTCGGAGCCCTGACCGCACGAACCGGTTCCGTGGAAAATCTTGTGCCGTCCGCCTTGTTGGGAGCCTTCAGGATAAAGCACAACATTCTCAATGAGTCATCCTGGGGAATGATCGGAACCATCGGTGACCCGGAAGGAAGGGCGGACAGGTGGACTCTGGGTCTTGATTTTACCTTTCAGACGTCACGGTTCAGGAAGGACAAGAACTTTCTCGCCGGCATTTGGGCATTGTATGCAAACGGCGGTCAGGGGAAAGGCGATCGCACCGCCTTGGGGATGAAAATCGATTATCCCAACGATTTATGGGACATCGCCTTTACGGCCAAACGAATCGGCGACCGCTTCGATCC
>Ga0233423_10001381_pt1 | contig 12253 bp, 9 predicted proteins | sample Watercolumn_Mata_FD_180713 | JGI IMG/M metagenome (GOLD analysis project Ga0233423, IMG submission 180713) | Freshwater microbial communities from Lake Matano, South Sulawesi, Indonesia - Watercolumn_Matano_2014_112_MG | ecosystem: Environmental > Aquatic > Freshwater > Lake | place: Indonesia... | reverse complement strand
TATGGCATCGTACGCCCTGTCCTTGATGCTGGTTCCCGAATATCCGAGCGCTGCAAGCAGGTCAGCCTCTGTGCGGCCGAGATTGGGGTTGTCCGTGGAGAACCGGAACTGTATGTTTTCCCAGCCCCCGGAAGCGGCCTCCACGCCAGTTTCAGTGTTCGTCGACATGATGGTCAGCCACACAGTGGAAGGCACGCCCATGGAGTCGATCACTGTGGTATATGCCCTGCCGGAAAGTATCGGCTGCGATGCGCCTATGGGATATTCGAAAAAGATCTGTTCAGGCCGGAACAAATGATCCAGCAGCTCCAGGGACCCTGCGGACGAGGCCAGCCTGCCTGACGGCACCAGATCATCGGTTTCGATGATGCCGTCCAGGGAGAACATCCCGTATCCTTCCCTGAGCTGCAGGTCCACGTCTATGTTGCCGAACGGGCTCTGAATGCCGCGCACGTAATGCACATCGGATTCCGGGATGATGTCGAGATCCCAGTTCACCTTGTCCAGAAAGGACGTGGACGATGAGCCGTCTTCCTTCCCGTCTCCGGGAAGGAAGGGATAAGTCAGGCGCGTATCCCTCACCCTGACTTTACCCGACAAATTGGGATTCAAAACAGGCCCGGAGAGGAAAAGCCCCTTGCCGCCCTCCTTTTCCGATGCGGACAGCCAGCCGGTCTCGCCTTTTTCCATCAGACCAGGGATATGAATATGGATACCCTTGTCGACTGTGACCAACCGGACATAACCGAGCGAGAATCCCATGGATTCGAAAAACAAAGGCGGCCGATGATCCGGCATTTCAGGGATGGTTGTGATGCTGAACTTCCCGCCGGCTTCCCCTTCCAAGCTTACAATGTGCAGAAAACGGGATTCAGGGACGAGCACAGCCTGTCCGGAGATATTGTCTATCCTCCTGACCACATCCTCCAGTTCGATAAATCCGCTTGTGATGTCACAGATCCCGCTTTCCAGGGCGAGCAGTTCAGGGCGGCCGCTCCATGTCAGGCGGAAAGAGCCGGCGCCTTCGGCCTTTCGGAAAAACGAGGTCCACTCCGGCAGAAGGCCGAGTATGTTTCCCCTGCCCTCCACATCGATGCGCGCGCTCGCCCCCGGATCGTGCGGGATGCGGCACATGAAAAACACATCCATATCGTCCTTCCGGCGCCATTCGCCGTTCTCCACGAGCAGGGCGCCGGCCTGGAAACTGCTGTTCACGAGCAGGGAATCCGTGATGCGGGCCTTGATTTCCCTGAAGGAAAAACCTCCCGCGAAACCGTCCTTCAGGGATAAATTGCCGCGTATGACCGGCGAATGGTCCCTTCCGCTGACAAAAAAATCGAATGCGCCCCGTCCTTTTAACAAGGCCGTATCCCCGGTGACTGAACGCATGATTTTCTGAAGATCAATGTCCTCGCCGAAAAACCGACCTCTCAGGCTGTCGCCGGCCGTTTTTTCTACTTCACCGGTCCAAAGCGCAACATCGTCCTGGAATAGGTCAAAACCCAAAAATTGCAGCCCGTAACCGTCCCATCTAGCGCGCACATCCCCCTCGTATGTGCCGATTCCGTGAAAAACGCCTTCCTTGAGCCTGGCCGAAATCTGGATGTCCGGATGAAGCCTCGTGCCTGAAAGAACGGCATCCCCGGTCAGTCCGCCCCTGAATTTTCGGGAATTCGGGATGAAAGGATGCAGCAGCTCCATCCTGAAATCCCTGAGCAGCAGGTTCGCGCTCAATGGAGCCGCATCCGAAAGCGGAAGACTTCCATGCAGCTCCATGAAATCGCCGATGCGCATGGCAACCTGATCGACCATTCCCGGTCCGGTTGTCCATGAGGCTTCTACCGGCAGGCTTTGGCCGCCCGAGGCCCTCCATTCCGCGTTCAGGCCGTATGACCTTTCGGCTCTGCTGCGTTTCTGGGAAACGAGGTTCGCATGAAAACCGGCTGCACGGGTTGTATCTTCCATGCCTCTGCCGGACAGGTTCAAATCCCATTTGGCAGGATCACCCGAGAACCTGCCGCTGACCGAAAGCGCATCCGCCCCGCCTGCTGCCATGTCCCCGAAGAACAATCCTGCAAAGGCCTCGAGCCCTCTCAAATTCACAATCCATCGCATGCCGGATGTAGCCGGGCGGCTCACATCTCCGCTGCCGGACAGGGCCCCGTTGGATGCGATCCCGACCCTGCACAATCCTTCATGGCAGACCACGGTGGGCCGGATGTGAAGGTCCGCACCGTTCCTGGATGCGAGGTCGACCACAGCATCGGCGCGCGCATGGAAACGGGTCAGCCATCCGTCCCAATGCACCTGCATGCGGGTCCTGGCTGTTTCCAGCCTGTTTTGCACCCATTTGGGGAAGGAACCTGAGAAATCGCCGTCCAGCCCAAGGTCGAGTCCGAATCCCCTGTCGAAACGCGCAAAATCCAGGTCCATCTTCAGGTCTATCCGGTTCGAGGCGCTGTCGGCTTTTCCGGTTGCGGACAGCAGGCTGTCCTTGAGCACGATGTCCGTTCTTAAGTCGCCGAAAGGAGAGCTGAAAATCCTGAAATCATGAATATCCACGTCTCCCTCGATCAGGGGATTCTGTATGCCGCCCTGCATGCGTATATCCAAAGCGGCATGTCCCGAAACCGGGATTTCCGCTGCAGGGGAAGCCTTCCGGATCAAGGCCGGCAGGTCCAGCCTTTCGCAATGTGCGCGAAGCTGAAATTGGGGATCCAGGAAACGGGTCATGATGCCGTCCAGAAGAAGCGGTGTCCCTTCAAATCCGGCCAGGGACCCGTGAATATCCAGCGTATCATCCCGGATTTCAGCCGAGAAACGCATGTCCGTGATGTCGAGCCCGGCCTTCGGGATGGAAAAGGACCCCTCTTCCAGTTTGAAAAAACCCCGCGATCCCGTCCTCCTGTCGTAATGCGCTTCGCCCCACATCCTTCCGCTGTTGATGCGGATGAATTCCGGCACCAGGAGAGGCATTTCAGGAGATGGCTTGGATGATTCCAGCAGCACATGCATGCGGCTGTGCCGCATGGCCGCCAGATCCATGACCCCTTCGATGGAAAGATTTTTCTGATCGGATTCAAAGAGCCTGCCTGCGAGCCGGACATCCGCGGAATCCTCGGATTGCAGGCGTATCCAGCCGCTCATAAAGGATGCGACCCTGGCCCTCTTTCCCGAAGCGTTCTCGATGAACAAGCTCCCGTCCGACACGGTGATCCGCCGCATGGTCTCCGACAAACCGGTAAGGGAGGAAGGGCGCATGCCGGGGGTTTCCACCGAATCGCGGCCGCCTGAAATCCTCCTCAGCACCAGCGAGGGCTTGACGAATAAAACCTCATGCGCCGCTTTTTCAGGCTGAAAACCATGCAGGATCAGGTTCCAAAACCTGTATCCGATCCGGACGCTTTCGATTTCAAGGGTGAAGGAGCTGTCCCTGGGGACCAGGGTGACGCCGTTCAGGCTGGCGCTTCCCAGATCGAGGTTGAAAGCCCGTATGTCCGTGTTCTCGTCCACGAACGGCCGTATCTTTTCCAGAAGGTACAGCCGTATCATTTCATTCGCCCTCGACAGGCGCCAGGCTGAAAAGAAGGCAGCTATAACGACTGTGGCCACAAGCGTGGTCACCAATGTCCATCTTCTCGTGCGCAAACGCTCACCTGCAAAAAAAATGAGGGCAGGGTTCTATCCGAACACCGGCCCTTGCTTGGACGCTATGCAATCTCAATTTTATGACGAATCAGCCCTGAAATTGTTCCCGGATGTTAAACTGCCACGCACTTTGGAAGTGCGTGGCAGTTTTAAAGTTGCTCGCTGACCCTGCCGAAACGCCTCTCGCGGCCTTGGTAGTTGTCAATGGCCTCGTAGAGATTCTGCCTGCGGAAGTCCGGCCAGAGCATGTCTGTAATGAAAATCTCCGTGTATGCGATCTGCCAGAGTAGGAAGTTCGAGATGCGCAGTTCCCCACTGGTTCTTATCATCAAATCCGGGTCCGGCAACGCCGAGGTATACAGCCTGCTCGAAAAAACAGGGGCGTCTATGTCAGAAGGATCCAACCTGCCATCCCGGACATCAGCCGCAATCCGCCTGACTGCCGAAAGGATTTCCTCCCTGCTGCCATAACTCAGGGCCAGGTTCAACACAAGTCCAGTGTTGTTCTTTGTCGCCTCTATCCCTTCCAGGAATTCCTTCCGGATCCTCTCCGGTATGTCTTCCATCTCGCCTATGGCCATGACGCGCACGTTGTTCTTCATCAGATCCCTGATTTCGCGCTTCAGGGTGCGGACCAGGAGCTTCATGAGCCCGGACACCTCGTCCCTGGGTCTGCGCCAGTTTTCGGTGGAAAAGGTGTACAGGGTCAGTACCTGCACGCCGATCTTGCCGCACGCCTCCACTATGTCGCGCACGGAGCGTATCCCCTCCCTGTGCCCGGCAAGCCGCGGCAGCCCCCTCTTCTTCGCCCATCTCCCGTTTCCGTCCATGATGATGGCGATGTGCCGCGGGATGTTGCCGTTCTTCAGGATCCGCTGTTCCATCTGCAAGGCCTTGTTCGAGGGCATATCCGTTCCCCGTTTCGCGCCCAACCCGATCTCCGCAGAATTTCCCCGTATTTCCCCAAGAAAAAGTACGATTGAACCAAGACAAAATCAAGCATTTATTTTTGATGGGGTAAAGGCAAAAAAAATTGGGCTGTCCGTCCTGCATTCAGCCATTTTCATGGACGTGCACCCCGAACAGCCCCGGGGAAAAGAAAAAGTGCGTTGGGATCTTATAATCAGGAATTTATAATTGATAATGAGAAAAGAAAAACCCCGCCCCGGATCCTTCATGCCTTGAGCAGGACTCCGGGCGACAGGTACGATCGTCCGGAAAACGCCCTGCGGCAGAAGTATCCGGGGAGGGGTTTAATATATAAAGACCACCCTGTATCCCCTGACAGAAAATTTCGGGGATGACCCCCCACTCAACAGAAAGGTGCTATTCCTTCGGCGTGACCGCTATTTCCAGAATATGCGCGGTCGGTGACGCTGCATTCACAGTTCCGGTTTTCAGGTCTATGGAGGCGGATGTGTTCTCCGCAACGATCTGCGTGTCATCCGCAGTGTTCTTGATGAGATTGGCAGCCTCTGCGCAGCAATGATACAACCCTGTGGACACAGGCTTCCCGTCCTGGTCCTTCAGGTCCCAGTTGACGGTCGCGACGATGACCGTGTCCCCGTCAAAAACTGGGCTGGCTGATGTCATGGCGTCGAACGGTGCCGGCACGCCGTCCGTTGTCAGTGCAGACAAGCCTGCATATGTGACTCCGCTTTTGGCCATCCAGGCGGGCAGATGCTCCACATGGGACCCGTGCGTCCCGACAGTTACTGCTGTGGGCGTGATGCGCAGTGTCCGGATGTACTGCCTGGCTGCATTCTCGATCCAGATGACATAGTCCGTGTTCACTGAAACATTGTAAAACGTTCCTTGGTATACAGGCCCCTTGAATTTCAATGCGATGTCCAAGGATGAAAAGGGCGCGCCTGTTTCCATTATGGATTTGCTCCTGTCGCACATGAGAAAAAGGGCGCTCAACGCCAGAATGCCGAGAATGCCGCGTTTCATAATTTCCCCTGCTGTTTAATGATCATCGTCATTTCCTTCACAATATTCTTCATTTTTCCAAAGAAAACAAGTAAAAAATTGTCATGAACTTTCACGCTGCCTGCAGCGTAGAATCCGTCAGGGGAATTGATTTGCTTCTCCGGGCAAAAATCGTTAATTTGCACACCGGAATGAAGGATAACCCCATAGCGCGGAACCGGAAAAATGCCCAGCAGGAAAACATCTTTAAATGAATCCGATCATGAACGGATCGAGCAGGTTCAAAAAAGCTACCTGAAAATAAACGAGCAGCTGCACCGCGTCATCGTCGGGCAGCAGGAAATCATAGACGAACTGCTTATTTCCCTGTTCTCCCGGGGACATTGCCTCATTGTGGGCGTGCCGGGCCTAGCCAAGACCCTTCTCATCTCGACCCTGGCGAAAATCCTTGATCTCGAGTTCAGCCGCATCCAGTTCACGCCTGACCTGATGCCTTCAGACATTACCGGCACCGAAATCCTGGAGGAGGACCGCACCACAGGGAAGAAGGCGTTTCGATTCGTCCGGGGGCCTGTCTTCGCGAACATCGTGCTGGCCGATGAAATCAACCGCACACCCCCCAAAACACAGGCAGCCCTGCTGCAGGCCATGCAGGAGCATGAGGTCAGCGCAGCAGGCGGCACGCACAAGCTCGGAGAGCCCTTCTTCGTGCTCGCCACGCAGAATCCCATCGAGCAGGAAGGGACCTATCCGCTGCCCGAGGCGCAGCTGGACCGCTTCATGTTCAACCTGAACATGGACTACCCTTCCCGAGACGAAGAAATGGAGATCGTCCGATCGACCACAGGAGGTCTTGAGCCTGAGATGAAACCCGTGCTGAAAGCAGGGGACATACTGGATATCCAGCGGCTGGTCCGCGTCGTGCCTGTCTCGGATCTGGTGATCGGTTTTGCCGTTGACCTGGCCAGGAAGACGCGCCCCGGCACAGACGCCCCGGATTACATCAAAGACTGGATCAGCTGGGGGGCAGGCCCCAGGGCCTCGCAGTACCTGATACTCGGCGCAAAGACGCGCTGCATACTCAACGGCCGCTCCACCCCGGACATGGACGACATACGCAGGGTGGCTGTCCCTGTGCTCAGGCACCGCATGATCACAAATTTCAACGCGGAGGCGGATGGTATCTCTACGCCCATGATCATTCAGAAACTCCTCGATGAAACCGTTACCCATTAGGCTTTTTTCAGACAGGAAAGCGACATGCAGCAGGACATCGGCATATTATCTCTGACAGCAGCCTCGATCGGATTTATCCATACGCTTGCAGGGCCTGATCATTTCGTGCCTTTCATCGCGCTCGCCAAGGCGCGGGGCTGGACAGCCGCCAGGACTCTGTTCATCACCTTCCTGTGCGGAGCCGGGCATGTGTTGGGTTCCGTCATCCTGGGTTTGGCAGGCATAGGCCTGGGTGTCATGGTGGGCCGCCTGTCCTGGATCGAATCCATGCGCGGGGAAATCGCAGCCTGGCTTCTCATCGGATTCGGCCTTGCCTACCTCGTCTGGGGGGTCAAAAAGGCGTATGAAAAGAAGGAACACGGCCATACCCATGTGCATGAAGACGGCGAATCCCACACGCATATCCACTCCCACGCGGAAGGCCACAGGCATTTTCACAACCTCGATGGGAAAAAGCAGGTCACGCCCTGGATACTCTTCATCATATTTGTGCTCGGTCCCTGCGAACCCCTCATCCCCATACTCATGGTGCCTGCAGCAAAACACAGCTGGACAGGCCTGCTTCTCGTCACCCTGATATTCGGAATCGTGACCATCGGCACCATGATGGGCATTGTCGCATTGGCCTGCCGGGCGTTGAAATTTCTCCGGCCCGGCGGTATCGGGAAATACAGCCATGCATTGGCGGGGCTCATCCTTCTGCTCAGCGGCCTTGCCATACGATTTCTGGGCTTGTGAGCCTAGGAATATCCAGTCCCTGTCATATTGAGCGACCTCTTTTCATCGCGAAGGATCTATGTCCACGATCAGGCCGGTCAAGGAAATCAACACACTTTGATGACTTTTTTCCTTTTTTAAGCAATATCATTCTTTCCGTCGTTCTTTACTGGAACCCTTGAAACCATGACCTTCGCCAGGGATTACAGGAAATATCTGGAACCGGAAACGGTATCCAGGCTCTCGAGGCTGGACCTGATCGCCAGGCTCGTGGTGGAGGGATTCATCACAGGGCTGCATCGCAGCCCTTATCACGGATTCTCGGTGGAATTTTCCGAGTACAGGCCTTACATGCCCGGGGATTCCACAAGGCTGATCGACTGGAAAGTATACGGCCGCTCCGACCGTTACTATGTCAAGCGTTTCGAGGAAGAGACCAATCTCAAGGCATACCTGCTGGTCGACGCGTCCGGGTCCATGGGATACGCGTCCGGCAAGACCACGAAACTGCAGTACGCCGTTTATCTTGCTGCAGCCCTCTCCTATCTGATGCTCACGCAGCGTGACGCAGTCGGGCTTGCCACATTCGATTCCCGGATACGCAGGTTCCTGCCGCCCCGCTCCGTGTTGAGCTACCTTTCCGTTCTTCTCAGGGAACTGGACAATCTCTCGGGCGCAGGCGACACGAACCTTGCAGAAACCTGCCACAACCTGGCTGAGCGCATCAAGCGGCGCGGGCTGATCATCCTGTTCTCCGACCTTTTCGACGACCCTGACCGCCTGCTCGGAGCACTGAAGCATTTCCGCCATAAAAAACACGAGGTCATCGTTTTCCACGTGCTCGATCCAATGGAAATCCGCTTTGATTTCAAGGGGGACACGCTGTTCGTGGACCTGGAATCCGGCTCATCCGTTCAGACGGAGCCATGGCAGGTCCGGGAAGGGTACCGGAATCTCATGCAGGGCTTCATGGACCGGTACAGGAGGGAATGCCTTAAAAACCGCATCGATTATGTGCCGGTGAGCACAGACCAGCCCTTCAGCAACGTACTTTTCCGCTATTTGTCCAAGAGAAGCAGGCTTGGAGGCTGAGGATGTCCCTTTACACGACGGCCCTGGGCATTGCAGCAGTCATCATTGTTCTGATCTGCCTCGCATCATGGCTTCGCATGCAACGCCAAGCCAGATTCAGGGCCGGCTTGAACATCTTGCTCGTACTGACCGTGCTTGCAGCCACCATCCCTTTGGCCCTGCTGTCAGCTGCGCTTCTGACCCGCAGCGCGGAATTCGCCGTTCCGGACATCGGACCCGTGCTTGAACAGGCCCTGAACACAATCAGGTCCCAATCCGAAGCACCCGGCCTTGAATTCCTCAGGTCCCATCCCCCGGAATCCTGGAATGCGAAGTCCCTGGCAGGCTGCCGCATGGCCTGGGCCGGATCCTTCCAGGTCCGGGACAGCGTGGTAACGCTGTCCCAGGCCGGAAACGGGGCGCATTTTCCGTTCCTGGGCAGTGTATCGGACGAAACCTTCATCCGCAAAGCACTTTTGGATTCCATATCCGGCGCGCTTTTCAAGGGGGATCCCGGATATCAGGCCGTTTACAAAAAGGCCGGGCCAGAGCATGTGGTTGCCGCTGCTTTCGAAATCCCTGCTGTTGTCATAGACACAAAAGACGAAATATCCGAAACGATACGTACGTACCGGACCCTTTTCATTTTAAAAAAATCGATACTTGAAAAAAAGATCATCATGGCTGCAGCGGTTTCCTGGGTGCTTTTCGCTGCTATTGCCGCAGCCCTGCTGGCGAACCGCTTGTCTGCACAGATAAACAAACCCATCGAAAACCTAGTCGCTGGCATGAAGCGCATCTCCTCCGGAGACCTGTCTGTGCGCATCGACGATTCCGTGAAAGGCGAATTCCTCTACATGGCCAACTCCTTCAATGCCATGGCCAATGACCTGAAAACGGCCCGGGAGCAGCTGGTGCGCACGGAACGCATCGCAGCCTGGCAGCAGGTGGCGCGCCGCGTGTCCCATGAGATCAAGAACACATTGACACCGCTCTCCATTGCCCTGCAGAAAATCCACATCCGCATGGATGAGGAGAATGCGGGCTCCGAAACGCGCAGCACGCTGGATTCCCTCGAGACGGAATTCAGGAGCCTGAAGAAACTGGCTGCTGAATTTTCGGAACTGGCGCGCATGCCGGTCCCGCGTTTCGAAAAGGCGGATTTGAACGCGCTCGTTCAATCCTCGGCAGGCCTGCTCAATGCCGCGCATCCGGGCAGCAGGTTTTATTTGAAACTGCATCCCGGAGCAGTCGAAATCGAAGCGGATCAGGATCAGATCAGGCGCCTGATCGGTAATCTCGTGCTGAACGCTGTCGAAGCATCGGAATCCGGTTCAGAGATACTGATCAAAACAGCCGTTGACGAAAAACAGGAGGGCCGCGTCCTCCTGGAAATCGCGGATTCAGGCAGGGGCATGGACAGCGAGACTCTGGAGAGATGCAGGCAGGCGTATTTCACCACAAAGACAGGCGGTACCGGTCTGGGATTGGCGATCGTGGAAAAAATCGTGGAGGATCACAGCGGCGGATTGGAGATAGAGAGCGCCCCGGGCGAAGGAACCCGGGTCAGGGTCAGCTTGAGGAGATATAACGGCTGAGGCGCGATGGATGTCCGATCTGACGTCGGCAAAGACATGACAGGGCGGGTTTTTAAAGAAAGGATTCCCGCCAAAAGATCGCGGGAATGACTTCGGGTTTATTAGGGGATGCGTCATCCCCGAAATGTTCCATCGGGGGCCCAGGGTCTTGACGAAAACTAGATTCTCGATAAAAGTTAGCGGAAATGACTTTTTCCAAGCAGGGGCGAACGGCCGTTCGCCCCTACGAAGCTTGACTTTTCATCCTAATTTGCGGATATTTCTTTTGATTTTTTAGGTGCCGGAGAGATCATGTTCAACACCTTCATCGAAACCCGCTTTTCCGCAGCGCATCAACTGCACGGATACCAGGGCCAATGTGGGAAACTGCACGGCCATACCTGGAAGCTGCGCGTGGAAGTAAAATCCGATTCGGTGGACGCCATAGGCATCAGCATTGACTTCAAGGAACTCCGCAGGATAACCGAATCCGTCACGGATGAGCTGGACCACGGACACATCAACATGATACCGCCGTTCGACAAGTCCAATCCGACTGCCGAAAATCTCTCCAGGTTCATCTTTCGGGAAGTGGGAAAAAGGCTCCCGCCCCATGTGCGCATGGCGCAGGTCACGGTGTGGGAATCTGAGCAGTACGCAGTGGCCTATTCGGAACCCTGAGCATGCTCAAGGTCAATGAAATCTTCCTGTCCATTCAGGGCGAATCCACATACGCCGGCCTCCCCTGCGTATTCATCCGCCTCACAGGCTGCAATCTGAGATGTTCGTACTGCGACACGGCCTATGCATATGAAGAGGGGACGTTCTGGCTCATCCGGGACATTGTCAAGGCCGTATCCATACATGAAATCCCCTTGGTGGAGATCACGGGCGGCGAACCCCTGGAACAGGAGGAAACGCCGCAGCTGGCGGGGAGCCTGCTCGAGAGCGGGTTCTCCGTCCTGGTAGAGACCAATGGAACAAAGGACATCAGCCTTCTCCCGGCCGGGGTCATCCGCATCATGGACATCAAATGCCCGGGAAGCGCCGAGCAGGAAAAAACGGACTGGGCCAATCTGGACAGGTTATCTGCGCATGACGAAGTCAAGTTCGTGCTTTGCGGGGAGGCGGATTACATCTGGGCAAGGGAAATTGTGAAGAAGCACCGGCTCGCAGGCAGGGTTGAGGTGCTTTTCTCTCCGGCACAAGGCAGGTTGAACCCGGCGGATCTTTCGGCATGGATTCTTCGGGACAGGCTGTCCGTACGCCTGCAGCTGCAGATCCAAAAAATTCTCTGGCCTGAGTCCGACAGGGCGAAATAGCATGAAACCCAAGGCGGTCATTTTACTCAGCGGAGGGATCGACTCGTCCACAACCCTGGCCATTGCCCGGGAACAGGGCTTTTCCCTGTATGCACTGAGCATAGACTACGGGCAGAGGCATCGGATCGAGCTGGAGGCTGCAAAAAAAGTCGCGTGTTCGATGCCAGTGGAACGGCATTTGATCCTGAAACAGGATTTGACTGCCATTGGAGGGTCCGCATTGACTTCGGGCATGGCGGTTCCGAAAAACAGGTCCGGGGATGAAATCAGCCACGGCATCCCTTCGACCTACGTGCCTGCACGCAACACCATCTTCCTCTCGCTGGCCCTTGCATGGGCCGAAGTGCTCGGTTCATCGGACATTTTCATCGGGGTCAACAGCGTGGATTATTCCGGCTACCCGGACTGCAGGCCGGAGTTCATCCGGGCGTTCGAATCCATGGCAAGGCTCGCCACTGCAGCAGGAGTGACGGGCAGCCGTTTGACCCTGCACGCCCCCCTGATCAGAATGACAAAGGCGGAAATTATACGCAAAGGTTTCAGCCTGCGTGTCGATTTCAGCCTGACCATTTCATGCTACGATCCGGATAAAAACGGAAAGGCCTGCGGGTCCTGCGATTCCTGCCTGCTGAGGAAAAAGGGATTTCAGGAGGCAGGCTTGGAGGATCCGGCGGTAAGACCGATACTTAAAAATATCACGTAGGGGCGAACGGCCGTTCGCCCCTGCACAGTCGAATAACCTCAGGGAGG
>Ga0233423_10001380_pt1 | contig 12256 bp, 11 predicted proteins | sample Watercolumn_Mata_FD_180713 | JGI IMG/M metagenome (GOLD analysis project Ga0233423, IMG submission 180713) | Freshwater microbial communities from Lake Matano, South Sulawesi, Indonesia - Watercolumn_Matano_2014_112_MG | ecosystem: Environmental > Aquatic > Freshwater > Lake | place: Indonesia... | reverse complement strand
TGGCGAGTTGGGCACGTGTTGGGCGAGGTCTCCGACCGAGGCGCCCTGGCTGTGCTCCTCGGCGGCGGTCAGAGACCTTGCCGAACATTGGCGAGTTGGGCACATGTTGGGCGAGGTCTCCGACCGAAGCCCTAGCAGCTTCGCCCAACAAGTGTTTCTTTCACGTTTCACTTTGTTCATCCATGATCTCGAAGAGGAGGCTCGCGTCTATATTAGCCCCGCTCAATATCACTACCACTTTTCTCCCTGCCAGGTTCACTCGGCTGGCTAACAGAGCGGCTATGCCCACCGCGCCAGCGCCTTCCACGATGAGCTGGGCCAACTCCAGCAGGTTGAAGACGGCAGTGCGGATTTCCTCCTCGCTCACCAGGACGATTTCGTCAATGAGGTGGCCAGCGATCTCGAAGGGAACACGGCCAAAGCCCCCAGCCAGCCCATCGGCGATGGTGGGGGCGGCATCATACTCTTCGTAGGGGCGGCCATCGCGCAGCGAGAGGTAGGCCGCTGGCGAAGCCTCGGGCTGGACCCCGATGATCCGCACGTGCGGGTTGATGGCTTTGGCGGTCACAGCCACCCCAGCGATGAGGCCGCCGCCTCCCACTGGCACCAGGATGGCTTCGGCCTCGGGCAGGTCTTCCAGTACCTCCAACCCCACCGTGCCCTGACCGGCAATGGTCAAGGGGTCGTCGTAGGCATGGACGTAGGTGGCACCATGCACTCGCTGGAACTCCTCGGCGGCATGGTGAGCTTCGTCGTAGCTGTTTCCCGATAGGAAAACGTCGCAATCAAACTCCTCCAGCCTCTTCAGCTTTGAGGCTGGAGCGTTGACGGGCACAAACAAGGTGGTCGGCACACCGCCCAGGGCTCGGGCGGCGTAGGCCACCCCTAGGGCATGGTTCCCCGCCGAAGCCGTCACCAAGCCCCTGGCTTTCTCTTCCTCGGTCAAGTTGGAGATCTTGTTAATAGCTCCCCGCACCTTGAAGGAGCCCGTCTTCTGCCAGTTCTCCAGCTTGAGGTAGACCTCGCAGCCAGCTCGCTGGCTCAGCAGAAAGGAATACTGCAACGGCGTCCTGATGATCAAGCTGCTGAGGTTGCGCTGGGCGGCTAGTATGTCCTGCAAGCCCAACAAGAAATCCGTTCCTTTCTCAATCCGATGTAGTGTCCACAATCATCGCATACCCATGCGCCCCCGCCCCGCAGATGGTGGCCAACCCCATCCCCCCACCCCGGCGGCGCAGCTCGTAGATCAGGGTCATCAAGATGCGCGCCCCCGTAGCCCCCACCGGGTGGCCGATGGCTACTGAACCGCCGTTGACGTTGACCCGCTCCGGGTCCACATCCAGTATCTTGATGGCACTCAGGGTGACGGCGGCGAAGGCCTCGTTGATCTCCCACAGGGCGATGTCCCCCACAGTCAAGCCAGCCTCGCGAAGGGCGTTTTGGGCGGCCAGGGCAGGCACCACGTTGATCAGCCGGGGCGCGGCGGCGGCAGGGGCCGTGGCCACGATCCGCGCCAGCGGTTCCAGGCCGTGCGCTTGGGTCGCCTGCCCGGACATCAGAACTAGGGCGGCTGCTCCGTCGTTGAGGCCCGGCGCGTTGCCGGCGGTCACCGTCCCCTCGGACTCAAAAGCGGGTGGCAGGGCGGCCAGTTTCTCGTAGGTGGTGTCGGGCCGGGGTTGCTCGTCTTCGCCCACTACGACCTTGCCCTTGCGGGTCTCGACCTCGACGGGCACGATCTCGTCGGTGAACTTCCCCGCTGCCCTTGCTGCCTGGTAGCGCTGCTGACTCCTCAGCGCCCAGCGGTCTTGCGCCTCACGCCCGATGTCGTACTCCTTGGCCACCTGGCTGGCGAAAACGCCCATGTGCACCCCGCTGATGGGGCAGGTGAGGGCATTGGTGAGGGCATCTACGATCTGGCCGTGGCCCAGCCGATATCCCCAACGGGCCTGGGGCAGGGTGTAGGGCACCTGGCTCATGCTCTCCATCCCGCCGGCGACAATGACCTCGGCCTCACCGTGGCGGATCAGCGCAAAGCCCAGGCCGGCTGCCTGGAGAGCCGAGGTGCAGGCCGTGTTGATTGACATAGTGGGGACGCTATCGGGGAGCCCGGCCTTGAGGGTGGCCTGACGAGCCGGCACCTGGCCCAGCGTGGCGGCTCCCACGCAGTTGCCCAGGATCACGTGGTTGATGAGTTGCCCTTCGATTCTGGCCCGCAGCACTGCTTCTCTTATGGCTGCCGCGCCCAGCTCCACAGCCGTCAGGTCCTTGAAGATTCCGCCGAAGCGGCCAAAGGGGGTGCGAGTGGCAGCGACGATGAAGACTTCTCTCATGCTCTGTCTCTTACCCAGGAGTGACAGATATGATAGCACATTCCCACCAGATAAGCAAACGGGTAGATGGACAGAGGCTCCATCTACCCGTTTGTTGTTTGTCGTAACTACTTTTACCCTGTCCTCAACTCCGCCAGCAACGGCGGGATGACCTCCTTGGGATCGCCCACGATACCAATGTCGGCTGTCTTGAAGATGGGCGCGTCGGGGTCTTGGTGGATCGCCACCACAAATTTGGCCTCCTGCATGGCGAAGTAGTGGTGGACGTCGCCACGGATGCTGCAGGCGACGTAAAGATCGGGCTTAACTGGGACGCCACCCAGTCCCACCAGGTGCTCTTTATCTATCCAGCCCTTATCCAGGGCTCCCCGCGAGCCTGCCACCTGCCCGCCCAGAACCTCCGCCAGCTCCTTGACCAGGGCGAAACCCTCAGCGTCGCCCACGCCGCGCCCGCCGGCGACGATCACCCTGGCTTTGGATAAAGGCACTTGAGGGCGAGCTTCCCCGGCAGATGTGCTGAGCACCTTGACTTTGCCTTCAATTCCTTCTAGGTCAACGGCAATCTCCTCCACGTCGCCGTAGCGGTACTCGTCGGCAAAGGGGAGGCGGAAGGCGCCGGGGCGCACTGTGGCTATCTGGGGTTTGACTCCCAGGAAGGTGCTGACGTGGAAATACTCGCCGCCGTAGACCGGGTGTCTGGCCACCAGCACCCGCTCGGTTTCATCAATGGACAGGTCCAGGCAGTCGGAGACCAGTCCCGTATCCAGGCGTTGCGCCAGGCGGGGGGCCAACTCCTGCCCCAATTCGGTGGCCCCGAAGAGGATGATCTCCGGTTTCTGCTCCTGGAAAAGGTCACTCAACACCTTGGTGTAGGTTTCCAGATGGTATTCGGCCAGGCGGGGATCGTCGGCCAGGTAGACCCCATCGGCTCCGCGATGGATCAGTTCCTGAGCCAGGTCCTCCAGGCCCTCACCCAGTAAGGTGGAGTGAACGTAAGCACCCAGGGCAGCGGCCAGCTCCCGCGCCTTGCCCACCATCTCCAGGCTGACCGGCGTCAGAGCGCCGTCCTCCACCTCGGCCACTACCCAGATGTCCCGATAGGCGGCCTCCTCTTCTTCCTCGATGGCTGCTTCACCGGTGAGAAGTTCCCAGTATTGGAGATCCATTCCAACCTCCAATGGTTGGTACATTGGTACATTGGTACACTGGTAAATTGGTAGATTGGTGAGCTTCCCGATTTACCAGTTTCCCAGTTTACCAATCTACCGCTTCTCTCAAGACCAGCGCCAGTTCCCTCGCCGCCTCATCAGGTGTGCCCACTATGATCTCTCCCAAGGTTCGCTCCGGGGGAAATGCCTCGCGTTGGAGGCGAGTCAGGGGACTGAGCTCTTCTTCGGATAGGCCCAGATCGGCCAGGCTCCAGGTGGTGACTTTCCACTCGCGGTAGGCGTTCATGATGCGTGCCCCGTGCGGATACCGGGGCTGGTTGGCCTGGGGAGCGATGCTGAGGAGGGCAGGCAGGCTGACCTCTACCTCGGCGTAGCCATCCTCCCAGTTTCGTTTGGCCCTCAGTGTCCCGTTGTCCAGGCTGGATACCTTGCGCACTTCCAACACCTGTGGCAGGCCCAGGTACTCGGCCAGGCGAGGGCCTATCTGGCTGGCGCCGGTGTCCAGGGCTCGCTGGCCGGTCAGGATGAGATCGTATTCTCCGATTTTCTCAATCGCTTTGCCCAGGATCAGCGCGGCGGCGGCCGCATCCACCTCGGCAAATGCCTCGTCGGTCAACAGAAAGGACTGATCGGCTCCCATGGCCAAAGCTTCTCGCAGCGCGTCATCCACTCTAGGCTCCCCCAGGCTTAGGACGACGACCTCGGCTCCGTGGGCATCTTTTAGCCGCAAAGCTTCTTCCAAGGCGTTCTTGTCGTTGGGGTTGATAATGTAGTTCTCTACGTTGACGAAAACCCGCTCCATCCGGCGATGCACCACGAAGCCGGCGGGATCTAGGATTTGCTTGATGGGAACGATCACTCGCATGGTTCAGTCCTCCCTTGTTCCTTGCTCCTATGCACTAATGCGCACTCCCTCAGGCCGGAAGATCTGACTGGCGATGACGATACGCTGTACCTCGCTGGTGCCCTCGAAGATCTCGGTGATGCGCTGGTCGCGGAAAGCGCGTTCAACCCAGAAGTCGCGGCTGTAGCCTAACGCGCCATGGATCTGAAGGGCGCTGTCAATGCAGCGATGGATCACCTCGGAGCCGTAGACCTTGCACATGGCCGCTTCCTTGCTGAAGGGCTGGTCGGTATCCACCAACCAGGCGGTGCGATAGACCAGAGAGCGCAGGGCCTCGATCTCGGTGGCCATGTCGGCGATCATAAAATGGACCGATTGTTTCTGGGCGATAGGCACACCAAATTGCTGGCGAGTCTTGGCCCACTGGATGCTGGCCTCCAGGCAGGCATCCGCCCCGCCCAGCGAGGCTGCCCCTATGCTCAGGCGGCCAACGTCCAAAGTCTGCATGAATGTGATGAAGCCGGCCCCGAACTGACCTAGCACATTCTCCTTGGGCACGCGGCAGTCCTCAAAGATGATCTCTGCCGTTTGGCTGCCGCGGATGCCCATTTTGTTCTCCTTCCTCCCCACGTGGACGCCCGGAAACTCCTTCTCGACGATGAAGGCTGTGATCCCACCTCGGGCTCCAAGAGAGGGATCGGTGACCGCCATGACGCTGAGAATATCGGCGTGGCCGCCATTGGTGTTGAAGGTCTTAGTGCCGTTGAGGACGTAGTCATCGCCATCGCGCACGGCCCTGGTCTTGATGGCCGCTGCATCGGAACCAGCATCGGCTTCTGTGAGGACGAAAGCGCCAACCTTCTCACCCCTGGCCAGGGGGACCAAGTACTTTTGCTTTTGCTCCTCGGTGCCACCGAGATAGATAGCCATGGCCCCGATTCCGGTGTGGGCACCGATGATGGCAGCGGTTGAGGGACAGACCTTGTCGATTTCCTCCATCAGGATGCAGTAGCCAATCTCGCCCGCTCCAATCCCACCGTACTTCTGGGGGAAGGGCACACCCATCAGCCCCAGTTTGGCTGCCTTTTCGATGGTTTCGAAGGGAACCCGGTCTTCACGGTCTATCTCACTGGCCAAAGGGCGCGCCTCGTTCTCCGCGAACTCGCGGACCATGCGGCGGAATAGATGGTATTCCTTGGGGAACGTAAAGTCCATAATACCCTCCTCGTGTCATCAGTAAATTGGTACACTGGTAAATTGGGAAACTGGTAAATTGGTATGGACCAAGACCAATCTACCAATTTACCAATCTACCAAGAGACCCTTTTCTTTGAGGATGTCTCTGGCGATGACGAAGCGCTGCATCTCGCTGGTTCCTTGCATGATGCGCAGGGCGCGGAAATCGCGGTACATGCGTTCGATGGCGTATTCCTTCATGTAGCCATAGCCACCGTGCACCTGCAGCATCTTGTTCGCGGCCTGCATGGCCACCTCAGAGCCAATGAGCTTGGCGATAGATGCCTCCTTCGTGTAGGACTCCCCCCGGTCAACCAGCCAGGCGGTGTGGTAGACCAGGTAGCGCACGGCCTCGACCTCGGCTGCCGTATCGGCGATGAAGTTCTGGATGGCCTGCTTCAGGGCGATGGGGCCACCGAACTGCTCGCGCTCGACGGCGAATTGGACGCCAGCTTCCAGCGCGGCCTCGGCCCCGCCCAGGCAGATGGCGGACAGGCTCAGGCGGGAGAAGTCCAATGCTTTCGTGGCGATCTTGAGCCCTTCCCCCTCCCCGCCCAGGAGGTTCTCCGCAGGCACCCGACAGTCGTCGAGGTAGAGGGTGTTGCAGGTCAGGCCCCTCAGACCCATGGTTGGCTCGCGGTAGCCCACCTTGAATCCGGGTGTGTCCCTCTCCACAATGAAAGCACTGATCCCGTTCTCCCCTGCCTCAGGGTCGGTCAGGGCAAAGACCAGGAAGATGTCGGCGGTCTCGCCGTTGGAGGCCCAGGTTTTGCAGCCGTTGAGCACGTAGTCTTGGCCCTCTCGCCTGGCCCTCGTCTCCAGGGCAGCGATATCAGAACCGGCGGCCGGTTCCGTCAGGGCAAAAGAGCCTATCTTTTCGCCCAATGCCATCGGTGGCAGGTATTTGCTCTTTTGATCATCCGTGCCGCTGTCCAGAATGGTTTTCGCCGCCAGGTCGTTGTGAACGCTGATGGTCATGGCGGTGGACGCGCAGGCTCTAGCAAGCTCTTCTAGCAGCAGGCAGTAGCTGATCGTGTCCAGAGCTGCTCCTTCGAACTCCTCCGGGAGCAAGGCACCCAGGAAGCCTTGCATAGCTGCTTCTTGCAGTACCTCCAGCGGCAGCGTTTCTTCCTGGTCTATTTCCTCGGCCAAGGGGGCAATCTCGTTGGTGACGAAGTCACGGAACATCCGCTGGAACATCCGCTGTTCTTCGTTGAGTGCAAAGTCCATGATCTGTCCTCCCACACTTGTGTTGGGTGGCTTGAGCAATTCGGGCCGCCAGGGTGGCAGCACGCGGTGAGGAGCCATAGAGTTGGCTGGCTGTTTGTTGGGTACCCACCTCGATCTTTGGACGCCATTGTCCAACTTATCGAGCGCAGTGGTTATTTTATTGTATCACCGGTGCTGCCCGCCCTGGCGGCAAGCAAGGAGGGGGTGTGCTGACACTGGCCCCGGGCTCTCTCGTTCGTGTCGTAGGCTGTGATGTGGGTTGCGTTGTTGGGGCCAGTGTCAGCCTAGAGGAGGGTTGGGCGTCCTCGCCGTGGCTGCAATGTATGGGCGATGATGGCGAGGACGCCGGCCCTCGAGGAAGGGACGTGCGATGAATGGCTGCGATGTAACCCGTCCCTGACCTCGCTACTTGGTTGTCATTGCGAGCGAAGCGAAGCAATCTCCTACCGACAAGTTGGAGATTGCTTCGGCGCAAACGGCGCGCCTCGCAATGACACGTCGAGCTACTTGTCCTTGAACTCCGGCTTGCGCTTCTCGAGGAAGGCGGTGAGTCCTTCCTCCATGTCCTCACTGCCCTGCAAGGCCACGAATTGCTCGGTCTCAACCTCGAGCCCGCCCTGGAGGTCCTTCTCCAGGCCCTCGTTCACGGCCCTGATGATGGCCGCGATGGGCAGTGCGCTCATGGAGATAATGCGCCTGGCGAGACCCGTGGCCTCCCTGAGCACCCGGCCCGTGGGCACTACTTTGTCCACCAGGCCGATGCGGTAGGCCTCCTGGGCGGTGATGTGGTCGCCGGTGAGCATCATCTCCAGGGCCTTGCCCTTGCCCACGATGCGCGGCAGGCGTTGTGTGCCACCCCAGCCGGGGATGATGCCCAGGTTGATCTCTGGCTGACCCATACGCAGCCCATCCTCCGCCAGGCGGATGTGGCAGGCCATAGCCAGTTCCAGGCCGCCGCCCAGGGCGAAGCGGCCGTTCATGGCAGCGATGACCGGCTTCTCCGAGGCCTCGACCTTGTCAAAGACCTCCTTCCCCAGACGGATGAAGGCCTCTGCCTTGTCGGGCTTGTCCTTGACGGCGTAGATCTCGTTGATGTCGGCCCCGGCGATGAAGAACTGGCCGGCGCCGGTGATGATGATGGCCTTCACCTCATCGTTGGCCGCAAGCTCGTCAAAGGCAGCGCCGAGCTCCTCGACCACTTGCCTGTTGAACGCATTGGCTGGCGGGTGATCAATGGTCACGGTAGCGATGCGGTCCTCGACTGCGATTCTCACATACTGGTATTCACCCATTTGTGATTCCTTTCCTTGGGTTGGTAAATTGGTAGATCGGTAAATTGGTAAATTGGGAAATCGGTAAATTGGTACCAGTCTACCGATTTACCAGTCTACCAGTCTACCAGTTTCCCAATCTACCAGTCTACCATTCCATGAACCCCCGCCCCGTCTTCTTCCCCAGCTCTCCGGCCTTCACCTTCTGGTAAAGCAGGTCTACGGGGTGGAAGCGGGGGCCATACTTCTTCTCCAGCTCCTCCAGCTTCTGCACGACGACGTCCAGGCCCACCTCGTCGGCGTACTCCAGGGGGCCCATGCGCTGGTCGCCCACCATCATGCCCAGGCCGGCGATGCAGGCCATGTCCACGTCGTTGACATTGGCGATGTCCTCCTCCAGGCACATCGCGGCCTCGTTGATCATGGGCATCATCAGCCGGTCTACGCTGAACTCGGTGCCGGTGGGCACCTGGCCCGACTCTTGCAGCTCCTTGATCATTTGCCTGACTGGCGCATCAGTCTCCTCCCCGTAGCCATAGAAACCAGCCCCCGCCTTCTCGCCAAAGCGTCCCGATGCGATCAGTTTTTTCCACAGCGCGGCGGGGGCGACGCGGTCGCCGTACTTGGAGTAAAGATACTGACCCACGTCGGCGCAGACGTCAATGCCGATCATGTCTATCAGGGTGAAAGGGCCCATAGGCCAGCCGAAGTCCGTCATGGCCTCATCAATCTCGGCCGCGGTGGCTGCCCCCTCTTGCAGACATAGCACTGCTTCGTTGAGATAGGGCATCAGCAAACGGTTGACCAGGAAGCCGGGGCACTCCTTGACCACCACGGGGATCTTGCGCAGTTCCTCCGTGAAGCGTACCACGTCGTCAACGGTTTCCTGATCCGTCCCCAGGCTGGGGATGACCTCCACCAGCTTCATGATGTGGGCCGGGCTGAAGAAGTGCATCCCGATCACCTTGTGAGGGCGACTGGTGGCCGAGCCCATCTCCTGGATGGACAGGGCCGAGGTGTTGGAGGCGAAGATGGTCTCCAGCGGGCAGACCTCATCCAACTCGGCGAAGACCTGCTGCTTGATCTTCATGACCTCCGGCACGGCTTCGATAACGATGTCCACGTCGGCGAACTCGTCGTAGTCTAGCGTCGGGATGACCAGGTCCATCTTCTCCTGCATGGCGGTGGGGGACATCTTGCCCTTGTCCACTCGCCGTTGGTAGATGTCCCGGATGGTGTCCATGGCCTTGTCCAGCATCTTCTGGTCAATGTCCTTCATCACCACCGGCAGGCCCGCGTAGGTGATGACCTGGGCGATCTCCGCGCCCATGAACCCCGCGCCCACTACTCCGGCCTTAAAAATGTACATGTCCAACCTCCTTCGGTTTGTCGTGAATGAGTTGATGAGTAACGAGGCAATAAGGCAATGACTTGTTGCCTCGTTACTCATCGACTTATTGCTTCGTTACTACCACGTCCGCAACGGCATCGCCGCTTCAGGCTCGCCGATGCGTACGAAATATACCCAGGCATCTGGGTACTTGGCGAAGGCGGCGTCGTTGGCTGCTCCCAGCGTTTTGCCCACGAAGTACTCCCTGCTCTCAGGCTCGATGGCCACTATCCCTCCCTGACCTTCCAGCTTACCCTTGATCTCCTCGAAAACATCCTTGCCCTTGGCGATGAACGCCCCACGAGCCTCCTTGTCCTTGTACAGTGCCGTATCAGCCATGCGTTTTCCTCCCTCGTGTTCGTAAACTCGTAAATTCGTAGATTCGTAAACTCGGGATTCGTTACGAATCTACGAGTCCCGAATTTACGAAGCCCGAATCCCCGAATCTACCTCCTCTCAATAACCATCGCGCCGCCCATCCCGCCACCCACACAGGCCGTAGCCAGCCCCAGGGGCACGCCCCGCTTGATCATCTCGTGGAGCAAAGTGACGACGATGCGCGTGCCTGTACAACCCACTGGGTGGCCCAGGGCGATGGCCCCGCCGTTGACGTTGACCCTATCCCAGTCCCAGCCGTCCTTCTCTAATTCGATGCCCACAGCAATGGATTGGGCGGCAAAGGCCTCGTTAAGCTCGATCAGGTCAATGTCCGTCAGCTTCAGGCCTGCCCTGTCCAGTGCCTTGGGAACGGCCTTGGTGGGGCCGATGCCCATGATCTCCGGCGGCACGGCGGCGTAGGCGTAGCTGCGAATAGTTGCCAGGGGTTCGTAACCCAGCGCTTTTGCCTTTTCCTCAGTCATCACAATCATAGCTGCCGCGCCGTCTGAGATGGGGCAGGCGTTGGCGGGGGTGACGGACCCGCCTTTCTTGAACACGGTGGGATAGAGGCCGGCCTTCTGCACCGAGAGGGCCGGGTTAATGCACTCGTCGTGGACGATGTTCTCGTAGGCTACCTCCTGGCCGGCTACTTTCTTGGAGACCCGCACCGGAACGATCTCGTCGTCGAACCTGCCCATCCTGGTGGCGCGAAAGGCCTTCTTGTGGCTTTGCACCGCGAACCTGTCCTGTTCCTCGCGGCTGATGCCGTACATCATGGCCAGGTTCTCCGCTGTATAGCCCATGATCATATCGCACACCGGATCGGTCAGGCCTTCCCACAGGGTATCGGTGAACTGGCCGTGGCGCAGCTTGAGCCCCCACCGTGCCCCGCGTACTGTATAGGGGGCAGTGCTCATGCTCTCCGTGCCGCCTACCAGAAAGATCTCCCCATCGTCGGCCTGGATGGCCTGGTAGGCGCAGGTGATGGCCTGCATGCTGGCCACGCAGTTGCGCTGCACGGTGTAGCCGGGCACGTGGGTGGGGATACCGGCCATCAGTGCGGCCACGCGGGCGATGTTCGGTGAATCGGAGTACTGGCCGATGCAGCCGAGGATGACGTCGTCAATGAGGTTGGGGTCAAGCCCCGTGCGCTTGATGACCTCTTCCATCACGATAGCAGCCAGCTCTTGGGCGGTGAGGTCTCGGAAAGCCCCGCCGTGGCTGCCGATGGGGGTGCGCACTCCCCCGACGATGACCACTTCTTTCATTTGCTCCTCCTCGGTCAAGCAGAGGCGGCTCCCATGCCTGCCCTGAGCGTAGCCGAAGGGCCGCCGGAACGCGGGCATGGGAGCCCGCTCTGCTTAAAATGTGGTTTTGGCTTGCAGGCCGCGCAGGAAAATCTCGAAGGTTTCATCGAACACCGCTTTGGGCTCGACGGGTATCATCTCCTGGCGGACAGGGTTGGCCATGAGGGTGAGGGCCCCGTTGAGGGCACCCCACAGCACGCCGGCTGCCAGCAGGGGGTCATCAGCGGTGAACGTGCCTTCTTCCGTTCCCCGACGTATCGCTTCTGCTACCAGTTGTAGTCCTCTTGTGCTTTCCGCCAGGACTTCCTGATACATCTCTGTCGGCACCCTTTCTCGGAAGCGTCCTCGGTCGAGGGCCATCAATAGGCGGAAATAGTGGGGGTGTGTCTGGGCGAATTGCCAGTATGCTTCAGCCAACTGGCGCAGACGTTTCTCAGGGGAGAGGGGCTCGTTCGGCGCGTAGGCGGCGTCCAAATGAGATAGCAGGATGGACAGGCCCTCTAGAAGCAAATGAGCAAGGATAGACTCCTTGCTCTGAAAGTAAAGATATACGGTTCCCTTGCTCACCTCGGCGTGAGCGGCTACGTCATCCACCGTCGCCCGATGGATGCCCTTCTCAAAGAAGACCTCCTTGGCGGCTTCTAAGATCTCCTGCTGCCTTCTCGCCTTCTCGCGAGCGCGTCGCTGCGCTGTCGTCATCCCGTGGCCTTCCTGCTGAAAACCTTTGGTCATTTACTGACTGACGGTCATTATACAACAAAAGGCGGGGATTGTCAAATTGGTCGGGTGGTCAGGTGGTCGGAGTTGGTGCTCTGGGGTTCAGAACCGCGGATTGGCGGAAAAACGCGGATTTGTGGACCCGTTGGTCCGCGTGTTTCTGTCCATCCGCGGTTCTCATCCTTCAGTCGCTTTGAGCTTTCGTGAATTGGTCAGATGGTCCTTCGTCTGGTGGTCAGGTAGTCGAAAATCGAGAGATCATTTGACCAAAGAGGGTTGGACAGACCTTTTGGTCTGTTACGTTTCAACGTAACAGATCACTCTATCGGTTACGCATCGGTTACGTTTGAACGTAACCGACGTAGAGGTCGGTTACGTTTTCTT
>Ga0233423_10001379_pt1 | contig 12256 bp, 9 predicted proteins | sample Watercolumn_Mata_FD_180713 | JGI IMG/M metagenome (GOLD analysis project Ga0233423, IMG submission 180713) | Freshwater microbial communities from Lake Matano, South Sulawesi, Indonesia - Watercolumn_Matano_2014_112_MG | ecosystem: Environmental > Aquatic > Freshwater > Lake | place: Indonesia... | reverse complement strand
ATCTAAATACATAACTATAAGTTCATATAGGAAGGTTGTCCATGAGAAAGCGATTGCTTGCTTCACTATTGATGCTTGGATGCGCAGGCATAACCAGTCAGGCCAGTGCTGTACCTGTTCTGAACACCATCACACTCGATGATATAGCTCCTGTGTCCGGTACAACGGCGACAAAACTTCCGGGTGGTATACTGAGGCTTACCGACAACAACCTTGCCGATCCGTTATACCAGATCGGTGCGGCTTACAGCACCTCGCCGGTTGGCATTGTCACCTTCAATGCAACGTTCAGTTTTGATTTTTTCGGCACTTATCCTGCTCACGGAAGTGCGGACGGCATCGTGTTCGTCATAAAAAATCCCGGCAGTGCGATTTCCGGAGGTGATGGAGGCGGACTGGGTTACGGAACGATCGCAACGGGAAACGGGACGTATACCGGAATTCCGAACAGCGTCGGCATAGAGTTCGACAACTGGTACAATCCCGAGGTTGGTGACTCCCGGAACAGTCATATCGGTATCGATGTCAACGGCTCCCTGGTCAGCCAGGCAACCGTCGATATATATCCGGAATTCAATGGAAACGGGCCGTGGTATGCCTGGGTCGATTACAATGGCAGCGATTTGTCGGTAAGCGTCAGCCAGTCGGAGCTGAAACCCGATTTGCCCATGCTTTCCTACAACATCGGCAACTTGCAGACAGTTATCGGTTCACCTGCGGCAATGATCGGTTTTACCGGTTCGACTGGCTGGGCGACGCAAACGCAGCAGGTGCGCTCGCTCTATTACAATGATCCCCCGTTTCCGGTTCCGGAACCAGGCAGCGTGGTTCTGCTCGGAGTGGGAGTGCTCGCAACGGCATGGAGGAGAAACAGAAGGCTCAGGAATACGATGCACGGTCAGGATGAGGCTGAAACGACAAGCGGGGCGGCATAACTAAGGTCGCTTCGATCGATATCAACAAAAAACCCCTGGTTGCACAGGGGTTTTCGATTTCAGCTTATGCGGCTTTATCTGGAGGTGAAGAGCGGATTCGAACCGCTGTACGAGGTTTTGCAGACCTCTGCCTAGCCACTCGGCCACTTCACCAAAGAGAACCTAAAGTAAGAAAAAAATTGTTTTTCCAAAACTTCGATTATTATCATTTGTTAACCAGGTTCGAACTTGTCCGGCGCTTTTCACAAAAAGGGTAACAGCAAAAAAAAGAAGATGATATGATCGATTTCAGGGTTGACAGGGAAACGTGCACGCAGTGTGGGAGCTGCTCGAAGGATTGTCCTTCGAGCATTATCGCGATGGACGGCGAGGGATTTCCATCCATAGAGCCTGAAAAGGAGGTTGCCTGCCTCAGGTGCGAGCATTGCCTTGCCATCTGTCCGGCGGGCTCTATTTCGATTCTCGGTTACAGACCGGAGGAGAGTATGCCGCTCAAGGGAGCCTATCCCGCTCCGGAGAACCTCGAAATCCTCATCAAAGGGCGCCGTTCGGTCAGGCGTTACAAACCGGAAAATCTCGATCCCGCGCTCATACAGCATCTGCTCGATGTGGCCTGGCACGCGCCCACCGGCACGAATTCGCGTCAGGTGCGTTTTACCGTGTTCGATGATCGCGAAAAGCTGGCACGTCTGCGAGACGAGGTGATGGAGGGGCTGGTACGTCTCGACCGGGAGGGAGCATTGCCCGCTTCAAAGGCCTGGTTCAGCAGGTTTATCAGAATATGGGAAAAACACCGGGTCGATCTCATTTTTCGGGATGCACCTCATCTGCTTATCGCTTCGGCTCCTAAAAGCGTCTCCAGTCCGAAAGAGGACTGCATGATCGCACTTGCCAGTTTCGAGCTGTACGCACAGGCATGCGGCGTCGGCACGCTCTGGAACGGTCTTGCGGCATGGGCTATCGACGAGCTTCTGCCCGATATTGGCTGGAGCATCGGCATTCCGGAAGATCATCTGTTCGGCTATGCGATGCTCTTCGGAAAACCGGCGGTGCATTACGCACGTACGGTTCAGCACGGATCTGCGCTTATCTGGCGTGTGCCGTGAGTTCCGTTTGACCCGCTTCGGCACCTGTCGATTCATCCGCTTCGATACCCTGGGGCAGGCTTGAAAGCCCGCCCCAGGATCACCTGATTTCAGTGAATGCTGGTCAGCGTGTCTTGAAAAGCATATAACGGACCGCGTTGGTGACCTCGTTGTCGGCCAGGGCGTCGTTGCCTCCCTTTGGCGGCATGGTGCCGTTTTTTCCGACATAACCCTCGATCGATCGTTTGGTGAGGGCTTCAAGGCTCTGATCGACGATACCTTTCCAGTCCTCCTTTTTGCCCGGTCTCGGAGCGCCTCCTGTGCCGCTGTCATGACAACCGGCGCAGTTGGATTCATAGACCTCCTCACCGGCGGCAACCTGCGGATCGGTCAGGTTATCATCATCCGATCCTCTGACACCGGCGGAACTTCCTTCGTTTTCGGCAGATTCCTGATGAGCGGGAGCTTGTGGCTGCGGGTATTCCGGCTGCGGCGTTGGCTGCTGACCGCAGGCGCCAAGAAGAAGAAGGCTGGCAAGAAAAATCCCGGCACTGGACTTCATGATGGTTCGAGTCGTTGTTTCTGTTGTATGGATTGAGTGATTATTCAATGGAGAATATAATAAATCGATTCATAATCATCCAGTTGTATTTGGGTGATTATCAAGATAGAAAAAAAGTAATATTTTTTCGTCCATTTTCTGAGAATTGGTTATTGACGCCTTGAAAACGGTAAGGGTTCATCCGGTGTTTTCGAGATGTTCGATACACTGCCGGTCATCGTTGCGGGGATTGTTCACCCTGGTTGAAACGGGGTAGAGGTCGAGTATCTTCTCATTGGCGGCATCGAGAAGTTGTAGCGCGTTCCGGTTCGATGAGTCCAGCCAGCCTGACCACTCCTTCTCTTCGAGGATGACAGGCATACGATCGTGTACTGGTTTCATTTCACCGTTGGCGTCAGTCGTGATGATGGTGCAGGAGATCAGTGGAAGGGATGGGGGGCCAGGTGGCTGCCACTCGTCCCACAGACCGGCCAGACCCATCGGACGATTGTCCTTCCGGCGAATGTACCAGGGCTCTTTGTGCTTCACCCCGAGGATTTTCCATTCGTAGAAGCCGCTTGCCGGGACGATGCAGTGCCGCCGGTTCAGCATGTGCCGGAAGAAGGGTTTGACGGCGAGGCTTTCGGCGCGGGCGTTGATCGGTCTTCTCTTCGGCATCTCTTTCGACCAGTGCGGGATCAGCCCCCAGCGGGCCATGCCCAGTCGGTAATGGCCATGATCGCCAAGCAGTGCCACGACAGGACTGTCGGGCGCGATATTCCAGCTCTGCCGGTAGCCGAAGCCCGGCGCTTCGTCGAACGGCAGTTCGAGCTGCCTGAGCTGCTCGATGAAGAAACTCAGCTCGAAAAATCCGAATCGTCCGCACATGATTCTGTCTGTTCAAAGTGACTTTTCATGAATCGTATCTTTTCCTTTCAAAATCAAAATCGAAATCGAAATCGGGGGCATCGCTGGAGTCCGGCGTTTCTGGAATCTTACGAAAAGCCGGCTCAGATCGCAAGCATCGACAGACAACGCAAAGCTTTGTTTTTTTTCATACTTTCAGAGAAAGCCCGATATCAATGGCTCGATCCATGAAACTGACCAGAATCTGCAATACGCCCCGAATCGATTTCTATACAGCTGACCTGACGACGGAGCTCGAACTGCCGATGGCCCCGACCCTGCTGTCGGCGGGATTTCCGTCGCCTGCCGAAGACCATCTCGAACTGAAGCTCGATCTGAACCGCGCTCTGGTCAAACACCCCAATGCGACTTTCTACGGTCGTGTCAAAGGTTCCTCAATGATCGATGCAGGCATCGAGGATGGCGATATCCTCATCATCGACAAGTCGCTCGAACCCAAAGACGGCGATATAGCGATCTGCTTCCTCGACGGGGAGTTCACGGTCAAGCGCATTTCGAAAGAGGATGACGGCCTCTGCCTCTTGCCCGCCAACAGCGAATTCAAACCTGTGCGCATCAGTGCGGAAAGCGATTTCCAGATATGGGGTATCGTGACCTGGGTAATTCACAAAGCAAGATGAATGGATAGTTGACAGTTGACAGTTGATAATTGACAGTTGATAATGGATAATGGGGAGTCAGCGGTGTCCGTTATCCTGTCTTCGTCCCTGATGTCTTTTTTGTCCTTTTCGTCCCTGTTCTCCTTGTAAAAAATGCGCCAATGTTCGCCCTGGTTGATTGCAACAACTTCTACGTCTCCTGCGAGCGGGTGTTCAATCCGGCGCTGAACGGACGTCCGGTGGTTGTGCTTTCCAACAACGATGGCTGCTTCATCTCGCGCTCCAACGAGGCCAAAGCGCTCGGCCTGCCGATGGGCGGGCCGGCGTTCAGGTTCCGCAAGACGCTCGAAGAGCACCGCGTGGCGCTCTATTCGGCCAATTTCGCGCTGTATGGCGACATGTCATCGCGGGTGATGAACACGCTTGCCGGGCTGGCGTCGACGATGGAGGTCTACTCGATCGACGAGGCGTTTCTCGACATGACCGGCTTCGAGCGGATCGGTCTCGATGAGTATACGTGCATGATTCGTCGGATGGTGCGGCGAGATACCGGCATTCCGGTAAGCATCGGGCTCGCTCCGACCAAGACGCTTGCCAAGCTGGCCAATCGCATGGCCAAGAAGCAGCCGGAGTATGAAGGGGTCTGCATCCTGCCCGACCGGGAGGCGGCCCGGCGGGCGATGGCATCGATGGAGGTGGGTGATGTGTGGGGTATCGGGCGGCGGCACTCGGAGTTCCTGAACCGCAATGGCGTGAAAACGGCGCTCGACCTGGCCGACGCGCCGCCCGGGTGGGTGAGAAAACATCTGCACATCACCGGCGCGCGGGTGCAGGCGGAACTGAACGGCAATTCGTGCCTGCCGCTCGAACTGGTGCGTCCGGCAAAGCAGAGCATCTGCACTTCGCGTTCGTTCGGCAGCGCCGTCACGGACAAAGCCGCACTCGGCCAGGCGGTGGCGCACTTCGCCACGAAGTGTGCCCTGAAGCTGCGAGGCGAAGGGGAGCTGGCCTCGCTCGTAACGGTCTTTATCTGCACCAGTCCGTTCGAAGAGAAACATCTGCGCTACTACGGAACCCGCAGCGCCGCCTTGCCGCTGGCCACGCAGGACACCCTTGCCATCGTCCGCGCTGCCGAGGCTGTGCTTGGCGATCTTTTCAGGCCCGGCCTGCCCTACAAAAAAGCCGGAGTGATTCTCGGCGGCCTCGCGCCCGCCAGCGGTTCCGAACTGCACCAGACCACGCTTTTCGATTCCGAACCGCTGCAAGTGCAGGAGAGTTCGGCAAAACTCATGCAGGCGCTTGACGCCGTCAACTCCCGCTATGGCCAGGGTACGCTGCGCATCGCCGCCGACACGAGAACCGGCTGGAAACAGCGTCAGGAAAAGCTCTCCCCCCGCTACACCACAAGCTGGGAAGAGATTATAGAAATACGAGTTGACAGTTGATAATTGATAATTGATAATTGATAATGGTGGATGAGGGGTATGTGCTTGTCCTTCACCATGCCCACGCTGTCTACTGCGTCCACATCTTACATTACATTCATCCACAAAGTCCACTTCGTCCACCAGCACCATCATCTTTTTCTGTAATTTTTACGCTAATGGCTATCTTCAGAAAAAGCGTGACTGCGCAACCCCAACCTCAATCCACCCATGACCTCAACCCTTGTAATTCTTCTGCTCGTTATTCTCATCGCCGCGATCGGATTGCTGCTTCTGCGCAGTCAGCGGGAGGGTCGGGCGCTTTCGGTGGAGAATGCGCGGTTGCTGGCGGAGGTGGAGCATGAGCGGGAGCGGGGGGCATCCGTAGCCGAAGTACGGCGGGCGGATGAGGCGCGGCTGGAGGCGGCGATGGAGAATCTGGCGAACCGGATCGTGGAGGAGCGGGGGGCAGCGCTTTCGGAGCAGCACCGGCAGCGGCTCGACGGGCTGCTGGAGCCGTTCCGGTTGCAGCTCGACTCGTTCCGGCAGCGCGTCGACGAGGTGCATCGCAGCGACACGGAGCTGTCGGCGCGGCTGCTCGAACAGGTGCGGCAGCTTCAGGAGCTGAACCATCAGGTGAGCGACGATGCCAACAACCTCGCGCGGGCCATCAAGGGCGAGAGCAAGAAGCAGGGGGACTGGGGCGAGCTGATCGTCGAGCGGCTGCTGGAGGCGTCGGGGCTGGTGAAGGGGCGCGAATACACCGTGCAGGAGAGCGACCGCACGGGCGACGGGCGGCTGGTGCGGCCCGATTTCATGGTGCACCTGCCGGGAGAAAAAGCGGTTGTCGTGGATGCCAAGGTGTCGCTCACCGCCTACGAGCGCTGGTGCGGCGAGGAGAGCGAGGCCCGTCGCGGCGAGGCGTTGCGTGAGCACGTGCAGTCGGTGCGGCGGCACGTGGCCGAGCTGGAACGCAAGGACTACGCCGCGCTACGGGGCAACCGCACGCTCGACTTCGTCATCATGTGCATCCCGCTCGAACCGGCGTATCAGGCGGCTATGCAGGCCGATCCGTCGCTCTTCTACGAACTCGCCGGAAAGAACGTCGTTGTCACCGGCCCGGCGACGCTCATGATTACCCTGCGCCTCATCGCGCAGATCTGGCGGCGCGAAAACGAAAACCGCAACGCCGAACTGATCGCCGACAAGGCGGGCCGCATCTACGACCAGGTGGTGCTGGTCGCCGAAGCGATGAGCGACGCCCGCCGCAAGCTCTCCGGCGTTTCGGAGAGCTTCGACCTGGCCATGAAACGCCTCACCGAAGGCCGGGGCAACCTGGCCGGACGAGCCGAAGAAATCCGCAAACTCGGCGCGAAAGTCTCGAAGCGATTGCCGCAAGAGCTGGGAGTGCTGGAAGAGGGCGAAGAGGCGTAGGGTGGCTCTTGTGGCCGCTCGCAATTAGTAGTGTTTTTTGTGAACGAAGTGGACGCTGTGGACTTTGTGGACAAAGATTTACGGACGCAACTGGCTTTTTGTGGGTTTTTCAGCAAAGAACTTTACAAAGAAAAGTATCTGCCTGATTGAAAAATTTGCCATAAATACCGTGACTTTTTCCCGCCCGGTGCTTGGCGCTCCAGGAGGCGGTTCCTACATTGCAAACTGTCAACTATTCACTATCAGCTTTCAACTGTGAGAGTTCTTCATACATCGGACTGGCATCTTGGGCGCTCGTTGTTCGGGCGGAGCCGCCTGCATGAGTTCGAGGCCTTTCTCGACTGGCTGGCTGGCGTCGTCGAGTCACGCGGCATAGAGGTTCTGGTCGTTGCGGGAGATATTTTCGACACCACCACGCCCGGCAACGCCACTCAGAAGCTTTACTACCAGTTTCTGAACCGCATCGCCCTCACACCCGGATCGCCTTGCCGCCATGTGGTCATCACGAGCGGCAACCACGATTCGCCGACTTTTCTCGATGCGCCGAAGGAGCTGCTTCGCGCGTTCGACGTGCATGTGCTCGGCGCGGCGACCGGTGATCCGGCGGACGAGGTGCGGGTGCTCTTCGACCGTCAGGGGAGGCCGGAGGCTATTGTCTGTGCGGTGCCGTTCCTGCGGGATCGCGACATCCGCACGGTCGAGCCGGGGGAGAGTCTCGAAGACAAAATCCGCAAGCTCTCCGATGGCGTGTCGCTGCATTATGCCGAGGTGGCCAGGATTGCCGCCGAGCGACGCCGGAGTCTCGCCGGGGAAATTCCGGTGATCGCGATGGGTCATCTTTTCACGGCGGGGTGCGTCACGACCGAGGAGGACGGTGTGCGTGAAATTTACGCAGGGACGCTCTCGATTGTCTGCTCCACGGCTTTTCCTCCTGTCTTCGACTATGTGGCGCTCGGCCACATGCACGTGCCGCAACGGGTCGATAAAACGGAACATATGCGCTATTGCGGTTCGCCTATCCCGATGGGATTCGGCGAGGCAAAGCAAGAGAAGCTGGTGCTTCAGATCGATTTCAAGGGACGCGAGCCAGCCGTCACGGAGATCGCGATTCCCTGCTTCCAATCGCTTGAACGGCTCTCCGGAAGTCTCGACGAACTGAGCGCCGCCATCGCCGCGCTTCGGTCGGCGGGCAGCAACGCCTGGCTGGAGATCGACTATCGAGGCGACGAACCGCCTGCGACCGTGCAGGAGGCGCTGGAACAGGCGGTCACAGGATCACTGCTCGAAATCCGCCGTATCCGCAACAACCGCCCGCTTCAGCAGGCGCTGCGCCAGTCCGCTACGGACGAAACACTCCAGGAACTCGATCCTGAAGCAGTCTTCAACCGCTGCCTCGAAGCGCACGGCACGGATGAAACGCTGCGCCCCGATCTCATGGCAAGCTACCGCGAGGTGCTGCGTTCTATCCGGGAAGATGATGTCATGGCTGAAAAGGAGGTTCGCCCGTGATTATCCAGAAGCTCCGGTTCGCCAACCTCAACTCTCTGCAAGGGGAGTGGGAGATCGATTTTACCCGGCCCGAATATCTTTCGGACGGTCTCTTCGCCATCACCGGCCCGACCGGTTCGGGCAAAAGCACCATTCTCGACGCCATCTGCCTCGGGCTCTACGGACAGACGCCGCGACTGCCAAAGATCAATGCCAGCACTAACGAGATTATGTCGCGTCATGCAGGGGACTGCTTCGCCGAGGTGACCTTTGTGACCGCCACCGGCGCGTACCGCTGCCACTGGAGTCAGCACCGCTCCCGACACAAGCGCGGCGGTGCATTGCAGCAGCAGAAGCACGAAATTTCCGACGCCTTGACCGGCGCGGTTATCCAGTCAAAATTGCAGGAAACGTTGCAGGAGGTCGAGGCGCGAACCGGCATGGACTTCGACCGCTTCACCCGCTCGATGCTGCTCGCGCAGGGCGCGTTCGCGAAATTTCTGCAAGCCGACGCCGACCAGCGCGCGCCGGTGCTCGAACAGATCACCGGCACGGAACTCTACTCGCTCATCTCGATGAAGGTGCACGAGCGGCGGCGCGACGAGCAGACGCGGCTCGAACGGCTCCAGCTTGAATGCGAGGGCATCCGGCTGCTCGGCAACGAGGAGCGGCAATCGCTCGAAACCGAGCGGGCTGAGTGCATCGAAAAGGAGCGCGAGCTGAACGCCGGAGTCGAAACCGATTCGGCGGCCTTGCGCTGGTTGCAGGAGATCGCGCGGCTCGAAGCGGCGCTCGCGGCAATTGGCAGCGAAGCGGCGGCGCTCGACGCCGAGCGCGAGGCGTTCCTCGCGGACGAGGAGCGGCGGCGGCTTGCCAGCAACGCCGCCGCCGTCGAGCCGCTGCACGCCGTACTCAAGCATAAACGGGCACAGTTGCAGCGCGACAGCGAAGCGCTTGCGTTGAAGGAGGCGGGGCGTCCCGATGCTGAGCGCCAGCACCGGGAGGCTGAAGCGCGGCACGATGCCGCAGGAGAGGCGCTTGCCTCGGCGCAGGAGAAAGAGGCGGCGGCGAAGCCGCTTATCGCGCAGGTGCGTCAGCTCGACGCGGTGATCGATGGCAAGCGGATAGAGGCGGAGCGGCGGAAGCGGGAGCTGGATTCGCTCGAAGAGCGGCACGGGCGTCTCGAAGCCGAACGCAAGTCAGCCTCTGCAAGCGTCGCGTCGTCTATCGCTGAGTTGCATGCTCTCCGATCGTGGCAGGAGGAGCACCGCGCTGACGCCTCGCTTGTCGGTTCACTTTCGGGCATCCGTCACGCCTTCGACGAGCTTCGCCCGGCGGCGGAGCGGGAGCGGGCTGCCAGGTCCGGCATCTCTGCTGTCCAGCAAGCCATCGAGCAGTTGCGTGACGAGATCGCGAAGATCGAGCTGGAATCGAAAGCGTCGCAAGCTTCGTTCGACGAGGCTCGCCAGTCGTTCGACGAGCGCAAAGCGTCATTCACCGCGCGGCTTGGCGACTTGACGCTCAGGTCGCTTCGCGACCAGCTCGATCTGTTACGCGAGCGACGGCGGCTGTTCGAAGAAATTGTGGTGCTCTATGCGTCGGGCAAGGAGTTGCTGCCGAAGATCGAGGGGATCGATGCAGAGATTCAGGAGAGCGAACGCAGGCGTGGGGACAGGTCGCTCAAGCTCGATCATGCCCGCGAGCTTCTCGAACTTGCGGAGCGCGAGGCGGCTTCGCAGGAGGAGATTGAGCGACTGTCCGACAAGGTGCGCAGTTACGAAAAGGATCGGCTCGCGCTTGTGGAGGGCAAGCCCTGCCCGCTGTGCGGTTCTGAGCACCATCCCTATGCTGAAGGGGCGTTGCCCGAACGCGGCGATGAAGCGTTACAAGCGGCGAGAACTGCCGCGCGGGAGCGTGACGCGGTTGTCCGAAAGCTGGAAATCGAGCTTGCATCAATAGGCAAGGAGATCGAACAGATGCTGCAGCGTCGTGCTGATCTTGCTGTCATGCGTGAATCTTCAGGCTGCCGATGCCTCGCACTGCTTGAAAAGGGCGGCATCGACGCTCCGCCGCGTGAAGCCGAGCCGATCGTGCTCGAAGCGCTCGCGGAGTGTGGATGCAAGGTTGACGAGCTTGCTGCCCGCATCGGGCAGCTCGACCAGCTCGACCAGCGGATTCGCGATGACGAAACCCGCTTGCAGCAACTGCAAGAAACCGCACGAAACGACGAGCGGCGTCTTGAACAGGTTGGCGAGCAGCAGCGTGCGAACCGCCTCGATCTGGCCCGCCTTGAACGCGAGCACGAAGCGGCCCTTCGCGAGCTTGACGAGCGGAAGCAGCATTTGCGTCGTCTCGTTGAGATTTACGGCATTGCGTTTGACAGCGAAGTTGCCGAATCGATGGTCGCCGGGCTGGAAGAGCGGCGTGACACTTGGCTGAACGAGGAGACACGGGGTAATGATCTCGAACATGCTGTACAGAACGGAGAGGCATCGCTCCGCAGCCTCAACGAGCAGATAGCGGTGCTCGTTGGCGATCTTTCCGCAAGGCATGAAGAGGTCGAAGCGGCTTTTGCCGAAGCCGAATCGGGCAAAAAAGAGAGATACGAGCTGTTTGGCGACAAATTGCCCGATGCCGAAGAGGATCGCCTCGAACGCCTTGTGCTGGAGGCACGTGATCATCTCGCCATCACGTCGCAAACACTCAGTGCTGCTATGCAGGCGCTTGCCGTGCTCGATACTTCGATAGCAGAACTGCGTCGCAGCGTTGAGCAGGAGCTCGAAGAGGCTGGGAGCCGGGAGGCAGAGTTCATCTCAGCGTATGCCGGAAAAGGGTTTGCCGACGAGGCGGCCTTCATCGCGGCGTGTCTGCCAGAGGCTGAGCGTGAGCGGCTTGAAAGCACGGTGACTTCATTGGAAAACTGGCAGCGCGACATCGAACTCAAGCGCTCCGACCGCGAGGCGCAGCTGCGTGACGAGCTGGAGCGCCGGCTTACAGCTTCCTCCGCTGACGAGCTTGCAGCGCGGATAGAAGCGTTTCAGGAGAAACTCCGCGAGGTGCGTGGGCGGATCGGAGTCATCGCGAGCCAGCTCGACGCACACCGTCAGGCGTCCGACGAGCGTCGCGCTAAAATGGAGGCGGCAGAAGCGCAGCAAATCGAGTGCCGCCGGTGGGAGTTATTGCACAGCCTGATAGGTTCCGCCGATGGCAAGAAGTTCCGGAACTTCGCACAGGGCATCACCTTCGAGATCATGATCCACCACGCCAACAAGCAGCTCTCGCGCATGACCGACCGCTACGTGCTGCTGCATGACCTCTCGGGAGCACTCGAACTGAGCGTGATCGACCAGTGGCAGGCGGGTGAAATTCGCTCAACGCGCAACCTCTCGGGCGGCGAGAGCTTCATTGTCAGCCTCGCGCTCGCTCTCGGCCTGTCGCAGATGTCAAGCCGCAACGTCAGGGTCGATTCGCTTTTTCTCGACGAAGGGTTCGGTACCCTCGACGAAGAGTCGCTCGAAACGGCCCTCAAGACCCTCGGCAGCCTCCAGCAGTCCGGCAAGCTTATCGGCGTGATTTCCCATGTACCGGCGCTCCGGGATCGCATCGCCACGCACATCAGGGTCACGCCGCTCACCGGAGGCCGAAGCGCCATCGAAGGCCCAGGAGCAGGAGGTACTTCGGCTCAGCGGGGGTAACTAATTCTAATTTGCACTCAAGATAATCATAATATAACTTCTGTTTGTAGGGAGGTCGCTCCCGAATCGAAAACTCAAAGACAAACAGAAGATGGCTCGACCAGCGATAGTAACCGAAGACGTGCTTG
>Ga0233423_10001378_pt1 | contig 12257 bp, 11 predicted proteins | sample Watercolumn_Mata_FD_180713 | JGI IMG/M metagenome (GOLD analysis project Ga0233423, IMG submission 180713) | Freshwater microbial communities from Lake Matano, South Sulawesi, Indonesia - Watercolumn_Matano_2014_112_MG | ecosystem: Environmental > Aquatic > Freshwater > Lake | place: Indonesia... | reverse complement strand
TATTGTTGTAACGTACGGATAGTTCAGAATCTTATCATCCGACGTCACGAGTGGACATCTGTATACCATTGCTGTGGCGACAATGATTTGGTCAGCAGGATCACGCTGAAATGCGCCAGGGAGCCGTGTGGACTCGATGGCAATCTCTGGAGTTAGCGGGATAAGTTCTACGCCAGGGTAGCTCAACGCCTGCTCAAACCACTCCTCTAACGAGCATGGCAATGACAGACGCCCATATTCCACCAGCTTGGCTATTTCCCAGCACGAAATCGCACTGACGCCAATGACATCCGTCTCGTTAGCAGTTATTGTTTCGTGTTGGGTCTGGGTGAGTTTTTCGTCCCCATGCACCCACCAAACCCAGATGTGCGTGTCAAGAATGATCATCGCAACACGTTCCAGTCTTTCTCGGCAACACTGTCAAAGGGGGCAACGTAGCGAATTGATTTGCCGCGTAGAGGATAGCGGTCTCCTTTTCTCCGCTTACGAGGCAGACTAAGAACAATGACCTCTACTCTTTCCCCGACACGAAAAGGAAGGCCACGAATGATGAGTAGGCGATCCGGTGAGATGGTAGTTTCTACTCGATACGGTTCCATTTCACTTATCTCCTTCTAGACGCTAGCTGTAAGACAAATGTCGCTCGGATGGTAGCCGTGCCTCAGCCTTGGCCCGCAAACTGTGGTAGATAGGCCGCCTGCAGAGGCAGCATCTCGTTGAGCAGGGCGTCGGCCAGCTCCAGGGAACCCACCAGGGCATCGGCGGCCAGGGCCATACGCGCCAGGGCGCGGTCGCCGCTGAGCGCCGCCTCCACGGTCAGCTCGATCTGGTCGGCCACGCGGCGCAACTCGCAGGCGGCGCCGGGCGGCAGATCAGCCATGCTCAGGGGGAAGATGCCGGAGCGATTAACGACCGCCGGCACCTCCACGATGGTCTCCGCTGGCAGGTCGGCCATGGCCCCGCCATTGGGGACGTTGACGTGGGTTATCAGTTGCGGCCCGCCGCTCAGGGCGGCCATCAGCGGCGCCCCCACCTCCTCAGACTTGACCAGCGGCTGCGCCTCCTCCAGCAGAATGTCCTCGGTGATGGCGATGGAGTTCTGGGCATAGGCAATGTGGGCATCAGTCCGCCAGCGGTCGAGCTGGTAGGACGCGGCGCCCACCTCACCTTCTCGCAGGAAATAGGGCACGAACTCGGCGGGGTGCCGCGCGCGGTTCACCGGCAGCGCCCCGTACAATCGCCAAAGGATCAGGTTGGCGATATTGTCGTCCCAGGCCTCCTCGGGCAGAGCGGCCAGCCGCGGCAGGCCATCCCGCCCGTCCACCTCCAGCGTGCGCACGAAGAGGAAGTGGTTCAGGCCAGCGGCCCAGATGTGCACGGCAGCGCGGGGCACGTCCAGCATGCTGGCGAAGATCTCCTCCGTCTCCTGCACGCCGTGACACAGCCCCACCGTGCGGATGGACGTAGCGCGGGCCAGGGCGCGGCAGATGGCGGTCAGGGGGTTGGTGACGTTGATCAGCCAGGCGTTCGGGCAGAGGCGCTCCATGTCCTGGGCGATGCTGACCAGCACCGGGATGTGGCGCAGGGCGCGGAAGAAGCCACCCGGCCCCACCGTATCGCCGACGGTCTGGAAGATGCCGTGCTTTAGCGGCACGGCCAGGTCCTCCTCCCAGCGTTCCACGCCGCCCACGCTGATGCTGACCACGACGAAGTCGGCGCCGCGCAGAGCCTCGCCGCGCTCCGTGGTCTCCTCAATGGCGATGTCGGCCCCGCTCTGGGCCACGATACGGCGGCAGAGCGCCGCCACCGGGCGCTGGCGCTCCGGGGCGACGTCCATGAGGGCCACGCTGCTGCCGTGCAGCTCTGGCGTCAGGCAGATGTCCCGCACCAGGTTTCTGGTCCACACGGCGCTCCCGCCGCCGATGAAGGCAAGGCGCATGCTGCTCTCCGTCCCAACCGAGGCCGATTATAGCATAAACTTGCCCTTGCGCGCAATGCCCGGAAGTTCAGCAATAGGGCACTGTCAAAGTCCCCATCTCGTCATTGCGAGCGCAGCGAAGCAATCTCTCTCATGGCGCAACAGTGAGATTGCTTCGCCCCGATACTTCCATGTCCAGTGATGTATCGGGGCTTCGCCCTGCGGGGCTCGCAATGACGCCTAAAATGGCTTTGACAGGGCCCTGATTCAGAAATGGCTCTCAGACTGAGGAGCCTTTGCCCTGGCCCTCAATCCCCTTCCACGCCGCCACGACGGCGACGACGATGAGCATGGCGATGACAATCTCGGCGAGGGCGTTGGGGGCCACGGCCGGGGCCAGCACCGCCAGGGGCGCATAGCCCAGGACGACGATCATCCCCACCACGAGCACGGTGTTGGTGAGCGTGCCCACCAGGCCGGCCACGGCCAGGGCCAGGGGCTCGTTGACTTTACGCAGCGCCCGGTAGACGTAGGCCGAGGTCACGCCGATGAACAGGCGCGGCAGTATCGAGACCAACGGATTGCTGAACCAGAGGTTGACCGGCGGCTGCTCGGTCGGCGCTTGCAGCCAACTGAACACGCCAAAGATCAGGCCGGTGATCAGGCCAACGACCGGCCCTTCCAGCACGCCCCCGATGATGACCGGAACGTGCATGATCGTGGCGCTCACCATGATGAGCGGCGGGAACGGGCCGATGAAGCCCAGGCGCGTCACCCCCAGCAGGATGGCAATCGCGCCCATCATTCCCGCAGTGACGATTTGCCGAACCGGCAGCTTAATTCTCCTCCTGTTGGTCAAGGCAAAGGCCAGACCCAGGAAGAAGGCCAGCACCACGACGATTTTTTGCTCAAACGATAGTCCCATCTTTCTCCTCCTGATATTTCTGGCTTCAATGGCTGGCGATGCTCACCAGCAGTGAAAGCCAGTGCTGATCCACCGCACCAAACGGTACGATGAACAATCCAACCGCGAGCACGACGATGATGGCCAGGGCGAGGACATCGTTTGTGCCGAAGCGCAAACGGAAGTAGTGCGTGCGCCCAGGCCCGCCCGTGTAGCCGCGCGCCTCCATGGCCAGCGTCAGCTCTTCCCCCCGTCGCAGGGTGGTGAGAAACAGCGGCACGAGCACCGGCAGCAGTTGCCGCGTTCTCTGCACGGGGTTGGCGCCGCCTTTGATGTCCGCGCCGCGCGCCGCCTGTGCCTTGAGCAGCTTCTCCAGTTGCTGGGCCAACGTGGGCACAAAGCGCAGGGCGATGGTGAAGACCATAGCCAGCTCGTCCGCCGGGACGCCCAGGCGTTGCAACGGGCGCAGCAACGCTTCCGCCCCGTGCGCCAGCTCGCTGATGGTGGTGGTGAGCGTGAGCAGGCTGGTCAGCAGGATGAGCGCCGTGAAGCGCGCCAGCAAGACGATGACGGCCTGCACCGAGCAGGGCGTGATGCTCAGCACCCACCAGCTCCACAGGGGGTGGCAACTGGTGCTGAACAAGCCCCAGCCGAAGAGCAGTTGCAGCGCGGCCAGCAACAGCAGAATCGGCAGGGCCGGTTTCAGCCCGCCGAGCGCAAAGTCCAGCGGCACCCGCGCCAGCACGACCAACCCCAGCACGAGGAGCAGGCCGACCAGCAACCCAGAGGCGGCTTGGTGGACGATTATGGCCAGCAGCAGTAGCCCCAGGCCGACGATCTTGGTGCGTGGATCCAGGCGATGCAGCCGCGAACCCGTCGGCAGGTACTGGCCGATGGTCACGTGGCGCAGCAACTCAAAGTCTTCCATGCTTCATGAGACATTAACCACCAAGACACCAAGAACACCAAGTTCTTATGTTTGGTGTCTTGGTGCCTTGGTGGTTAAATACGGGCCTAACCTACGGCACTGCAGGGCCTGGACGATTTCGTCGGCGCTCCAGGCGCCAGGCGGGACGGGCCAGCCGGCGGCGCGCAAGCGGCTGGCGACGTCTGCCAGCGGCGGGGCCGCCAGCCCGTGCCTCTGCAGCAACTCCGGCTGAGCAAAAATCTCCCGCGTTGTGCCGGCGGCGAAGACGCGCCCAGCGTCGAGCGCCACGACGCGGTTACACAAAGCAGCAATGTCGTCCATGTGATGGGAGGCGACGACCAGCGTCACGCCCGCCTCGTGGAGGCGCTGGAAGATGCGTAGCACCTCGGCGCGAGCGCGCGGGTCCAGCCCGGCGGTCGGCTCGTCGGCGACGAGCACCTGCGGGCGCAGCGCCAGCACCCCCGCCAGGGCGGCGCGCCGCCGCTCGCCACCGGACAGCGTCATCGTCAGGCGGTCTTTGAAGGCCACAAAGTCCAGGCCCACGGCCTCCATCGCCCAGCGCACACGCGCCCGGATCTCCTCTGGGGGCCATTTGCTCTGGCGCGGGCCGAAGGCCACGTCGTCGCCCACGTAGCGTTCAAAAAGCTGATCCTCCGGCTGCTGGAACACCAGGCCCACTGTGCGGCGGATGGCGCGCCGGTCGGTGGCGGGATTGGCCAGGTCCTGCCCGTCCACGACGACGCGCCCGGCCTGCGGCGGCAGCAGCCCGTTGAGGTGTTGTAGCAGGGTGGACTTGCCCGATCCGGTGGGACCGATCAGCCCGGCGATCTCGCCGCGCCGCACGGCGAAGTCCACGCCTTCCAGGGCGGGCGCGGCGAGCGGCGAGCCTCGCAGGTAGACGTGCGACAGGGCCTCGACCTGGATGATAGCCTCGGCGGTGTTTGCTGGCGGCAGCGTGGCTTCGCTTGCGCGCCCCTGATCGGGCAGGGGGGCGGGCGGGGGAGCGGAGAAGCCGTTGTTCAGGGCACCGACCAGCTCATCGGCCGACAGGCACACGGGCAGGCCCAGGCGCCGCGCCAGGTCGGTAATGGGCGGCACGTCCAGGCTCAGGGCGCGCAGCTCGGCGGCGTGGGCGAACACCTGGCGGGGCGGGCCGTCCAGGGCCAGGCGGCCGGCGTCCAGCACCACCACGCGGTCGGCCTGTGCTGCCTCGTCCATCTCGTGCGTGATGGCGATGATGGTCGTCCCCTGCGCCTGAAGCTGCCGCACGATGTCCAGCACCGCGGCGCGCCCCGCCGGATCGAGCATGGCCGTGGCCTCGTCCAGCACCAGCAGGCGCGGGTGCACGGCCAGGGCGCCGGCGATGGCCACGCGCTGCTTTTGGCCGGCGGACAGCAGGTGCGGCGGTCTTTGTCGCTGCGCCCACAGGCCCACCGTCTCCAGCGCCTGGCGGACGCGCTGCGGCAGCTCGGCTTCCGGCACAGCAAAGTTTTCCGGGCCAAAGGCCACGTCCTCTTCCACGACCGTGGCCACCAATTGGGCATCGGGCTGCTGGAAGACCATCTGCACGGTGCGGCGAATCTCTCGCCAGTTTGCGGCCTGGCGGGTGTTCAGGCCGGCGATCCATACCTCGCCGCGCGTGGGCAGGAGCAGGGCGTTCAGGTGGCGGGCCAGCGTGGACTTACCGGAGCCGTTGGCCCCGACGATGGCCACGTACTCGCCTTCCTGGACGGCCAGGCTAATGCCGCGCAGGGCCTCCACCGGGCGCGGGCCGGCGTAGGTGTGATGGAGATTTTCCATCCGCACGAGGGGCTCGTTCATGGCCACAAAAAAGCCTTCCGACCGCGGACGGTCAGAAGGCACGGTAGTGCTTCTGGCAAAATCAGTCCGTCTCGGTCGCGTTGGCGATCCAAGCGGCAGTGGTGATAGCCAGCACCCGCATTTTACATCTGTCCCTGGTCGCTGTCAAGGCCCTTCACGCTTCTCCAGGGCCTTGTCAAAGTCACTTTTGGGGTCATTGCGAGCCCCGCAGGGCGAAGCAATCTCACTGTTGCGCCATGAGAGAGATTGCTTCGCTGCGCTCGCAATGACGCGATGCTGACTTTGACAGGGCCCTACGCTTCTCAGGCCGCACAGGTGTTCCAGGTTCAGTCCCCAGTCCCCAGCCCTCAGTCCCCAGTCCTCAGTTCTCGCCGACGTTCCACGTCAGCCCTCAGCGGCGCCGCCTCTTCCGCCGCTGCTCCGGCTGGGCGGCACGCCGCGCCCTGTTCAGCCGTCGCTCCACTCGCCCCACCTCGTCAACCCCGCCCCGGGTGTAGGCCTGCCCCAGCTCCTCGTTCATGGCGTTCTCCTCCGCCGTGAACAGCAGGTCGCGCAGGTTCACCCCGTAGGTCTGCTCAAACAGGGCGTAGCTTTGGATGGTGGCGATATCCTCCTGCTGCTTTGGGCTGCCCTTACTCTCCAGCCAGGCGATGTGCTCCTGCCACGAACCGTGATACATGAGGTCGCGCAGCATCACGGTGAGCTCCTCCACGTCGCTGGGGTTGGACGTCGGCGGCTTCTGCAGTGGCAGGGGCGCTTTGTGCAGGGCGATGAAGCGCGCCCACTCGGGATGGCCGGCGGCCTGGGCCTCCGCCTCGGCGGCGTCCAGCGTGTCGAGCAGGCCGAGCATGGCCGCACAGCCTTCCTGCAGCTCGCTGGCCATGAGGCGCAGGTCCTGCCGCACCCTGGGTGGCCGCGTGCTGACCAGCAGCCACTGATGGGGAATGACCAGGTTCCGGTCGGCAAAGTAGTTCATGCGGAGTGGCTCGAAAGCGTCCTGGTGCGACTCCGGCCAGATGACCGAAGCAATCTCGATCAGGAATTCCAGCCGTTCGGAAAGTTCCATTTGGTGCCTCCTGGTTATGTTTTGGTTCTGTGAGACCACAATGGTACACAGTTGACACCGTGTACTCCGTGTGCTATACTTCAGCCAGATAGGAAGACAGGTTTATGGTGGTGCCCATTCAGGTAATGAGGTCATAATGACTACTTTAGCCGTGCGCTTTTCCGCAGAATCTGTGATCACCTTGCCCGCTGAGCTGGCCCGCCGGGTTGGGCTGGAAGAGGGCAGCCCTGTCGAAGTCACGGTGATGGCTGAAGGGCTGCTCCTTACCCCAGCCGCCGCTTATGCTCAGAGTTGGCGCATTCTGGAAGAGCGGCTGCGCTATCAGGCTGCCAATCTCGATCTGACCCCCTCAGATGAGCGGGATGACGCCTACTGGCAAACTGTCGAGCCCATGCTCCAGAACCTGGAGCGTGAAATCTCCACCTGAGTTCTCCCATGCCCCCTATGCTTCGCCGTGGTCAACTCTACTGGGCCGAAGTGCCTTACCTCCCAGAGCGGCCGCTGGATATCCTGCGCCGTGTTCGGCAGGATGAGCTACGCGTTGTTCTTACCTTCAAACCCCGTCCTGTGCTCATCGTGCAAAATAATCGTGACAATGCCAACCCTCGCTACAGCTATGTGCTGGTCGCCCCAGTTCATTCGGTGACACTCGACGAACTGGCCCGGCTACAGCATGTCGCCTATCCCACCGACTTTCTACTGATGCCCCCGGAAGGTGGCCTGAAGCAACCTTCTGTGGCTTTCCTCAACCAGTTGCGCACCCTCCACAAGAATCTGCTGAGCGACTACATCGGTGAGCTGCCAGCCGAGCGGATTGCTGAGCTCAATGTCAAGCTGGCCTACAGCCTGGGCTTGCTCTGATTCCCCGGTCTTGTGCCTCCCTCTCTGCACTTTGCTTCCTGCCTCTTGCCTCCTGCCATCTCCCTCGTCCCCCGCCCCTCGTAACCTCATCTCTCATCCCTCGTCCCCCGTCCCTCACTTCACCCGCCGGCGCCAATCGTGCAGCACGTCGGCCAGGGTCTGCTCGATGGGGATCTCCGGCCGCCAGCCGGTGCGGGCGCGGAATTTGCTGCTGTCGCTGAGCAGCACCGGCGAGTCGGCGGCGCGCAGGCGCTCCGGGTCCTGCACCACGCGCAGCCTCAAGGGGCTCAGGGCCAGTAGCCGCTCCAACACCTCGCCGATGCCGTAGGCCCGCTCGGCACCGACGTTGTACACCTCGCCCGGCTCGCCCTTCTCCGCCGCCAGGCGATAGGCGCGCACCATGTCCCGCACGTCCGTGAAATCGCGCCGCGTGCTCAGGTTGCCCACACGCACCACCGGCTCCTGCCCGGCGGGTGAGGGGCCAGCGCCGGCGACCGCCGCCTCTGCCTGGGCGATCTGCCGCGCAAAAGCGGCCACGACGAAGGCCTCCCCCTGCCGCGGGCCAATGTGGTTGAAGGGCCGCAGGCGCACCACACGCCGGCGATGGCTGAGGAAATACTGATAGCCCAGGTAGTCCTGCGCCACTTTGCTCACGGCGTAGGGGCTGTTGGGCCGCAGGGGGTTGGTCTCGCGGATGGGCAGCTCGTCCGGGGCGACCAGGCCGTACTCGTCGGCGGAGCCCATGATCAGGATGACCGGGTCAAGCTTCAGCCGCACGACGGCCTCCAGGAGGTGGAGCTGGCTCAGGATGTTGTTGACCAGCGTCTCGCCGGGGCGCTCCCAGGAGAGAGACGGCGCCGCCTGGGCTGCCAGGTGGAAGATGGCCTCGGGGCGGGCCTCCTCCAGGATGGTCAGAACTCGCGGGTAGTCGCCCAGGTCGCCCTCGTACAGGCGCAGGCGGGGTAGGATGGGGGCGATGTTGGCCGTGCCGAACTGTGGCAGGAAGATGCCGGCCACCGCGTCACCCTGGGCCAGGAGGTGCTCGGCGAGGTGGCTGCCGGCGAAGCCGGCGATGCCGGTGATCAGAACCTTCAAGGTGCGCTCCTGTGGAGGTGTATTGGCGTGGCATGGTCTCATACCACCGGCTATACTATACCCCATTTAGCTGCAGAAAGCAAGGCCCTGGAATAGGACGCAGATGAACGCGGAAAAACGCAGAAATTTTAATCTTTATCTGCGTCCGCCGTTCATCCGCGTCCAGGGCCCTGTCAAAGTCATTTTGGGGGTCATTGCGAGGAGCATCCCTTCGCCAGCCTGAACGCAGTGAGGGGGCGGCGAAGGGATGCGACGAAGCCCCGATACATTACCGGAACTGTAAGTATCGGGGCGAAGCAATCTCCCTCGTTGCGCAACAAAGAGATTGCTTCGCTTCGCTCGCAATGACGCGATGCTGACTTTGACAGGGCCCTATCCGCGTCCTATAACGCTTGCGCTGGGGCGGCAAATGTGCTATACTGCTGGTGGCGTGAGGTGTTCAGGTGCGACGCACCTCGCAGGTGCGTCGCACCTGAACACCTGAGAGCCCAAAACCGCATACGATACGAGTAGAGGTGACCCACGGCGAAAGCCTGGGCTGAAAAGGGGAAGTCGGTGCAAAGCCGACGCTGTCCCGCAACTGTAACCCGGCAAATAGCCGATGGCCGATAGCTGATAGCAGAACCCTGAAGGGGCTATCTGCCATAAGCTATCTGCCATCGGCCGGGAAGCCAGGATACCTGCCTCTACTATGTCCCAGAACCTTCGCGAGAAAGGGGGCAGGACGCGCTATGATACGCGCACCATGATCAGCCCCCCTTGTCATCTGCGACAAGGGGGGTTTCTGTTACTTTCGCTAATCCTTGCGCTAATCCTGGCGAAGGTTGCGCAACCTTCGCCAGGATACCACGAATTTGAAGGAAGCGTTACCCATGAAAATATACAAGCTTGCCTTGCTGGCGCTGGTCGTCCTGCTGGCGGCCTGCGGCCCCACGCCGACACCAACGCCCCCTGGAGCGTTCCACGTTCCAAGTTCCACGTTAACGCCTGCACCAACCCCAACGTGGAACGTGGAACCTGGAACTCCAACGGCGCAGCCGGCTTTTCCGGTCACTGTCACCGATGACGCTAAGCGCGCCGTGACTATCGCCAAGCCGCCGCAGCGCATCATCTCTCTGGCCCCGTCGAATACGGAGATCCTCTTCGCCCTGGGCCTGGGCAGCAAGGTGGTGGCCGTGGGCTCGTCCTTTGACGATTACCCGCCAGAGGCCAAGTCCCTGCCCAAGGTGGCTGAGCCGGACGTGACCAAGCCTAATCTGGAGAAGATCATCGCCCTGTCTCCAGACCTGATCCTCATGACCGGCGGCGATCCACTGCCCCTGGAGCTCATCAATCGCCTGGAGGGGCTGAAGCTCACCGTGCTGGTGCTCTACCCGCGAGACATTGACGGCATGCTCAAAGACATCGAGCTCATCGGCGCGGCCACGGGGGCCAGCAAAGAGGCGCAAGCCCTCACCGCCAACCTGCGTGGTCGTCTGGACGCCGTGATCGCCAAAGCCAAAACGGCCACCACCAAGCCCAAAGTCTTCTACGAGGTGGACGCCTCCAACCCGGCGCGGCCCTTCACCGCCGGCCCGGGCTCGTTCATTGATGCCATGCTCACCCTGGTGGGGGCGAGCAACGTGGCCGCCGGAGCCAAGAGCCCCTGGGCGGAGTTCAGCGCCGAGGAGTTGGTGCGCCAGGACCCGGCGATCATCATCCTGGGCGATGCCAACTACGGCGTGACCGTGGCCAGCGTCCAGGCGCGCCCCGGTTGGAGCACCCTGACGGCAGTCAAGAAGGGCGCCATCTACCCCATTGACGACAACCTGGTCTCGCGTCCTGGCCCGCGCATCGTGGATGGGCTGGAGGCGCTGGCGCGCATCGTGCACCCGGAGTTGTTCCGATAGAACGCTGGTAGAGTGTCTGAGCGTTCGTTCGCCTTCCGGCAGGGAACGGAGTGCCATAATGTCCCCGTGTTGCGTGGTGCGTGTTCCGTTGAGTGCCTGACACGCAACACGCAACACGCAATACGCATCATGCGCCACTCCGCTCCATTGAGCCGCTGACCTACCACACACGCAAAACGATCCGAGAGGCCGAGTTTTGTTTCGTCGTAATCCCGCTACCGTCCTGGCTGCCCTGACCCTCGCCCTGCTGGCCGCCGTCGTCCTGGCCGTGGCGCTGGGGGCGGTGGCCGTGCCGCTGGGCGACATCGCCCGCATGGTCCTGGCGCGCCTGGCCCCGGGCCGCTTGCCCGTCACCTGGACGCCCGGCGACGAAGTGATCGTCTTTACCCTGCGCCTGCCGCGGGTGGTGGCGGCGGCCCTGGTGGGCGGCGCTCTGGCCGTGGCCGGGGTGGTCTTCCAGGGGCTGCTGCAAAATCCCCTGGCCGATCCGTACATCATCGGCACGTCCGGTGGGGCGGCCCTGGGGGCGACCATCGCCCTGAGCCTGCCCGTGCAGGCGCTGTGGTTCGGCTTTGGCCTGGTGCCGGTGCTGGCCTTCGCCGGGGCCATGCTCGCCGTGCTGCTGGTGTACAACATCGCCCGCGTGGGGGCCAGGGCGCCGGTGGTCACCCTGCTGCTCGCCGGCTTCGCCACCAGCTCCATGCTGGCGGCGGTGATGTCGTTCCTCATGCTGGTCAGCGGGGCCACCCTGCGGCGCATCATCCTCTGGACGATGGGCGGCCTGGCCGTGAGCGGCTGGTCGCAGGTGGCCATCGTGGCCCCGCTGGTGCTGGGGGCGATGCTCGTGGCCGGGCTATTCGCCCGCGACCTCAACGCTTTCCTGCTGGGCGAGGAGGAGGCGGCCTACCTGGGGGTCAACGTCGAGCGGCGCAAGCTGACCCTGCTGCTGCTGGGCTCACTTCTCACCGGGGCGGCGGTCTCCCTGAGCGGGCTGGTGGGCTTCGTGGGGCTGGTCATCCCGCACGTGGCGCGCCTGGTGCTGGGGCCTGACCATCGCCTGCTCCTGCCAGCCTCGGCCCTGGTGGGGGCGGCCTTCCTGGTCCTGGCCGATCTGCTCGCCCGCTCGCTACTGGCGCCCACGGAGATACCTGTGGGCATCGTCACCGCCCTCATCGGCGCCCCGTTCTTCATCTACCTGCTGCGCCGAAGCAAAAGGGAGTATCGGTTTTAGCCCTGGCTCACCACCAAGGCACCAAGAACACCAAGTTTTTTAATCTTTGTGCCTTGGTGGTTCCGTAACCTGGGGCTATGCTTCAGTAAAGATGAACACTATAGCCTTGCAAACCCGCAATCTGAGTTTTGCCTATTTCAATTCGCCGGTGCTGCGGGAGGTGAGCCTGACGCTGCACAGCGGCGAGCGCGTGGGGCTCATCGGCCCGAACGGCAGCGGCAAGACCACGCTGCTGCGCTGCTTGAGCGGGGTGCTGCCGCCCAGCCAGGGCGAGGTCAGCCTGGACGGCCTGGCCCTGCGCCGCCTCAGCCGGCAGGAGATCGCCCGGCGCATTGCCGTGGTGCCCCAGGAACTGCTCGTGCCCTTTGCCTTCACGGTGCGGGAGATGGTGGGCATGGGGCGCTTGCCGCACGCCGCGCCGGGGTGGAAGGCGCTGCTGCGCGGTTAGAACCAAGCCGACCAGCGAGCGGTAGAAGCGGCCATGCTCGCCACCGGCACAGTAGACCTGGCCGACCGGCTGTTCAACGAGCTGTCCGGCGGCGAG
>Ga0233423_10001377_pt1 | contig 12259 bp, 7 predicted proteins | sample Watercolumn_Mata_FD_180713 | JGI IMG/M metagenome (GOLD analysis project Ga0233423, IMG submission 180713) | Freshwater microbial communities from Lake Matano, South Sulawesi, Indonesia - Watercolumn_Matano_2014_112_MG | ecosystem: Environmental > Aquatic > Freshwater > Lake | place: Indonesia... | reverse complement strand
ACACACAAGAAGAGTTAAGAAATAAAAGTACCGGCTCATGGTAGTGTAAGATAGAAAAAAAAGGAAAGAAGTGCTGAGAAAGGTAGAGCAGCTATAGTTATGAATTTTTTGAGAAACGACGGATATTTTGGAACTGATTACCATATCACTCTGTAATACTCCAGAAGTTGACAATCAGTTTCAGTGTTTTTAAAGATATCCTTTTTTGTTAGATATTACACAGTGAAGTTTACAACATACCCATTCGTTTCCGGATGAACCATTCGAAGGTAAATGCAAGAATAAGAATTATAAGCATCCAGCGATTATTCCATATCTCAATCTCGCTGGATTTTGTCACATCGCGCGGTTTAAAATTTTGTAACTCGCTAACATCTTGAGTAAGCGAACTTATTTCGTTGCTGTTATAATACTTTCCGCCAGTCTGTGCAGCAATTTGTTGAAGTAGCGGTTTGTTCATCTTTGTTTCTAAATATTCATAATTTAATCCGCCAACTGAAAATGTTCCCTGGTCGGTCCCAATAGACCTGCCATCTAACATTACGGTCGCTGTAAAATGGTAATCTCCGTCCAATAAATGATCGAAGGTTCCTTGATATTGTCCATTTTCAAGAGAGTTCATCGTAATCGTATTAGATTCATTTTGATGTTGTGCGCGTATTTCAATTTGTGCACGATCGATCGGCTGGTAATTTTCATCGTAGATTTGCGCGGCAAATTCGACTGCCTCTATTTCCGAGTAACTATTCTTTACTGCCTGCACCCGAATACGCCGAGCGTCTTCTTGTGTGGTCAACCAGCGAACAGCATTACTCAGAAAATTCTTCAATACAAGTTCTCCCTCACTTCCAGCATCTGATAACATCGTCCAACGCCACACTCCATATCCGAGCAGTGACAGAGATTTTCTTTTATTTACATTCCTCGCAACAATAAACGGATCATTTAAAGCTGCAGATTGAAGACGAATAGTCGCCATAACATCCGATTCCACCTTGGCTGTGAAGCCACCTTGTATGTAAAAAATGGGTGGAAGTTTATTCCATGTTTCCACTGTTGATATACCGGATCCAATTTTCAAAACCGGATTGCCACGCTGTGATTCTGGGATTGATACGAAAACCTGAAACTCATTACCTACAACATTTCTAACATTGAAAGGCAATTCAGCACTTAGAATCTGCAGCTTTGTGAAATCCATTGTCCGACTTAAAATCGTCATCAATGGTTTTCCGGAATTCACAGCCTTCAATATTTTTTGCAGACCTAAAATATTACTCTGAGGTGTCGGGAATCCCACAATGACAATACAATCGGCCTCATTTAGCAGTTGGTCTTCAAGTTCACCTTCATAGAATTGTCCATCTTTTTTTTCTATAAACGTTTTTACGGTTAAATTCTTGTCGTTTGCTAATAACCGCTTTATAATTGCTGCATCCTGGCTTGGTCCACCTGAAACAAGCAAAATCTGAAGTTTACTCTTGAGAACTTTGGTAAAAACACTGAAGCGATTATTCCGTGTTGTCAGTTCTCCAGGAAGTCGTGTGACTTCAGCCGTCAGTTTTTGCATCCCCTCTTTTCTCGGTGTGAACATCAGTTGAACTGGATATTCACGCGTTCCAGGTTCCAGTATGAAACTTTTTTCGTCCGCAATTGCCGAACCATCTGTAAGAGATACCTGAACGCGTTCTCCACTTAAACCCGTACTATGTACGGTAATATGAACTGGAACTTGAGTACCAACGTATGTAATTTCATTTGTGAGGACTTTACGAATCAGAATATCTTTTTGCTCACTGGTATCACCTATCCCTATTGTAAAAACTGGAATGCCTAGCGCCTTTGCTTCGTAAATCGGATTAATTCCTACGGTAGAATTTCCATCCGAGAGCAGAATAACTGCCTGTAGATTCGATGCAATTGCTGATTGTTGAACTGTTTGAAATGCTTTTGCGATATTTGTTTCCTCGTTGTTCCAGCCTAACGAATCAATCGAAAAGTTCTTAATTGGTTTCGTATCCGCTCCAAAAGCAGAATACGTAGTTGTGCCGAATTCCTTCAGTTGATTCCAGATTCCAGAGGAGAGAATATATTTCATCGTTTCATTTCTTCGCCCTGACCGATCTTGAATAGACATACTTTGAGTATTATCGACCATTACTTCAATATGTGGCTGTTCGAGCGAATGGATGACAAGAGTCAACAGAGGTTCAGAAATGAGAAAAAACAAAAGAAATAATCCAATACTACGTAGCGTGATTAAGAAAAATTTTATTGTCCTGGAAATTGGCGGAATAGTGATACGGTAAGAAAAGCTTGAGAGAGCAACAAAGCCGATACCGGCCAGAAGTAAAACGATAAATCGAAAGGAAGAAAGTAAATACAATTCGGGCATCGATGATGCCTATTTCATATACAACATTTTTATCGAATGCACGGAGGAAGGCGTTTTTAAGCGTGCAAAATATACTCCCGATGCAACATTATTACCATGATCATTGGTTCCATCCCATGTTTTTGAGCCACCTACTAGTACTTCTCCCTTAAAAATAGTTTTTACTCGCTGTCCTAAGATATTAAAGATGTCGAGTTCTACGTTTGAACCTTTCGGCACCTCGAAAAGTATATTAGTAAATCCATTGAATGGATTCGGAAAATTCTGGAATAAAATATATTCAGTTGGAACGACTGGTCCGCTTTGATTAGGAAAGTACTTTAAAAGACTATCCGCTGTCGTTGCGAGTGAAAACAATCCTGAAGGTAACGATGATTTTGAACGTCTGGTATTGCCAGTCTGATCTATTGCGGTCACATATCCAACCATGGTTGAATCGATATAAGACTCTGGAATTTTTACGATGTACTCATTTGTAGTACGGGCAGGCGTGAATTGTATTTGCTGATAAATTGAATCCATTGGGCGTTTATAATGAAGATATACCTGATCGAGACGTACATCTGGTTCTTGTCGAATCCATATCGAAATAGAATACGCTGAATCTGATTTAATAACCAACAAGGAGTTACTAAAAAATGTCCCACAAAACAATGCAGCATCCAAAGCATTGACAAATCCATATCCATAGAAATTATTCGGATAAGAAGAAGTGTGAACAGTACCATCATTCATTCGAATTGTAGTCTGGAGTAAAGCTTCACGGAGCTGCATATTAGTTAGCTCTGGATGTGCAGAAAGAACCAATGCAGCCGCACCTGCCACAAGTGGAGTAGAACAAGAAGTGCCTTGTGCCTCGGAAAAACCATTTGTCGTTGCACCGTTCGCCCAATATATTTTTGTACCTTGAGCCACAATATCCGGCTTAATGCGGTTATCAGCAGTCGGGCCACAACCACTCCAATACGCTAATTCACCATCAGAAGTTGTGGCTCCAACAGCAAGAATGCTATCGGCATCTGCGGGTGAAACGAGCGTAGATGTTCTATGAATTCCTGATGACACTCCGCCATCATTACCGGCGGCTGTAACGACAAGTACACCTTTTCGTGCTGCGATTGCAGCAGCTTGAGCCACCAATGTTGTTCTCCCGTTTAGATCTGCTTGCGAATATGTCGGAGGCGGAGAGAAGTCGATATATCCTAAGGATGATGAAGTAATATCAGCACCTAGCCGTTCTGCCCATTCGAGACCGGCAACATAAGTATCCTCCTCGCTGTGAAAATCGGCTACATTGCCGCTACTATCCATTTCGGTCTTTGCTAAAAGAAATGATGCGCCATAAGCAGCTCCAATAAACTGGCCATTGGTAAAACCACCAATTTCTGATAGTGTTCCGGCTCCATGATTACCTTGCATGCGACTTATCGTATCTTCCCAGGATTGCCGATTGACATCTGAAATGTTATGAATAAAATCGTACGTTGAATCAATTTTAATGTTTTGGAATGCGATATGCGTTCGATAATTGTTAAAGCCATCATCCAACATACCAATCAACACACCTTGACCATTTATACCAAGCGAATGGAGATCAATAACTTTCATATTGGTAAGCTGTGTTGCCGATAATCCATATTCCAATCTGCCGGTTCCTGCTGACTTATGAAATATTTTTCCAGCGGATTGTGGAATAGGTTCTGAACGTCTTAAAACAATCACAGACGACAAAGCTTTTACTTCGGGCATTGAAGCGATACATTGAAGCTGCTGTTGTGTTGCCTCAACAGATATAGCATTTAGCCATCGAGAAGCTGTTCGGATTTTTGCCCCCGAAGATTCAATTTGCGTTAGGATTGATTGAGCAATTGGAATATCGTACTCATCGATAAGTCGATCGGGAGGTAATGTTTTAGCGCGACGCTTTATAGAACGCTCAGTAATTCCTAAACTCACTGGATCAATTGTTTGTGTAGATTGAATTTCTTTTTTGTGGAGGAAGATCCATTGTCTTTGATTAATTGAGGTCTGGGAAATTCCAACCTCCAAAGACAAAGTAAACACACACAAGTAAATCCCAATTTGTCTGTATTTGGTTATTCGGATCACGTTAAGTTTTTACATCGTGGACCAACTTTTCGACAATTTGAATTGTAGCAACTCCTTCTGCTTCAGCATTAAAACTTGTCACCAAACGGTGCCGAAGAACCGGACCAGCTAACTGTTTCACATCATCAATGGTTGGTGTGTATCGGTTTTGAAGTATAGCTCTTGCTTTTGCTCCGAGAATTAAAAATTGCGAAGCCCTTGGTCCTGCTCCCCACCGTATCCAGTTTTTTATATACGATGGCGCCAGAGACGATGAAGGCCGCGTGGAGTCTGTCAATCGGACTGCATATTCAATCACATTGTCTGCAACAGGTACCGCACGGACCAGATTCTGAAATTCCACTATATCCTTTGCCGAGAGAATCTGTTCAATAGAAGCGTCGTACTTGCTTGTAGTCGATTTCACAATTTGGACTTCTTCGTTAAACGAAGGATAGTCCAGCCAAAGATTAAGCATAAATCTATCTAATTGAGCTTCCGGCAATGGATATGTTCCTTCTTGCTCAATTGGATTTTGTGTGGCAAGCACAAAGAATGGTTCATCCAGTGTATAGGTTTCACCGGCAGCGGTAACATGATGTTCCTGCATCGCTTCAAGTAACGCAGCTTGTGTTTTCGGCGGTGTACGATTAATCTCGTCCGCGAGAATAATGTTAGCAAACACTGGACCCCGCACAAATTTAAACGATTTGCCTCTGGTCGAAATATTCTCCTCTATTATTTCTGTCCCGGTGATATCGCTGGGCATCAAATCCGGCGTGAATTGGATTCGACTGAATTTTAAATCCAATGCTTGTGCCAGGGTTTTAATCAGAAGTGTCTTCGCTAATCCGGGAACACCGATTAAAAGGCAATGCCCACGAGAAAGAAGAGTGATTACAAGATGTTCGATAATTGATTCTTGCCCTACAATGACTTTACCGATTTCAGATCGCAGCTTTGTATATGCGGTCACGAGTTCTTTTACTGCTTCCACATCATTATTTTTCTTGTTTTTCGCCATAGGGTATCGGGTGAATGTTCAATCCAGATTTAGTAACGAATTTCATAATAAATTGTTTTTTTCAACTCATCAATCCATTCAGCATTAAGTTTATTTCGTTTCATATACAGGGCAAGTTGCTCGACCCGCTTAAAATCTGTTTCGAGACTTATTGGGTGTGGTTTAGTTCGATTTTTCATCCAAATTATATGAAAGCCGTACGATGCTCCTACAGCGGTTCGCTGAGGTTCACTAATTTCTCCTGCTTTCATATCTTTGATTTGAAAGGCAAAATCTGATTGAATTTGGTCGATGGTCAATGTGCCCAAATCACCACCAATAGACTTTGTATCGTCATCTTCAGAATACTTATGCGCTAATTCAGCGAACGATTCCCCCTTAAGAATGCGTGCGCGAAGCGATCTCAATGTATCGACTGTGGCCGAATCACTTGCTGATCCTTTGTTGATACTCATTAATATATGCCGGGCATGAACAGATTCACCTCTCCTGCCGAGCAACTGAATTATATGAATTCCGAATTGAGTCTTTAAAGGATCGGAAATATCTCCTTCTTTCATAGCAAAGACAGTTTCTTCGAATTCCCGTACAAATACTCCACGTTTTTCCCAGCCTAAATCTCCGCCACTACTAGCTGAACCGGGATCAGTTGAATATCGTTTAGCAAAGTCTGCAAAATCTCCTCCAGCCTTTATGCTATCTCGAATCGATTTCATTAACTTCCTTGTCTCGGCTTCTATGGTTGGATCAGGTTTTGGTACGATGTATATATGACTGAGAACAAATTCCTCGGGGACTTGTGGGAGACTATCGCGGAAAGAAGTGAAAAAATCCTCTACCTCACGCCGTGTAACTGAGATTGTAGCTTCTCGCTGCTGCCTAATTCGTTGCACAAGAAGTTGGTTCTTGATTTCCGATCTATATTCGCGTTTAATCCGTGCAAGCGATTTTCCATACATTTGTTCTACTCTTTGCTCAGAACCTACTTGTCGGATAAAGTTAGATATCTGTTGATCAAGTGCCCGCGTAACCTCATCATCAGTAACTTCTATACTATCAATCAACGCCTGTGCGAGCACAAGTTTTTCGGTTACTAGTCCATCTAACACCTGTTGGCGTAATTCTGGTTGGTTCGGATCCATTCTGTTTTGCAATGCAAGAAATGTGGTCCGTTCGTTAAGTTCCGATTCCGTAATGATTTCTTTGTCTACAACAGCTATCACCCGGTCGATTAATGTTTGTGCATGAACGACATGGATGAAGAATACACTTAAACCTATCAAACAAATACTAATATACTTCATATGTTGCTCTAATTATTTGTTGCCGATACCGTTGAATCGGGTGTTGTATTCACAAATACTTCAATTGCATGTTTAGCGCGAAGTTTTTGTATTAGCTGATTATAGATTTTTCGTCGATGTTCTATAGTTAACCTATCCCGTATTTCCTTCTCGACAAGTTGTAAATCTGCTGGCTGGCCCTGTTTCAAAAATTTCCATACAATCAGAATATAATACCCTTTATCGGTATTCACCGGGTAAGAAAGTTCTTTGATTGAAGCGTTGGAGGCCACACGCCAAAGTTCAGGCGAAAGAAACGACGCTTCCGATTGATACATTGAATCAACACGAAGAAGGATAGACGAAGAAAGTTGATTAACTGCTGTATTCCACGTATTACCTTTCAGTACCATGTTTCGAAATTCCGTTGCAGCATCCCGATTTTTAAAAAGCATATAGCTCACAAGAGCAACGCTCTCTCTTAGATTGAATTCTTTTAGATGCTCTTCATAGTAAGTTCGTACATTCTGTGTCGATTCTGGTAGTTCTAAAGAATAAATCTGCTGTTCTAAAAGTGCATTAATTGCAAGTTGACGTCTGACATCCTCTACTTTTATATTGAGCGCATCTGTCCGATCCAGCCCAAGTTCTACTGCCTCGCGATACAGTGTTTCTTCAGTAAGCCATCGTTGAATGTATTGTTGGATTTGACTTTGCGACAGTTCTCGGGTGGTATCTATATTTGCACGGATTTCCTCAAGTGCAAGTGTACGATTGTCAAGCCGAGCTACAGGAGTCTTGTTGGATTCTTCTTTTGAACAACCAGCCACCAATATACAAACACATAAAAAGAATTTATTGAGCTTCAATCCGCTTCCTTTTAAATGCTTCTGAAAGAACTTCGTGATTGATGACTACGGGAAATTTTTTCTTCAACGATTCCAGCCACTCTTTCTCTCGTTGTCCAGATGCGACTACCTGATATGCTGTTGCCACTTCTGGCATTGCCTCATCGAAAGTTTTCATACGTGCACTATCTTGACCTAAAGCCTTAATTATCGACCACCCCCCTTGATTAGCAAATGGCGGAGTTATGCTATCAGTTGCCATTGTTGACGCTTTACGCGATAATTCACTAGCATCGAACGGCTGAAATCCAAAAACACCTTTCTTTTCCTGATACCCTTGGCGGTTCGTATACTCTTGCGCCACTTCTCCAAAATCTTCACCATATTGCAATTTCCAATATGCTTTTTTTGCCATACTGTCTGCTCTAGTATATATTTCAGCAAAGTTTACTCGAACAGGCCACCTATAGCTTTCTTTATGCGCGGCATAGTAATCTTGAAGCAAAGAATCGTTCACCAGAATTTTTTGCCATACTTCATCTTGTTCAACACGATATAGAAGTATTCCTTCTTTGTATTCTTGTAGAAGTTGTGAAAGAAGCGGGAAACGAGTCGGAGCAAGCCTTGCATGCTCTTCTAATGCAATATTTTCCTCAAGTTTTCGGATTGTATTCCAGATACTCGTTTTATTGAGCACAATCGACTTAAATTCATCTGTTGTAATAACTCGATTAGCAAAATCCTTTACCGTCAGAGGATGACCCGAACACCGGATAAGCGGCACGATCATAATTTCTGTCGTGAGTGTATCCTTCCAAGTAGCCGAGCTAGCAATTCTAGTTGTATCTATAGAGGAAATAAATTTCGAAACTGCTGAACTATCTACCGAAACCTTGTATTGAGCTTTCAATCGCGCTACATAGGAATTAAACTCGGCTTGGTACCTCAATTGCTGATAAGAACCTTTTAAATCTTTATGAAGTTCTTCAAAGGATTGTAATGGTTTTTTATCGGTAACTTTGAAAATATGGAAGCCATAATTAAACTGCATTGGTTCAGAAACAGAATCAACTGGCAATCCGAAAAAGACTTTTGCAATATTTGGTGGAACTCGATCGCGTTCATAGTATCCGATGTCGCCTTGATTCGGGATGCTCTGAGCATCTTTGCTGTATTTCCGAACCATTTCGGCAAAACTTTCACCTTGTTTGATTTTGTTATAAACCATCCAAGCTGTATCCTTAGTTGCAGCAGTATCACCGCCAAAAGCATTATTCCGGAGAAGAATGTGACTTATTCGAACTGAGCCCTGGCTGGGTTGCCGTCCCGTGAGCTTGATAATGTGATAACCATATCTGGACCGGACTGGAAGTTTTGTATATTCATCCACTTTCATAGAGTAGCAAGCATCCTCAAACTCTGGAACCATTTTGCCGCTGGAGAAGAAACCCAAATCGCCAAGGTTTGTTTTTGCGTAGGGATCTTCTGAATACTTCAGTGCTAGAGAATCAAATGGAGCAGTTGGGATTTCTGTAATGATTTTCATTGCCCGTTCAAATAGCGCGACAGTATCTTTATTGGGCGGAATCCGGATAAGAATATGACTTGCGCGCACGTCTTCCTTTTTACGATCGTAAAATTGTTTAACGCCCGGTTCTACTACATCTTTTTCAATCATATAAGATTGAGCGACCGATATACTGTAAGAATCGGACTCACTAATAATCGCCGAATCTTTTTCTAATCCTTGTGCGCGTGCCTCTTTTACTTTAAGTCGAAAATTCAATAATAAATCAAGAAATTTTTGCCGTTCTTCCATCGTAGATCGAGCACATGTATCCCATCCACCGCTATTTTTTACGTAGGAATCTTCAAAATCCTTGAGAGTGAATTTCTCGTCGCCTATGGTTGCAAGGGTGGGGCTCGAAGCTCCGCATCCCGAAAATAAAACTAAAACATAAATACTTAAGCCGAAAATACATGTACGAATCATAAAGACAATTACCTCTACATTTGAGTTGAATGATGAATTATCTCATTGAAAATAATAACCAAAAAAGCTACCGCAAGCAAGGAATTGTATCATAACAGAGAGAATGAAAAGCCCTCCATTCGAAGGGCTTGACTAATTTCAATTTAACTGTGAGTAGTTCAATTCTCTCTTTATATGCGCTCCCTATTTCTTTACTGCTTCGACAATTTCCTTTTTACGCTTTAGAACCTGATTTGCTTTCCATTGTTCCACAACGTACCATTGCGGTGAATTGGATGATTGGACATAGTACTTATTCGCAGATTTATCAAAGGAAAATCGAATCTGCACATTCGCATACACTATTGTTGCCATCACTTTCGGCGCTAGAGAACTATCAATAAAGTCATCTGCTTGGAAATTGGAAAGTGACGTAAGTATTCCATCCACAACCGACTGTTGGGCACGATCATTATTAACTCGCCAGACAGAATCTTTCATCGCAACAATGAAAGTGGTATCACCGTACTGATATCGGATATCAGTAATGCTTTCTTTCGGTATTGTCATAATTGACTTATCGCGCCAGTCTTTCAATGCACGATTGAAGGAATAACTATAAGCACCCTCCGAGAGCAAGACATCGTCTGTGTTGGCTTTACGAACATAATACTCGCTGTAGCCCCCAGCCATTTTTCCAAGAATGAATGCAGACTCTTTAGTTCCTTTTTCGAATAATCGCACAGATATACCCGCAGTATCTACCTGAAAGACCGTATGTTTTTCAGGTTTGCTGGAGACAATGCTTTTGACCTCGAGCACCTTTACTTGATGAATACATTGTCCAACTGTGGCCTGATCCGCTTTGTAATTGATCGGCTGAGCAACAAACCATTCGGATCCGCGTTTTTCTAAGACAACGGTTGAATTAGTTGCTTTAATTTCAATCTTATCGACACTTAGAGAGTCAATAGAGAACATTGTTCCGGTGCTTGCAGAGCTTGCACTTTGTTCTCCGGGCTTCTGCAAAACAAGAAATGCAATCAACAATAAAACAACAAATAAGGCACCTAAAATATACGTGTTCTTCTTCATTTCTCACTTATTCCTTAGTAAAATTATTCAGAATAAATTAAAGCTGGCTTTCCATCGAACGTTTGAATGCTACACGTCTTCGCCAACGAACAAGGCCATATCCGATTACTAGAAGTGGCGGGAGGACCAAATTTCCATATTTGAGCACTCTTTTCACTCCATCAGAGACTTGATCTAACGGTGGCATTGCGACATTCTTGGAGCGGATTGTAATAAGTCCGGCATCATCGGCAAGATAGTCGACGATGTTCACAAAGAATGTCAAATTTGCTCTGTTACCAGCAAAATCATCTTTCATAAAATCACCGTCCCCAACTACAATGATGCGCGTCTCGGGACTTTTTGTCACTTGAGGAACAAGGGATTTGCCCTCAAAATAGCTTTTAAAGGAACCACTAACCGTAGCTGCCATTGGAATATTTGCTTCTGCTAATTCCTCCGCCGTGTAGCGCTTGAAAGGATCGATCATCATAAATCCAGGCTGACGCCCACTGCGCTTGGAAGAACGTATAAGTACTTCTGCGTTAAGTCCCTTGCTTGCTGCAAGTGTTGTATCCAACGAGCTGACGAAATAGAAAATAATTCCCTGGAGATCTTTTACTATTGGATTCGCCCGATCCAAATCTACTGCGTTTGGTAAATATGGAAAAGGAACTTGGCTTTGCATCTGGAATGGACCTTGTTGCTGCATTACAGTGATAGTTGCGCACTGTGCATCTCTAACTAAATCGCCATTCAGACGTACACCATAATTTTCTAGCATGTCTTCTAATCCCAAATCCATCGGTTGTGCAAAGGGACGTCCCATCCTGTTATCGGCTTGTAAAGAAGCTGACATTTTATTCAACAAGAATGCAACTTTTCCTCCATGCATTATGTATTGATCAATTTGATATTTAGCTGTATCGGAAAATTTAGTCTGTGGTGCTATAACTAACAAAGCTGCGAGATCCTGTGGTACTGTTGCTGAACCAGAACTTAGGTCAACCGGAACAACATCGTATTGTGGATTGATATCCTGGCTTGCTTTCCGGAAAGAGGAAAATTCAGGTTCTTGATGTCCCGTGGTATATCCTATGCGTTTCTTTTGTCTTGTTGTAAGACGTTTGATTGCTGAACTAATATCATACTCAAGCGAACCGAGATTTTGAATAACCGGCAAGGTTTCTTTCTTATCTTCATACAATAATAAAAGTCCCAGGAACGCACGTTTGACCTCAAATTTATCTTCTTTCACAACCTGAACTTCAACAGGTGGAATGCCAGCTTGCTGTGCTTCGCGCTCGTTCTTTTCGCCCTCCGGATTAATAAACTCATAGAAAAGGTTTACCTTTGCAAAGGCTTTATATTCGTTGAGAATATCGAGCACTGCACGGCGATTGTTATTGTACGGCGCCGGAAGTTCTTCCGTAAAATAGGCTTTTACCGTAACCCGATCATCAAGATTACGGACAAGAGCTTTACTCGCATCGGCTAAAGTATAGATTCCGGATTTCGTTAGATCCAGTCGCGTGAAGATTCGTATCGAAATAAAATTGACAAGGATAATAATTC
>Ga0233423_10001375_pt1 | contig 12267 bp, 11 predicted proteins | sample Watercolumn_Mata_FD_180713 | JGI IMG/M metagenome (GOLD analysis project Ga0233423, IMG submission 180713) | Freshwater microbial communities from Lake Matano, South Sulawesi, Indonesia - Watercolumn_Matano_2014_112_MG | ecosystem: Environmental > Aquatic > Freshwater > Lake | place: Indonesia... | reverse complement strand
AGGCCAGGAATCTTTTGATTCTTTCGGCCTTAACATCCGTCCTTTGATTGAGTTCCGAAATCAGAACCTGTTCTTCTTTGTCTTGTATGACTATTCTTCTGTCCATGTTTTTGTGTGGACGGTATAGGATTCGAACCTATAGCCCCCGCGATGTAAACGCGATGCTCTGCCGTTGAGCTAACCGTCCCTGCCCAGGGCGGGACTCGAACCCGCACGCCCAAAAAGGGCATAGAGCCTCAGTCTATTGTGTTTACCAATTACACCACCTGGGCGAATTTTTACTGTTCTGAACTCTCCTTTTTCTTGATCTTGGCCCTCTTTCCTTTTGCTCCTCTGAGGTAATAAAGCTTGGCTCTTCTGACTTTGCCCTGTTTGACCACCTCTATCTTGTCTATATTGGGGGAGTGGACGGGAAAGATTCTTTCCACGCCTATGCCGGAAATGGTTTTTCTGACTGTTATAGTAGAGCTTATCCCTTTTCCGTGCTTTCTGGCCAGGACCACGCCTTCAAAGACCTGTATCTTTTCCTTGTCTCCCTCCTTGTATTTTTGGTATACCTTGACCGTGTCTCCGGATTTTATCCCTTCGCTGTCCTTTTTAATCTGGGCCTGGTCAAAAGCTTGTTTTTGGTTGTTCATTTTAGGTTGTTTAATATTTCTTTTAATTCTTTCGGCAGATCAGAATTGAATTCTTTCATCTCTCCGTCAGGCATTTTAATCCTGAGATAGCTTGAATGGAGGAACTGCCTTTTCAGGTCTTTGGGCTGTTCCTGGCCTTTGAACCCGTAAAGCACATCCTTGACAATGGGAATTCCCAGATAGGCCAAGTGGGCTCTGATCTGGTGTTTTCTGCCTGTCAGAGGCTCTATCTCCAGTAAAGCATATCTTTCGAATTCCTTCACTATTCTATACCTTGTTTTGGCTTTTCTCAACCCCTGCTTTTTGGATTCCGGGCTTAGGGCTAGATAGGCCTTTTGTTTCCTTCTGTCTGCTTCAGACCTTCCCAGCAGAGTTTCTATCTCTCCTTCTTGGGACTTGGGCTTACCTGTAACCAAGGCTAGGTATTTCTTGGATACTTCTCCTTTCTGGAACTGTTCCTGAAAGAATTCTAAAGCCTTATTGTTCTTTGCTATCAGGAGAATTCCTGAAGTGTCCTTATCCAGCCTGTGGATTATGCCGTATCTGGGGGATTGCCCTACTTCTTCTAAGTATGGAAATTCTTTTAAAAGAATATCAATCAGGGTGTTATCCTTGGTTTCCCCTTCAGGAAAAACTACTAACCCTGCCGGTTTGTCTATTACCAGCAGGTCATTGTCCTGATATATGATTTCCATACAGTGGGCGGTAGAGGACTCGAACCTCTGACCTTTTCAATGTCGATGAAACGCTCTACCAACTGAGCTAACCGCCCCTGGTGCGCGTGGGTGGGATCGAACCACCGACCTTTCGCTTATAAGGCGAATGCTGCTGCCACTGAGCTACACGCGCAGTTTAGACCTTCCTGACTCTTACTTTTACCGATTTTTCCCTTTCTGGCAAGCGCTTGACCTGAGAGCTTTTCTTGTGCTTAAGCAGCAGCTCGAATTCATCCCTTTCAATGGTTTCCTTTTCTATCAGGGTCTTGGCTATCTTGCCCAAGAGAGCTTTCTTTTTGGCCAGTATCTTCCTGGCAGTTTCTTCAGCTTCTTTGATGAACCTGGTCACTTCCTTATCAATTTCCGTGGCTATTTTCTCGGAATAATTCCTCTGTTCGGTTATTTCCCTGCCCAAAAACACCAGGTCGTCTTTATCTCCGAAAGACAGGGGGCCCAGAGAAGACATGCCGTATTCCTTGACCATTTTTCTGGCCAAGGTAGAAGCCCTTTCCAGATCGTTGGAAGCCCCTGTGGTAATCTCCCCAAACTTAATCTTTTCAGCGCAGTATCCTCCTAGCAAGGTAGCTATCTCAGAAAGGAATTCAGTCCTGGTTTTAATCTTTCTTTCCTCGGAAGGCATTTTTAAAGTGTATCCTGCTGCCGTTCCTCTGGCCACTATGGATATTTTTCTGATGGGCTCTGAATTGGGGAGCGAAACAGAAACCAGAGCATGGCCTGCTTCGTGAAAAGCAGTTATCTTTTTTTCGTTCTTGGAAAGTATGTGGCTTTTTCTTTCAGGACCCAGCAAAACCTTTTCAATTGATTCCAAGAGTTCCTGCTGGGAAACCTGGTTTTTGTTCTTCCTGGCAGCCAGAATGGCAGCCTCATTGACCACATTAGCCAGATCTGCGCCTGAAAAACCAGGAGTTCTTTCAGCCACTTCCTTTAAGTTTATATTTGAAGTCAAAGGCTTGTTCTGGCAGTGTATTTTCAGTATTGCTTCCCTGTCTTCTATGTCCGGAAGGTCCAAGACAACCTTCCTGTCAAACCTGCCCGGCCTGAGCAAAGCAGGGTCCAGAATATCCCCTCTGTTTGTGGCAGCCATTACAATGACATTGGTTTCCCTTTCAAATCCGTCCATCTCAACCAGAATCTGGTTTAAAGTCTGTTCTCTTTCATCATGCCCGCCTCCCAAGCCGGCTCCCCTGTGCCTTCCTACTGCATCCAGCTCGTCAATGAAAAGAATCGAGGGGGCTGATTTTTTGGCAGTGTTGAAAAGGTCCCTTACCCTGGCAGCCCCCACGCCCACAAACATTTCCACAAACTCAGAGCCTGAAATGGAGAAAAAAGGCACATTGGCTTCTCCTGCCACTGCCCTAGCCAGCAAGGTCTTTCCCACTCCGGCAGGTCCCAGAAGCAGAACTCCCCTGGGAATAGTTGCTCCTATCTGGAGGTATTTCTTGGGATTTTTCAGGAAATCAACTATTTCTTTTAACTCCTCCTTGGCCTCCTTTAATCCGGCCACATCCTTGAAAGAAATCTTCTTTTTGCCGTGCCCTTCTGCGCCGAAAATCCTGGCCCTGGATTTTGAGAAATCAAAAGCCTGGGTGGCCCCGCTTTTGGCCTGTCTGAAAAACATCCAGAAAAAGGAGACGAAAAGTAGCAGAGGAATTATGGTGAAAAGAATTGGGCTCAGCCAGCTCCAGACATCATTTTCCTGCTTGGTTTTGACGTCAACCTTGCTCAGTTTTTCCGCACTCACCCCGTAATTGATCAAAGACTGGGAAAGCGAGGATTCTGTTTCCTTTTCCGCCAATGCCTTTGAATTATCCTGGTATGAAATATCCAAAGCATTGCCCGAAACCACTATGCTTTTAACCTTTTCCCCGTTTATATCCGTGACCAGCTGGGTAAGAGAAATCTCCTTGGCGCTTCCCAGGGGCTGGTAGAAAAGCGCAAAAACGCTGGAGATAATCAGGAAAACCAGCAAAACGGAAATCATGTTTTTAAACAGATTTTTCATTTTCTAATTTTAAGCTCATTCTGTGCTCCTTGGAATCTATGGAAAGTATCTGGAATTTGTACTGTTTTCCGGCCTCCAGAGATGATTCCATTTTTGACTTGGTGCCGAATTCTGATATGTGGCAGAGGCCCTGGATTTTGGGGGAATTCTCCTCGGAAACTATCTGGATGAAGGCGCCGTAAGGATTAAGCTTGGTCACTATGCCTTCAACAATATCGCCCTTTTTGTACTTGCCCTCTATTTCCAGCCAGGGGTCTTTTTTCAGGGCTTTCAAGGAAAGCGAGACCCTGTCGTTGGAAATTGAGATGATTTTAGCTGAAACTGTTTCCCCGACTTTCACCACGTCAGTGGTGTTTTCTATCAGCTGCCAGTCCAGCTCGGAAATATGTATCAGGCCCTCAAGCCTGTCTTCCCCTTCCATGGGGAATTTAATGAAGACCCCGAAATCAGTAACTCCGGTGATTTCTCCCTGGACCACGTCTCCCACCTGGTAATTCTTGAGCAGTTCCCTCATCTTTTCATTGCCCTTGGCTTTTTCGGAAAGAATGAGCTTTCCTGTCCTGGGGTCCAGGTCAAAGATTTTAACCTCCATTTCCTTACCCACGAATTCCTGGAGCTCCTTAAGGATCTTCATGGAATCTCCTTTCTCAACCTTGGGATAGTGTTCTGCCAATAGCTGGGAAACGGGCAGAAAAGCAGGGATTTTTGAAACCTCTGCTATCAGGCCCCCCTTGTTGGCAGAGCTTATTTTTATGGTAATAGTCTCTCCTTTTTCCTTCTTTTCCCTGAGCCTTTCCCAGACTATTTCGCTTGAGGCCTGGTTCAGGGAAAGCTCTATGTATCCGTCCTCATTTTCCATCCCAATGATTTTAGTCAGTACAGTGTCTCCTATTTTCAGGCCCTTTAATTCCTCCTTGGCTTCTTGGAATTCCTTGCCGAAAATAGTGCCCACTCCTATCGCCCCCAAATCTAAAAAAGCGGCCGAGCGAGCCTTGCCTATAATTTTCCCCTCTATGATTTTGCCGATCTGGACCGGCTTGAGCGAGGTATCGCCTGATAAATCTTTCATCTTAAATTACATTTATCCTTTGAGTTGCAAAGGAATATTACTGTTCCAATTTACAATAATTGTTGAATTTTTGCAATAGGCGTGGTAAAATTGAATCAGGAACAGTTAAACCCATGAATATCTTTTGGCACGGACAATCCTGTTTTCAGATTTCCTCCTCTCAGGGCAAGGACCAGCAGGTAAACATAGTCATAGACCCCTTAGACGAGAGCTCGGGGCTCAGGCTTCCCAAACTAGAAGCCGATATTTTATTATTGACTGGAAAAAACTCGGGGGCCAAGAATGTTTCAGGCACACCTTTTATTGTTTCCGGACCCGGAGAGTATGAAACCAAAGAGGTTTTCATACAGGGAATTCCGGTGCTTTCCCAGGACAAGAAAGAATACAATACTATATATACCTTGGAGACCGAAGAGATAAAGATCTGCCATCTGGGTACTTTTGACCAGAAGGAACTAAGCGACGACGACGTGGAAAGGATAGGGGAAGTGGATATTTTGCTGATTCCTGTGGGCGGGGGAAGCGTAATCTCCTCCAAGGAAGCCATTAAGATAATGTCCCAGATAGAGCCAAAGATAACCATACCCATGTATTACCAGATCCCCAAGCTTAAAGCCAAGCTTGAAGGCGCGGACAAGTTCTTAAAAGCCATGGGCCTTAAAAACGTCGAATCTTTGCCCAGGCTTTCAATTAAAAAGAAGAATATTTCTTCTGAAGAAGCGAAAATTATCATATTAAACCCATAACATATGAGTCTTCTTCAAAAATTACAGGGCCTGCCCGAAGAGAGGAAGAAAACAATCCTCTGGGTGACAGTGGGCCTGATAGCAGTAGTCCTTTTTATCTGGTGGTGGAACAATTTCCAGACCAAGATATCGGGACTGCAGATATAATCCCCGAGAGAATGATTTTTAGATAATCAAGTCTTTTTAAAATGCCCAAGAAAAAGCCGGAAGAGAAAAAAAAGAATATTGTCAGCAATATAGGAACTCTTAAGCCCCGGGAAATCACCGAGGAAATGAAGGAGAGCTATCTTGACTATGCCATGTCGGTGATAGTCTCCAGGGCTTTGCCTGACGTCAGGGACGGTTTGAAGCCGGTGCACCGCAGGATTTTGTACGCCATGCTGGAAGAGGGGTTGAGGCACAATGCCAAGTTCAGGAAATCAGCCACAGTGGTGGGCGCTGTTTTGGGCAGGTATCATCCTCACGGGGACGTGGCTGTCTATGATTCCTTAACCAGAATGGCCCAGGATTTTTCTTTGAGGTATCCTCTGATAGACGGTCAGGGAAATTTCGGCTGTTTTACCAAGGATACGAAAGTGAAGCTTGCTGACGGCAGGAATCTTTCTTTTGAAGCTTTGATAGAGGAGCACAAGGAAGGGAAAAGAAACTTTACGTTCACGGTCAACAGTAAGGGAACCATAGAAATCGCAGAAATAATAAACCCCAGGATGACGATAAAACAGGCAGAGATAATGAGGGTGGTTTTGGACAACGGAGAAGAGATAAGGTGTACTCTCAATCACAGATTCATGCTCAAAAACCGCGTTTATCGGGAAGCCAAGGACCTGAAGCCCGGAGATTCTTTGATGCCTGCCTACCAGAGAATGTCAACCGAGGAGGACGATCCCAATGTCGTGGGATATTCAATGATTTTCCAGCCAGTTTCCGGATTGTGGGATTTTGCGCACATTCTTTCCGACCAATGGAACCTTTCCGCCGGGCAGTATAAGAAGAGCGCGGGAAAAATAAGGCATCACATTGATTTTAATAAGCTGAATAATAATCCGGACAACATAAAGAGGGTGGGATGGAAAGAGCATTGGCAGTCGCACTACAGATTTACCTCATTGAAACATAAGAACGATGAAGAATACAGAAACAAATTGGCCGAAGGGAGGAAGAGGTTTTGGTCTAACAATGAGAACAGGAAGGCTTATGCCCGGAGGCTCAGAGAGAGGAATATTAAGAACTGGCAGGATGAGAAATACAGGGAAAAAATGGGAATATTCTTGAGCCGGGTCAACAAGGAATATCTTAAGAACCATCCTGAAATCGTCAGGAATATGAGTTTGAGGGCTACGGCTACGCTAAAGAGATTGTGGCAAATACCCGAATACAGGAATTTTTTCCACGAGAAGATAGTGGCCAGTAATAAAAGGAGGATAACCAATCTGACCGGCAAGATGAAATTCTTAAAAATCTGCCGCTATCTCCAAGAAAGCAGTCTTTCTTTAGATAAAGAAAATTTCGAAAGGGTGAGAAGGGATGTTTTCGGCACGAAAAGCTTCACCAGTTGGAATTTGGGCATGAAAAAGTATTTTAACAACGACCCCAACCTTATTTTATGTGAGATAAGTGCCAATCATAAAATATTGGAAACAGAATTTTTAAGAGAAAGGGCCGATGTATATGATTTGACCATAGAGAAAACCCATAATTTTGCTTTAGCGGCAGGGGTTTTCGTCCATAACTCAATAGACGGGGACGCCAGCGCTGCCATGCGCTATACAGAATGCCGTTTGTCCAGAATGGGGGAAGAGGCCTTAAAAGACATTGATAAAGATACTGTTAATTTCATTCCCAATTATGACGGGACCAGGAAAGAGCCTTCTGTTTTGCCTTCTCCGATTCCCCAGTTATTATTGAACGGTTCTTTGGGCATTGCAGTGGGAATGGCCACAAACATTCCTACCCACAATCTGGGGGAAGTTTGCGATGCTTTGATACATCTTATTGAAAATCCCAAGGCAACCACCGAGGATTTATTCAAATTCATCCAGGGCCCTGATTTCCCCACCGGAGGCATAATCTACGACCAGAAAGCCATTATCCAGGCCTATTCCCAGGGCAACGGCCCGATTGTGGCCAGAGGCAAGGCAGATGTCCAGGAGCATGAAAAGACCAACAGGACCAGGATTATAATTTCGGAGATTCCTTTCCAGGTCCAGAAATCAGCCTTGATAGAGCAGTTTGCCTATCTGGTCCAGGAAAAGAAAGTGGAAGGCATTAAGGATATCAGGGATGAATCAGACAAAGACGGCATGAGGATAGTGATTGATTTGCAGAAGGATGCCTATCCCCAGAAGGTTTTGAACAGGCTTTACAAATTCAGCGATCTACAGAAGACATTCCATCTGAATATGCTGGCTCTGGCTGACGGAATCCAGCCCAGGGTTTTGAACCTGGTTGAGGTTTTGGAATATTTCGTAGCCCACAGGAAGGAGGTGGTGGCCAGAAGGACCAAGTATGAACTGGAAAGGGCCAAGGAAAGGGCTCATATCCTGGAGGGCCTGCACAAATGCCTTTCCAACATTGACCTGGTGATTAAAATCATCAAGACTTCTGCCAGCAGGGAGGATGCCGAGAAGAATTTGATGAAGAGGTTCAAGCTGAGCAAGATCCAGGCCAATGCAATTCTGGAAACCAAGCTGGCTGCTTTGGCCAAGCTGGAAAGGAAAAAGATAGAGGATGAGCTGAAGGAACTGAAAGCCAGGATAAAGGAACTGGCCGCAATTCTGGCCAGCCCCCAGAAAATCAAGGAAATCATCAAGAAGGAGCTCAAAGAGATTAAAACAACCTACGGGGACCAGAGAAAAACCAAGGTCCATGTCCAGAAACTGGGGGAAATAGCAGAAGAGGACCTGATACCCCAGGAGGAAACAGTCATTACCCTGACCCAGGGAGGCTACATCAAGAGAATAGACCCCAAGACCTATAAACTCCAGAAAAGAGGAGGCAAAGGCATCATGGGCATGAAAACTTTGCAGGACGACATTGTGGAACACTTTGTTTCTGCCCAAACCCATGATTCTCTGCTTTTCTTCACTGATTCAGGCAAGGTTTTCAGGGCCCAGGCCTATGAAATACCCGAAGGAACCAGGGTGGCCAAGGGCAGGGGTTTGCTTAATTTTTTGGAAATATCTACCGAAGAAAAGGTCTTATCAATCCTGGCCTTGGGCAAGGACAATGAAGCTTTGGGAACCAAATACCTACTCATGGTTACCAAAGATGGTATAATCAAGAAAACAGCTTTGGATGAATTTGAGAATGTCAGGCGTTCCGGCCTGATAGCCATTAATTTGAAAAAGGGAGACGCCTTAAAGAGCGTCAGGAAAACCACCGGACAGGATGAGATAATCCTGGTTACCAAGAAAGGTCAGGCCATCAGGTTCAAGGAAAAAGACATTAGGCCCATAGGCAGGGCAGCCTCAGGAATCAAGGGCATCAGGCTCAAGTCAGACGAGGTGGTGGGCGCAGACGTGATTACCAATGCTCCTGTTGCTCCGGGCAAACCCAAGGAGAAGGTCAAGAAATATCTGCTGGTTGTCTCAGAGAACGGATTCGGCAAGAGGACTGATTTGGACGAATACAGGCTGCGGGGCAGGGGCGGAACAGGAATCAAGACAGGAAAGATTACTTCCAAGACAGGCAACCTCATAGCTTCCAAGGTTTTGGACGATGAAGAGGATCTGATAGTGATTTCCAGAAAAGGACAGGTAATCAGGACCGAGATTTCCCAGATATCCAAGCTTTCCCGCTCCACCCAGGGGGTGAGGCTGATGAAGCTTGAGGAGGGGGATAAAGTGGCTTCGGCAACCTGCATATAAATCCATGGGAGAATTCCTTAACCCGGCAGAAATCTTAAAGAAGTTCCTGAAACTTAAGGAAGATATGGTTGTAGTTGATTTGGGCTGCGGTTCAGGGGGCTGGGCCATTCCTTTGGCCAAGAGGCTTAAAGACGGCAAGGTCTATGCGGTAGATATCCAGCAGGAGCCCTTATCATCTTTAAGGGCTAAAGCGCAGACGGAAAAGATTTCCAACATAGAGACGGTCTGGGCTGACGCCGAGCAGGGAACCAACCTGGTCAGGGGAAGCGCTGACCTGGTGCTTTTGACCAATATCCTGTTTCAGTGTAATGATAAGAGAAGGACTTTGGAGGAGGCCAAGAGGATAATCAAGAAGATTGGCAGGATTCTGGTGATTGATTGGAATCAGAATGCTCCTTTGGGGCCTGCCGAAGGCAGGGTTTCAAAAGAGGATATTAAGGAGATTGTCCAGGGGATAGGCCTGAAGGTTGAAAAAGAATTTGAAGCAAGCAATTTTCATTGGGGTCTAATATTAAAAATATGAAAAAAACATTTTTAATTCTTTTATTCTCTTTATTTTTAATTCCTTTAACAGCATCAGCGCTTACTGATACCCAATGTATAGCTGGGGGAGGAACTTATAGTTCCGGGATTTGTAATTGTCCTACCCACAGTAGCTGGTCGGGCGACACATGTGAATGTGATTATCAATACACCGGCAGCAAGGGCAAATGCACTAAAAGCACCTCAGGAGGAACTGACACCAGGTATTTACCATCAACCATAGAACAGAGCAACTGCAGCGCTATTTTGTGTGTCCAAAAATGTGACCTCAAACATACTGGATACTGCAGTACAGCTAAACAGCAAGCATACTGGAATGGTTCAAAATGTGTGTGTCCAGCAACCTATTACAGTGATCTTGCTCCGACAGCTGGTTCTAGTGGTGGGGGCAGCAGTGGGGGTAGTAGTGGAGGGAGTAGCGGTGGTTCTTCAGGCGGCGGTAGTTCCCAGCAGTCTAGTGGTGGGGGCAGCTATAACATACCCACAGGACCGGGCGAGGGTGGAATCAGCATAGAAAACCCTATCAAAGCAAAGACCTTTGAAGAGCTGATAGATAATCTGGTTAACTTCCTGTTTTACGTGGCCATTGTCCTGGCTCCCCTAATGATTGTCTGGGGAGGCATATTATTCCTTTCTTCCGGTGGAGATTCTAAAAAGTATGAAACCGGAAAAAGTGTTATAATGTATGCGGCAATAGGGCTGTTCATAGTCATGTTTGCCAAAGGTGTAATTTCAATAGTCAGGAATATTATAAAATAATATATAAAGGTCGGAAAAGAGCATTAAGGAAAATCACATGAAAAAAGCAATTTCAATCATTTCACTGATATTTATAGCTGAAGCGGTTCTGCTTCCTTTGGTATCTGCCCAGGCAGTTGGTCCTCCCTCGGGCTGTGAGATAAGAAGGGATCTGGGGATAGAGGAGTGCAGCGAGGGAACCTGCGACTTCAGCGGAGAATCTGTCTGCGGAATGTGCTGTTTGCTGCAGACCATTTACAATGTTACTGATTGGGTATTTACGGTCATGGTTGCTTTGGCAACGGTATATGTCATCTGGGGAGCAATCAGGATACTTACTGCCGGAGACAATGAGAAATACGTGGAGACGGGGAGGAAGTTCATTATGTACGCAGCCCTGGGTCTTTTGGTCGGATTTCTGGCCAAAGCAGTGCCTCAGGTGATCAGGATGTTCAGCGGATTATAAAGAAAAAACTTTTAATTGTTTTTTAATCAGCCCCTTTTACGGGGTTGATTTTTTTCTTTAAAAAAGGGATAAAATAAATGAGCCCTCGTGGCGGAACTGGCATACGCGCAGCGCTTAGGACGCTGTCCCGCAAGGGTTGCAGGTTCAAATCCTGCCGAGGGCACAAATTAAAAACCGCCTTTAGGGCGGCTTTTAAGTTCAGATGTTTCGTATTGAAATCTTTCTTTTCTTTTCCCTCAAAAGCTTGGGCATCTTAATGGTCAGGATGCACTGTTTCATGGTTGCCTCTGCTTCATTTGGGTCTATTTCCACCGGCAGTATCACTTCCCTGGAGAAGGGACCCCAGTAGCATTCCTGGGTAAAATAGTCTCCTCCTTCGTCAAACTGCTTGTCCCTCCAGCCCTTGATTGTAATCACGTCTTTTTCCATTGAAATATCCAGGCTTTCCGGACCCACTCCTGCAATGGCTGCCTGAATCACCAGATGGGTCTCGGTCTGATAGACATCAACAGCCAGCTGTCCTTCCTGTTCTCCGCCCAAACCAGACCATCTTTCTTTGGTTCTGGATTCAGGAGCTGTTTTGATGCTGATTTCAACCTCAGCCTCTTTTTTCTTGGCAGGCCCTATTTTTATTTCTTTAGGTTCTTCTCCGGCATCCTCTTTTTCTACCATTTCTTCTTCTGGTTCTTCCTGCTTTATCTCTAGGCTTTTTAGCTCCCTTTCAGGCAGGGAAATCTTCTTGATGGACTGATTGCCGGCCAAAGATTTCCTCCTGGTCCTTTTGGGCTTGTCTTCTGAAACTATGGAAAGCTTTTTTGCGGCCCTGGTTTTTTTGGGTTCTTCTTCAATCTCTGTTTCCAATTCGCTGATGCCCATTCCCTTTTTAAGTTTTTCGAAAAATGACGGCATATCTTAATATATTTTACAGACACTTTTGATTTTTTTCAACCTTCTGAATCCCAAAGAGACGAAAATTGCCAATCCGGTCAGCACTATCAGAGGAATGAAAAAACCGGAAAGCTCGTCCATTTTTATGATAGAAAAATTATAGATTCCGTGCAAGAGGGTAGATATCCCCAAGCCCAGCAGGGTGAGCAAGAACTTGCTTTTGTATTTATATAAGGAAAAGGCCAGGAAAAAGCCCAGGCTTCCGGAAGCCAGGGCATGCAGGAAAGTGGCCCCCACGAACCTGAATGCGCTTAAAGAAACAGTGTCTTGGAGCACAAAGACAGGCCCCAAAGAAAAGAGCATCAGTATGTTTTCCGAGGCTGCAAAACCCAAAGCTGAAATTATCATGTAAATCATGGCATCAGTGGGCTCGTCAAATTCATGGTGCTTGAGCACCTTTTCCCTGACCACCAGGTATTTCATGAATTCCTCTATAAAGGCTACTGCCACAAAGATGTTAAGCAGGGAAAGGTAAAAAGGGTTAATCTTGAGGTTAGTCAATTCTTTTAAAATA
>Ga0233423_10001374_pt1 | contig 12272 bp, 13 predicted proteins | sample Watercolumn_Mata_FD_180713 | JGI IMG/M metagenome (GOLD analysis project Ga0233423, IMG submission 180713) | Freshwater microbial communities from Lake Matano, South Sulawesi, Indonesia - Watercolumn_Matano_2014_112_MG | ecosystem: Environmental > Aquatic > Freshwater > Lake | place: Indonesia... | reverse complement strand
CGGTTCGTAGTGGGCGCTTGAGCGCCGGAGCAACGCGCTGGAAGCGCGCCCTACGAACCAAGTGTAGGCGCAGCGGTTCGTAGTGGGCGCTTGAGCGCCGGAGCAACGCGCTGGAAGCGCGCCCTACGAACCAAGTGTAGGAGCAGTAGTGGCGTGACTTTTGTGGTGGTGTTTGTCATCGCCCTGGGGACGGCGCTGGTAGCGACCCCCGGCGTGGCGCGGCTGGCGGCGCGCCACGGGTTCGCCTACGCCGGCCGGGTACAAGACCTGCACCAGCGGCCGACGCCGCGCCTGGGCGGCCTGGCGCTGTACGTGGCCTTTGGGCTGGCGGTGGCGACCTCGCTGGTGCTGCCCGTGGAGCGCCGCGACCCCCTGGAGCTGCAGCGGCTGACGGGGGTGCTCCTGGGGGCCACCGTCGTCCTGTTCCTGGGCGTCCTGGACGACCGGCGGCCCTTGTCGTCGCTGCCGCAGATCGCCGGGCTGACACTGGCCGCGGCCTGCCCCATCGCCCTGGGCGTGCGCATCGAAACCATCGCCAATCCCTTCGGCGGGACGCCGCCACAGTTCCCGCTGTGGTTTGCCGTGCCGTTCACCCTCTTCTGGATCATGGGGGCGGCCAACACCGTTAACTGGCTGGATGGGCTGGACGGGCTGGCGGCCGGGGTGAGCGCCATCGGTGCTGTGGCTTTCACTGCCCACAGCCTGCGTATCGGCCAGGCCAGCATTGCCTTGCTGCCGCTGGCTATGGCGGGGGCCTGCCTGGGGTTCTTGCGCTACAATTTCTACCCGGCGCGCATCTTCCTGGGCGGCGGGGCCTACCTGCTGGGCTACCTGCTGGGCACGCTGTCCATCATCGGCGGGACTAAGGGGGCCACGCTGCTGCTGGTGCTGGGCATTCCGATTTTGGACGTGGCCTGGCAGATCGTGCGGCGCTGGAGTGCCGGGCGCTCGCCGGCCCACGCCGAGCGCGGGCATCTGCACCATCGTCTGTTCGCTCTGGGGCTCTCGCAGCCGCGGGTGGTGTGGCTCTACTACCTGCTCACAGTGGTCTTCAGCATCCTGGCCATCGGCCTGCCCAGCGGTCGCGACAAGCTGGTGGCCCTGGCGGGGTTGGTGGTCGTGCTGCTGGCGCTGCTGGCCTTCATCGCCCGGCGCGGGGCGGGCAACGTGGTAAAACAGGGTTGATTTTCTGCGTGCAGTATGTTATACTCTACCCGCTCCCTGGATTCCCGACGCAAAGTGACGGGAATCACGGCCAGAACAGGGTGTTTCCCGCCAGTTTGCTGGGGGGTGTGAGCTAGTGGTCATGCCCCGCAATCCGAAGTTGGAGATTAAAGGCGACCATGGAGCTTCTGTTTGAGTGGGACGAAGAAAAAGCCAGAAGTAATCTGAACAAGCATTATGGAGAACGCAACTACTGAACGATCTGAAATCGCAAACACCGCCGATGATGAGATGCGTCCCGAATATGACTTTCGGGGAGCAGTGCGCGGTAAATACTACAAACCACTACACAAGGGATATACCGTGCATATCCATAAGGCGGACGGTACGACTGTCGTCCAGCACTTCAAACTGGAAGAAGATACGATGATGCTGCAGCCAGACGTGCGCGAGTATTTTCCCGACTCGGAAGCCGTCAACACCGCGCTACGCTCTTTGATCGCTTTGATGGCGCAAATGCCGAGCAAGCGTAAATCCCTCACCCATAAGAAGCACGTAGCGTGAGCAAAGCAAATAGGCACGACCTGCAAACACGCGCCTTGCGCCATTGGTGGATGCGAGGGTTGTCTCCTCACAGGTATTGATTGATGAAGGAGTGGCGAGATGACGAAACTTCTTGACAAAGCGTTTGCCGAAGTGTCTAAACTACCCCAACGGGAGCAAGATACGCTTGCTACATGGATACTGGAAGAACTTGCTTCCGAACGGCGCTGGGACGAACTCTTTGCCAAATCCACCCACGCCCTTGAGCAGTTGGCGGATGAAGCACTTGCTGAGTTTCGAGCAGGACAGACCAAAGTGCTGGACCCAGACAGCCTATGACCTCGCATACCACAGAGCGGTTTCGCCAAGAGTTAAAGCAATTGCCGCAACATGTCCAGCGTCAAGCCAGGCAAGCATATAGGCTCTTTAAGCAGAACCCGTATCATCCGAGCTTGCATTTCAAGCAAGTTCATCCCGCGAGACCAATTTACGCAGTGCGAATCAGTGTGGACTATCGCGCCGTTGGAGTTCGCGAGGAAGATGTCGTGATTTGGTTTTGGATAGGTGTGCATGCGGACTATGAAAAGTTGATTTCGCGTTTGTAGCGCGATTCAAAACAACATCACCAAACACACGCCCCCTGCCATGCAGTTGAAGGGAAAGCTTATCGCAAAGGGACGTTGATTGCCGCCGCACGTCAGGGGGATTGAGCATTGCCGCTGAAATGAAACAGAAGGACTTCCGTCCCCTGGGCCTGGTCATGCAGGTGGGCCTTACCGTGGTCGGCACCATCCTGGTCGGGCTACTGGTGGGGATGGGGCTGGATAACCTGTTGCAGAGCTGGCCCTTCGGCGTCTTGTTCTGCACCTTGCTGGGCGCCGTCGCCGGCTCTGTGGGCGTCTACCGCCTAGCCATCGCCGCCATGAAACAGGCGGCGCAAGAAAAAAGCGACAAGGAGGGCTCGTAGTGCGCATACCACCACGGATCAGGAAGCTGGCTTTGCTCCTGATCGTTCTCCTGCTGCTGGCGGGCGGGTTTCTCCTGCCCACAGCTATGCCGCACATTCAGCTCCCGGCGGAAGCAGTCTTGCACATCACCTTACCCGTGGCCATCCCTCTCCTCGGCCACGAGTTGGTGATCACCAACACGATCCTGGCGGCCTGGTTCTCCATGCTTATCCTGGTCATCCTCTCCGTCCTGGCCACGCGCCGGATGCAGCTCGTACCGACGGGCGTGCAAAACATCCTGGAGATGGCCCTGGAGGCCATCCTGAACCTGGTGGAGGGTGTGGCCGGGCGCGAGCGGGGGCGCAAGTTCTTCCCTCTGGTGGTCACCATTTTTCTCTTCGTCCTGGTCTCCAATTGGATGGGCCTCCTGCCTGGCTACGGCACCATTGGGCACATTGAGGAGGTGAGCCACTGTGGCTACCATGTGCGAGAGGCCGTCTTGCCGCTCCTCAACCTCCACGTGAACATTCTGACCGCCAAGCAGGCCGAGGAGGGTGGCGGCATTATGGTGCCCTTCCTGCGCTCCGCAGCCACAGATTTGAACACCACCCTGGCTCTGGCCTTGGTCACCATGTTCCTCGTCCAGTACTTTGGCGTCCGGGCCATGGGCGCTTTGGGGTACGTGAGCAAGTTCTTCAACTTCGGACGCCTGTTCCACTTTGCGGCGGCTTTGGTAGGGCGGCGACCACGCAAGGGGCTGCTGGGCCAATTCCTCTTCGGCTTGCTGGACGTCTTCGTGGGCCTGATCGAGCTACTCAGCGAGTTCGCCAAGATCATCTCCTTCAGCTTCCGGTTGTTTGGCAATATCCTGGCTGGCGAGATCCTGTTGGCCGTGATGGTTTTCCTCATCCCCTGGGTAGCTTCCCTGCCCTTCCTGGGGTTGGAGCTCTTCGTGGGCTTCATCCAGGCCTTCATCTTCGCCGTACTCGCGCTGGCTTTCCTGGCCGTGGCGACCACCGGGCACAGCAGCGAGGAGGCACATTGAGAGCAAAGATAGGGCGTGTCTGAAGGTTCGTTCAGAGCCAACACAGAGCGAGTGGCAGTGCCGTCCCCGTGTGGCGTGGTGCGTGTTCCGTTGTGTGACTAAAACGCAACACGCAATACGCAACACGTGCTACTTGGCTCCTTATGAGCCCGCTTGGCTTACTACGAACCTTTAAAAACATTCTCACCATCACACCACAAGGAGGATTTTCTTCATGGACAAGGAAACTATGCGTCTCTTGGCAGCGGCGTTAGCCATTGGCCTGGGGGCCATCGGCCCGGGCCTGGGCATTGGTCTGCTGGGGCGTGGGGCGATGGAGGCCCTGGGACGCAACCCCGAGGCGCGGGATGCCCTCTTCGTCCCCATGATTATCGGCATCGCCTTCACCGAGGCCATCGCCATCTACGCCCTGGTGGTGGCGATTATCCTCAAGTTCGTGTAGTAGCAGAGCAGGTTCCCACGCCCCGATGCATTGCTGACTTGGAGATGTATCGGGGCACGCCTGCGGATCGGCGGCATGGGACCGCCGCTGCTATGTGGGAGCCGCTGCTGCGATGAAGGAGGCTGACCTTGGAAGGACTTGGCATCAACCTCAACGGTTTGATCGCCCAGATTGTCAACTTTGTCCTGCTCTTCCTGCTGCTCTACATGGTGGCCTACAAGCCAGTCTTGCGCATGCTGGATCAGCGGTCGCAGCGTGTGCGGGAGAGCATGGAGCAGGCCGAGGAGGTCAATCGGCGGCTGGCCCAGGCCCAACAGGATTACGAGCGCCACCTCGAGCAGGCACGTAAGGAGGGCCAGGCCATCATCGCCCAGGCTTCTCAGGCGGCAGACCGCCTGCGTGAGGAGTCCGTCCGCCAGGCCAAGGAGGAGGCGCAAAAGCTCGTGGAGAAGGCGAAGTCCGAGATAGACTACGAGCGCCGCCGGGCCATGGCCGAGCTGCGGGAGGACGTGGCGAACATCGCCGTCCTGGCTGCGGGCAAGGTGATCAACCGCTCCCTCGATCCGGAGGCCCATCGCCAGCTTATTCAGGATTTCCTGAAGGAGACGGGGCAGTTCAATTAGGCGAGGAACGAGGGACAAGGGACAAGTAGACAAGGACTAAGGGGTCGTACTGAGGATGAAGGAAACAACCAGCCCCCAAGCCTACGCCCAGGCCATCCTGGAGACGGTGGTGGAGCCGTGGCTGCACGATTTGCAGACGGCCAACCGTCGCCTGCACGAGCAGGACCTGATTACCTGGCTGGACGATCCGTCCGCAGACTTCAGCGCCAAGAAGGCCAGGGTCACCACGCTGCTGCGCGACCTGCCCTTACAGGTCAACAACCTGGTCTTGCTTCTGGTGAGCCGGGGAGACACCCATCTCCTGGACGCCACCATCGCCGAATTTGAGCGGCGCACTGGTGGGGAGATGGGCTGGAGGGTGGCCCACATCACCAGCGCCGTCTCCCTGACCGCCGAAGAGAAGGCCGCTCTGGAGCGACGCCTGACCAGCCGCTACGGCCAGAACCTGTCGCTGCAGTACGAGGTGGATCCGGCCATCCTCGGCGGGCTGGTGGTGCGCGTGGGCGACCAGGTGATTGATGGCAGTGTGGCCAGCAAGCTGGCTGCTCTGAAGGAACAGTTGGTGTGATCGCAAGGAGGTTTTTCTGATGGTGATTCGCGCCGAGGATATCTCCGCCCTGCTCCGGCAACAGATCGCCGCCTTCCAGGCACCTGTGGAGACGGCAGACGTGGGGACGATTGTCGAGGTCGGCGACGGCATCGCCCGCGTGCGCGGTCTGGCCAACGCCATGGCCAGCGAGCTCCTGGAGTTCCCCGGGGGCGTCTACGGCGTCACCTTCAACCTGGAAGAAGACAACGTCGGCGTGATCATCCTGGGCGATTACGAGGGCCTCAAAGAGGGTGACACCGTCAAAGGCACCGGCCGCATCATCCAGGTGCCGGTAGGCGAGGCTCTCCTCGGCCGGGTGGTTAACCCCCTGGGCCAGCCGCTGGACGGTAAGGGGCCAGTAGAAACCACCCAGTTTCGCCCCCTGGAGCGTGTCGCCCCCGGCGTGGTGCGTCGAGAGGCCGTAAACACCCCGGTACAGACGGGCATCAAGGCCATTGATTCCATGTTCCCCATTGGCCGGGGGCAGCGGGAGTTGATCATCGGCGACCGGCAGATAGGCAAGACGGCCCTGGCCATTGATACGATCATCAACCAGCGGGCCGGCGACATGGTCTGCATCTACGTGGCTATCGGCCAGAAGCTCTCCAAGGTGGCTCAGGTAGTGGCCACTCTGGAGACGTATGGGGCCATGGAGAACACCATCGTAGTGCTGGCCGCGGCCAGCGATCCGGCGGCCATGCAGTACATCGCCCCCTACGCCGGCTGCACCATGGGCGAAGAGGTCATGGAGAACGGCATCAGGCTGAACGGTCGGTTGATCAAGGATGCCCTCATTATCTACGACGACCTGAGCAAGCACGCCTGGGCCTATCGCCAGGTCTCGCTCTTGCTGCGCCGCCCGCCGGGCCGGGAGGCCTATCCGGGCGATATTTTCTACTTGCACTCTCGCCTCCTGGAGCGCGCCGCCAAGCTGAGCCAGGAGCAAGGCGGCGGTTCCCTCACCGCCCTGCCCATCGTGGAGACGCAACTGGGCGACGTGACCACCTACATCCCGACCAACGTCATCTCCATCACCGATGGGCAGATCTACCTGGAGCCCGACCTGTTCTACGCCGGTATCCGCCCGGCGGTGAACGTGGGCATTTCCGTATCCCGCGTAGGCGGCAAGGCCCAGATCAAGGCCATGCAGCAGGTGGCCGGCAAGCTCAAGCTCGATCTGGCGCAGTTCCGCGAGCTGGCCGCCTTCGCCCAATTCGGCAGCGACCTGGACAAGGCCACCAAGGCGCAGCTCGATCGGGGCTTCCGTGTCCAGGAGATTCTCAAGCAACCGCAGTACGAGCCGGTGTCTGTGGAGCACCAGGCCCTGATCATCTACGCCGTGACCAACGGTTACCTGGACGACGTGCCGGTCAACAAGGTGCAGGCCTGGGAAGAGGCCTTCCACCGCTTCATGGACGCCGCCCACCCCGAGGTGGGGCGCGCCATCGTGGCCGAAAAGACGCTCAGCGAGGAAACTGAGGAGAAGCTAAAGGCCGCCATCGTGGAGTTCAAGCAGACGGCAACCTATTAGCCTGTAGGACAATTTGCCAAATTGTCCTACGAAACAAGGAGGGGAAAATGAAACGGACAACCGCACTCGTCCTGGTCGCTGTGGGCGTGCTCTTGCTGCTGAGCAGCGCGGGCTGCTGGCCCACCAAAGCACCCACGCCTAGCCGCGTCCCGCCCACGCCGCTCCCGGCCGTGCCCACGGCCACACTGCCGCCCTTGCCGACGGCGACACGCCTCCCGGCTACGCCTGTGCCGGTCACACCTGTGCCCACCAAGCCCGTGGCCGCGACAACTACACCCTTACCGCCCGCCCCGCCGGCCGGCAGCATCGTCAACTTCCGCATGAGCACCACGGACAAAGGCAGCCCGGCCATGGAATTCCCGGCAGGCACGGCCAAGGTGTACGTCGTCTTCAACTACGCTGACCTGACGGGGGAGGATCTGCACGTCCGCGTCTACGATCCCACCGGCCAGGTGCTTATGGATCAGAAGCAGACCTACAAAGGCTCCGGCACAGAGTCCATCACCGTGGCCCCTAAGACAGGGACGCTGTCTGGCGGTAGCTACGTCACCGTGCTCTACCGGGGGCCTTTCGACAGCCCGGCGCAGAGCCTGACCTGGCAGGTGGCTGCCCCGGCTGCGCCGCCGGCCGTCAGCAAAAAGTACGAAGCCCCCAAGCTGCTCAGCCCAGATGACAAGGCCCCCTTCGACCCCGGCTATCAGCCACGGTTCGAGTGGACCTCAGTGGGCAAACTGGACAAAGACGAGTACTACCACATTACCTTCCGCGCCATGACCCTGGACGGCAAGGTCGCCAAGTGGTGGGGCCACAACTTGCAGGCCACCTCCTGGGCGCCCAACGAGGTCGAGGCGGAGGCCATTCGGCCGCCGGCCAACGAGACGGGGTCCTACTACGTCTCCTGGTGGGTGGCGGTGTATCGCCGTGTTTCTGGCGATCCAGCGGGCAATCCTAACCAATGGGAAGGCTTTCAGATCAGCCCGGACAGCGAGTGGCGCACCATCGAAATGAAGCCCAAGCGATAGACAGAGTGAGAGACAGGGGATGAGAGACGAGGCACGTGGCAGAACCTCGTACCTCGTCTCTCATCACTCATACCTCGCACAGAGGTGACAGTTTGGCCACAACACGCGAGATTCGGCGGCGCATCCGCAGCATTCGTAATACAGCCCAGATCACCAAAGCTATGGAGACGGTGGCCGCCTCCCGGATGCGGCGCGCCCAGGAGCGCGTGCTGGCTGCCCGCCCCTACGCCGAGAAGTCCCGCCTGGTGCTGCAAGACCTGGCCAGCCGCACCCGAGCCGGCGAGGCCGTGCACCCGCTGCTGCAACAACGCCCCGTCCAGCGGGTGGGCCTGGTGCTGATCACCGCCGACCGGGGGCTCTGTGGCGGCTTCAACACCGATCTCGTCCGTCAGGCCAGCAACTTTATCCTCGAGCAGAGCCAGCCTGTGAGCATCATCGCTATCGGGCGCAAGGGGCGTGACTTCATGGTGCGCTACGGGCGGGACGTCATCGCTGATTTCCCGCCGCTGAGCGCCCAGCCCGTCCTGGCCGACATCTTGCCCATCGGCCGGCTGATCATCAGCGATTACACCGTTGATCCCGCACGACCGGAGAAGCCGACCCTGGATCGGGTTTTCCTGCTCTACACCCGCTTCATCTCCACCCTGAGCCATCACCCGGTCTTGCAGCAACTACTACCCATCCCCACGTCTATGCTGGGGAGCGGAGGGGCAGCGGAGCAAGGGAGCAGGGGTGAGCTTCCCCCGACTTCCACGCCCCCTCGCACCGCGGTACAGAAAGCGCCCACGGCCGTGGACTACATCTATGAGCCCAGTTCGGCTGCTGTCCTGGACGAGCTGCTGCCGCGCTTTGTGGAGGTGCAGATCTACCAGGCCATCCTGGAATCCATCGCCAGCGAACAGGCGGCGCGCATGGTGGCCATGCGCAATGCCACGGACAACGCCCTGGACATCATTGACGAGCTTACGCTCTCCTACAACAAGGCTCGTCAGGCGGCCATTACCAAAGAACTTATTGACATCACCACCAGCGCCGGGGTAATCGCGCGATAGATTTACGTTCCACGTTCCAGGTTTCACGTTCCACGTTATCAACATGGAACGTCTTGACAATGTTAAATTCGTCATTGCGAGCGCAGAAGCCGCAGCCCTGAGCCGCAGCGAAGGGGAAGCAATCTCTTTGTTGCGCTATGAGGGAGATTGCTTTGCTTCGTTCCTCGCAACCGCATCCCTTCGCTTCACTTAGAACAGGCTCTGAGCCGAGTGACGGGATGCTCCTCGCAATGACCGTTGAAATCTAACAATGTCGAGACGTGGAACATGGAACTTGGAACCTGGAACCTGGAACACGGAAGGTAGCATTCAGCACAACGACGAAGGTGAAAAGGACAGCGAGGTCGGGGCTGGTAGACGCCATGCTCCTGCTGTTGAGCCTGGCCGTCTTCCTGGCCCTGTGCCTCTACCAGATTGACCTGCCGGGCCTCTACGCCGACGAGGCCCTGGACCTGGTGCCCACCATGCAACTGCTCGCCGGCCAGCCGGTGGAGTTGTTGCGGGGGGTGGGTGTGCGTGTGGGCGGGCTGGCGCTCCCGGTGATGATCATGGACTACCTGGGGGCGCTGAACACCTACCTGGCGCTGCCCTTCTTCGCCGTCCTGGGGCCGGGCGTGCTGGCCGTACGGCTGCTGCCCATCACCTTCTCGGCGCTGACCATCGTCCTGACGTACCTATTGGGGCGGGCGCTGTTCAGCGGGGGTACGGGGCGGGCCGTGGGGCTGCTGGCGGCGGCGTTGCTGGCCATCAACCCATCGTTTGTCTTCTGGAGTCGCCACGGCATCACCGTTACCTCGGTCATGACCGTGCTCAGCGTGGGTAGCCTGTTAGCCTTTCATAAATGTTCCAAGTTCCAGGTTTCAAGTTCCACGTTAGACGTAGAACATGGAACGTGGAGCCTGGAACACTGGCCGTGGTTAGCACTGGGTTGTTTTTTGCTGGGCCTGGGTCTGTGGGCCAAGTTCCTGTTCCTGTGGTGGATCGTCGCCCTGGGAATTGCGGGTTTCACGCTCCAAGTTGCACGTTCCACGTTCCACGTTTCACGTTTGACGTTTGACTTTTCACGTTTCACGCATCACGCATCACGTTTCAAGTTTGACGTTTCACGTTTCACGTTGGGAACCGCCGCCTTCCTGCTCGGCGCCGCGCCGCTGCTGTGGTACAACCTGCAGACGCAGGGGGCCACGCTGGCCGAACTGACTCGCAGCCTGCGGCAGCCCACCAGCTACGGCATTAACAACCTGGACGTGGCCCGCAACCTGGGACTGGCCCTGGACGCCTGGCGGGTCTTCCTGGACGGTAGCTACTTCTGGTATTTGGGCGAGACCCTGCGCAACCCACTGGCCGTGCCCGCCTTCGCCATTGCTGTCTTAGGGAGCATCGCCCTGGTGGTCTGGCAGGCGCGGGAGCACAGGCGGTCTCTGGCCCTGGTGCTGCTGCTCATCGTGCTCATCGCCGTCCAGAACAGCTTCACGGTCTCTGGCATCTGGGCCACGCATCTGTTCATTCTTTTCCCGCTGCCCCAGGTGGTGCTGGCCCTGGGCGTTGTGCTGGGGTGGAAGATGACCCCCACCCCCACCCTCCCCCGCCAGCAGGGGAGGGAGATGGCGGGCTGGGCGCTCAGGCTGGTTCTGGTGCTGGGGCTGCTGGCCATGGCGGCGGGCGACGTGCGGGTGGACAGGGAGTACCACCAGCAGCTTGCCGCCACCGGTGGGCAGAGCCGCTGGTCGGACGGGATGTACAAACTGGCCGCCTACCTGGAGCAGCGCGGCGATCCGGTGGTGGCCGTGGACTGGGGCATCAAGAGCAGTGTCCAGCTTTTGACCGGTGGCCGGGTCAACCCGCTGGACATCACCGGCTTCCCCGGTGAAGCGCCGGGGCTGTTCGAGGGACGGGCCGCTCAGATGCTGGGCGACCCCCAGGTGGTCTACGTATTGCACAGCCGGGAGGACACCGTCTACGAGCGCTTCCCGGCCTTCCAGCAGGTCGCCGAACGGCTGGGCAAGCGCCTGCGCATCATCGAAGCCTTCTACGACCGGGCCGGCCGCCCGGTGTACGTGCTGTGGGTGGCCGAGTAACCACATTACCCCGGACAAGCGGGAACCAAACGGGGCTTTAGCACCACAAAGTCACCAAGACACCAAGTTTTTAAATTTTTACCCTCTTCGTGCCTTTGTGTCTTGGTGGTGGGAAAAGCCGGTAAGGTGAGGCAGGCAAGTTTCGTCATTCTGGAATGGAGGTTGGGCGTGGGCAAAGTCAGCAAGGGCCGGCTCGTGCAAATCATGGGGCCGGTGGTGGACGTAGAGTTTCCGCCAGAGGGATTGCCAGAGATTTACGACGCCGTGGAGGTCCAGCGACCAGCCGGCGGCCAGGTGATGCTGGAGGTGCAGCAGGACCTGGGCAACAACTGGGTGCGCTGCGTGGCCATGGATTCCACCGATGGCCTGCGGCGGGGCCTGGAGGCCGTGGCTCTAGGTGGGCCAATCACCGTGCCCGTCGGTCGTCCGTGCCTGGGGCGGCTGCTGAACGTCATCGGCCAGCCCATTGACGAGCAGGGCCCCATCGTCAGCGAGAAGCAATATCCCATCCATCGGTCGGCGCCACCCTTCGAGGAGCAGGAGGCCGAGAGTCGCTTCTTTGAGACCGGCCTGAAGGTCATTGACCTCATCGCCCCGTTCACCAAGGGCGGCAAGGTCGGCGTGTTCGGCGGGGCTGGCGTGGGCAAGACCATCATCATTCAGGAACTCATCCGCAACATCGCTACCGAGCACGGTGGCTTCTCTGTCTTTGCCGGCGTGGGGGAGCGCAGCCGCGAGGGTAATGACCTCTGGATAGAGATGCGGCAGACCGACGTCATCGCCAAGACGGTGCTGGTCTTTGGCCAGATGAACGAGCCGCCGGGCGTGCGCCTGCGCGTGGGCCTCACGGGCTTGAGCCAGGCGGAGTATTTCCGGGACGAGGAGGGGCAAGACGTGCTCCTCTTCATTGACAACATCTACCGCTTCTCCATGGCCGGCATGGAAGTCTCGGCGCTGCTGGGCCGCCTGCCCTCCGCCGTGGGCTACCAGCCCACCCTGGCCACAGAGATGGGCGAGCTGCAGGAGCGCATTACCAGCACCAAGCGCGGCTCCATCACCTCCGTGCAGGCCATCTACGTTCCCGCCGACGACTACTCCGATCCGGCGCCGGTGACCACCTTCGGCCACCTGGATGCGACCATCGCCCTGGAGCGTACCCTGACCGATATTGGCATCTACCCGGCGGTGGATCCGCTGGCCTCCACCTCGCGCATCCTGGACCCGCGCGTGGTGGGC
>Ga0233423_10001373_pt1 | contig 12292 bp, 15 predicted proteins | sample Watercolumn_Mata_FD_180713 | JGI IMG/M metagenome (GOLD analysis project Ga0233423, IMG submission 180713) | Freshwater microbial communities from Lake Matano, South Sulawesi, Indonesia - Watercolumn_Matano_2014_112_MG | ecosystem: Environmental > Aquatic > Freshwater > Lake | place: Indonesia... | reverse complement strand
CGATCTGCCTACCAGGATTTCCACACTCAGACCTCCGGCTGTTATCGCGTTTTTCGTTTTTCGCTCTTCGCTTTTCGCTTTTCGTGTTTCGTTTTCCGGATCGAGAAATCGGCTCCGATCCCCTGCCGATGTTTATTTCACACCAGGCCGCAAAGGCGCAAGCTAATTAATAATAAAGACTCTTGCGCCTTTGCGCCTTGGCGTCTTTGCGTGAGATCACAGACTGATTTGCACGTAGGGTTCCGCGCGGCGGAACCATTCGCTGTCCGGGTACTTGGCCTTCAATTCCTCATAGGCCGCTCGCAAGGGTTTGGGGTCGTGGTCCATCTTGTACTTGGCCACTCCCAGGAAAAAGATGGCCTCCGCGGCAGCCCGGGGATGGGGGCAGCGGGTCATCAATTCTTCCAGGATGGCCCGGGCCTCGGCATACTGTTCGGCGTCAAAAGCCCACCTGGCTTTGCCCACCATGAACAGGGGGATGAATTCATCCGGGGGGACGTAACCCACGACCCGGTAATGCTCCTTGCCGTCGGCATCCAGCACCAGGATGGTGGGGGTCCAGGTCACCCCGTATTTTTCCACCAGGGCCTTATTGGAGACCTCGATTTGCACCGGGATGAAGTTCAAGTCGATAAAATTGCCCATTCCTTCCTCAGAGTACGTAACTGTACCCATTTTCTGGCAGCCCACTCACCCGGGGTGAAAAAAATCCAGGAGGATGGGCTTGTTGGTTTTCCTGGCGGTCTCCTGGGCCAAAGCCAGGTCGCTGCCCCAGCAAACTTTCAATTTAGCCATGGTGCGACTCCTTCCCAAACTCGTTAATAAGGGCACTTCGATGGTTCTTAAGCTAATCATCGGCCCCGGGAAAGCAAGGTGACCGCCGAAATGGCCTTGCCGCGCCACCGCCCTGTTGGCGTCGGTTTTTTTTACCGCAATTTATCAATAATTTATCGCGGCTACGGATTGCCTGCCCGGGAAGGAGTGATTATTTTATAACCTCACAAAATAACGAGGAGGGCGGCCTCATGTCGGGAAAATGCCTGGTGGAGAAAATGGAAGGCCGTGATCTGGATTCTTATGACTTGATTACCGTCCTCGGACTCCTGAAAGAACACGATTGGAAGGAGATCTGTCGGCGTTACACTCCGGAAGGTCACGGCCCCGGGAAGATTAACCTGCGCCTCAGCACCGAAAGCTATTATGTGGAAATGACAGTAGAAATCTTAACCTCCCTGGCTCTTTCCCCCAAGTACCAGGCCAGCCCCAACCTGATGCAGGCCCTGATCCGCCGCCTTCTGTGCGACCACCGCCACGGTCTGATCCTGGACAAACTGCGCAGATACGGCGTGCCCATCGATGACCCGAACCAGTTGAACCTCTCCTGCTCCGTGGGCACCATGGGCGTGGACCTGGTGGTCAACCGCCATGCCAACGCGCCGGAATATCGTTTCCGCAAATTCGGCACCAGCCGGGCCGAGCAGGAGGAGCAACGCCCCCTGGACCACTACGACGCGGTCTCCATCCTTTATCTGGCCCAGCAGAACCAGACCGAGCGCATCTTAAACCGTTATGTGCCCCAGGAGCTCCTCAATGAGGGCGCAGCAGGAGAAAGGGTGGTGCGGTTTTCCAGCCCCAGTGGGGATTACCAGGTGGACTTTTTCTTCCAGAAGATCCACAACGACGTGCCCCGGGGTATCCCGGAGCGGGGGAACGTCTCCTTATCCACCATGCACCAGGTGCTGCGCCGGGTCTTTGCCGGCCACACCCCGGAGCTGGCCGCCCGGGAATTGACGGATAAGGGCATCTTGATCACCCCGGAGGAAGTGGGCCGGGAATTCAGGCTGGCCCGGATTCTCAACGACAATTACATCGAGATGGGGTTTACCGGATAAGTCTTGTAGGGGCGAACCTTGTGTTCGCCCCGAGCGTTCAGGGCGAACACAAGGTTCGCCCCTACGACCGCTCACCCCACAATGATTACCGCCACGCCCCGGGCGTTTTGCACCACCTTGGCGGTGACGCTTCCCAGGAGCAGGGCCTTGGCCTTGCCCTGGCCCCGGCGGCCCATAACCACCGTGGAGCAGCCCGCAGTCACGGCTTCGTTAACCAGATCTTCAGCCACGTCAAAGTATTTGGGTTTGAACTTGGCGGCTACCGCGGCGGCGGGGATGCCTGCGGCCGTCAAGGTCTCCGTGGCCTTGACCACCAGGCCCTGCCACTTCTTTTCCTGGTCCGCCTGCCATTGGGCCTTCAGCCGCTGCCGGGCCTCCCGCTCCCTTTCCTCCAAGATATGGCCGTCGTCCCACAAAGCCGGGGGCAGGCCCGTGAGGATATGCAACAAGTTGACTTCCACTCCGGGGGTCTGACCAAAGGTCCGGGCCACATATTCCACCGCGTTCCACGCCCCGGTGGAAGCATCCAGCGCCACCATCATCTTATGGGCCATATTCCCTCCTTTCCCGGAATTTAACCTAAAAATAATCACCACTTCCCGCAGATGTCAACCGGCCCCTTTAATACCGTTTTTCGTTTTGCGTTTTTCGTTTTTCGTTAAAAATAAGGATTATCGATAGATTACCTGTAAGTTTGTTTAATTTAAAAGCGCTGACGACATAACTTTCTGACAAACAAGGAAAATCTTGGATCGGCAGAACGCCCCCTTTTCCCAGTTAAACCTTATGGAAATAATTTCTCCCCGGTTGCATCTGGCATATGAAAGATTTAATTTTTGGCAATCGTGATGCCTATCAGGAAGCCCTTAACAATCATCCTGGCGGACGACCATGCCATGGTGCGCCGGGGGATCAAGAAAATCCTCCTGGAAGACCCGGGATTGCTGGTCGTCGAGGAAGCCGGCGACGGTGTGGAGTTGCTGGAGAAGCTGAAAACCGTCACTCCCGACCTGGCCATCGTCGACATCTCCATGCCCCGCATGGGGGGGCTGGAGGCCGCGGCCCGCATCAAAAAACATTGTCCCGCCATGAAGATTTTGATCCTGACCATGCACCGGGATAAGGAATTCCTGAAAAAGGCGATGGACATCGGTGTGGACGGCTATATTCTCAAAGAGGAGATGGACCTCGATCTCCATCAGGCCATTGAGGATATCTCCGCAGGCAAGACCTATACCTCCCCTCTGCTTCGCTGAGGGCTAGACTCCCGAGGGAGGGTACATCTTCCACGACGAATCCAAAACGTCCCGGATCTTCAGCAGGAGGGCGGTCCCCTTAAAAGGCTTCTGGAGAAAGGCCACGTCCGTGTCCAGTACCCCGTGATGGACGATGGCATTATTGGTGTATCCCGACATATACAGCACCTTGAGATTCGGGTCGAACTCCTGCAGGCGCTTGACCACTTCCGCCCCGCTCATCTGGGGCAGGACCACATCCACCAGCAATAAGTCGATGGGCCAGGTGCGGTTATCGAAGATCTGCAAAGCATCCTTGCCGTTGGCGGCTTCCAGGACGACATAGCCCTGCTTGCCCAGGGTCTTGCAGATTACCTCCCGCAGGTTGTCATTGTCTTCCACCACCAGGATGGTCTCACTCCCGGGCAAGTGCAGGGCCGGCAGAGCCTCGGACTTGATGGACTCAACATCTCCCACCACCCGGGGCAGATAGATTTTAAAGGTGGTCCCCTGTCCCGGCTCGCTGTAAATCCAGATATTGCCGCCGCTTTGTTTGACAATCCCATAAACGGTGGCCAGGCCCAATCCCGTACCTTTGCCCAGCTCCTTGGTGGTGAAAAAAGGTTCGAAGATCCGGCTTTTCGTCTCCGCATCCATCCCCGACCCGCTATCGCTCATTGCCAGCATCACATAAGGGCCGGGAACCACGGCGTGGTGGGCCTGGGCATAAGCCTCGTCCAGGTGGACATTGGCGGTCTCAATGGTGAGTTTGCCCCCGGTGGGCATGGCGTCCCGGGCATTGACCGCCAGGTTCATGATGACCTGCTCTATCTGGGCGGGGTCCGCCTGCACGCCTTCCAACTCGGGAGATAGAATGGTCACCAGATCGATGTCTTCGCCGATCAGCCGCCGCAGCATGGCATCCATCTCCGCCACCACTTCATTGAGGTTGAACACCCGGGGCTGCATGATCTGTTTGCGGCTGAAGGCCAGAAGCTGCCGGGTCAGCGACGCGCCCCGGTTGGCGACCTTTACTATCTCCTGGAGATAGGGATGGTAGGGCTGGTTGGCGGGAAAGTCCATCATGATGATCTCGGCGTACCCCATGATGGCCGCCAGCAGGTTATTGAAGTCATGGGCGATGCCGCCGGCCAGGTTGCCGATGGCCTCCATTTTCTGGGCCTGCAAAAACTGGTTTTGGAGACTGAGGCGTTCGGTCACGTCCCGGAAGACCACCACCGCGCCCACGGAAGAACTGCCGTCACCGGGCCCGATGGGCGTGGCCGCATAATCCACCGGAAAGCTGGAGCCGTCCTTACGCCAGAAGAGATCGTTATCTTTTATGCGAGTTTCACCCTTCTTCAGGGCGGCATAGATGGGACATTCCTCCTGGGGATGGGGGGTCCCATCGGCCTTGGTGTGATGCAGCATCTCGTGGATGTTCCTGCCAATCAGTTCTCTGGAGTCATAACCGGTGAGGCGCGCGGCGGTGGGATTAACAAAACTGACCCGGCCGTTAAGATCCAGGCCGAAGATCCCCTCACCCGCGGAATTCAAAATCAGATCGTACCGCTGCTGAAAGAAGTCCCGGGATTCCTGCATGGAGATAAACAGAGGGGAGATTTTCACCAGGCCGATGGCCATTATCAGGGAGATGAGCAGGCCCAGGGTTTCGAAGGTGATGTCGATGGGCGGAATATCGACTTGGCTCGAAAACCAGCCGAAGAGCGTGATCATGCGTCTCACGGCCATGAAGAAAATGGCCGCGGCAATGAGAACCCAGGCGGTGATCCTGCCGGTGACCTTAACCAGGCGCAAGGCCCAGAAAGCTGCAAATAATTGGAGTACAACCGAGGTGATGGGAAGCAGATAAGGCTTCATAAACTATTTATTCTATCTAGAAAAATCAAGTTTACAAATTATTTCTTATAAACGGCCGACTTCACGGAATCACAAGGGGTATCTTTCCGTCTGCCACCTCCCGGCTTGGTAAATCTCCGGCAGCCTTCAATCTTCGAGACTTCTCCCCTGGGAATGGCGGCGTTCCCAATCCACTACCTTGGCCCGCAACGCCGGGGTATAGGCGTCCTTTAAGGGGTCCACTTTCAGCGCCAGGTTCTTTTTCTGCAGTTCTTCGGGGTCGGGCCGGAAAAAATAAATCTTTCCCGGTTCCAGGGTGAGCCTGATGATCTCTTTTTTCTTTTCGTGCCCCCAGGGGCCGAACAGGTCCAGCCTGACCATCACTTCCCTGACCCCCGGCTTCACTTCGCAGGCGTCGGTGGGGGTGATATCCATGCACAAACCCTGGTAGATCACTTTGCCGTCCAAGCTGTCGATGGAAAGGCGATAAGCGTCGGTTTCGTGGCCCGGCTTATCCTCCGCCCATTGACCGCCGGGTCCGGGAGTGCTGAGGGGATCGGCCGACACCGCCCGGGCCAGATTGGGGTTGGCGATCAGCAAGGCCATGTTGGCGGGCGCCAGCCTCTTTTCGGAGGTGTCCCGGTAAAGATAAAGCCTCTTGGTGCATAAGTTGGTGCAGCCCAGCAGCCAGGCGCCGGCCAAAAAAGCGGCCAGGAATAGTAAGGCCCTGCGTTTCCCATAATTAATCATCTTCTCGTCTCTCCTTCCGCGGGTTCTCGGGATAACCCGGTAAACGGCATCGGATGATACCAGGATTTTCCGGGAATGACAAATGGAGAGCTTTGAAAAATGCCGGCAGGCTGGGGCCTGATCCGCCCGCCCTTCCTTCTCCCCGCAGCGGCCGGGGTTCTTCCCCCCCACCTTACATAAACCTTGCAATCCCAGGCGGTTGCCCATAGAATTTGCCGAGAGGTGGAATCCCATGGGATGGCGAAAAGAGCATCTTCTGGATACCTTGGCCGACGCCGGGCAATTGGAGAGGCTGCTGACCTGTATTGAATTCTCCAAGGCCCTGTTAAGCGCCTATGATATGGAGACCCTGCTCACCGCGGTCCTGGAGCGCATCAAGGCCCTGATCCCCGCCAGAAACTGGTCGCTGCTCCTGGTGGACCGCCAGACCCGGGAACTCTATTTCGCGGTGGTGGTGGGGGTGGACCCGGAGAGCTTGAAGGGCCTTCGCCTGAAACCAGGGGAAGGGGTCGCCGGCTCCGTGGTGCAAGACGGCAAGCCCATCTGCATCCCGGACGTAAGCAAAGACCCCCGTTTCTCGGTGCGCGCCGATCTGGCCACCGGCTTTGACACCCGCTCCATCATTGCCCTGCCCGTCCGCATCCGGGGAGAAGTCATCGGCGTCTTCGAAGTGGTCAACGTGGAGGACGAGAAGTATTTCAAGGAAAAGTATCTGCCCCTCCTGGGCATTCTGGCGGATTACGTGGGCATTGCCGTGGACAACGTCAACAACCTCCAGAAGCTCCAGGCCCGGACCTTCATCGATGAGGTCACCGGGTTTTATAATCCCCGCTACCTGGCCTGCAAGCTGGATCACCTCCTGCCCAAGGTGTTGGAGAAAAGAGAAGAATTTTCCGTGGTCTTCCTGGACCTGGACGATTTCAAACAGGTGGTGGACGCCCATGGCCATCTGGTGGGCTCCCAGGTTCTGGGGGAAGTGGCCCGGGTGATCAATTCCGAGCTGGGGCCGGAGGACAGCCTGGTGCGCTACGGCGGCGATGAGTTTATCATCCTCCTGCCCGACTGCTCCCAGGAGAAGGCCCTGGAAGCGGTGCGCCGCCTGCGCCGGACCATTAACCGCGCCGTTTTTCTCCAGAAAGAAGGCATCGATCTCCGGCTCACCGCCAGCTACGGCGTGGCTACCCTGCCCCAGGACGCCCAGGACCGGGAGACGCTGCTGAAGATCGCCGACCAGGCCATGTTTCGCAGCAAGGGCCGGGGCAAGGACGGCATCATGGTGGGCCGGGACTTGACCCCCGTGCCGGTGGATTGAAGACCGTTTTGCGTTTTGCGTTTTTCGTTTTGCGTTAAAAGAATAAAAGATTATCAATAAGTTAAACTATGGCTGTCAATCTCTTAGACCTGGCCCGGGAAGTCCTGACCATCGAAACCGAGGGGATCGCGGCCTTGATCCCCAAGCTGGGCGCCAGTTTTGTCAACGCGGTGGACCTCATCTACCGGGCCAAAGGCCGGGTGATCGTCACCGGGGTGGGCAAATCCGGCATCGTCGGCCGCAAGCTGGTGGCCACGCTGAATTCCACCGGCACCCCCGCCCTCTTTCTCCACCCGGTGGAGGCCATGCACGGCGATCTGGGCATGGTCTCCAGGGACGACGTGGTCCTGGCCTTGTCCAACAGCGGCGAAACCAAGGAGTTGACCATTCTGCTCCCCAGCCTGGAGCGCCTGGGCGCGGCGATGATCGCCTTTACCGGCCGGATAGCCTCCACCCTGGGCCGGCACAGCCGGGTGGCCATCGATACCGGCGTGCCCCGGGAGGCCTGTCCCCTGGGGTTGGCCCCCACGGCCAGCACCACCGCCATGCTGGCCATGGGCGACGCCCTGGCCGTGGCCCTGCTCACCAAGCGGGGCTTTAAGGCCAGCGATTTCCGCCGCTTCCATCCCGGGGGCGCCCTGGGCGAGCGCCTCACCCTGGCCATCTCCGGGGTGATGCGCACCGGCGGCCAAATTCCCTTTACCCTGGCGGACCACACCCTGGCAGAGATCGTCCGGGAAATGGACGCCAAGCTTTTAGGCGCCACCCTGGTGGTGGACCGGCGCCGCCTTCTTAAAGGCATCATCACCGACGGGGACCTGCGCCGGGCCTTGAAGAAGTGGGGTAACATCCAGGACAAAAAGGCCAAAGATCTAATGACCCCCAAGCCCCGGACCATCGGTCCCGGGTCCATGGCCTCCCAGGCCCTGGAACTCATGGAGCACAAGGCGGTCACCGTGCTCCCGGTGGTGGATGAAAAGAACACCGTCCTGGGCATCGTCCATCTTCACGATCTGTTGGGGCGGGGAGAGTTTAAGTTTACGGTTTAAAGAGAAAGTTCAAAGTTCAAGGTTCAAAGTTCAAAGTTAAGGGCTAAGAGACCCGATCAGACCGCCGCGAAACCTTGAACTTTGAACTTTGAACTTTGAACTATAGAGGCAGGTTATCTATGGCCATGCCGCTCACTTTTTCCGCTCCGCCGGCCGGGTTAATAATCGACCTGGTCACCCCCCTGACCGCGGCCGGGGCCCTGGACGGCCCCGGGTTGGACCGGCTGTTGGCCCGGGTGCTGCCCTTCTCCGACGGCTTGCTGGCCGGCAGCCCCCTGGCCGGGGAGGGCCTGGAACTGTCCCCAAAAATCCGGGAAGAGTTGCTCTCCCACCTGCTCGCGGCGGTGGCCGGACAGGTCCCCCTTTTTTTCGGGATCACCGGCGACGGCCCGGAGGAGACCAAGACCCTGGCCGCCTGGATCCGGGAGGAAATCCGGCGCCGGGATTACCAAAGCCCCTTTTTCCTGGCGGACCTGCCCCTGTGGCATCACAGCAACCGGGGCCTGCCCCAATATTGCCAATCCTTGCTGGCGGAAACGGAGCTGCCGCTTTTGCTCCTCAACCTGCCCCGGGAGGTGCGCCGCCGGGGGAGAATGTTCAAGCATCTGAACATCCGCACCCAGGTCTTCAAGAAAGTGGCGGACCTGCCCGGCGTCCTCGGCTTGATCTACCAGGGGGAGATGCGCCGCTTCCTCCACTATCACCACGCGGCCGCAACCCGCCCCGGATTCGCCTTCTATGAAACCGACGAAGTCCGTTTCCTGACCCGGCCCGGAGCCTGGGGGGCGGTCTCCGGCACAGCCCAAATTCTGCCCCGGGTCTGGCAGGGAGTGGCCCGGGCCTGCCTCCACCCCGAAGAGACCGCGGACGACCCGGCCCGGCGCTACGCCCTGTGGGACCAGGGCAACCGGCTGCAGCAGGTCTCCCAATTCTGCGGGCCAAGGCCGGCGAATCTCTGGAAACAGGCCCTGGCCCGGCAAGGGATAATTTCCTCCCCGGCGCTGGCCTCCGGGACCTCTGATGTCAAGCCGGAAGATCTGGAAAAATTTTTTGAGCTGTTGGCCGGATTTGCCGAATAATACCATTGAGGTCCATCCCGAATATGTCATTTTTGACCGCCACCGAAACCGAACAGCGTATCAAGATTGAACAACTTCAGCCCGGGGTTTTCATTCGGCTCCGGGATTCCTGGTTTGACCATCCGTTTCTGTTTAACAGCCTCAAGATAAAGACTCCGGCGCAAATCGAATCCCTTAGAAAAGCAGGCATCGCCGAGGTCATTTATGTCCCGGAGAAAAGCGACTGCCAACCCCTGCCCCTCGAGCAACCCAAGACAGCGCCGGCCCCCCCCAAAAAACCGGCGGCCCCGGCGCCGGAAGACCCGGTGGTAAAGCTGCTGTGGCAGATCAAAAAGGAGCGCATCGAGAAGCTCAAGGAAAAACAGGAAAATCTGCGCAAATGCATTGACAACTATAATGACACCATCCAAGGCATTCCCGATATGATGGAAAGTATGATCAGCGGCTCCCAAGAGGCCGTGGGCAATGCCAAAATCTTAGTTACCAGAATAGCGGCAAAATTCCTTACCGATGATGATTCGGTCATGCATCTCATGGCCATTAAGGAGACCGAAGAAAGCATTTATTATCATTCCTTGAATGTGTCGGTGTTGGCGTTGATGCTGGGGGCGAAAGCCGGATTAACCCCCATAGAACTGCGGGATTTGGGGATGGGCGCGCTCTTTCACGATATCGGCAAAAGTAAGATCGACAACAAGGTGCTTAAAAAAGCTCCTCCTTTAACCAAGGCTGAGCAAAATCTCATCCACCTGCATCCGCGGTATGGCGTAGAGATTGTGGCCAAAGGCAACGATTTTCCCAAAAATGCGGCACTGGCAATTTTGCAGCACCATGAGCAATATGATGGCATGGGCTATCCGCGACACATGAAAGGAGAGGAGATCTCCAAGCTGGCCCGAATCATTAGCATTGTGAATCTATATGATACTCTGTGCAACGATGTTGATCCCAAGAAAGCCATGAACCCCTACCAGGCCTTGTCGTTTATGTATACCAAATGGAAAAAGGCCCTGGACCCGGAACTCGTAACCCTATTTATCCGCAGCCTCGGCGTTTATCCGCCGGGGACGCCGGTTATGCTTTCCAACGGGGTCATCGCCCTGGTCATGTCGGTTAATCCCCAAAATCCCATGAAACCCTTCCTAATGCTGTATGATCCGGATATTCCCAAAAGCGAGGCGATCATGTGCGAGATGGAAGACCTGCCGGAAGTGACCATAGAAAAAAGTCTGCGAGTCGAAAACCTGCCTCCAGAAGTGTGCGATTATTTTAACTATACGGGGAAGGCCAACTACTTTGTGGAAAATATTAAAGGAGCCGGTGGCGGCAATGTATAAGTTTATTCTGGGACTGGTGGTGCTGGTGATTTTGACTTCTTGCGGCGGCGGCGGCGAGACCGCGGAAAAACATATGCAGGCGGGCTTCATCCACTTTCAGAAACAGGAGTACGACCAGGCCATCGCTAATTTCCAGAGGGCCGCGGAATTGGAACCCAAGGCGGCCGCAGCTTACAACATGCTGGGCATGGCCTATCGCTTAAAGGCCAACCAACTGGGGATTCCCGAGCTGCGGGCCAAAGAGACCGCCGCGTTCCAAAAAGCCCTCGAAGCCGACCCCAAATTCTGGGTGGCCATGATCAATCTGGGGGTTACTTACTACCACCAGGGCGAAAAGGCCAAGGCCGCGCCCCTTCTGAAACAAGCCCTGGCTCTTAATCCCCAGCATCCGGAGAGGGCCGAAATCGAACAGATGATCGCCGCAAGCGAGGCCCGGCCTTGAGGACGGCCCGGCCGGCCTTTCTGGGCCTGATCCTCTTCCTGCTCCTGGCTGCGGCCCCGGCCCCGGAGGTCTCCGGGCCGGAATTGGCCCGGCGCCTGGGATGCTGGGCCTGCCATTCTTTGCCGGGCCAGGGGGACCAGAAAGGCTCTTCTTTGGCTAACATCGGCGCCCGTCTCAGCCCGGAGGACTTGCACGCGATCCTGACCCATCCCCGCAGCCGCCTTCCTAAAGCCAAGATGCCCAGCTACGCCCATCTCCGGCCCGGGGAAATGCGGGCCTTGATCGACTATTTAAGGTCTTTGGAAAAATGATCCTCTATAGATTCTAAGGACCTTAAATAGGGGGAAACGGGAAAAAGGGGAAGAGGGGAAAAGGATTAAAACAAAAACTTTTGGTGACCGCTTAATACCAAGTTGCCGTCAAACAAGTAAGATGTGTCTCTACAACCTGTAGGGGCTGGGTCTCCCCGCCCCTACAGTACAGGTGATCTATATTACCTGTTTGATGGCAACTTGGTATAATTCATCCTGATTCCTTTTCGCCTTTTACCCTTTCCCCCTTTTCCCCCAAATTCATCCTCCGCATAAAAAAAGGGAGGCGGATCAACCGCCTCCCCGGTAAAAACGATATCAACCCTCTTCAGGGTCGGCCCTGGGATTTCTGGTACCGGTCGTAGACATAGCCTCCCAGCAGACCGGCGCCGCCGCCGATGGCCGCGCCGCAGGCCGGGCAACCGGCCGCCCAACCGATAAGCGCCCCGCTGCCCGCGCCGATGGCGCCGCCGCTCAGCACCCGCTGTTCAGTGGTGGACATCCCGGAGCATCCCCCCAGCAGCATGGCTACCACTACTACCAGAATGACCGTTTTTTTCATTATTTCTTCACCCCGCTTTTGGTCTCCGGCGGACAAACGGTGGTGCACGTCCGGAGAATCACCTCGATCACCGTGGTTTCCATTTTAGTCGGGTTCTCTTTATAGAACTTGTCCACCTCATTGATGACCTGATCCACGGTCTTGGTCTTCAGCTCGTCGGTAAAGGCCTTGGAAATGCAAGCGACTTTGCCGCCGGTGGCGGCCGTCTCGAAATCGGCCAGGTTACCGACGCCGAAGACATAACCGGCTTTGGCGTCAAAGGAGACCTGGGTCCAGTTGTTGCCGTTCCAGAGGAAGGCCTTTTGTTGCTGGGCCGGGGCTGCCGTGGTCAAACCCAGGAGCAAAACCAGTCCCACAATCCAACCTATGCTCCATAAGCGCATGGATTTTCCCCCCTTATAATTTGAGAAAAAAGGAAACCTCGTTCTCCTATGGCCGTCCCTGGGATTTCTCATAGCGGTCG
>Ga0233423_10001372_pt1 | contig 12295 bp, 10 predicted proteins | sample Watercolumn_Mata_FD_180713 | JGI IMG/M metagenome (GOLD analysis project Ga0233423, IMG submission 180713) | Freshwater microbial communities from Lake Matano, South Sulawesi, Indonesia - Watercolumn_Matano_2014_112_MG | ecosystem: Environmental > Aquatic > Freshwater > Lake | place: Indonesia... | reverse complement strand
TTGTATCTCTTCCCACAATTTTTTGCTACGGATTCTTTTTTCGGCAATTTGTTCCACAAAATTATTGATACCATTTTTAGGATATTGACCTTTGGGGAAAAAGCCTAAGCTCCATAAGACTTGGGTGGTAAAAATTTTAATTTGGTTTTCATCCAATTTCTCTTGCGCTAACAAATTTTTTAACAACTCGTAAACTTCCTCGTGCGGTTGTTCATCGGGAAGTAATTTGTCAATAACTTCCACTGCGTACAAAGCTAAACCCAGAGAGGATAATTTTAGTTTTGGCCGAGTCGAACTTTTGGCTTCGGTAATAATTTTTTTATGGGTAACAATTTCTACATTATTTAATGGCTCCAAGTGTGGCGCCCGCCGGCTTTTAATCCGCCGGACTCCTTTAGCCACCAAAGAAATCTTGCCCTTTTCCAGCGAAAAAACCGTTAGCATCCGGTCGGCTTCGCCAAAATTAGCCCGTTTGAGGATAATAGCGTGAAGTTTAAAGCTTGACACTTAACTCTTTATCTTGGGTCAGATTAAATTCGGATGGTTTACCATTAATAACTATTTTATAAGGGATGCCCACCGTCCCGGGCTGTTTTTGGATTAAAGAATTATAAATTCCGCTTTTCTTAAAACTACCAACAACGCGGTACTTAATCGTAATTCTGGCTAGCCCTTCCGGCACGACCGTAAAAAATCCGTCCGCAACCATGTGGCCTAAATCTTCAAAAGTTGTGCTTTTATTCTCAAACCCTTTAGTCTCTAAGATTGTCGCTCCTTTTGGCAAATAGATACGGAGGTAATCGCGGTAAATTCCGGCCAAACACAATCCGCTTTTGCGCTCGAGCGAACAATTATCCGCTTTTTGCGGATACCGGTACTCAATGGTTAAAGTTTCATCTGCCCCAGAATCAGTAATATTTACTTCTTGGGTCGCTTTTGGAGAAATATAAAGATTAGATTTGGCCCCGCCCAAATTAGCATCGTTAATGTGTAAATAATCCCCGTCCGAAGTTTTTATCCGTCCCGCAAAATTTAGGGCTTCCACTCCTTTTTGGGCATCCTCATTTTTTAAATAAACCAAAATGTGTTTTTCCATCGCCTCGTTTAGGCCGGCTTGAAAAAGCGGGCCGTAAACCGCCTTTGACCCGGTCATGACTTTTTTCATCAAAGCTTGTAGCATTATGCCAATAATATCTTTGCGGTTACCTCGCTCGTAATAGGTTGGCTCGTCAGCGTATTTTTCTAATTCCCAAATCACCATCGGGCAATTACATTGCGAGACTTTTTCCGTGGTAAAATTAGTGCCGTAAATAGAAACAGGGCCCAAAACATTCATCAAGGAAACTAAAACGTGGGTGTCCATGGCAATTATCCCGTCAAACTTTTCTTTAGAACCGGTCGTGGCATACAAATCCTCAAAAGTTTTCATCGACGCGTAAAAGTCCGGTGAAAAATTGGCGTCACGCATCCGCCAACCGTAAACATTTAGGTATTTGGAAATTGGCGTCGGTGGAGTTACATGTTTTTTCATCTGGGCGTCAAGTTTATAAATATCATCCGAAGCGTTTAAGGAAATCTTGCCTTTTTCAATTCTAAAAATGGCGTAAGCGGTGATAAACCCACCAGTTGGCCGCAGTTCCTTATCATTTTGAAATAAAACCAGATACTTTTTCTCCCCTTGCGATCCCAAAAGAATAGGTAACTGTTTGACCATCGGACGGGCCTGAGTCATCAAATCATCCATCAAAACCACTGATTGTTTGGCTAAAAGAACCTGTTCGCGAATATTTTTGCCACGAAAATTGGTGGGGTAACGCTTGGGGTCCACTTTATCCAAAGATTTCCGAATCCCGGTAACTTTTACGGCAATTCCGTCAATTTGCGGAGTAATTTTGTCCAAAGTTTCTACCACCTTGGCAATCCGCTCCTCCGTTGTTCCGCCAGTAAAAGTCCCTTGGCCTTTTAGTCCCAATAAATCCGCGTAGGGTTCTATGGCCTCTGTGGTAACCTTAGCCGCTTCCAACCCATCTTTTCCGGCATCAAGAAGAGCAAACATGTCGCTACTGTACCCGCCAACAAAAGGAATAATTTTTGTCCAGCCTAAACTAGAAACATCACCGGAAACCACAGCTAATTGTTTTTGAGCCACCAGCACTGCTTCTCTAGTTTTGGCGATATCTTGCGACTTGGCCGCATCTTTTATGGCCAAAGCAGACTTATAAAAAGTCCTCCCGTCATTGTAGGCTTTAAACAGGGGTATCCCCACAATTACTCCCAACACCACCCCCACTACCCCCAAAATCCCCAGCGTTATTCCCAAAACCTTAAGTACCTTAGGAACCTTAAGCAACCTAGGTGACTTAACCTCTTGCGGTTTGGGAGTTTCCGCCACTGTTTTTTCAATCTTGATTTCTTTTATTTCCTCGTCCATGACAATTCAGGATATCACCATTTATTTAACATCACAAAGGGCGTTTTTAACACATAGAGAAAATCTTTGAAGATATTTTTTTGCCGGGCGTAAGCCGCGTCAAGTCTCACCCGCTGGTCCCATGACAGCTTATTCCTACCCCCAGTTTGCCATGGTCCTGTTAAACCAGGTTTGACGGAAAGTGCCACTTTTAATTCTTCCTTCAAGTCAGGATATAATTTTAATTGTTCTGCTATTTCATCACCGACAGCATCCCGACGATAAGCTCTTGGGCCTACAATACTCATATCCCCAACAAAAATATTAAAAAGGTTAGGAAGCTCGTCCACTGAATATTTGCGAATAAAGCGACCCACCCTCGTTATTCGTGGATCTTCTCCCGCCTCATCAAATTTCCAACCCTCTTTTTGTTTAAACACCTTCATATATTTGGGATGTTTTAATAAAAAGTCATCAGCGTCATCAACCATTGATCGAAACTTCCACATCTCAAAACCTTTTCCATTTTTTCCAACTCGCTTTGCTTTGTAAACTATTGGGCCCGAAGAATCAAATTTGATAGCGATAGCAACAAGAACTATTAATGGGGAAAAAATAAGACTGACAAACCCCGCCGCTAAAATATCAGTAATTCTTTTTAAAATTTCGTACATATTCTAAAAACTCTTTCTTAAATCTTTCTTTAGAAAACCTTTTCGCGTTTTCCACACAATCTTCTTGCTTTATCTTCTTCTCCATCTGCCCCATTTGTCTTATTAGACTCATGAGACTTCCGGCATTATGTTCTTTAAAAAACCACCCCGTCTTCCCCTCAATTACAGTCTCGGTAACTCCGCCTTTATTGTAAGCAATCACCGGTTTCCCGAAACTTTGCGCCTCAACCGCCACAATATTAAAATCCTCTTCCCCGGGTATTACCACCGCGCGACAAGATTTATAGTACCCAACCAGTTGCTCATCTGTCAAATATCCTAAAAATTCAATATTACTCTTTGCTATACTTTTTAATCTTTGCTCTTCTTTCCCAATTCCTATTATTTTTAACTGTAACCTCAACTTATTAAACGCCTCCACTGCAATATCTAATCTTTTTTGTGGCGCCAACCTTGATACTATCAAATAGTAATCCCCCGCTTTTGCATAATTCTTAATTCTTAATTCATAATTCATGTCTACCGGCGGATAAATCACTTCGCTTTCCTTTTTATAAATTCGCCGCACTCTCTCTTGTACCGTTTTAGAAATCGTTAAATACGCATCCGGCCTTTGCGCTATAATCTTGTCGTACCACCGCAAATACCTTACTATTGGCTTACTGACCACCTTGACCAACCCAGACTTCCCCGAGAAATAATCCTCGTAGTTATCCCACAAATACCCCACCGAATTTAGGCAGTAACACAAATGGAAAGTTTTTGGTTTAGTGATAATAGCCTTGGCAAACTCATGAGTTACAGAAATCACCAAATCAAATTCGTCAAAATTAAAGGACTCAAAGGCCAGTCCCATTAAAAATGGGTAATATTCGTGTGCGTTTTTGGGAAGCGGAAAATTTTGGAGAAAAGATGTCCTCACTTCAAAGATATTGGCCCATGGGGCCAATTTTTTGTCATAAACAGAAGTGTACAACGGCGCTTCGGGAAAAATTTCGTGCAAAGCAAGTAAAACCCTCTCGGCCCCCCCAAACTTATTCACCCGATCATAAACTAACGCAACTTTCATAAACTTTGTAAGTTTCCCTAACTAACTTTTCCCAGCTATATTTTTTTGCTTGTCTGTATCCTTTTTCTTTCATCTCCCTCAATCCCCTCATATCCCCCAAAGTTTTTTTTATCACTCTCGCCATATCTTCCGGATCATTTTGGTTAAAATACACTGCCGCATCCCCTAAAACCTCATGAAACACGGGAATATCCGAAACAATTGCCGGGCAACCCACGCTCATGGCTTCCAAAGGAGGAATCCCAAAACCTTCCATTTTAGACGCCGTTACTAACGCCTCAGCATGCCGGTACCAACTGGCAATTTTAGTGTTAGGGACTTCTCCCACCACTTCTATCGTCTCACTCATCCCCCCCTTTTTTATCCATTTCTCTAACCTTGGATAAAAAAACTTGTCATTACCTATTAATGCTAACTTAAGCCCCTCCATTCTCCCCATCTTTCTCATTACTCTCATGGCTCTTATCAAGTTCTCCACATTCTTATGCGGATGAGCATTGCCTACATATAATAGATATTTTTTAGGCATTTTCTAGAGTTCCAGCTTCATAAATAACCTCTATTTTATTTGGGTTGGTACCATAGTGACTAATAATTTCATTTTTAGAATCATTAGATAATGTCAGAATTTTTTGGGCTCTAACTGTCGCCGCCCAAACCAAAAAATGATAACTAAATTTTTTAATTAAATAAAACCACCATGGCAAGGTCGTGGCTCGGCCGGTTTTATAATGGTCGAGGATTAAATCGTGAATTGTAGAAACGGTTTTTTTAAAGTAAAACAAAGGGAAGTTTACATAAGGGACATGGAGTAAGTCTAAATTCTCGCGATAAAATAAAACGGGCATGACTATTTGTTCCGTCAAAGTGTGCCAATGAGGTGTCGCCAAAACTTTTTTCCACCTTGGCGTGGGCATAGCCAAAGTTTCAAACTCCCTTTTTCCCAAAAACCACACAAACTCTTGATTTTTTGGCAGGTAATTAAAAAGCGCCCTAATATAGCGCCCTACTCCCGTCTCATTCCACAACCTTGCATCAATTCCAACTCTCATAACTTAGCTCGTCTGACCTATCTTACGCATATGCGTTTGATAGGTCAATCTTTATTTCTTCTCAACCAGTTTGCTAATTTTATCCCCGCGAAAATTATTATTCTGAAAATTTCCGGATATTTATTTCGGTAATGTTTATCATAAAAAATCTTCATGGCTTCGTAACGGGCGTGGTTCCACTTTTGAGAATTTTGGGCATCGGCGGTTGTAACATTTTTGGAAGTAGACTTTAAACCACTGCTGGCACCCCAATAGTGCATAATTTTGACATGCGGATTAAACATCACCTTATAGCCTAATTCTTTGGCCCGAAAACACATGTCAATGTCCTCGCCATAAGCAAAATAGTCTTCATCAAACCAACCAATTTTATCCAAGAGGTTTTTTCTGATTAGGAGGAAGGTTCCGGAACAAGCATCAATCTCATGAGCCTTATTGGACTGCCACGAACTACTTTTATAACTTGAAGGCAAACCCAAAAAATAAAGTAAAGAATTTAAGGGCGTGGGAAATCCCCGGTGGCAAGCGTAATAAAATTTCCCATCAGGCAGTTCCACATAGCAGGTGGCAACTCCCGTTTTAGGATCATTTTCCATAAACTCTACCATCGTCTCTAAAGTTTTTGGATAAACTTTAGTGTCCGAATTTAAAAATAGAACAAACTTTCCTTTAACTAAATTTTTGGCGGCATTGTTTCCTTTGGCATACCCATCATTAACCTTGCGAGCTAAAATTTCTGCTTTAGGAAACTCTTTTCTAACCATCTCTACCGACCCGTCAGCGCTGGCGTTGTCCACAATGATAGTTTGATAATCAGAGTGGGTTGGTAACGACGCCAAACACTGGCGCAGTAAATCACGAGTGTTGTGGTTAAGAATAACGACGGACAGCTTAATCTTTTCTGGCTGTTTGTTCATAAATTTGACTCAAATCGTTAGCAATAACGCTCCAGTCATATTTTTCCTTAATAAGCTTTTTGGCATTAATCACGATTTTTTTGAATAATTTTTTATCTTTAATTAATTTTAAAGTAAGATTAGCAATTTCTTCCGAAGTTTCTCCAATTAAAATATCTCTTCCGTTGACCACCTCTAAACCCTTTGCCCCCACAGAAGTTGTCACTACGGGGACCCCGGCAGACATTGCCCCCAATATCTTTAATCGCGTCCCGCCGGGACCATGAAGCGGCGCCACAAAAATAGTTCCTTCTTTATACGAGGCAACCACCGCATCCACATCGGCCTTATCTTGTTCTACAAACTCCACTCCTTCTTTTTCGAGTTCATTAACCTTCATGTGAGCGTTGGCCCGAGCATTTTGACCAATAATCCGGCATTTAGCCGTAGGATAAGCTTTTTTAATAAGAGGAAATACTTCTTTGGCCAAAACAACCGCCCCCTCGACATTTTGCATCCACAAAAAATTACTTTGATAAAAAATCAGAGGGTTTTTAACTTTTATTTTTTCTTCGGGGTGATAAAGCTCTGATAATTCCTCTCCAGGAGCGTTGGGAATAATATCCACTTTTATCCCCGGCGCGCAACCCCGCATGACTGTTCTGTCTGCTTCTGAAACTGCGACCACCCGACTGGCTTCTTTCCAAAATCGCGTTTCCCAATAACGCAGTTTTAAAACATCCACAAAATAAAACGGTTTAAGAAAAAGATTTCTCATTTGCGAAACATAATGGCTGTACACTTGAAATTCAATTGTCTGATCTACTAAAACAATAGGAATATTTGTATCCGGAAGGTGTGGCCGCAAATAAAAAGTCTCTACATGAATGACATCAAATTTTTGTTCCTTTAACATTTTCTCCAAAGCCGGTTTAGCTTCGGGGCAATAATTGCGAACAACCAAAAACGGGTATAAACTAAACCCTGTTTTTAATACTTTAGAAAATGTAAACGGTTTTTCGGAACGATAAAATAAAACTACATCTTTACAATATTTTTTAAGTTCTCCGGCAAATTTTTCTTCGCCTTTTTTAATAAAAGAAACTAAAGTTATCTCGTGTTTTTTGGAGAGGTGTTTTATTAAATTGTAAGAACGAATTTGCCCACCAGAATTGGTGGGATACGGCAAATACAAAGTGAGCATTAATATTTTCATAATTAGTTTCCCGGGAGATCTTTAGTTGGCACTAACTGAACAATGACATATTGCTCTGTTTGAGCCAGCAAAGTGTAAGGTTTGCGAGGCAATTTTGGATTAAGTAATCTAAACTCTTCCGTTTCTGCTTTGGCTAAGACTTTATTTGTCGTGTCATCAAACCTGACGCTAACATAATAATCCGCCCCCATTTTAATTAAATCTTCCACCGATTTTTCCATAATCGGCCAGCCTTTGCGTTTTGTCTGGTACAAAAACGCGCTGTCTCCGTCATAGGGAGCAATAACCAAAGCTTTCTCGTGTTCTCCGGTCATTTCACTAAAAACTTTCCCCGCCTCCACAATTTCCGGATGGTTTATATTGTAAAAATCGCGGATAAAATACCAACCAAACATTACCATAAAAATTGTGGAAACTATTGCTAAAGCCTTACCACGCCAGTTCAGGGTTAGTAAACAATCTAAACCCAAACCTCCCAAAATCGCCAAAGACGGCATCAGTAAAATTTGGTAATAATCATGCTGGACATTGCCCGTGGCAAAAACCACCAAATAGCAAAAAGCAGAAAGTAAAAAACAGAAAGGAAACCACTTAAATTTTCCCCCAACCGGCCTAACCAGTCCAACCCCAACTAAAACCAACCCCCAATAACCCAAAATCAGTCGTCCAATCCTATCTGCAAACAACCAATACCAAAAAGCTCCTTTAAATCTGATGCCATTACCGTTAAACAACCAGTCAGAGGCGGGCACTCCTTCCGGAAACCGCGCGATCCATATTCGCCATAAAACTAATGGCAAAACAGCAATGAAACAATAGAACAGTGAGGTAATTAATTTTTTCTTATCTGACTTAAACCCAACAAGCCAAAAATACCCAAGTGGCATCAAAAGAAAAATCGCGAACGGTTTTATTAACAAGGAAACCGCCGCCAAAATTAAACTTAAAATTAAAAATCTCTTTTGCGGGGTAGCGGTATATTTTGCCCCAAACCACACGGCGCCCAAAGCCGCGGCCACCATGGAGGGGTCGGGTAAAACGCTCCTGCCGTAGAAAATGTTGTAGGGGATGATTGTGTAAATAATAGCGGTAAGATAAGCAATCCTGCGTGATAAAAATTTTCTGGTTATTAAAAATAAGAAGATCAAACTGGTCACTTGGGAAAAAATGGTCGTTAACCTTCCGGCTTCTTCTACGGAAATTTCTGGAACAATCGCCTTTACTGTCGCCGCCACCGCGTTATAAATAGGAAACTCTACCATTCTTAGGCCCGCTAGATTATCCAATCCTGACGCTGTATTTGAGAGGTCGTCATAAGTAGGGTACAACCAATTAATGGCTTGTTTTTTAACAAAATCTCGAGTTACGGCCGAAGTGTCCGCTTGCCGCCACGAGTGCCAATCAGCAATCGGCCCGGAAAATTTGTAAAGCCGCAAAACCACCAACAAAATTATTACCAACCCGATCCAAAAAATATCCGTACGAACAAAATGGAAAACTTTTTCTTTAACTTCTCGCCAGGGGAAGTATATCTTTAACGGTTGCCAGTCAGCTTTAATTTTTTCGCGGTTTAGATAAAGACTGCCCATGGTTAATCCGCAAACCCCCCAGAAAACATAAGCCACCTTGCTGGCTTCAAAAATATCTACCAAAAAGGCGTTAGCCAAAAGTCCCAAAATTAACCCAATAAATCCGGTAGCCAACGAATATAAAACCGGGTCTTTAATCCCTCCTAAAGATTTAAAGGTTATCACGATCATTAGTCCCAAAGTCCCAAAAAATCCTAAAAATCCCAATAACCCTGTTTCTCCTAAACTGCGCAGAAAATCATTATCCGTAGACTCGGCATCAGTGAACTCATCACTGCTAGTTTTGTTAAGCGTGGCGTACCCACTACCCAGCAGGGGATTGGTTAAAAATCCTTTGATCGCCATCGGCCAAGTGGCGTCAAATCTGATGCCCATTGAAAGATCAAATATCAAAGCGTTTTGCGAATAACCGCGCGGCTTATTAACAATTATTGACGCTCCACTAGCGGTTTTTTCGGTTGTGGGCCAAAGATTTTGATCTTCGGCTACATCTCCTGGACGAATTATTGACGGGGGGACATCAGATTTTAAGGCCACCGCCGCTAAATTATTTTCCAAAAACATGGCTTGGTTTTGCGGCGGTGTGCCGGCAGGCTTAAGAAGAACCGCTTTTAAAACTGATACCCGATCCGCAATTCTTATCAATCGCAAAAACCGATCGGATAAATCCCCAAAAGAAAGCATCAGTAAAATACTCAAAGAAACGGTAACTACCCAGCGAGTCAATCCCCATCCTAATCCCCGCTTAAAAGTCCACAAGAAAACTACAATGGTAAGTCCTAAGATATAGCCAATAAACGAAGACCGGGAAGCAGTTAAAATTAACGTCCAAAACCCTCCCGCCAATAATAACCCAAAAATTATTTTTGCGAATTTATTAACGGCCCCAAAGAAAAAGCTCCACGCCAAAGTTAAGGCAATAACTAAATACGCGGCTAAATCATAATGCCCCCCAAAAGTGGATAAAACCCGCGCGTGCTCTGTTAAATAGAGCCACCAACCCTTGGCAAATTCCCGGTTCATAGTAGAAAACGCCGGCCAATATAAATATTTTTGCCCGTAACTGTAAATAATGACAGCCAATAAAGTAACAAAGAAAAGGCCTAGATAAATTTTTACCGTTCGCCAGCTGCGAATTGAGACAAATAAAATAAAAAATAGCGAGAAATATTCCGCCCGCCTTAGCCAATGCAGTAAGCTCTTGCCAACATGCATGGGCAACATTGGGACGGTCCCGGTAATTAAAACCGCGCAGACCACGGACAATAAACCAATTACTAAATAAACTACTAGCCACCGGCTAACTGGTGTAACCCAAATATTTATTTTTTTACGCAAAAACTGGATTAAAAAAAGCAGAATTGTGGCCGCCACAAAAAAATCTTCCAGCCGAACACGCACATTGTAGCCATAAAGGACATCAAACAACGGCCATTTAGGATAAAGAGGAATAAAAACTAAAAGAAACCCCGCCATAATGCGCAGAAGATGGGTGTCTAACCAAGATAGAATTTTTTTCACTGGAATAATCTCGCTCTTCCTAACTTGTAATGCAAATCCTTTACTTTTCTTTCCCCAATTTTTACCGCGGGCACGCCGCCAACGATTGTGCCGTCAGCCACATCTTTGGTAACCACGGCTCCGGCCGCCACCACCGCTCCTTTGCCAATCTTAACATTGGGAAGGATGATCGCTCGTGGCCCGATAAAAACATAATCTCCAATCTCTACCTCTCCACCAATGGCCTCAAAATCGGACGAATGAACATTGTGTTCCTCGTTATAAATTAATACTTGAGAGGCAATATCCACATGATTGCCAATTTTAATTTTTCTTCTCCCATCCAAAAAACAATTGTCCCCAATGTGGGAATCCTGCCCAATTTCAATTTTTGAAGGGTCATAAAACCGCGCCCAAAGATGAATCACGCTCCCCTTCCCTAACCTTACCCCTGCGATAGCATAAACAAGGTTACGGATTATCCAAATAGGAATATTCCCCACTACTGTCAGCGCTAACAAAATAAAATCCAACCAATAATTCTGCAACCGGTTAACAATCTTTAACCACGCCTCCTTTGGGCTTAACTTATTACCATTTTTATCTTTAAACATACCCTTTTTTTATCCGTGTAAATCCGTAACAAACCCGTGTATATCCGAAACCAACTACTTTAGTTGCCCTGCCTCTTCAAGCACTTCCAAAGTTACCTTAGCGGCAACTTCCCAATTATACCTTTTTACCCATTCAAGTCCCAAACTGACCCGTCTATTCTTTTCTGTCAGGCTCATGGTTAGAACTTTCTTCAATGCTTCCCTAATACTTTCCATTGAATATGGATCTTTAATGTAAATAGCCGCTTGCCCGCAAACCTCCGGAAGCGAAGAAACTTGGGAAACCACTACCGGCGTGCCGCAAGCCATCGCCTCAATGGCCGGAATCCCAAAACCTTCGTATAAACTAGGTAAAACAAACGCCTTTGCCCCAGCATAAAGCCCCGGCAATTCATCATCAGGAAGATAACCAGTAAAGATTACTCTATCCGCTAACCGCTTACCGCTAACCGCTTGAAAAATATTCTCGTTCATCCACCCTCCCCGCCCTTCATTAATCATCCCGGCAATAACTAACTTACAATCTGTTTCTAAACCAGAATGTGCCTCAATTAGTCTTTCTAGATTCTTGCGCGGCTGTAAAGTTCCCAAAAACAAAATGTATGGTTGTTTAACTCCCAATTGCTTAATTCTTAATTCTTTATTCTTAATTCTTGGGTGGAACCTTTCCTTATCATAACTAGGGTAAGTGACAATAACCTTGTCAGGCCTAACTTTATATATCTCGCAGATATCTTTCTTTGAATATTCGGAAATGGTCAAAATTTTGGCTGCCTGCTTGACAGAATATCTTGTCCAGTAACGAAGTTGATAAAGGTCGCGGGCTTTAAAATACTGTGGAAATTTTTCAAAAGCTAAATCCATAATGGCAATCACTGACGGGCAAGAGACAAAAATAGGAGTGTAGTGGGTAGGAGTAAATAAAACATCCGGCGGGTCGGAAAGAAGCTTTTTTTGCAAACCCGTGAGCGTCCATAGCTTTTTGGGCCCAAAAACCTGATAATTAAGGTCAGGCATGTCCGAAAGCGGTGGATTAGAAAGGTAGACTATGACCTCATCCTTGGCATCTTTAGGAAAGTGGTTTAGAAGCTCAAAAGCGTACTGGTTGACCCCTACCCGATGGGCCACATTTGCCTCATTACCATTAATTCCTATTGTCATTACGTTTCATATTTTACTACTTTATAACCTTCGTTATCTAGCCTTGCCGGAGAATTTTGTCTGGCCATATTTAAATTCGCAAGGTTTTTCTCTTTACAATAGTATTTTCTTTAT
>Ga0233423_10001371_pt1 | contig 12301 bp, 14 predicted proteins | sample Watercolumn_Mata_FD_180713 | JGI IMG/M metagenome (GOLD analysis project Ga0233423, IMG submission 180713) | Freshwater microbial communities from Lake Matano, South Sulawesi, Indonesia - Watercolumn_Matano_2014_112_MG | ecosystem: Environmental > Aquatic > Freshwater > Lake | place: Indonesia... | reverse complement strand
ATTGAAAGGATATGCCGGTCATGAGCAAGGGGTTTTTGAAAAAGTCAGTCAGGCAAGAGCCAGCGCAATGGGAGCGAAAAATCCAGGAGAAAAAGCAGAGGCGGAAAATGTGCTTAGCAATACCCTGAAAACGCTTTTTGCGGTTTCTGAAAATTATCCGCAACTTAGGGCTTCAGAAAACTTTTTGGGTTTGCAAAGAGATTTAACTGACACTGAAGACAAAATTCAGGCTGCCAGAAGATTTTATAATGGCCTTGTTCGTGATTTAAACACCAAAATTGAAACCTTTCCTAATAATTTAATTGCCGGTTTTTTGGGATTTAAAAAAGCTGAATTTTTCGAGACCTCTTCTGAACAAGCAAAAGAACCAGTGGCAGTAAAATTCTAAAATAATCAAATCCAAAACCCAAAGCTCAAAGTATTCCTCCCGCCTATTTAGGAAATATATGTGGCGGGAGGGATAATTTGGATTTTGGAATACTTTGGGGTTGTTTATTTTTAACTTTTGATTTTTAACTTTTGACTTTTGAATATGAATCTTTACCAGGAAATTTCTTCCAATAACAGGAAAACTTATTTTTTGATTTTTTCTTTTGCAGTCCTAATTATTATTTTGGGATGGTTTTTGAGTTATTTATTTCAAACGCCAATTTTATTGGTTTTTGCCGTAATTTTCAGCATTTTAACGAGTTTTTTCAGCTATTGGTATTCAGATAAAATTGTTTTGAAACTAACAAAAGCCCAGCCAATAAAAAAGGAGGATTTCAGGGATTTCTTTAACATAGTTGAAAATTTATCAATTGCCAGTGGCATGCAAGCGCCGAAAATATATTTGATTCAAGAAGAACAACCAAATGCTTTTGCAACCGGCAGAAACGAAAAAAATTCAGTAATTGTTGTTACAACAGGGTTATTAAAACTTCTTAATAAGAACGAAATAGAAGGGGTTATTAGCCATGAGTTGAGCCATATTAAAAATCGTGATATCCTACTCGGTACTGTTGTGGTTGTTCTTGTTGGTGTAATTGTCCTTGTTTCGGATTTAATAATCCGCTTAACCCTTTGGGGAGGATTTAAAAACAGAGACAGCAACGACAAATTATCAATCGGAGCATTGCTGGTTATTCTTGGTTTTTTATTTATTATTTTATCCCCGATTTTGGCAAAAATAATCCAATTTGCCGTTTCCCGAAAAAGAGAATTTTTAGCTGATTCATCGGCAGTTCTTTTAACACGTTATCCTGACGGGCTGATAAGTGCTTTAGAAAAAATAAGTAATTATCCGCATTCAGCGAAAATTGCGAATAATGCCACTGCTCATTTATTTATAGAAAATCCTTTTAGGGGCAAAGAAAACAAAAGCCTTTTGGTAAGGCTTTTTTCTACTCACCCTTCTCTTGAAGAACGAATAGCAAAGCTAAGAGAAATTACTTTTTAATTATGAAAAAAAGAATTCCGAAATCAATAAAAAAATATTTAAGAAAGGAAAAATCCCGGATTCGCAGGGGATTTTTAGATTTTTCCAAAAGAGAAATAGAACTCAAGGAGAGCTTGAAAAAAGTTGGGATATTTGATATTGAAGAAAAAAAGAAACAAATTCAAAAAAACAAAAATGAAAATTAAGGAAATTTACAATTTAGCAATAGAAATGGGCAAAAAGTCAGATTTCAGGGGAGAAAAAGAAATACAAAGAAAACTTGATTTAACAAAAGAGAAATTTGAGAAATTAAGCAACGAAGAAAAAGAATTGTTTGACAAGGAAAAACTGACCAATCCCTACAGCGACACCAGAATTCTTTTTGGCAATTCTGAAAAAGAAATAAAAAAGATTTTAGTTGGAATTGATATAGAAGGACAAGAATTAATTTGGGCAAAAGAAAATGAAGTTGATTTGGTTATTTCCCACCATCCAGAGGGTTTGGCTTTGGGTGGCTTAGACGATGTTATGGAACTTCAAATAGATGTTTTGGCGCAAACTGGAATTCCAATCAATGTTGCTGAAAAATTGCTCCAAAAAAGGATTCAAGAGGTTAGCCGAGGGATTTCTCCAATAAATGTAAACAGAGTGGTAGATTTTGCAAAATTTATAGATATTTCTTTTATCAGTATTCATACGCCAGCAGATAATTTAGCAGCCGATTTTCTTGATAAAAAAATAAAAGAAAAAGAACATTATTTTGTAAAAGACATAATGAATACTCTGAAGGAAACCCAAGAATACAAGGAAGCTGAAAAATTAGGAGTGGGCCCGAAGATTTTCGTTGGGAATCCGGAAAACAGAGCAGGGAAAATAGTTTTAACAGAAATGGGAGGTGGTACAAGTGGTTCTCCTGAAATTTATGAAAAATTAGCTCAATCTGGAGTAGGAACTATTATTGGAATGCATATGCAGGAAAAACATAGGGAAGAGGCAGAAAAAGCAAATATTAATGTTGTTATTGCTGGCCACATTTCATCCGATTCTTTGGGTATGAATTTGTTTTTAGATGAACTTGAAAAACAAGAAATTGAAATTATTCCTTGTGGCGGTTTTACGCGTGTTAAAAGAATTTAAGCAAACCTAATTTTTAATGAAAAAGACCATCAAAAAAATTGGCAAAAAACCAAAATGTTTGCTTTTATTTTCTGGCGGTTTGGATTCAATACTTGCTGCTAAAATTTTAATAAATCAGGGCATTGACGTTTTGGGATTAATTTTCAAAAGCTATTTTTTTAATGAAAAACAAGCGCTTGAATCAGCAAAACAAATTGGTTTGAAAGTTAGGGTTATTGATTTTTCGAGCGACCATTTGAAAATTGTTAAAAGCCCCTTGTTCGGCTATGGAAAAAATATGAATCCCTGCATTGATTGCCATCTTTTAATGTTTAAAAAAGCAAGAGCAATTATGAAAAAACAAGGATTTGATTTTATTGCTTCTGGAGAAGTTTTGGGCGAAAGACCAATGAGCCAGAACAAAGAAGCGCTATTTTTAATAGAAAAAGAAGCTAAGTTGAAGAGTTTTATTTTAAGGCCTCTTTCAGCCAAAGCATTACCAATCACAATTCCGGAAAAAAATAGCTGGGTAAAAAGGGAAAATCTGTATGGAATTATTGGCAGAACCAGAAAAATCCAGTTATCTTTGGCAAAAAAATTCAAAATAAAAAAATTTCCAGCGCCAGCAGGGGGGTGCATTTTAACGGAACAAGTTTTTAGCAAAAGATTGAAGGAATTATTTGCAGTTTGCAAAAAACCAACTAAAGATGATTTTGAAATTTTAAGAATCGGACGCCATTTTTGGTTGGATAAAAAAATAAAAGCTGTGGCTGGCAGAAATCAGGAAGAAAATCAAAAAATTGAGAATTTTAAAAAACCAAAAGATTTTTTATTGTTGTTGGCAAATTATCCAGGCCCAACTATTTTAATAAGAAATTATTCGCAAAAAAAGATAAGCAAAGCAATTATTCAAAAAGCTAAAATTTTGTTATTGAAATATTCTCCAAAAGCAAAATCTCAAAAAGATGTTGTGTTTGAGTTAACTAAGTAGGTTTGGCTTGTCGGACTTGTCGGACTCCCGATGTCCGACAATGTCCGACAAACCAATTTTCGAATTTGTCGGACATCGGGAGTCCGACAAACTTGTTTTAAAGTAAAAAAACGCCTTGGCTTAGCGTTAATGTTTTTCAGATACCCAGAGGAGAAAACAGATTGCTCTGTTTTCTCCTCTGGGATAGAGATTAGTCCTGGATCCACCTAGATGTGGCGTTCATTCCTGGAATGCATGCAATGAGGATGGTCATTAGTGCAACAACCAAACTCTTCAGTATTCCATCCATGATATTTCCTCCATCTTTGAACAGCGCTGTTCTACTTTTAATACCACAGAACGTTGGAGATGCATTTTTGGTTCTGTATTTTTGAGCATCAATTCCTTTTCGCCATGGCAATTAGGAATTGGTATCTCCTTTAATTCTATACACCACTTTTTAATTTTTTTGTCATATAGGTGCCATTGGGGATAAATCCCAGTTTTTTATAATATTTTTTAACTCCAATTCCAGAAATCACAGAAATTTTGTTTAACCTAAACTCTTTTTTGGTTATTTTTTCAGCAATTTTTATCAATTTTTTGCCCAGTCCTTTGTGTTGCGGCGCCATTTTTTTCTCAGCAATTGGCACCATTAATCCAAAGGTGTGGAGTTCCCTGATAATTGCTGAATTTTGCAATTCTTTGATAAAGTGCTTTTTTTTGCTTAAAATCTGGGAAGGAATTCTTAATCGCAACAAGCTGAAAAGTTTTTTTCTGTCAGAAGTTTCGAAAGTTAAAAAAATTTCCTCGCCGCCAGCATTGATATAATCCTGTCTGAATAATTTAATTTTATCTTTTGGGCTATATTCTCCTTTTATTTCCCTGCATCTAATACATTTGCACTGCCAATTTTCTTTTTTCATTTGTTTTTGCAATTCTTGCCTTAAATTAGGAATTAAACAGCCAGCAACAATATTGTTGGTTGGGATATCTCTGATTAGTCGCTGAATCCTGCAATAATAGGGGATATTTTTTTTAATAAACATTAAAAGCTCAAAAAGTTGTTTTTGTGAATATGGCTTGTATTTTTTATTTTTGAACCATTTATATAAAGGCGCTGTTTTTAAAACAACACAGGGATATATTTTTAAAAGGTCTGGCTGAAAATCTGGCCCTGAAAAAATTTTTTCAAAAACTTGCTTGTCTTTTTTGATGTCAGAGCCAGGCAAATTAGGCATTAAATGATAGCAAATTTTAAAACCAGCATCTTTCAAAAGTTTTGTTGCTTTAATTGTTTCTTTTGTTGAATGGCCTCTTTTATTTAATTTTAAAATGTCGTCAAAAATTGTTTGAACCCCAATTTCCACTCTGGTACAGCCTAATTTTCTCATCCTTTTTATTTCTTTTTCATTGATAAAATCAGGCCTGGTTTCCAAGGTTATGCCAATAATTCTGTATTTTGATTTTTCATTTATTTTTTGCAGTTTTTCCAGTCCCAACCTTTTAAATTTGTTTTCTTTGAGGCCATATTCGTTGCAAGCCCTGAAACATTCTTTAATAAACCAATCTTGGTATTTTTGAGGCAAAAAAGACCAGGTTCCGCCAATTACAATAAGCTCAATTTTATCAACACTGTGGCCAATTGCTTCCAAGGCCCTGATTCTCATTTTTACTTGTTCATAGGGGTTATAATCGCACATAATTGCTCTCATAACAGCTGGTTCGTCTTTTAAATAGCTTTTAGGCACATTTTTTTGAGTAGGACAGAAAAAACAAGAACCAGGACATTTATAGGGCTTTGTTAGAATTGCCACAATTGCTACGCCTGAGAGGGTTCTTATTTTTCTGATTCTTAAAATTTCCTCCAGATTTTTACTCCTTTCTATTTTTTTGTTTTTCAGCAGGTTATAATAAATACTAAGAATAGCGCTGTTTTTCAGAAGATTTTCAGCTTTTATTGTTGTTGAATATTTTCTTTTGACAGCATCAAGTTCTTTGGCAATTTTAATCTTTTTATCCAGCGCTTCTATGATAAGTTTTTCAATTATTTTTTTGTGCATATGAAAAAAGAAATTTCTGAAAATATCATAAAACAAACAAAAAATTTTTATGATTTAATTTCCAATGATTTTGACAGGACCCGTTCTTTTAATTGGCAGGAAGTCAAGCCCTTTATTGACAGGTTTATCAAGCCAGGCGACAAAATTTTGGATTTGGGATGCGGCAATGGCCGAATGTTTGATTTACTGAAGGAGAAAAGGATTATTTATACTGGAGTTGATAATTCAGAAAAATTAATAGAGATTGCTAAGCAAAAATTCATTAATTCAGGAGCCGAATTTTTGGTTTCAAATGTTTTAAAACTTCCTTTTTCGGAAAGCTCATTTGATTCAATTGTTTCTTTGGCTGTTTTCCATCATATTCCTTCGGAACAATTCAGACAAGATTTTTTTCAGGAAATTAAAAGAGTTTTGAAAAACAATGGTTTTTTGATTTTAACGACCTGGAATTTATGGCAAAACCCAAAAGCTGTTTGGCTTTTGTTTAAGTATACCTTTTTAAAAATTTTGGGAAAATCAGAACTGGATTTTTTTGACATTTTTTATCCCTGGAAAAATTCCCGAGGGGAATTAATAGGAAATAGGTATTTACATTTTTCCACGAAAAAAGAATTAAAGAAACTTGCCGAAAAAGCTGGTTTTGATATTATTACGGCAAGCATTTTGCCAAGAAGCCAAAAATATTCTAATATCTATTTAATAGCAAAAAAGAAATAAAGTTATGAAAAAACGCCTTAATATTTGTGTTTCCGGAGCAGCTGAGATTAAACCCTGCTGTAAAAATATAATTGAAATAAGCAAGGAAGTCGGAAGAGAAATCGCCAGGCAAGATTTAGTATTGCTGACTGGCGCAACAACAGGGGTCCCATATTATTCAGCAGTCGGTTGCAAAGAAAAAAATGGGACATCAATTGGCTTTTCACCCGCCAGCACAGAAAAAGAGCATATCAGGTCTTACAAACTTCCTACTGACAATTTTGACTTGATTATTTACACCGGATTCAATTATGCGGGCAGAAACCTTTTGTTAACTCGCGCCAGCGACGGCATTATTATAATTTGCGGAAGGACAGGAACTTTAAATGAATTTACAGTTGCTTTTGAGGACGATAAGCCAATTGGGGTTTTAGAAGGAACAGGCGGAACAGCTGATATGATTAGAGGGATTTTAAGCCAAGGTTATAGGGGTAAAGGAAATGTTATTTTTGACGAAGACCCTAAAAATTTGGTCATTAGGTTGGTAAAACTTATAAATAAAAAAAGGAATAATTATAAAAAATAAAGGTCGGGTAAAAAACAAAATTTTTATGCCGGAACAGGGAAAATATATTGGAAAAATAGTCCATTATTTCTCAAATCTTGGCGTTGCGGTAATTAAAATTGAAGAAGGCGAATTAAAAATCGGCGACAAAATCAGGATTTTGGGCGGTCAGGAAACAAATTTTGAACAAACCGTTGATTCAATGCAGGTTGACCGCCAAAACGTTGAGGTTGCAAAGGTTGGAGATGAAATCGGAATGAAAGTAAGCCAAAAAGTCCGCGACAGCTACAGAGTTTATAAAATAGTTTAATTTGTTTTTCAAAAGCCGAATAGAAAACCAAACTTATTTGGTTGGTTAATTAGTTTTAGAGGCAAAAAGGATGAATAAAGAACATTTTTTAGCCCTTTCTGCTTTGGTTGGAACAATTTTGGGGGCTGGTATTTTTGGGATTCCTCAGGCAATAATTATTTCCGGCGCTAAACCGGCTATTTTTTATTTCGTTATTTTGGGAATTGCTGTGACTTGTCTCCATTTAATGTTTGGGGAAATTATTTTGAGGAATAAAGATAACCACAGATTTATTTATTATGCTGAAAAATATCTGGGCAAGTTTGGTAAATATGCGATTTTATTTTCGACAATTATCGGGCTTAGTGGCGCCTTGCTTTGTTTTATTATTTTAGGCGGCGACTTTCTTTTTCTTGTTTTGGGGCAAAAAGTTAATTTAGTTTTTTTAACTGTTTTATTCTGGCTTCTTTTGAGCATAATTGCCTTAAGAGATTTTCATTTTGTGGTGAGATTTGAAGCCATTCTTGATGTTATTTATTTTTTCTTAATTGCTTATATTTTTGCTTCCATTTTACCAAGGGCAAATTTTAATTTAATCCCAATTTCCACGAATAATTCCTCAGGATTGATATATGGGATAATTTTATTCAGCTTGATTGGTTGGATGAGTATTCCTACTGCCAAGCAGATTTTGGGTAGCAGCGAGAATTTAAAAAGTTTTAAAAAAATAATTATCGTTGCCGGAATTATAACAACAATTTTTACCGCTTGTTTTGGATTTGTTTTTGCTGCTGTTGTTGGTCCCTCTGCAGTCCTAAACATTCTTCAAGGCCTTTCGGCAATAGTTGATTCAAAAATAATTGTCCTTACTTCGTTATTCGGTGCTTTGTTGGTTTCAACATCTTTTTTAATTATTTCTCTTTACTTTATTGATTCTTTGAGTCTTGACTTAAAATTAGACAGAAAAATTTCAAAATACTTTGTTCTATTAATACCCTTGATTTTGTTTTTACTCGGTTTAAGGGATTTTATTCCACTTATAAGCAATCTCGGGGTTATTTTGGGAACCGTTGATGGGATAATAATTATGCTTTGCTATAAAAAGGCCAAGGTTATTTATGAAAGGGAGCCAGAATATTCTTTAAAAATTCCAAACATATTATTAAATGGACTCATTTTACTTTTTATTATTGGGGCTGTTTGTTTTTTTCTTTGAATAGTTTTTTAAAATTGAAAATTACTCATCATTGTTCTAAAATAAGAAAAATATGCGCTATATCGCTGATTTTCATATTCACTCAAAATACTCACGTGCCACTTCCAGAGACATGGATTTGGAGCATATAGGCGAAGGGGCTAAAATTAAAGGAATCCAAATTGTAGGAACTGGAGATTTTACACATCCAGAATGGCTGAATGAAATAAAAAACAAACTTGAGCCAGCTGAAAAAGGCCTTTTTAAATTAAAAAATTCCGATTCTTCGGTTAGATTCATTTTATCTTCTGAAATAAGCTGTATTTATTCAAAGAAAAATAAAGTTAGGAAAATACATAATGTTTTATTTGCGCCAAACATAGAATCAGTGGAAAAATTTAACACCCAGCTTGGTTGGGTCGGCAATTTAAAAAGCGACGGAAGGCCGATTCTGGGAATTGATGCCAAAGAGCTTGTTAAAATTGCCCTGAATGTTTCCAAAGATTTCTTTATTGTGCCAGCTCATATTTGGACGCCTTGGTTTTCCCTTTTTGGTTCAAAGTCAGGTTTTGATTCCTTGGAGGATTGTTTTGAAGAATATTCTGACAATATTTTTGCATTGGAAACCGGTTTAAGCTCAGATCCGGCGATGAACTGGATGGTTTCCTCGCTGGATAAATATACTCTTATCAGTAATTCAGACGCTCACAGTCCGGCAAAATTGGGGAGAGAAGCCAATATTTTTGAGGGCTCGGAAATCGATTATTTTAAAATTATTGAAGCAATTAAAAAGGGCGGAAAAGAAAATGAGTTACCCTTAGAAATGAAGGCAACAATTGAATTTTTTCCAGAAGAAGGAAAATACCATTATGATGGCCACAGAATTTGTAATGTTTGTTTGGAGCCCAAAGAAACCAAAAAATTGAAAGGAATATGCCCAAAGTGCGGACGTCCTTTGACCGTTGGAGTTCTTTATAGGGTAACAGAGTTAGCTGATAGGGAACAGGGGTTTAAACCAGAAAATTCTTTGCCTTTTTATAATTTAGTTCCTTTGGAAGAAATAATTGCCGATTCCTTGGGTTTGACAACAATTAGCCAAAGAGTGAAAAATGAATATGACATTCTGATAAAAAATTTTAATAATGAATTTAGTGTTTTGCTTGATATTCCAGAGCAAGATTTAATTGAAAAAACTGACCATAGAATAGCTAAGGGTATTATCAGCGCCAGGCAGGGGAAGGTTGTTAAAGAGCCGGGCTATGACGGGGTTTTTGGCAAAATAAAAGTTTCTTCAAATAACGAAAAAAAGAAAACAAAAAAACAAGAAAATCTTTTCTAAAAACGTAAAAAGTAAAGCGAAAAGCGCAAAACAAAAAATATAAAATACAAATTAAAAATTAGAAACCTTGTTTTGCATTTTGCGTTTTGCGCTTTAAGTTTATAATGTAAATCTATGATAACTGGTTATGAATTTGGGAAAATTTCAATAGATGACAAAGATTATTACAAAGATATTTCAATTGATTGGAAAGGTAATATTAATGTTTGGAATAGAAAAGAAAGCCATAAGGTGCAAGAAGAAGATTTGAAAAAAGTGCTGGATTTAAAACCAGATGTTATTGTTATTGGTACTGGAGAAACAGAAATGATGAGGGTCTTGCCCGAAACCCAAGAATTGATTATAAATAATGATATTGGATTGGTGGTTAAGCAGACCCAGGAAGCAATAAGTTTTTTCAACAAATATTTAAGCGAAAATAAAAAAATTGTCGGGCTTTTTCACCTGACTTGTTAAAATGAACAACACCATAGCCAAAATAAAAAAAATAACCAATAGCTTGTATGATTTAGTTGATCCGCTTCCAGACGCTGAGCCTTTAAAGTTTAAAATCAAGGAAAAAGCGCTTGAAATTTTTGAAGATTTAGTGGTCTTAGAAGGTAGTTTCTCAAAACTAAAAGCAAGTGAGCTGGAAAAACAGGGCAACAATGCCTTGAACAAAATTGTTTTGATGCGTCAATATCTTGAATTTTTGGAAAATTATAATTTTTTGGACCAAGGACTATCCGATAACCTAAAAGAGGCATATAAGAGGTTATTTGACTATGTTTCTGGTATTGTTAGGAGTCAAGAAATTACTGAAAGAAGAACAAGAATACAAAAGATTTTGAATTTATTCAAAAATGACAAGGAATTAAAAATGAGTGAAATAATTAAATCAATGGGTAATTTTTCAGAAAGGACTGTTAGAAGAGATTTAGGTTTTTTATTAGAAAAGGGAGTTATTGAGAAAAAGGGCGATAAAAAGGTTACCAAATATGTTTTTACTAGCCCTGGGGGTTTATCGGACATTTAACGGACATATATGTCCGTTAAATGTCCGATAAGAGAAAACCCACAAAAAATCAACACTTTGTTAACATTTTAACTAACCCGTTGTCCGCAATGTCCGATAAAACCATTAATAACCATGCAAGATAAAAATGAGGTAGAAAAAGAGTTTAATAGAGCTTATTTCCAGTATATTGGTCCAATATACAGGTTTTTTTATTTAAAATCAGATTCGCGGGAAAGTGCTGAGGATCTGGCAAATGAAACATTTTTACGGCTGTGGAAAACTTTGAATTCCGGAGAAAATGTCAAAAATTTCAGGGCTTTTTTGTATAAAATAGCCAGGAATTTACTAACTGATTTTTACAGGAAAAAATCAGGCAAAGCAGAAATTTCACTGGATTCAGTACCAGAAATCATTGGTTCAGAAGATCTTCAACAAAGGGTAATAAACAACAGTGAGGTTGATAGGATTAAAAAAGCTTTGCAGGGCCTAAAAGAGGAGTACCAATTGGTGATTATTTGGCATTATTTAGAAGACATTCCGATAAAAGAAATCGCGCTAATTATGGATAAAACCGAGGAAAATACAAGGGTTTTGCTTCACAGGGCGCTTCAATCACTTCGGGAAAAAATTTCTAATTTCTAATTTTTAATTTTCATTAAATTATCAAAGAATTAATGTTTAAAATTGTCTCATTTGACTCATTAGAAATTTAATAGAAATTAGACATTAGAAATTGAAAATTGGGTTTTAGACTGTAATACTTTGGCGATTTTTTCGTCTTCTCTTTAATAGGCAAAAAATCCAATGGAAGAAAAATTGCTGATTCAAAAAATACGTTCTCTAAAAGAAATTGAGCCCAATAAAGATTGGGTTAATTTAACTTATTCAAGCATTACAGGCAGGCAGATACAAAAAGCCCTTGTTTTTGAGGTTTTTCCGAGGTTAAGTTGGAAACTGGCAGCTGTTTCCAGCTTTTCTTTTGTTTTGATTTTGATGCTTTTAGTTCCGTTTTTCTTCCTTAACAACCATAATGCAGAATTAGAGGGCCAGCTTTTAATTGCTCAGCAAAGGATAGAGGAGTTAAAGGTTTCTATTGCTGGAAACAAAGCAATTGGCGTAGAAATAACGCCAGTTGCTGAAAAAGTGGCTCAAAGCCTTAATGAAACTGGAATAGCCATAAAAAAGGCACAGGAACAAAACAATAAAGAAGCAATAAGGGGTTTGATTGCTCAGGCAATTGAAATCCAGATTCAGAAGCAAAATACAGAAAAGGTTTTGGCAAAGAAAATAGAGGCACCGGAATGGGAGAGTTCAATAAAAGAAATCATTGCTTCTGAAATCCAAGATTTGGAGGCAAGAACCCTAAATGAAGAACAGCAAAAGCTTTTTGACCAGGCAAAAAAAGAGTTTTCCACAGGCGATTTTGAGTCCAGCCTTGTCAAAATTTATAATTTAAGTTATTTAAAATAGAATAGGTTTTTAATTAAGACCAGGTTTTTATTTTCACAATTTAACAATTTTAACAATTAATGAAGTCAAACCGGTATTGCGACCAATTCTCAGAGATTCCGGAAAAAATCCCTGAGAATTGGTCGTTAAGATCAAGACGCCCATTGCCAGTCAAAAGGCAAAGCAATGGGAAAGGTCGAAACTT
>Ga0233423_10001368_pt1 | contig 12309 bp, 9 predicted proteins | sample Watercolumn_Mata_FD_180713 | JGI IMG/M metagenome (GOLD analysis project Ga0233423, IMG submission 180713) | Freshwater microbial communities from Lake Matano, South Sulawesi, Indonesia - Watercolumn_Matano_2014_112_MG | ecosystem: Environmental > Aquatic > Freshwater > Lake | place: Indonesia... | reverse complement strand
TTGGACGAACCAATCCCGATGTCGTCGGGAATATGCCTCGGCTTCGTTTGCTTCCAACAGTTTCTCGCGCGCATACTGCCGAACGGTTTCGAGCAAACGATAGCGCGTCGCGTTGCCGCGCGTTTCCACGACGACAAGGGACTTGTCAATGAGGGAGGTCAGCAAGTCGAGCAATCTTTCTGGACGGAGGACGGAAGACGAACGACAAACGCCTTCATCCTCCGTCCTCCGTCCTTCGGCATTCCCGCAAATCGCTTCCGCTGCCTCCAACGTCCACCCGCCGGCAAACACCGCCAGCCGCCGTAGCAACGCGCGCTCCGCGTCCGACAGCAAATCGTAACTCCAGCCCATCGTCGCGCGCAGCGTTTGATGACGCGGCAATGCCGTCCGACTGCCCATTGTCAACAAACCAAACCGATCATCCAATCGCTCGGCAATCTGCTCAACCTGCAAGGTCTTGACCCGCACTGCGGCAAGTTCGATTGCCAAGGGGATACCGTCCAGGCGCGCGCAAACGCGCGCGACAGTCGGTGCATTGCCATCCAGTTTCCATCTCGGAACGAGGGCTTGCGCGCGTTGCGCGAAAAGTTGAACCGCGTCGGACTGGATCAATTCATCCAACGACGCGCGTCGGGGGTCAGGGATGCTCAACGAGGGCACGCGCCAAACCACTTCCCCAGTGATGCCCAACGCTTCGCGGCTCGTCGTGAGAACCTTCAACTCCGCACAGGCATGCAGCAATGTCTCCACGAGTTGCGCACACGCCGCAATCAGATGCTCGCAGTTGTCCAGCACCAACAGTAATTCCTTCGCGTGGAAATAGCTCACGAGAACGGTCGGGAGAGGAACGCCCGAAGACTCTTGCAGGTTGAACACCGTCGCGATGGCTTGGGGCACAAGCGCCGCATCACTCAGCGGCGCCAGATCAACCCACCACACGCCGTCCTTGTAAAGACGACCCGGCGGGGCGTCTCTACCCGCCAAATCCGTGGCGACCTGAATGGCAAGGCGCGTTTTGCCGCAGCCGCCCGCGCCGACGAGCGTCACCAAGCGCGTGGTCTCGAGCAATCGCTTGACCTCCGCCCTCTCGTGCGTGCGTCCGATGAAACTAGTCAGCGGCACTGGCACATTCGTGAACAACGCCTCGCGCGCTTTGCCCGTCAACGCTTGCTCGATCTGATCGCGCAGCGCAATGGTTTCCTCGGAGGGCTCGACGCCCAGTTCGTCGCGCAATTTCTTGGCGCACTCGTCGGACTGCTTGAGTGCGCCGATGCGGTCGCCGATCGCGGCAAGGCAAAAGATGATGTGCTGATATGCCTTTTCGTTGGCAGGGTCGCTCGCCAACACCTTCTGTGCGAATTCGATGGCGCGCGCGTATTGGCTTTGGGAGCGAGCCGTTTGCGCAAGCCGCAAGAGCGCATCGAGGTAAAGCGTGCGCAAGCGTTCGCGTTCGGGCGCGATCCAGTCATCGTAGAAATCGGTCAGCAGATCGCCGCGGTAATGGCTAATGGCAGATTGCAGATGGCTAATAGCAGAGGAAGTTTCTGCCATTTGCCATTCGCTATTTGCTATTCGCTGAATTTCGCGGGCGTCCACCCACAGGGGAAACTCTGGATTGAATTGGATTGTCTCGCGGTCGGTGAAAAGGATGTCGTCGCCGAGTTCTTTGCGAAGCACGCCAAGCGCTGTGCGCAGTGATGCGCGCGCTTGCTCGTCGGTTACATCGCCCCACAGGAGTGCGGCGAGTTTTTCGCGCGCGTGGGGTTCGGGGTGCAAGGCGAGGTACGCCAAGAGCGATTCGACTTTGCGCGTGGGAAGATGGATCGTTTGCGCGGCACGCTCGATGCGAAACGCTCCGAGGAGAAACAGGTGAAGCCGAGTCGGAACTGCATTGGTCTTGATACGCGTGTGAGACATCGAGACCTCCTCCGATTGTAACTTTGCCGGATTCTTACAGCCACACTAAACGCAATGGAACGCGCTCATCCAGACGCGTCAAACCAAACTCCTCCGCCCACTGCACCGCGCGCCCATACTCCTCGCGCGTGATACGGCGTGTCAGTTCAGGGTGTTCGTCCGCCTTGTAGCAGGGGCGATACTGATCCATCAGGTTGAGGTATGTGTTTGGCGAAATCTCTTGTGCGAGAAAGCGCACGATTTCGCGCGTGCCCGCAAGGTCGCCAGGCAAGATGAGGTGGCGCACCAACAAGCCGCGCAACGCAACCCCCCGCTCGTCCATCTGCAAATCGCCGACCTGGCGGTGCATCTCTTTCACCGCCGCGCGATTGATCGCGGGATAATCGCGAATCTTGGAGTACTTGCGCGCGATTTCTGCGTCGGCGTATTTCATATCCGGCATGTAAATATCAATCACGCCGTCCAACAGCGCGAGCGCTTCGGGCGAATCATAACCACCGGTGTTATAGACGATTGGCACGCGCAACCCTGCCTGCGCCGCGATCAGCGTCGCCGCGAGGATCGGCGCGACGATGTGGCTCGGACTGACAAAGTTGATGTTGTGGCAACCTGACGACTGCAGGTGCAGCATCATCGCGGCGATCTCTTCTGGCTCGACCTCCGTGCCTGCGCCCAGTTGGCTGATCTCATAGTTCTGGCAGTACTGGCACCGCAGGTTGCACCGCGAAAAAAAGATCGTGCCTGATCCGTCGCTCCCAACGAGCGGCGACTCTTCACCGAAATGCGGATTGAAACTCGACACGACTGCGCGCTCGCCGGTGCGACATACCGACCCCTTGACCTCCCCCTGCTTGCGGGGGGAATGAGGGGGGGTGCGGCGATTCACACCGCAGCGGTTCGCGCACAGATCGCACTTTTCCAGGTGCTGGTACGCCGCGCGCACGTGCTCGGCAAGTTCGCCGGTACGCAGTAGTTTCAGGTAAGCAGGTTCGAACATAGTCACAGTGATCAGTGAACAGTGGGCTGACTGTTTAGTGTTCACTGTTTACTGACAACAGGCACAAGTATAGCCCACTTTACGCCACTCGCCAAATCTTGTGCGCGTGTTGCAATCGTGATAAAATGGACGGCGATGACAGCATCGCGCGTGGACGATATTTCCAAGTGGGGTGTGATTGGACACACCTGGGCGGCGCGTGCCCTCGAGTCCAGCATTGCCACGGATCGCGTGGCGCACGCATACCTGCTGACGGGTCCGCATGGCATCGGCAAGACGATGCTGGCGCGCGCGTTCGCGAAGGCGTTGCAGTGCACCGGGGATCCTCGACCATGCAACAACTGTCCCGGCTGCGTGAAAATCGCGCGTGACCGACATCCCGATGTGCAGATTGTCGAAGGTGTGCCGATTGGTTACAAATTTGACGGCAAGCAGCCGCCGCCTCCGCCGCGCGCAAGCGACTGGGAACGCCGCATCTTGAAGATTGACCAGATTCGCGCGGTGCAGCACGACGTTTCGCGTTCGCCCTTCGAGGGACGTTGGAAAATCATCATTCTGCGTCGGTTTGAGGAGGCGAACGAAGAAGCCGCGAACGCATTCTTGAAAACGCTCGAAGAGCCGCCGTCGCACACGCGGCTGATCCTGACCGCGCGCGACGCCAGTCTACTCTTGCCGACCATTGCCTCGCGCTGCCAGGTCTTGCCCTTGCGCCCGCTCGCGCTGGAGGAAGTGGAAGCCGCATTGGTCGAGTGGTGGAGCGTCGCTCCGGAATCGGCGCGTTTGCTGGCGCGCTTGTCCGGCGGACGGCTCGGTTGGGCAGTCCGCGCCAGCGCAGACGCGGCGCGGCTCGACACGCGGCGCGCCTACCTTGACGCGCTGAGGATGGTGTTGAACGAAGGGCGTGCGGAGCGATTGACACGCGCGGGCGATCTTGCTAAAGGCGCGGATGAATTGCCCGAGTTGCTCGAACAGTGGATGAGTTGGTGGCGCGATGTGCTGCTGATGCAGAGTGGTGATGGCACGCGCATCACGAACGTGGATTGCGAAGACACGTTGCGCACTCACGCCGCGCGCCTGACATTGGAACAAGTGCAAAGCGCGCTACAAGCCGTGCGCGCCACCACGCGCTATCTATCTCAGAACGTCAACACGCGCTTGGCACTCGAAGTGTTGTTGTTAAGTTTGCCAAACTTGGTCAATTAGACAACTAGGCAATCAGTTGACTGATTGATTACTGATTGACCGATTCCCTAACAGGAGCGAGAACATGGCTGCTCAAGCGATGGCGGGGTTGCGTTTGAAGCGCCTTCCTCAAATAGCATATTATGATGCAACCGGGTTCGAAGACCTTCACATCAGCGAATACGTTATCGTTGACACCGACAAGTGCCGCGAGGCGGCTCGCGTCGTCATCGCGCCGCAGCAGTTGCGGATGACAACGGTCGGCGAAACGTTGCGCCCGATCCTGCGCCGCGCTACGGCGTTCGATTTGTCACAGTGGCAGCAACTGAGATTGCACGAAGAGGAAGCGCTAACGCTGTGCAAAGAGCAAGTTGAAAAACACAGCCTGCCGATGAGACTGTTGACTGCCGAATACAATTTCGATGGCAGCCACCTGACTTTTTACTTTGTCGCGGAGGGTCGCGTGGATTTCCGTGCGCTGGTCAAGGACCTGGCAACGCTCTTTCCTGCCCGTGTAGAGTTATGGCAGATTGGTCCCCGTGAGCGCGCGCGTCTGATCGGCGGGCTGGCGCCGTGCGGGAAGGAACTGTGCTGCGAAAAATTCCTTTCTGATTTTCCCAAAGCCAGCATCAAGATGGCAAAAGATCAAGACCTGCCACTGGGACCCAACGCGGCAGCGGGCATTTGTGGTCGTCCGCTGTGCTGCCTGGCATTCGAGCAGCCCGTGTATCAAGCCGCCAAAGGGCACATGCCGCGCGTTGGCGAGGCGGTGGTGACTGAACGTGGTGTGGGGCGCGTGATCGCGCGCAACGTGTTGATGGAGACGGTCACCGTCCAACTTGAGGATAGCGCCAACGTGACTATGCGTGTCGTCGAAGTCAAACGCGTCGCGCGATCTCCGCACGGCGGAGACGACGAGGCAGAGGAAAACGAGGAGACGTAACGAGAATCTTGCACAACACGCGAAAACATCGGGGCGAGCCATGAACTCGCCCCGATGCCTTCTATCCAAATGTCGCCGGGGCAACTTCTTCCGCGCGACTGCACACCTGGATTCCCAATTCTTTTGCCATGGCTTGCGCCTGTGGGTCTACCATCGGTGAAATCGCCAACAGACGATCCGCTTTTCGGTCATGCCGTCTTTCGTAGAAGCGGGCTTTGCGTTCAAACACGTACATGTCCGGTTTGCTTATCGAAGACTTGATTTCGCAGATGATCAGCAAGTCATCTTTGACCACGATGTCCAATTCCACCTGTTCGGGTCTACCAAACACCTGACCCTGTTCGTCAAACTCGATGACGTTGACCACCCGGATATTGAACAAGTCTTCCAAGATCCCTTTCAGGGCACTGCGGAAAGATTGCTCGGCATACAATCCCCAGCGCGCCCCCAACGCGCCGATAGTGGTATCAATTCTGTGATCCACTCTCTGAATGTATTGGAGCATCTGACGGATCTCTTGCTGGTTCTCGCGCCATTTCTGTTCCTGCTCTTCCCAGCGGCGTTGTTGTTCCTCGCGGTCGCGTTCGAGGGTCTGCTGGTTCTCGCGCCATTTCTGGTTTTGCTCTTCCCATTTCCGAGTCTGTTCCTCGCGGTCGCGTTCGAGGGTCTGCTGGTTCTCGCGCCATTTCTGTTCCTGCTCTTCCCAGCGGCGTCGTTGTTCCTCCCGGTCGCGTTCGAGGGTCTGCTGGTTCTCGTGCCATCGCTGGGCTTGTTCTTCCCACTTCCGGGTCTGTTCCTCCCGGTCGCGTTCGAGGGTCTGCTGGTTTTCGTGCCATCGCTGGGCTTGTTCTTCCCATTTCCGGGTCTGTTCCTCCCGGTCGCGACGGATTTCTTCCAGCACGCGGTCAAAGCGGCTCTCGGTTTCCTGCTTGCCTGCCGCCTGCTCACGCACAAGACGCAAGATGAATTCTCGTACCTGGCGATCTCGCTCCAAGATCGCCGGCAGGTCGCGCAAAATGATCTCTTTGACTTGTTGCCTGGTCATTGAGGCGCTCCTCTCGGGTTTAGTCTGCGCAACAACCTTCATTTTTCTATCTTGGCCCATTTTGCTTTTTCCTTTAGGCGCTCCACCACCTCCGGTGGCACCTGCGCCTCTCCCAAGCCACTCGTGTACGCCATCTTGTTCAACCCATGAAAATCGCTGCCGCCAGTCACGATCAAGCCATACTGCTTGGCAAGGCGCAAGAGATCGCGGCGTGCGATTTCATCGTACCCATCGTAGTAGACTTCTAACCCCAACAGTCCCACTTTCACCAGTGGCACCAGGTAACCTGTCACATCGCGTGGATGTGCCAGCACCGGCACGCCACCCGCGCGCAGGATCAGCGTGACCGCATCCTCCGGCGTCAGGCGATAATGCTCGACGTATGCGGGACCATTGCGCGAGATGTACTTGCTGAATGCCTCGTCCACTGACGCGACATGTCCGGCTTCCACCAGGGCTCGCGCCACGTGCGGGCGACCGATGGAGCCATCGCCGGCGATCTCTTTCACGCGCGCGAACGAAATCGGCGCGCCGAGTGCGCCAAGCTTTCGCGCCATCTTTTCCGCGCGCCCGCAGCGTCCCTCGCGAAACTTTTCGAGCATCGCCTGGAAATGTGCAGCGTGCCAGTCCATAAAGTAGCCCAGCAGGTGCACTTCGTTCTGCGGCACATCGGTGGACAGTTCCACGCCGGGGATGACTTCCAGCGCTGTGCCGCGCGCAGCGGCGATCGCCGCGTCCAGTCCTCCCACCGCGTCGTGATCGGTCAGCGCGATGGTCGTCAAGCCGCGCGTCAGCGCAAGCTGAACGAGTGCGGACGGGGTGAGTTCGCCGTCGGACGCGGTGGAGTGAGTATGCAGATCAACGTGGAGATTGGTAGAAACAAGCATCGCTACTGCACGCACACCTCAGGCGGACTGGGGTGACAGAGCCGCGGTGGTTGGCGTGGGCAGCACGGGAGTGAATGTGCCACGCACCTCCACCGCGAACTTGATGGCTGTGCGCTCCTCCCCGCCCACATCCACATTCGACGAAGGTTGGAATACAGGTGATGTCCAGCCCGTCGCGTTCCAGGTAGCCGCGCGCGATGGCAATGGCTTTGACGGCTTGGTTGACTGCGCCCGCGCCGATCGCTTGCACATCGGCGCGTTTGCGCTCGCGGATGACGCCGGCAATCGCGCCCGCCACTGCTGTAGACCGTGACTTGCCGGAGACCTTGATGATGTCCACCATGGATCCCTCCTTTGACGCATCAAGTCAGGGTGCGTCTTCGCGCTCACGCACGGTGATCGGGCTGTCCACTGTACCGCGCGTGCGCGCAACTGTGTTGAGTTGCAACCGATTCAACGATACAGATAATGTCAGACGCTTCGCAGGGATCAAATGCGTTGTATGAATTCGCTTTGCCGCCACGGTGCGGCACGCTGCTTTTTCAGACTCAAGTCCCCAGGACTTGAAGTCTGTGACTACCTGGCATGGTTAATCGCGCGGGTCTCGCGGATCACCGTCACCTTGATCTGCCCTGGATATTCCAGATTGTCTTCTACTTTGCGCGCGATTTGTTTGCACAGATTGATCGCGCCCAGGTCGTCTATCTCTTCCGGCTTGACGATGATGCGGATTTCGCGCCCCGCCTGAATCGCATACGATTGCTGGACGCCGGGGAAGGCATTTGCCATCTGTTCGAGCGCTTCCACGCGCTTCAAGTACTGCTCCAGTGATTCGCGCCGTGCCCCCGGTCGCGCGCCGCTGATCGCGTCGGCTGCCAGGACGAGTACGGCTTCGAGAGACTGCGCTTCGTCTTCGCCGTGATGCGCCGCGATCATGTTAGCCACCGCGTTGGACATGCCGTACTTGCGAGCGTACTCTGCGCCGATTTGCGCGTGTGCGCCGCCGACCTCGTGAGTCACCGCTTTGCCGATGTCGTGCAGCAGCGCGCCTGTTTTGACCGACTGGACGTCCGCTTTCAATTCTGCCGCCATCATCCCGGCAAGATATGCGGTCTCGATCGAGTGCGCGAGCACGTTCTGCCCGTACGATGTGCGGAACTTGAGTTGCCCCAACAACTGGATGATCTCAGGGTGCAAGCCAGTCACGCCGACTTCGAGCGCGGCTTGCTCACCCGCTTCGAGAATGTCGGCGTTGACTTCTTCTTCCGCCTTCTCCACGATCTTCTCGATTCGGCCGGGGTGGATGCGCCCGTCGCTGATCAGTCGGTTCAGTGCGAGGCGCGCGACCTCGCGCCGAACTGGATTGTGGCTTGACAGGATAACCGCTTCCGGCGTATCGTCCACCACCAGGTCAACGCCCGTCGCGACTTCGATCGCACGGATGTTACGTCCCTGCCGCCCGATGATGCGCCCCTTCATTTCGTCGTTCGGCAGTGCTACCAGGGAGACGGTCGTCTCCGCCACCTGATCGGACGCGATGCGCTCGATGGCGGTCGTGATGATTTCACGCGCGCGCTGCTCGCCATCCTCGCGCGCTTGATGCTCAATCTCGCGGATCAATCGCGCGGCATCCTGGCGCGTCTCTTTTTCGACCCGCTGCAGCAACAGGACTTTGGCGTCTTCGGTGCTCAGTCCCGTGATGCGTTGCAATTCCTGCAACTGCTTTGCTTCGTTCGCTTCGAGTGACTCGCGAATGCGATCCAGTTCCTTTTCTTTCTTCTCCAGTTTCCGCTCGCGCCCCTCCAGCATCTCCTGTCGCCGATCTACACTCTCGCGGCGATGACGTAGCCGTTCGTCCTCGCGCTGCAAGTCCGAGCGTTTCTTTTTGATCTCCGCTTCGGCTTCATCGCGATATTTGAGCGACTCGTCTTTCGCCCTCAGGATGATGTCTTTGGCGCGTGCCTCGGCTTCCGCCAGTTGTTTTTGTGCCTCGGCAGCCTGTGCCTTGATTTGTGCGCTGGTAAAGTTCTTCTGAACGATATATCCCGCTACAAATGCGACGATACTGACTATGGCTGCCAATACCAAACCTATCACCAGTTCCATGTTATGCAACCCCCCAATACTCAATTTCGGATTTCAGATTTATGATTTCAGATTTCAGGTTGAAAATCTTAAATCCGAAATCATAAATCTGAAATTACTCGCGCGTCTCGTCCCACAAACGTTTCGCCGTATTCTTGGCGATCTCGTACGAGAATCCGCGTCGGACGAGAAACGCACTGACCTTGTTCAAGAACTCGCGCTGTTCCAGATTGCGCCACCGTTGGGCACGCGCGGCGCCAGCGCGGTACGCGCTCTCGCCTTCGTCAACCGCGCTCAATGCCTCGGCGATGGCGGCGTCTGCAAGTCCTTTCTGTCTCAGTTCGAAACGCAATGCCCGCGGCGCGCGCGGGCGAAATGCCTCGCGATTCTCGACCCAATATTTCGCGAACGCCGCGTCGTCGAGCAGCCCCGCGTCCGTCAAGCGCGCGATCACCGGCTCAATCACCTCTGCCGCGATTTTGTGCTTGACGAGGTGCTGTTTCACCTCCGCCCGGCTGCGCGGGCGCGGTTCCAAAAAACGCAATGCTTTTTCGTGCGCGTTCTCCAGCGCCTCCGCGCGTTCGAGCGCAGCCAGATCATCGTCACTCAGCGACTGTCCTACATGCAGCCGCGCGGCGACGATAGCGGAAAGTCCTAGCGCAAAGCGGTTGTCAACGTAAAGATTATAACGGTTCGCGTGCCGCGCCTGTGGCTCGATCGCAGTGACTAGTCCCATCTACAAACAAAAATCGCCGTGGCATCCAACCACAGCGATTCAGCGCAGGCGCGCGGAACTCGGCGCGTGCTCCAGAGCACCCGGCTTCGATGGATATTCACTTCTCCAATCAGCGCACCTAGAATCTACGATGCCCCGACAACGCGCTCTAACAAGAATGGAATGAACGATCGGGGTGGAGGCGATAGAACTTGCTCTCCCCACCCAATCGCAAAACCTACCCAATCATGGTTATCCGTTAGCGTACTTGTCTTCAAATCCATTTGCGCGTTCTCAGAATCGGAGATCGCCCGCGGGCTGGCAGAGCGCTCCGGAAGCGGTGCTCTGGAAATCAATTCGAATGTGTGGTTGGGATAGCCCGTCGCCAAGAACATTTGTGCGACAGGCGCAATGACGGCGATGCGCTCGCCTGTGCGAGCGCATCTTGCTCAAGCCCTATGCGTCTGCTTCGTCATCCTCTTCTGCTTTGTCATCCGCGAGACTCGCTGCCTGACTGCCATATACTCCGGCTTTCTCGCGGATCTTTGCGTCCAATGTTTGCGTCACTTCAGAATTCTGTCTCAAAAACTCACGTGCGTTCTCGCGCCCCTGCCCCAGGCGTGTACCTTCGTAGGAATAGAACGCGCCTTTCTTCTCGATCACTTCCAACTCGACGCCAAGGTCGAGAAGGTCGCCCTCCCGCGAGATGCCTTGGTTGTGCATGATGTCGAATTCGGCTTTGCGGAAGGGCGGCGCGACTTTGTTCTTCTTCACGCGCACGCGCGTGCGATTGCCAATCACCTCATCCCCGCTCTTGATGGCGTCAATCGGACGCACGTCGAGCCGCACCGAGGCGTAGAATTTCAACGCCATGCCGCCAGTGGTCGTCTCAGGATTGCCGAACATCACGCCGATCTTTTGGCGCAGTTGATTGGTGAAGATGACGGAAGTGTTCGAGCGCTTGATCGCGCCGGAGAGTTTGCGCAGCGCCTGGCTCATCAAGCGCGCTTGCAAGCCCATGTGCGAATCGCCCATTTCGCCTTCGATTTCTGCGCGCGGCACGAGTGCGGCGACCGAATCAATCACGATCACGTCCACTGCGCCGGAACGGACGAGCGCTTCGGCGATTTCGAGCGCCTGCTCGCCGGTATCGGGCTGCGAGACAAGCAGTTCATCCACGTTGACGCCGCACTTGGCGGCATACCCCGGATCGAGGGCATGTTCGACGTCAATGAACGCCGCGACACCCCCCATTTTTTGCGCTTCGGCAATGATGTGCTGGCACAGCGTCGTCTTGCCGGAGGCTTCGGGACCGTAAATTTCGGTAACGCGCCCGCGCGGGATTCCACCAATGCCGAGCGCGAGGTCGAGCGAAATCGAACCGGTGGGGATGGCGTCAATTTTCATGCTGGCTGCCTCCCCCATCTTCATGATCGCTCCTTCACCGAAACGTTTCTTGAGAGTCGCCAGAGTGGTTTCAAGCGACTTGGTTTTGCCGGACTCTGCCATTGTGACTCCTTTGCCGCTCTCCCTGAAACCTCTGTGCGTCTAGTTTACATCAAGTGGGCTGAAAACGCAAGCCCTCGCTGTGGACGATTACCCACAAATCTGTATCGCGGGCTGCTAGCCCGCCAGCGAGCCGCCTGCCCCACGGAGACGTGAACGATCACTCGTTCGCCTTGCGCACAGGGGGAGAGAGTGCTAACCTGGAAAAGTGTATGTACCGTCGTTGTCTGTTCGACCAACGCAACCACATTATAACAGAACAAGTGTTCGGAGTCAAGATTCACAGGCACCGCGCGCCCCTCTTCACGCAAGTTTCACCCAAGTTTCACCGTATTTTTGCTGACAAAAGCCCTGGTCAATGTTATACTTTCAATAGCAGGGTAATTTGGCTTTTGCGCCGAATTCACTCGCCCCAAGAGACTATTGAGAAAAAATCAATTGTATTGTATAATAGTGTCATAGTCATGTGCGAGAGTGCTTGGAAAGACCCAACATTTTTTCGTGCCTTCGTCGAAGGGGCGCGACCTCAGCCAAAGGAGGCAACAATGCGTCAAGTTCTGGTCTTTGCTATTATCGTCCTGGGGCTCATGCTGCTGACCCACGCCAGTGCTGGAACGACAGAAGCAGCCAGCCCGACAACAGCCTACTACGTCGTCCGACCCGGCGATACGTTGGATGCGATTGCCTGGCGGTACGGCGTGAGCACATGGGCGATTGCACGAGCCAACGGCTTGTGGAATCCCAATCTGATCTACGTGGGGCAATTACTCGTGATTCCAGGGTCGTATCCCTATCCCCAGCCCTGGCCCAAGCCGCAACCAGTGCCGAGACCCTATGGATGCTACTACTTGGTACAGTATGGCGACACGTTGCTGTCTATCGCCGCGCGCTATCACATTGATGCGTGGACGCTTGCCCGTACGAACGGCATCTACAATCTCAACTGGATCTACGCCGGGCAAATGCTGCGGATTCCCAGTTGCCCTGTGCCGCCCTCACCTACTCCCATACCGCAACGTCTGAACATCAGCG
>Ga0233423_10001367_pt1 | contig 12313 bp, 13 predicted proteins | sample Watercolumn_Mata_FD_180713 | JGI IMG/M metagenome (GOLD analysis project Ga0233423, IMG submission 180713) | Freshwater microbial communities from Lake Matano, South Sulawesi, Indonesia - Watercolumn_Matano_2014_112_MG | ecosystem: Environmental > Aquatic > Freshwater > Lake | place: Indonesia... | reverse complement strand
ACCTGGGTGTGCTAGAAGAGCGTCAGTACACCGACATCTGGAGCAACGACCTCTATCTCCAATACATGTACGAGCGGCTGATCCTGATGCGGGAGTTGCTGGCGGAGGATGGGAGCTTGTGGCTCCATTGTGATTGGCGCAAGAACCATCATCTTAGGATGCTCTTAGATGAGGTATTCGGGGCTGAAGGGTTTCTAGCACAAGTGGCCTGGCGTACCATGACCTCCAGTGGGTACAAGGGCAAGAAGTCATTGGGCAGAAGCCATGCTGACCTGCTCTACTACGCGAGGGGCGGTAGCTTCACCTACAATCCCCAACACGTCGAGATGAGTCAGGATATGCTGGCCAGGTACAGGCACGAAGACCCCGACGGTCGTAGGTTCAAGGACAGCTACCTTGGTGACGCATCACCGGAGACCATCGAGAGCCTGCGGGCGGCCAACCGGCTGTATGTCACCAAGACTGGGGGGTATAGGATCAAGCACTATCTAGACGAGGCACAAGGGGTACTAGTTGACGACGTATGGACGGACATTGACCCCGAGAACTCTCAATCACTAGCACTTACCGACTACCCCACGCAGAAGCCCGAGGAACTGCTCGAGAGGATCATCAAGCTCACTTCCAACCCCTGCGACCTCGTCGCCGACTTTTTCATCGGCTCCGGCACCACGGCGGCAGTGGCGCAGCGACTGGGCCGGCGTTGGATTGGGGCAGACATCAACCTGGGCGCCATCCACACCACTGCCCAGCGCCTGGCCCGCGTCATCGAGGAACAGCAAACCTCTGCCGCTCAGCCTGAGCTTTTCGGTGCTGCTGAGAACGGAACACGCACCACGCAATACGCTACCTTCGAAGTCTACAACGTCAACCACTACGAAATCTTCAAGAACGCCGAAGAAGCGCGGGACATCGTGCTCAAGCTCTACGTCGTAGAACCCCTCAAAGGCCACCGCTTCTTCGACGGCACCCTGGACAGCCGCTGGGTCAAGGTGGTGGACCTCAACCGCATCTGCTCCAAGCTGGACATCCAGACCATCTTCGACAACCTTTCACCCGACGACACCCACGGCGTGGCGGTGCTCTGCGCCGGTCATGAATACGACGTTCCCGAGGCTGTCAAACGGCGCAATCTGCTCAACATCCCCTTCGAGGTACGGGACATCCTCACTGACCGCAAGGACGTGATCTTCAAGCGTCCGCCAGAGGCCAAGGTTGGCTTGACGCGCCAGGACGGACGGCTAATGCTGACCATAGAGCAGTTCTACTCCCCCCTGCTGCTGCAGAAACTCTCCCTGGAAGACAGTCCGGAGGCCATAGAGGACTGGCGGCAGACAGTGGCCTCGGTGCTCATTGACCCGGCCTATGATGGCCAGGTTTTCCACCCCCGCCTCACCGACACCCCCGCCCGGCAGGATACACTGGTGCGCGGCACATACGCCTGGGACGTGGCCGAATACGGCGACGGCCCGGTGGCGGTGAAGATCGTGGACGTGCTGGATGAGGAATGGTTTGGGGTATTACACGCCGAGTGAACGTAGATCAGGAGGTGCTTAATGAACGTCTATGATTTCAAAGTCCTTCTCGAACCCGATGAAGAGGCGGGAGGCTACGTAGTTTCCTGTCCCGCTCTGCCCGGTTGCTACACCCAGGGTAACACGATTGCCGAAGCATTGGAGAATATCAGGGAAGCTATTCTGCTGTGTTTGGAAGACATGCAGGCCCAGAATCAAGCTATCCCGGATATGTCCAGAACCCTGGTCAGCAGCGTGGCGGTGGCTATATGAGTCCCAAATTGCCGGTAGTGTCGGGGCGTCAAGTAGTCAGAGCCTTGGAGCGTATTGGCTATCGCGTCGTTCGGCAACGGGGAAGCCACATCCGCCTCCGTGACGAAAGCGACCCGAATCACCTACCCATAACTGTACCCGATCATAAGACCGTCAAACCAGGGTTGCTGCGCAAAATCCTGCATGACGCTGACCTGACGGCAGACGAATTCGTGGCCTTACTGAAGTAGTTATGAGTGAAACCACTTTCCAACAACAACTCTGGGCCGCCTTCACTGCCCAGCGCCTTGAACCCGACGACGAGGCCCTGCGCTATGGCGGCTCTGGCCGCAGCGAGGACAAGCTGCGCCATTTCACCAGCACGCCATTCTACCAGGCGTTGTTGCCGGAGACGCAGAACATCCTGCGCCACATCAGACGGGTGGAGTGGCTGCGCCCGCCCCAGGTGGACGCCCTGGAGCTGTACGTCTACCTCAAAGAGGTGCGCCGTAACTCCACTACCCAGCAACTCTACCGTGACGTGCTGGTAGGCGACCTGGCCAGCAAGCCGGCCTTCGACTTGACGTCTGCCGAATTGGAGCGACTGCGGATCGCCAAAACCCAGATCGAATCCATAGAGACAACGCTGATGGGCGTGGACTACCCCAACGCCATCTACTCCCTGGCTATGGGCACCGGCAAGACTATCCTGGTGGCGACCATGATCTTCTACGACTTCGTCCTCGCCTGGAAGCACCCCAACGATCTCCGCTTCGCCCGGAATGCCCTGGGCTTCTGCCCAGACCTGACGATCATCGAATCCTTGCGTGAAATCCAGGCCCTTGACCGCTCACGGGTCATGCCTGGCGAGTACGTCAATTTCCTGGATGCCAACCTCAAGTTCCACTACCTGGCCGATCCAGGGGCCGAGCTGGCCGTTCTGCCCGGTTCGACCTACAACATCATTGTCTCCAACGTGCAGAAGATTATCCTGCGCCGTCAGAGTGCACCCTCGGACGCCCGCACCCTCTTCGGCGACATTCGCAGCGCCGAGGCTGAGCTGGTCTCCAACGCTCGCCTGCAACGCCTGCAGGAACTGGACAACCTGGCCGTCTTTGTGGACGAGGCTCACCACTCCTTCGGCCAATCGCTGGAAGGCGATCTGAAACGCGTGCGGGAGACCATCAACCACCTGCACACCCGCACGCCGCTGGTCGGCTGCGTCAACCTGACCGGCACCCCTTACGTGGAGAATCGCATGTTGCCGGAGGTGGTCTATCATTACCCCCTGGCCGACTCCATCCAGGATGGCCATCTCAAAGAGGTTCGCTTCTACGACTACAGCCGGGTCAAAACCGAGGAGTTCGTCCGCGACGTGATGCGCCGCTTCTGGGAGGCATACGGTGAGGAGCGACGCGAAGGACTTCTGCCCAAAATGGCCGTCTACTGCGCCACCATACGCGAGCTGGAGAGCGAATTCCGTCCTCTGCTGGAGAAGGCGCTGGTCACTCTAGGCGTCTCCACGGACAAGATTCTGGTCAACCACAGCGAGGTGGACGAAGACGCCGTGCGGCGCTTCCGGGAGTTGGACACGCCGGATTCGCCGTACCAGTTCATCTTGTTGGTGGGCAAGGGTACCGAAGGCTGGAACTGCCGCAGCCTCTTCTCTACAGCCCTCTACCGCCGGCCTCACAGTCGCGTCTTCCTGCTGCAATCGTCCATGCGCTGCCTGCGCTCTATTGGCGACATGCCGCAGACGGCCAGCATCTTCCTGTCCACGGAGAATCGCCGCGTCTTGGAGGATGAACTCAAGGCCAACCTGGGGATCAGCATGGAGACCTTGCAGCAGCAGCGTAACAAGCGGCGGGTCACCATCAACGTCCTCAAGGCCAAGAAGGTTCCATTCAAGAAACCGATCACCCGCATCTTGCAGCGCCGACGAGTCGAAACCGGCCGCCTGACCTTTAGGCTGGAGACTGTTGACCTGAGCCAGTACGAGCCGGTGGTCACAGTGACCGAGGGCCTGGAGATGCTTACCCGTGAGACCCGAGGCGTGTACCGCGTGCAACGCCGCTACACCGTCTACTCACTGGTGGAGGAGGTGGCCCGCTTCACTGGCCTGCCTTGCCTGGAAGTAGAGCGCATCCTGCGGCAATCGGACGCGGGACTGGAAGGCGTGCTAGACTACGTCAACCGCGAGAACGCCCTGCTCCACGACGCGGTAATTCCCAAAATTCAGGTCGCCCTGTTCGAATACGATGAGGAGAGTGGTTCGACCCAAGAGGAAGTGGAGTTGGCGCGCAACTTCCCTGTGGAACGGCAGATCAGCGAGGATCAAGAGAGATTGGTCATGAAGCCAGATGGCGGCCGCGAGCGGAGCTACCACCTGGATCATTACATCTTCGATTCTGGTGAAGAACGCAAGCTCTTCGAGATGCTACTCTCCCATGAGCGGGTAGAGGAAGTCTACTTCACCGGCGGCATTACCGACCCGGCGCATAATGAGTTCTACGTCGAATACTACGATGAATTGTCTGGCCGTTGGCGCAGGTATTTCCCCGACTTCTTCCTCAAACTGACCAGCGACGGCTGGATGGTGGTTGAGGTCAAGCGCGAGGATCAGACCGAACATCCCAACGTCAGAGCCAAAGATGATGCGGCCAAGCAAGTCTTTGAGACCCTGAACGGTATCTTCTACCACGTCAAGCCCGACGACGAAATCCGCCGTGGCGAGATCCACGACATCTTCCGGCGAATGGCAATTACCTAACAGGAGACTGACCACCATGTATCCGTACCTTGTCCCCTTCGCCTACCTCTTCCCAGAGCAGGGCCCGGCGGAGACCCGCGTTATTACCACCCACGGCTACCCATCCCTGCCTGACGACGAGTACGCCCTGCTGGAATCCTACTGCGTTGATCCCACGTGCGATTGCCGCCGGGTGATGCTCAACGTGCTGCCCCGCCGACGGATGGCGCAGGGCTATCTGGCGACGATCAGCTTTGGCTTCGACCGGCAGGCCGAGTTGGCCGGCCCTTTCCTCGATCCCCTGAACCCCCAAAGCAAGCACGCCCAGGTCTTGCTCGACCTGGTGACAAGGCGCGTTCTGGAGGCTGATCCCGCCTACATCGCCCGTCTGGAAGCGCACTATCGTCAGGTCAAGCAGGCCGTGGCTGACCCCACACACCCGGTGCAACGGCTTCTGGCTCAACTGGAGGCCAAGGACAAGCAGCAGCCACGCCGCAAGACGGGCGCCAGACGGAGATAGAGCAGGGCACTTGCCGTGAGCAATTATCTCGGCTACCTCCAGGAAGGGGAGACTACGATGACCGACTCGGCGAACCAACTTACCCAGCTTTTCGCCGAGCACTGGGAGGCGTGGCTGCGCTGGGATCCGCTCTTCGCTACTGAGTGCGGCGACCACCGCTACGACGATCGCCTGCCGGAGGCGGGCGAGGAGCATTATGCTGCTTGGCGGGATCAATTGCGCGCCTTCCGCCAGCGCCAGGGCAGCATTGACCGCACTGCCCTAGCCCCTGCCGAGCTGTTGAACTACGACCTCTTCGCCCGCTTGCTGGATAACGAAATCAGCGCTCTGGGCTACCACAGCTACCGCCTGCCGATCTCCAAGGCAGGTGGCTTCCATACGTCTTTACCGGATTTGCACCTGCTGACCCCGTTCACGACCGTCGGCGACTACGAGAATTACCTCGCCCGGCTGGAAGCGCTGCGGCGTTACTTCCAGGAAAGCATAGACCTGATGCGGCTCGGCCTGCACACCGGTTTTCTCCCGCCACGCGTTACCCTGGAAGGAATCGAGGAGACCATCCGACCACACATCGTCACCGATCCGGCGCAGAGTGCTTTCTACCAGCCTTTCCAGCAGTTCCCGGCGGTGTTCGCTGGTGCCGAGCGAGAGCGCCTGTCGCAGGCTGCTGGCACCGCTATCCAGGGCTCGGTCGTGCCGGCCTATCAGGCGCTGCTGCAATTCATCGAGGAAGAATACCGCCCTGCCTCCCGGGAAAGCATCGCCGCCTCCGCCCTGCCCGCTGGCCGCGCCTTCTACCAGCACCGTATCCGCTACTTTACGACCCTCGACCTGACGCCAGAGACAGTGCACGAAACTGGCCAGGGCGAAGTGCAGCGCCTCCGGGCGGAGATGGCGGCGGTCATCCGCCAGACCGGCTATAGCGGGGGCTTCCGCCAGTTCATCGCCTTCCTGCGCACCGATCCGCGCTTCTACGTCCAGACGCCCGCGGCCCTGCTCAAGGAGACAGCGCTTATCCTGAAGCGCATTGATGGCGAACTGCCGCGTCTTTTCAAGACCCTGCCGCGGCTGCCGTACGGCCTCCGGGCGATTCCCGATTTCAGCGCCCCGGGCAATACCACGGCCTACTACCAGCCCGGGACGGGCGACGGCACCCGCGCTGGCGTTTACTACGTCAACACCTATGACCTGAAGAGCCGCCCCCTCTACGAGATCGAGGCCCTGTCGCTGCACGAGGCGGTGCCCGGTCACCACCTGCAGATTGCTCTCCAGCAGGAACTGGGCGACCTGCCGAACTTCCGCCGTTTCAGCGGGTTCACGGCCTTTGTCGAAGGCTGGGCCTTGTACGCCGAGCGGCTGGGGCTAGAAATGGGCTTCTTTGCCGACCCCTACAGCGACTTCGGCCGGCTGAGCTACGAGATGTGGCGCGCCTGCCGCCTGGTGGTGGACACCGGCATGCACGCCCTGGACTGGACGCGCCAGCAGGCAATTGACTTCATGGCCGAGAACACCTCGTCCACGCTGCTGAATATTGCCAACGAGATTGACCGCTACATCGCTTGGCCAGGGCAGGCACTGGCTTACAAGATCGGTGAGCTGAAGATCCGCCAGTTGCGCGCCCTGGCGGAAGCGCAACTGGGGCCGCGCTTCGACCTGCGTGCATTCCACGACGTGGTGCTGCTCGGTGGTGCGCTGCCTCTAGACGTCTTGGAGAGCAGCGTGCGGCAGTGGATCGCCGCCCGCCAGCGGCTATAGCATTTCTCGTAGAGCGTGTTTGAAAAATGGCCGCAGGCTAGAAATTCTGACGCAGGCTCCGGCGTCAACGAATAAGACCACGAATAAACGAACCCTCCAGCTAACATTCGTTTATACGTGTTGATCCGTTGCCACCTCTTGCCCCAGAGCCAGCCTGAACTGGAACAGTTAGGAGGGTTACTGCTATGAGTAGACCTATGCAGCGGGTGCTGTTTTGGGCCCCCAGGATTCTGGGCATCCTATTTGCCGCCTTTATCAGTGTGTTTGCCCTGGATGTCTTTGGAGAAGGATACGGCTTCTGGGAAACGATCCTGGCCCTACTCATCCACCTGATTCCCACGGCCATCCTGGTTGCCGTGCTGGTCATCTCTTGGCGCTGGGAATGGGTTGGCGGAGTGCTGTTTCCTGCTCTGGGAGCATTGTATCTCGTTATGGCCAAAGGCTTCCCTTGGTCTGTTTACCTGATGATAGCGGGGCCGCTTTTCCTGATAGGGGTTCTGTTCCTGATCAATTGGCGGTACAGGGGGGAGCTGCGCGGCCGCTCGTAAGAGCCTGTTCCCACCAAACCCCAGAGGGAATAACCACCAAGACACCAAGAACACCAAGTTTTTATTTTTTGGGTCTTTGTGTCCCTTCGCAGGCTCAGGGCATGCTTGGTGGTTCAATACGGCCTTGGAATGCCGGGCGAGGATAGCCAATGAAACGTATCGTCATCTCGGCGGGAAACGTCTCCCTGCCGGCGGAGCTGAACGATAGCCCGACCGCCCGCCAGGTCTGAATAAAAACCTGACAGGTCTTTGGAGACCTGTCAGGTTTGGGCTTTCACCAGGTGCGGATTGAATTTCGCAGGAGGTTATCATGAAGTGCCTTATCTGCCACAGCACGGACATCTCTTTACGCCGTGTGCACGAGCAGTTGTCGCGCGGCGAGGATATGATTCTTGTCCCGGTGGAGGTGTTGGTCTGCAATAATTGCGGCGAGCGCTACTATCTTGACATTGTTAGATTTCAACTGTCATTGCGAGGAGCATCCCGTCACTCGGCTAAGAGCAGGCTCTGAGTGAAGCTAAGGGATGCGACGAAGCAATCTCCCTCATGGCGCAACAAAGAGATTGCTTCGCTGCGCTCGCAATGACCAATTTAACAATGTCAAGCTATGACCGGCGGACCATGCAAAGGCTGGAGGAGATCGAAGACGCCGTCCATACTGACCGCCTCTTCTTGGAGAGAGTGGGCGAGGTGCTGCGCGTGCGAGAACTGGTACCAGCTTAATGGCCTGACCGGTGCAATCTCCAAGAAAACCACGGGGGCTGAGGCCGCAGGTTGCGGCGTCTCAGCCCCCGTTTCTTCCTCATCCCTCGTCCCTCATCCCTCGTCCCTCATCCCTAGTCCCTCGTCCCTCATCCCTCGTCCCCGCTTACACGTCAAAGACGATGGTGGCGGCGTAGCCTTCCGGCGTTTCCTCTATTTTCAGGCCATGGAAGGTCGCTGCCTTCACCGGGTGCGCTACCGCCACGCCACGCCCCCCGCGCACCACGGCGCGCAGGTGCCGGGGCGAGAGCTGCCGCACTTCAAACTGGGCGTAAGTCTCATCGGCCGTCTCTCGCCAGTACAGCAGCTCGTTCAGCCAGTCCACCAGCAGGCCCTCCTGGTCCAGCGACCACAGCTCGATCCGCCGCCGCACGCTGGGCGCAATGCTCGCCAGATCGGCCATCTGGGCGAACATGCCGTAGGCGGCATTGGCGAACACCTCCGGCAGCGTAGCCCCGTAGGCCCGGATGGCCAGGTCGGCGGTGTGTTCCAGATTCTCAAAGCGCCGCGCCGGCGCCTGGCCGGTGGCGTGTGGGGTGCTCATGCGCAGCCCTCGGTGTGCGCCAGGATGGCCCGCGCCTGGGCCACGTCCCGCTGCATCTGCGCCACCAGGTCGGCCGCGCTGGCGAAGCGCTGCTCGTCCCGCAGGCGCTGCACAAAGCACAGCTCCAGGCAGCGGCCGTAGATGTCGCGGTCGAAGTCTAAAAGATACGCCTCTACCAGCCGCTCGCCGTGATCGAAGGTCGGCCGCGTGCCGATGTTGACCACGGCGTAATAACTTTCCGCATTCAGAATAGCGTGGGCGGCGTAGATGCCGTCGCGAGGTAAAGCGCGCCCCAGCGCCGGGGCCAGGTTGGCCGTGGGGAAGCCCAGACTGTGGCCGCGATGCGCCCCAGGCACGACCTGGCCCTTCAGATTGGGGCAGCGACCCAGCAGCCGCCCGGCCGCCGCCACGTCGCCGGCGGCCAGCAGATGGCGCACCCGCGTGCTGGAGACGACGTCGCCGTCAATGTACAACGGCGCTACCTGGTGCACGACGAAGCCGCGCCCCCGGCCAATCTCGGCCAGGCGGGAGACCGTGCCCTCACGCTGGCGGCCCAGGGTGAAGTCCGGGCCGACCCACAGCTCGCGCAGGCGCAGGTGGCGCAGCACCAACTGCAGGAACTGGTCGGCGGTGTAGCGAGACAGCTCCGGGGTGAAGCGCAGGCGGGCGATGATGTCCACGCCCAGGCTGGCCAGGAGGTCCAGCCGCTCCTCCAGGGTGTTCAGGTAGGAGGGCGAGCTCTCCGGGTCGAGCACGGCGCGCGGATGGGGGTAGAAGGTCAGCACGGCGGATTGCCCGCCCAGCTCGCGCCCCCGCCGGCGCACCTGGTGGATCAGGTTCTGATGCCCCAGATGCACGCCGTCAAACATCCCAATGGTCAGGACGACGTCACGGTCGGGCTGTAGTTCAGCCAATTCGGCGATATATGTTCCACGTTCCATGTTCTAAGTTTCATGTTCCCCGTTCCATGTTTTGTAGGGGTGAGGTGACCTCGCCCCTACTCCATTGTTTCATGTCCCAGGCTGCGCCCGGCTCCCCGTGCCGGGGCGTTCTACGGCAATTTGGAACCTGGAACGTGAAACGTGGAACGTGGCACTTGGAACTTGGCTTCACGCCAACACTTTCTCCGGTCGCCAGGCGCTGGCCTCCGGCTCCCGGCGCAGGATGGCGATCAGCTCGCCGTCAAAATCGTAGGCGCGGCACACCCCGGCACTGAGCAGAGCAGGCTCCCCCGCCGGCGATAACGCTCGCCCTTGCCGCAGCCGGGCCACGCTGTCCTGTCCCAGGATGGCCGCCGGATAGTCCAGCAGGGCCTCGTCGGGGGCGTAGAGCAGGGCCGCCCCATAGCCCTGGGCCAGGCTGTCCTGCAGGGTGGGCAGGTCCAGGGCCTCGCCCAGGGTGAAGCGCCCGCTGGCCCGGCGCACCAGACGGGAGAGGTGCGCCCCACAGCCCAGGCGCTCGCCCAGGTCGCGGGCCAGGCTGCGCACGTACGTGCCGGCGCTGCACTCCACGTCCAGCACCACCGCCGGCGGGCGATAGGCCAGCAGGGTCAGGCGATGAATGATTACGGGCCGGGGCGCTGCTTCTACGGCGACCCCGGCCCGGGCCAGGCGATAGAGGGGCACGCCGTCGCGTTTCAGGGCGGCGTAGGCCGGGGGGCGCTGCTGGAGGTGGCCCTGGAGCTCGCCCAGGGCGGCCATAAGCTGCGCCGCTGGCACCTCCACAGTCGCCGTGGCTACGACCTGCCCCGCGGCGTCGTCGGTGTCCGTGCTCACGCCCAGGGTGACCTCGGCCCAGTAGGCTTTGCGGGAGGCGGCCAGGTACTCGGCCAGGCGGGTGGCCCGCCCCACGCAGACGAGGAGCACGCCACTGGCCGCCGGATCCAGCGTGCCGGCGTGGCCCACCCGCCGCTCACCCGACCAGCGGCGCACCGCGGCCACCACGTCGTGGGACGTCCAACCCACAGGCTTGTTGACGTTGAAGATGCCGTCCATACGGAAGTAGACAAGTAGACAAGGAGAAAGTAGACAAGGCCCTTGCCACTTTTCTACTTATTTACTTGTCTACTTGCTACTTGTTTACCCGGTCTACTTGTCTACTTTTCTAGCTCCTGCTTTACCGCGGCGATCACCCTCTCCTCCACGGCGGCCAGCGGGCCGGGGAGGGTGCAGCCAGCGGCATTGCGATGGCCGCCGCCGCCCAGGCGGAAGGCGATGCCGGAGACGTCCACCGCCGGGGCGGAGCGAAACTCCACCTTGACCTTGCCATCCGGCGACTCCACAAAAAGAACGGCCACCGCCGTCCCCGCCGTGCCGCGCAGAAAGCTAACCAGGCCCTGCACCTCGTCTTCCGCCACGTGGTTGCGGCGCAGCATGTCCTGGGTCACACCGGCCCATACCACGTGGCCCGCCGCGCTGGGGACGGAGCGAAAATCGCTCAGGGCCTGGCCCCACAGGCGTAAGGTGGATAGCGACCTGCGGTTGTACACCGCCTCCACCAGGGTGGGCAGCGAGGCGCCGGCCTCCAGGAGCTGCATGGCCACGCCCAGGCTCTGCGGCGTGGTGCTGGGGGTGCGAAAGCCCTGCGTGTCCGTGAAGAGGCCGGTGAGCAGACACAGGGCGATAGTGGGTGTGATAGGCAATCCCCAGGTCAGCAGCAGGGCAAAAACGATCTCCGCCGTGGAAGCGGTCTCCATCTCCACGATGTTCAGCGTGCCGAAGCGGGTGTTGGTCCGGTGGTGATCAATGTTCACCAGCGGCGTGTGGGCGAAGACTGCCGGCTGGTAGACCGCGCCCAGGCGATCCAGGCTGCTGAAGTCAATGCCCAGGATAAGGTCGTAGCGACCGGAGACCTCACGCTGAAAATCGGCGTAGCCGGGCAAGAAGCCCAGGTAGGCTGGCATCGGCCCGGCGCAGGCCACAGTGCATTCCTTGCCCCGGGCACGCAGCGCCCAGGCCAGCCCCAGCGTGCAGCCGATAGTATCGCCATCGGGGTTGACGTGCGCCACCAGGAGCAGGCGCTGCGCCCGCTGGACGAGGTCCCAGGCAGCAGCGACGGCGTCCCGCTGATCGGCCAGCAGGCTCTGGGCAGTGCCGGGCGAGGTTTGCTGGCCAGTCATGGCTGCTCCTCGGCAGCAGCGCCAGGCGCAGCCTCCTCCTGCTCCACCTGCTCCACCTGGCGAAATAGCTCGGCCAGGCGGGCGCCGCGCGCCAACGACTCGTCGCGCTGGAAGTGAATCTCCGGCGCGTAACGCAGGCGCAGGCGCTCGCCCAGCTCGTGGCGGAAAAAGCCCTGGGCGTGCACCAGGCTCTTAAAAGCCGCTTTCGCCTCCTCCTCGCCCCCCAGGATGCTGACGAAGACCTTGGCGTAGCGGAGATCGGCGGTGACCTCTACCTCGGTGATGGAGATAATCACCCCGGTTTGCAGGCGGGGGTCGTCTATTTCCCGGCGCAAAAGCTCGCTGATCTCCGCACGGATCAGCTCCCCCACCTTCTCGGTTCGTCTGGTCATGTTGATTTGCTCTGTGTTCTATTTCGTAGGGCAGGTTTCCATGACTTTGTCGAAAAATGACCTCTCGAAGAGAAAGTACCCCACTGGGTGGCTCTGGAATCCCGAACTTGTTCGGGCGTCTCCCACTCAGCAGCCAGAAGGCGCCTCAACAAGTTGAGG
>Ga0233423_10001366_pt1 | contig 12315 bp, 4 predicted proteins | sample Watercolumn_Mata_FD_180713 | JGI IMG/M metagenome (GOLD analysis project Ga0233423, IMG submission 180713) | Freshwater microbial communities from Lake Matano, South Sulawesi, Indonesia - Watercolumn_Matano_2014_112_MG | ecosystem: Environmental > Aquatic > Freshwater > Lake | place: Indonesia... | reverse complement strand
TCCATCTCCGTCATCACGGTCAGGTCAGCAATCGAGCCGTTCGGAACGGTGTAGAGCAGCACGGGCCGGTGGATGCCGGAAAAGGGGAAGAAGTCGAACTGGGCCGGAGGGTAATTGCCGAGGTTGCCTACAAAAATGTCAGTTTCGTCTCCTGAGACGCATCCGGGCGGCACGCGATCAGGCGCCAGGTTGCCGTCCACTCGCACTACCAGCCGGTTGTCCTCGGCTTGAATGTGGGCCGTCACGTCAAATTGAAACGGCAAATGGCCGCCTTCGTGCTGCCCCAGCCGCACGCCGTTGAGCCACACCTCAGCCAGGTAGTTGACCGAGTTAAAACGCAAGAAGATGCGCTGGTCGGACCACCTCTTGGGCAAGTCGAAATCGGTTTGGTACCAGGCGGGCCCCAGATTGTCGCGCTCGTCTTCAAACTGGTCGTTCCAACTGGCGGGCACAGCGATAGGACGGCCGCTATCAAACCCCGCGTCCCAGCCCAACCTCTCGCCCTGGCCGTCGGGATCAAAACGAAAGTCCCAGAAGCCGGAGAGGTCTATAACCTGGCGAAATGGATTTATCTGTGGGTAGAGCATGGCGTAGCCTCCAGTCATCATCATGTCAGAATGACCTCGACCACCACCTCAGCCTGCCCCGATGGCGGTGGTGGGACAATGTTTCCCTCAATCGGCTGGCCGTCCACTGTAAGCGAGGCCGTGTTTCCCTTGCCAACGCGGTCAACAGAGATGTGATAGGTCACGCCTCGGAAGACGCGCCTGGCCTTGAAGCCAGGCCAGTTACCGGGGATGACTGGCGCAATTTGCAAGCCGGTGTAAGTGGGCCGGATGCCCAGGATCCACTGAGTGATGGCCACGTAGTTCCAGGCGGCGGTGCCGGTCAGCCAGGAATTCTTGGCCTCGCCGTGAATGGGGGCATCGCGCCCAGCGATCATCTGGGCGTAGACGTACGGCTCGCAGCGATGCACCTCGCTGATGGCTTCCCGCGCTGACGGGTTGATGCGGGTGTAGTAGTCGTGCGCCTGATCGCCGTGTCCTAGCATCGCTTCGGCGATCATGATCCACGGATTAGTGTGACAGAAGATGCCAGCGTTCTCTTTGTAACCTGGCGGATAGGATGAGATTTCGCCCAGGTGCAGGTAATACTGCGAGTAAGCGGGTTGCTGGAGGATGATGCCGTGCGGCGTGGCCAGGCATTCCTTCACCGCCGCCAGCGCTTTCTCGGCCCTGCCGTCATTGAGGCCCATGCCAGCCATAACGCAGAAGCCCTGCGGCTCGATGAACACCTGCCCCTCCTCACATTCGTGGGAGCCGACCTTGTGCCCGAAGTCATCGTAGGCGCGAAGGAACCACTCGCCGTCCCAGCCGTGTTCGAGAACGATCGCCTCCATCTGCTGCGCTGCTTCCAGGTAGAATTGCTGATTGCCGATTTGCTGCCTTGCTGCCTTGCTGCCTCGCTGATTTGCTGATTTGCTGATTTGTGCCATCTCCTTCGCTGCCAGCACGAACAGCCCGGCGATGAACACCGACTCGGCCACCTTGCCATCTTTGTTGGTGGTGGTCTGGAACGACTCGCCCGGCGTGTCGGAGAAGGTGTTCAGGTTCAGGCAGTCGTTCCAGTCAGCGCGGCCGATGAGCGGCAGGCCGTGCGGCCCCAGCCTATCCAGCGTGTAGCGCAGGCTGCGCTGTAGATGTTCGTAGAGTGACGTTTCAGTGCCGGGCCGGTTATCGTATTCCACTAACTCGTCAAGGATGCTCCAGTCGCCGCTTTCCTTAAGGTAGGCGGCCACGCTCAGGATCAACCACAGCGGGTCGTCGTTGAAGTTGCTGCCGACCTGTTCGTTGCCCCGTCTGGTGAGCGGCTGATACTGGTGGTACGCGCCGCCCGTCTCCAGTTGCGTGGCCGCCAGGTCCAGGATGCGCTGGCGGGCTCGCGCCGGAACCAGGTGGACGAAGCCTAACAGGTCCTGATTGGAATCCCGGAAGCCCAAGCCGCGCCCGATGCCCGATTCGAAGAACGAGGCCGAGCGCGACAGGTTGAAGGTGATCATGTTCTGGTAGGCGTTCCAGGCGTTGACCATGCGGTTAGTGTGGACGTCCGGTGTTTCCACCTGCAAGGTGCCAAGCAGGCCGTCCCAGTAGGCTCGCAGAGCCTCGAAGGCCGCGTCTACGTTGTCTTTGTCCAGATATTCGGTGATGATGGGCTTGACTGTTCGCTTGTTGATCGTCTGAGAGCCAGGGGGATCGAACTTCTGATCCTGAGGATTCTCGTGGTAGCCCAGCAGGAAAATGATCTGGCGGGTCTCGCCGGGCTGGAGGATGACTTTGACGTGATGGGAGCCTACGGGCGCCCAGCCGTGGGCTACGGAGTTGAACGAGCGACCACGCTCGACCGCCGCCGGATTGTCCCAGCCTCGGTGTGATCCCAGAAATACATCGCGCTGAGTGTCGAACCCGGCCAGCTTCTCGGAGCAGGCGAAGAAGGCGAAATGATCCCGCCGCTCGCGGTATTCGGTCTTGTGGTAGATCACCCCCCCTTCCACCTCCCCCCCGTGATAACGGGGGGGATTGAGGGGGGGTACTTCCACCTCGCCGATGTTGAAATTGCGCTGAAAGTTGGTGGCGTCGTCCCAAGCATCCCACAGGCAGAACTCGATGCTGGAGAAAACCGAGAGGTTGGCAGGCTGCTCGCGCCGATTGATCAGCGTGAGCTGCCAGATCTCCAGGCTGTCGCCCAGGGGGACGAAGTAGCGGATCTGGGCTCCGATCCCCTGGTAGGTGGAACCGATGATGGTGTAGCCCAACCCATGCCGGCAGATGTAATCCTCTAATTGGTGGCGGGTAGGCTGCCAGGAAGGGGACCAGAACTTCCCGCTATCATCGTCACGCACGTAGATGTAGCGCCCGCCACAGTCGTCGGGGACGTTGTTGTAGCGGTAGCGCGTGAGGCGCCGGAGGCGTGCGTCCCGATAGAACGAGTAGCCTCCGGCAGTGTTGGAGATAAGGCCAAAATAGGCTTCATTCCCCAGGTAGTTGATCCAGGGAAGCGGGGTGTCGGGCCGTGTGATAACGTACTCGTGATGTTCGTCGTCAAAGCATCCGTAGGGCATGAGCTCCTCTTCATTGTGACCAGTGAATCATGTGCAGCCGAGCGTAGTATAGCGCATTATTAGGTGTAGATGCCGACCGAGATGGGCTGAAGATACCGCATTCCGTATAGCAGCCATAATTTGCAAACCCAGAGAGCATTTGTGCTAAGACATCTCTTGTTGAGAGCCCTAGAGTGAGCTAACGTAGCTCTTCATGATTAAGGGTAGATAGATCCTGTGGGTTGGTCCTACAAAGAGAGTTACAACATCGGTATCCATGACAATGTCCTCCACCTTCCAGCCTTTAGTCTCAATCAGGGGCTGGAAGGCGCGGCGGAAGAGGAGCCTGGCGGTCACGCTTACCTCCCCACTGTCAGCCGGTACAGAAAAGGTGTAGACCGACGTGTCGCTGCCCAGGGCTGGGATGCGGTTGTCACCGACGATGAGGGTCTGCTTCCAGTAACTCACCACAGGTGACTCGCCGGTTTTTGCGTCGCGCAGCACCTTGGCGAAGGCCTTACCCGGCAGCCCGGCCTGTGCGCCGCCCCAGTCGGGCACGGTGGGACCGCTTTGCTGAGGTAAGACCTGTCCCTGCCCGTCCATTGCCGTGACTACCAGGATCATGTGCCGTCCGGGGAAGTCGGTAGGGACGTGATGGCCGGCGGCCACGTTGGTCAGCGTGACGCTCACCTGGACCGTGTTTGTGATCGCCTGGGCAGTGAGGGTCATGGCCACGGTGCTCTGCATGAAAGCCGTATCCTTGACGCCCAGGTCCAGGTGCGAGGCCAGGCGAGCCGGATCCCGGGCCAATCCGCCTTTTTCGGGCAGGCAGAAGGTGGAGCTCGTGCCCGGCGGCATGTGACAGGTCTGGCACTCCACACCCTGGGCCGGATAGGGGCTTTCCTGCCACTCTCGGAAGCTCTGGTAAATCGGTGTACCCCAGAAAGAGAACTGATGGCAGGGGGCACAGAATTGGCTCTTTTTCTCTAGCGGCAGATAACTCACCCGGCGGGTAACGTCGTCCAGGCTGCCAAAGAAGATCTGATCGCCAGGGTAGGGGCGGTAGAGGCGCATGGAAAAAACGCCAGGCGCATTTTCGTAGGGCCGGCCAGTGGCCGGGTTGAAGTAGACCGCCCCGACCTTGTGGCAGAACTCACAGAAGACACCCTCGCGGTTGACGCCGGAGAGGGCGTTCATGTCCGTGGTGAACGGCGCATCGTAGGCGGCACCGGGGGCATGACAGGTGGCGCAGTTGCCGACCGTGCCGGGAAAGTCCAGCTTGTAGCCAGGGGTGATGACCTGGGTGCCGCTGATGTCGGTGCCGTTGTAGAGCGAAAAGAAGCGCGGGTTCGTGCCTGATTTGGCGTGCGCGGTGGCCTGCCATTCGTCGAACGAAGGCGACATGCAGTGCCCACAGCCCAGGGTGGGGTTGGCCGGGTCGGGGTACGAGGTGTTCCAGGCGTAGGCAGTGTTATCGCGGGTGTCGTAAGGGCGCAGGGTGATGGTGATGGTGCCGGTGGGCGGCGTGACAGCGGCCCAGCCAACCTTGTAGTCGGGATACCAGGCGGTGATGGTGACGGTCACACCCTCGGTAAGGCCCGTGAGCGTGAAGCTGCCATCGGGGGCGGCGTAGGTGAGGTTCTCGGTCGTCTGCACGCGCACCCAGGCCCCCCGGGCGGGCTGGCCGTCGAGGCGAACGACAGTGCCGCTGACGCTGGCAAAAGGTTCAGCGGATGCCCGGTCTCTTGCGGCCTTTGAGTCGAACAGCCATGCCGACCCGATCCAGACCAGCGCCACGATTCCCGTTGTCGCAATCAGGGCTCCGAGTTTCCACTGCTGTTTCATCATTCACCATCCTTTGCCTTACCCTCCTACAACTCCCTCCCTCTCCCGAGATTGGGAGAGGGAGGGGGCAAGGGTGTGGGTGAGGTCAATAACCCTTCAAGACCATCGGCAGGTAAATCTTGTTCTGCAGGGCAGGTGGAGCGCCACTGATGATGAACACCTCCTCACCAATCAGAGTGACGGTGGCCGCGCGCGCCATGTCACCGCCCACCGCCAGCAAGTTGATGGCTACCTCGTCGGCCAGTCCCTCCCAGACTCCCTCGTGCGCCGTCAGGCTGACGAATGGGAAGATGGCGTTGAGCGCTACGGCGTCGTAGGTCACAGTGAAAACACCACTGGCATTGGGGATGACCGTGCCCTGCCCCATCACCACGCCCTTGTCGTGGATCGTGTAGTGCACGGCGGTCGTTCCGACGGGGGCGCTCCCGCGAATATAAATCGGCTCGATGTGTCCGGTCGGCCAGGTGACGAAGCCCGGCTGCGGTGAGTACACGAACAGCCTCGGGGCTCCCGGCTCGACCACGTAGAACTCGTAGCGGCCGGTAGTGCCCAGCACCGTGCCGGTGTTGTGGCTGGCTGGGATGACGCCGTTGCCCACGTAAGGCCGGTCGTGCAGCACTGCCACGTCCACCGTCCATCGCCCGGCTTCGTTAGCCACGAAATCGAAGGTGGAATTGTACAGCCAGCCGATCTTGTTGGCGTGCCAGGTGCGGGTGTGGGCATTGGCGGAGCCGCTGGGGGGTGTGATGGTCACGGTCACTTGGCTGTCGAGCGGCGGGCCGACGTGGCCGGAGAAGCTGACCGTGTCACCCACCTCCAGCACGTCGCCGGGACGCACCCCCTTGGGCAGGAAGAGCATGTCGATCTCCTGACCGTTGAGGGTCATGATCGGCCCGCCGTTGATGCTGGCTCCGGTGGCATCCTGGAACGGCGGTGTGACGCGGGCGCAGCCGAAGGAATCACAACCGTGCGGCAGCAACACCCACAGAGACGAGTAGATGGCGTATTCATTGATCGGGTTGGTCCCCGAGATGACGCGCAAGACCACCCCGCCGAATTCCCACTTGAGGTCGCCGGGTTGGTCGCCGTCGGCCGGCTCGCCGATCTGGTAGCCGTAGGTATCGCTAAAGCGCCAGTAGGCGGTGCCCATGTTGTCTTCCGAGATCAGCTCGCGCACGCGCACGTCTGGGCGCTGGGATGATCCGTACCAGTAGCCCCAGAAATCAATCTCTTCCGGGCGCGCCTCGGGGTGATTGCCGCTGTGGGTGGTAATGAACAGCGGCGCTTCGCCGCTGGCAATGCGCTTCTCCAGGCCGGTAAGGCTGGTATCGACCGGGGGCCAACGGAAGCCATTGGTCGCCCTGGGGTAATGGGCCCGGATCAGGTTGTAGAAAAGATTTTCGGAGGTCAGATCCTTGAAAGTCAGAATGGTATGAATCGAGTCACCTTTGCAAAGCTGATCGGGGGTCTCGTCGCCCCAGTGGATGTCACCGGACAGGTAGGGGTAGTAATTCTCCGTGCCAAACTTGTCGGTGCCGTACAGGTCCTGGTTGCGGAACCAGATGGGCATGTCGTCAATCGTGTCGCTCTTATAGTCCATACCGCGCCGCCCGTGGGCTCCCACACGCGGATTGGGACTTGCAACGACCCCACCCCAGGTCATCGAGCCGAACCAGACCTCGCCGCCGGGCGTATGGTATTCGGCGCCAATGTCCACGCGGAATTCGCCGGGGTCATTGAAGCGGATTTCCGTGCCTGCGGGGGGCTGGAAGTATCCGAAGCGGTTGACCTGGCCGGTGACGGTAGTCGCAATCGCCTGGGCCGGGTCCGAGTAGGGCATATGCGTCAACCTGACGGTCACCTCCGCCGGGACAGGCGGGAAGACATGCAGCCCGGCCGAGAAGAAGTCACCCACCACGAAGGGCGTGGTCGGCAGGAGGTGCGGGTCCAGGTCCAGGACGTGGGCGACCATCACCTCATAGGTGCTCTCCAGGCTATACGGGTTGCCGAATACATCGTGCACGGTTCCGTGAAGCTCGATCGTGTGCAGCCCTTCCTGCTGAAAGGCGTAGGCGAAAGCGTCGTCGTGGTTATACAGGTGATACAGGTCGCCGATATGTCCCGTGCCCACGGCGAATTCCGCCCCGCCCGGCGAGGTGGGCGTGCGCACCGAGGATTGCTGTACAACTGCCGGCCCGAGCGTGTCAGTCAGGCCATCGGGCCGGTGGATTTCGATGACCATCTCGCCCGAAGGCAATTGCAGCGGGATGTGCGGCGGGGGTGGCAGGCGACGGTCGGTGTTGCTCAGCCAGGCAGCGGCAGGCTCCATGTGATAGGTGATGGGCTGCCCGCTGCGCGCATTTAAGCGCGGCACAACCGCCAGGTCCACGGGGGTGGTTACCCGGTTGACCATCAAATGGCGACGCATATCCTGGAAAGCCGTGACGCCGCGCTGCCCGTTGACCAGTTCATCGCCAAATAGCACCCAGGGGATGCGCGGCGGGGCGGCATCGCCCACCTGCAAGATGGGCAGACCGCTGGCACGCTCCGCTTCGTGCAGCCAAACCACGGCCTGCGGTACCTGGTCGCTCAGCGCGATCTGGGGGTTGAAGAAGAAATCGGGGCGGTAATAGCCCTCAGGCAAATCCGCCGGGATCGTAAAGGTCGCCTCCAGATCGCCCGCCAGGACATCCGAGCGCAGGCAGGCCAGGTTCTGGAAGAAAAAGGCCCCTCCGAGATTGACGGAAGGCACAAAGCCCTCGTGCTCGATGGGCAGGCCAGTAGGAGTGAACAAGAAAGCGTCGAACCAGACCTCCCACGGCCTGGCGACGCCGTCCAGGCCGAACATCTCCCGTAGGCCAAGATTGAGAAACAAAGTCTGGGTGGGCGGGTTCGTGCAGTTCAGCGCCGGGGAGGTGGCGGACATATGCAGGGTCACGGTGACCGTATCACCTGGTATCACCCTCAGCCGCCAATCGCCTGGGCGACCGGGCACGGTCAGTTCGCCCGACATGTGCCAGGCTGCCCATTGCTTGGGTGGCTCGCTCGACGAGATCGCACCCACGGTGTGGAAAGTTTGCGTCTCACCAGAGGCCGGTTCCGGTCCGCCCACATAGAGGATCGCACCGGGCAAGGGATTGAGGTTCTCGGCCGTTGCGTCGGCTATCGCGCTGACCGCCCTCTGCCAGAACCATTGGATGCGGTTGCCGTTCGTTTCGTACTTGACGAGCAGCGCAGAGCCGGGCGGGGCGTAAAGCAAGGCCAGGAATCCCCCTTGAGAGTTGGCAGTCGCAGTAATCACATTGTGGGCGCTCAGGTTGACGATGGCGACGGCGGCTCCCGGCGGCACCGCGCCGGCAGCGCCGGTCACCTGAGCGTAGCCGGCGACATCGGGGCTGCCCACGCTGATCTTGCTTACGTCCGGCGGTGTGGTGGGAAAGATTTGTGTCGAAGGTTGAAGGTTGAAAGCCGCAGGCCCGACGTTGGCTTGCGTGGCCGGTGCAGAGCGGGTCATCAGGCCGGTGGACAGGAGCAGCAATCCGATGAACAGGGTTTTGAGACAGGATCTGACAGTCATTATGCGTGTCTCCTTAGCCCTCGCTCTATCCCCTTTCGTCCCCCTCATCGCTGTCCGCCGGATTGTTGGTCGCTTAATGGTGAGGCAGCGATGGGGAGAGAGCGGGTCAGAGAGGCCATCAATACGGTAGTGCTAATAAAAAGGCGATCAAATCGTCTAATTCTTGCTCCGACAGGTACGACGTGACGCCATGCTCGTCGTTTGGATTTTTGGTTGTCAACACATCAGACAACGTCGCCGCACTGCCGTCGTGCAGATAAGGCGCGCTATCGTACAAGAAACGCAGTGTGGGTGTGTCTATGAGTGGACCGAACCATTCGCCATAAGTATCCGCCGTGCCCACGTCGTGCACCTGCAAATCGGTGTACAGCGGCGCGGCGTGGCAGCGGGCGCAACCGGTTGCCGGCAACTCAAAGATGGCCCTGCCGCGCTGCTCGGCTTCGGTGAGTGCGTGCGTTCGGGCCGGCGCGGCCAGGCTGTCAATGAAAGTGGCCAGGCAATCCAGGTCGTAGGAGCGGCCCTGATTGGGCGGCCCCAGCGTCGGGTGCATCGTTCCCGTAATCAGGCCCGTCCCGAACTGCTCGAAGCGCACGCTGAACTCGCTGTCGGCCGACTCGTTCCACTCCGCCGACCAGCGCAGCGGGTAGGTCTCGATCATGCCTAGCAGGCTGGTGGTGTTGCGTGTAATGATCGGCGTCGCGCCCGGCGGCACGGCGCCCAGGTATTGCAGCAACCAGGTGCGCCCGTCGTGCTCGCCCTCGACGTGGCAGGTGTTGCAACTGATCCAGCGCGCCCTGGCCAGGTCGGGCCGCGCGCTGGAGAAATACAGCCGCTTGCCATTGAGTAGGGCCGGCGGCAAAGGGATGGTCGTGACCGTGATCACCTCCGTAACCGTGTAAGCATTGGCGTCAATCACGCTGACTGTGCCGGCCAGGGTATTGTTGACGTAGGCTGTGTTCCCATCTAGCGAAATGACGATGCCGCGCGGGTTGTCGCCCACTGGGATGTTGGCAACGCGGGCGGGCCGGGTGGGGTTGCTGATGTCTATCACCGAAACGTCATTGCTGGCCGCATTGACCACCCACAACTCGGCGTCGTTCTTGGCCAGGGCCGCATCCCACGGCAGGCCAACGGGCCGGTCGGTCTCGGGCAGCGAGATATGCTCGGAAGTTTGATGGCTGTCCGTTTGCAGGTTGAGCACCGATACTTTGGGAAAGACGGTCGTATCAAAGCCGGTGTTGAGTCCCAATCCGTTGGCCATCGTCTGCGGCAGGTAGGCGCGGGTGCCACTGCTGTTCATGACGACGGCGGGGGCGGGGGCAACGTTGGGCCAGGTGGGGAGCGTGAAACGTGAAACGTGAAACGTGATGCATGTTGCGTGTTGCGTATTGCGTATGCCGTAGGGCATGCCTTGCGTGTGAACGATGAGTGGCAAATAGACGGTAAAGGGTTGGATAGTCAGGAGTGTCACGTCGCCGCTGAGGAGGTGAGTGACCAGCAGGCGGCGGCTGTCGGGGGTGAAGGCTAGAGCGTAGGGGCGGTCAGCGACGGGGGTGAGGGAGAGAGTGGCAAGACTAGCGGCGTCAAGCAGGCGCACAGTGTCATCCCCCAATTCAGCCACGGCGACGAAGCGCCCATTGGGGGAGACGGCTACTCCTACGGGCCGGTCGCCCACCGACACGGTGACGGTCACCACTCGGGCAGGGATGTCTATCACGGAGAAGCTATCAGAGCCTTGATTCGCCACATAAGCGGTATCCCCATCAGTCGAGACCGCCACGCTGCGCGGATCAACGCCGACGGGGAGTTCGAGTAAAGTGGTCAGCATACCCAGCCCTACCATCGAAAGGGAGTTAGAGTCTGGATTAACGACGAGGAGCGTATCCCCATCGGCTGTTACGGCGATGGCCGAACTGGAGCGCTTGACGTCGGTCGTACTCTGAGGCCACGCCCGTTGGGGCCACAGCAGCACAAGCAGGATAATGCCCAACAGCAATGAGGCCATCCACAGGGCTGATCGTGCTCGCCGAGACGAAGTTGTCATTCTAGCCCGCATGCCCATCTTTCTCCTTCCAGCATATCCCTGCTCATCATGTTCGAGGTCACCCAATGCACATCAAAATTGTATCATGTGTCAGGCCAACACGCAAAAGCTACAAGCATCAAGCTCCGTTTTGCTTGCCTGTATGCCCCAAACGTGATACGCTCACCGCACCTTAGGTGCAACGCTATAATCTGGACGTCAGAGTTTATTCTGGCTTAGAGGCAACTCACCGCTATATCCCCCTCCTGGAGCCGCCGGCCCGCCTCGTTCCAGACCTCTATGACCCGCTCCTGGCCGGGAAAGAGGTCGAAGTAGTTGTCGCTGAACCGGGTGCCTTCTACAGGCACCACTAACTTGACGAAATAAGCGTAGACATCGGTGGTCACTCTGACCTTGTACTTCCCGTCGCTCCCTTCGACGATTTCTACTCTCAAGTCAGGCTTCGGCCTGACCAGGTCCTTGACCTCCACGAAGAAGCGGCGGTTATCGGGGAATAAGCCGCTTGGGGAGCGCACAGCCAAGTACTCCCGCCGTGGGTCTTCCATACGTAACCGCTCAGCCCGTGTCATTGCGAGGAGCGTTCCTTCGGCTTCGCTCAGGACAGGTTTTTGCGACGAAGCAATCTCCTCCTTGCGGTTTGGGGATTGCTTCGCTTCCCCTTCGCTTTGCTCAGGGCTTCGGCTCGCAATGACAGCTTGAGTAGTCACTTCAGTACTTCGCTCATCGAAAAGGAAGTGCTTGACTTTGAGGGAGACATTGGCCGGCACCCGAACCTCCAGCATCTCCTCGTACAGCTTGCGACCAGAGAAGTCGCCTTGAAAGACGATCACCGTGTCCACCAAGTCCTCCAGGGTGTCGTTGGTGATCCATAGCGAGACGCCGTCCACTTCCTCTTTGAAGGAGGCCAAAATGGGCGCGTAGGCCCTCTTGGCGTAGAAGTAGCCGGCCTTGGGGAAGAGGTAGTAGTCCAGCACGCTCCAACTGAGGCCCGGCCAGCAGTCGTTCCACTGCCAGAAGAGGGTCCCGCTGCAGTGAAACTTCCGCCGCCGATAGTGTTCGATGCCGAGCTTCAGCCCCTCGGCCTGACAAATCATGGAAAAGTCAAGGTATTCCTGCAGCGAGCTGGGCAGGCCGGTGTGGGCCAGCATTAACAGGTCCCCTTTGTCTTTCGGATCGTCCTTGTTGCGGTAGACCAGCTCCGGGCTGCCGAGGTACAGGGCCGTGGCCGGCACGTTGCGCCGCAGCGTCTCCAACACCGGCGCGGCATGCATGCCGAACTCGCTGATGAAGCGGGCCGGGTCCTTGGCGTAGTGGCGGTAGCAGATGCCCTCCGACGAGCCGTCTCGCTTCGGCACCTGGCCAAAGCGGCGGGATAGCACCCCACCGTGCCACACCTGCCAGTTGTGGCGGTCTCCTTCCCGTTCGTCGTTGTGGTCGTTCCCGCCGTAGGGACTGGAGGGCCAGTAGAGCCGGGTGCCGTCTAGCCGCTCGACGATGGGCGGCAGCAGCTCGTGGTAAATCCTCTTGCCCGGAAAGTCCCGCCCCGGCCGCTGCCAGTTGACCATGTCGTCTATCCAGTCGTTCTCGTTGTTGCCGCTCCAGAGGGCCAGGCAAGGACGGTTGCGCAGCCGTCGCACTACCGCCTCCGCCTCCTGCTCCACCTCGGCCATAAAAGGGGCGTCGTCGGGGTATAGCGCACAGGCGAACATGAACTCCTGCCAGATCAGGATGCCCAGCTCATCGCAGAGACGA
>Ga0233423_10001365_pt1 | contig 12318 bp, 13 predicted proteins | sample Watercolumn_Mata_FD_180713 | JGI IMG/M metagenome (GOLD analysis project Ga0233423, IMG submission 180713) | Freshwater microbial communities from Lake Matano, South Sulawesi, Indonesia - Watercolumn_Matano_2014_112_MG | ecosystem: Environmental > Aquatic > Freshwater > Lake | place: Indonesia... | reverse complement strand
TTGTGATTTGGAATTTGTAATTTCCCTCCGATTTTATATCGGAGGGCTATGGTGGCCATAGTTTAACGGTAAAACTCCGGGTTGTGGTCCCGGTGTCAAGGGTTCAACTCCCTTTGGCCACCCCAGACCGTGGGGTTTATAATTCCATTGCTAAAATTTTTTTTGGCTGGTATAAACGCCGCGGCCTGGGGTTTTAAGCCGTCTTTGGATAAGTTAGAATTTAATTTGCCACTAACAGGATCCTCCTTATCAGGAGGATTTTGTAATTCCTGCAATGCCTGAAATAACAAAGTCGGCTTGGCTTCAACAATCCATCTATCTTTTACAATAAATCTGTCCCAGAAAAAGCCAAGGTATTTTCTTTTTACTTCGTAATTATTTTGCTTGTAAGTCTGATAAACATTTTTGGCAAAATCGGCTATTTCTTCAAAAGCACCAATGTTAATTTCTTTTGTGCGGCTAAGTTTTAAAATTTCATCCTCGTAAGTTTGTATTTCGTTTTCAAATTTCTCACTATTGCGCTGATAAACTTCTTTTGTAATGGTGCCATTAAAGAGCGCTTGCTCGGCCTTGTCTCTCTTTTTTTCAACCGCTTCTTTCTTTTTTGTTAAACTGTTTATCTCCTCGTTCTTGTTCTTTTTATGGCCGTCATATTTCTGTTTTAATTTGTCTAAAAGATTTTGGTAAAATTCTTCGCTGAACTGAACGTCTTTAAACTTTTCTTCCACCTGTTTTTCTAAGTCCCCACAAGGTACGCAAAAACTATCATGGCATTTTTCTCCTCTAGTGCAGTGATAATAAGCATATTTTTTGCCAGATGGCTTTGTGTGTTTTTCCGCTGTAAATCTCCTGCCACACTTGCAGAAAATAAAACTGGACAATAAAAAGCTGTGTTTGCGCTCGTAATTTTTTCTTATGGACCTGTTTTTTCTAATACTTTGTGCTAAATTAAAAATTTCTTCTTTTATTAATGGTTCATGACTACCGGGGTATTCCTTCTTCTTCCATCTAAATTTACCAATAAAAAACGGGTTTTCTAGCAAATAATATAATTTACTAACTTCTAGTTTTTTGCCCGTCATTGATCTGAAACCTTTTTCATACAAAATATCATTTAAGGTTTCAGCTCCGTATTCGCCAGTAATGTACAAATCAAAAGCCAATCTGACTAACGGAGCTTTTTCTTCGTCAATTACAATTATCCCCTTATTATTTTCATCTCTGGCGTTTTTATAGCCTAATGGCGGCACCCTTGGAAACCATCCCTGTTCAATTTTTTGCTGAATCGCCCTTTCTGTTTTGTAAGCAATGTTTTCTCTTTGGTAGGCGCTTACAACCGAGAGAATGCCGTCAGTCATGTTTGCTTCTGGTGTGTCTTCAATCTTTCCCTGGTTTAAGGAATAGATATCTACTTCGTATTTTCTCAGTTCCTTTTTAATTATTTGATGAATACCGATGTCCCTTGCCAATCTATCAGTATGTTGAATAAATAGCGCCTTTATTTTATTTTCTTTTATCAAAGACAACATTTCCTGCAATCCGGGGCGTTTAAAAGTAGCGCCGGAATACCCTGGGTCTTTAAAAACTTTAACTACTTTAAAACCTAAACTCTCTGCCTTATTCTGGCATTGTTTTTCTTGTGCCTCAAGGGAGATGCCTTTTTCGGCTTGGTCATCCGTGGAGACGCGCGTATAAATGATAGCTTTAGGTTTGGACATACGATTTAATACCTGGAATTCCTTTGAGATTTTAGTTTTCTCGGGTTTTTTTGAGGAATCCGGTAGATTATACCTTTAAAACAAAATTGCCGTGAGTTTGCACAAAATTTTCAAATAACAGAATAAGAAAAAGGCGATGAAGCAGAAGAGTAAGATTGATTTAATCTGGCAGTATATTTTATTGAGCATGATTTTATTATAGGATCTGTTCAGGGAAAAAACTACCATAAATTTTTTAAAATTAGTCTATTTTATAAGGGGGATTCTAAGTTCAGATTCAAAATGCTTCGGTGGGGGATGTTATATATTAAAGGGGTGTTAAAATCTAAAGCCCAAGCCGTAATTGAAAAATTTTTTCAGTCAGCTCTCTTCCGCATTCGGTGCAAAAATACCCGCCCGCAAAATATGAACGATCGGCTACTTTTATGCATTTCCTGCCTTCAAACATCATTTCAGGGCAGGCGTTGCATTTTGGGCAGTAAAGCTCTTTTTTGTTCTTTTTTGATTTGACTTCGTAAGCGCACATATTTTTAGGTTTGCGTATAAAAATTATGGTGGTTGTTTAATTTTTTATGCGGTGTGTTTAAAAAATTAGCATAATATATAATTAGATATGTTAATTAGAAATATATAAATATATTTTTAAATTTTTAAACAAGTAAGAAAAACAAATAAGATAAGATAAATAATGCAGAAAATTAATAAACATTGCCACCTGAAATTTTTTGTTGTTCATCCCAATCATAATAGAGTTGATCTAGTAATTTTTGTCTACCATCAACACCAGAGGATGAAGCAGAAAGTCCTCTTACAATGCGCTGGAAGTTATCTTGCATAAATTTTACGTTGGAAGCAAAAAATTCAGCGCGAGCCTTGGTAATTCCAGCACCAATAAGCATTTCTAGCCATCCTTTCCTCCCCCCTTTTTTATCTTTCTGCATTTCCACGATTAATGGGTCACAAGGTGGCAGAATTTTAAAGAATACACTATTATCCTTAATTTGTGGATTTTCAAAATCACCGGGATTTTTTGGATTTTTAAAATTAACAAGCCCCATTCTTTGCAACTTTTTCAGTTTAAACCCAACCGAACCGTTTTTTACTTGAAGTAACGGCAAATCCCTTACAATTTTTGAGTATCTAATAAGAGTATAGCCATCTTGTTCAATCTTTTTTTCTGCTAAACTAAACTGAGCAAGGTATGTTAAAATTGCCGCTTCTGGAAATTTAATACCAGGGGCTATATTGAGAACAATCCCCTGCCTTAATAGAATGTTATAGATTTGGTAGGACATGTTCGTTTTTTATTTTGTTGCTTTGTTAATAAATAAGACTCAAAAATTAAGTTCGCCAGCAAATCGGCTAACTTGTCCGCCGGAACCTTTAATTTTCGACCTTTTTGTTTTTTAGACATAAAAATAGTAGGTTCTTATACCTACTATTATAAAAATTTTGGGCTTGTCCCCAGTTACATTAATTGGGTCCAATTAATTTTTTAATCCTGCTCTTTCTTCCTCTTCTGTTTTTGACATTTTGTTTGTCATGGCTCCAATCAGGGTCAATGGCATTGTTATAGTAAATTTCATCAATATTATCATACACTCTTCTACGCCTAAACTTAGTCGCTTCCCATTCTTTTAAACCCTTCTTTTTAATTAATTCTTCTGTTTCATTGTCGCGTTCTAAAATTATTAAATCTTTGTCGAAATTTTTCCTAAACCTCTTCTTATTTTTTTCATAATCAGGCATCTTTTTTTGTTCTTCGTTTATCTCAGGCCAAAGTTCAAGAATATCTCTTTTTGTTGTACTTGGCGAAATAGCCAGTAAAATATATTTATTTGAATATCCGTTTAATATGGAAACTAAGTTTGTTTGTGGCAGAAATACTTCGCCAAATAAAATGTAATCAAAAACACCGGCAAAAGGCCTTTCGCTGATGTAATTTTCATAAATTTCAATTGTCGGGCAAACCAAAATAAAACTACTATTACGATAATATACTTCAGGGCCTACACCATCTTTCACCGCACTATAAAAAAATTTTAATAATTCAACAGGGTTTGTTTCAATTTTGTATTCAACCTTTTTTAATATTTGAATAACATTTTTAAAATCATCTTTTGCGTTCCCTTTTATCCAATCTCCGAAACCTTTTTCGTCTTTTTTAACATCAAAACCACCCTCAGGAATACCAAGTTTATTTCTGATTTCTTTTATCTGGTCGGTAAAGTATTTATCTTGCAACACCGCCTTTATGTGTTGCCCGTATCTATTTAAAAATTTATCAGAGTCTCTGTTGGCCTTTGGTTGTTTTTTATTAGCCAAAGAAACAGCATCTTTCAAAAGTTTCATTTTTCTGATTTCGCGGGCTATATCAAGAGGATTTGTGTCTTGTGATGGCATAATTTAAATAATAATCAATAAAGATAAATTAGCTTTTGTATTATTTAGTAAAGCACTGATAATATTTCCTAATCCTTAGGCCGTAAACAGATCCCGTAATTTTACCGGTTTTTTGCCCAAGTTTTAGTATTGTTTTATAAACTAATTTTCTCTCTAAGACAGCCTAATGAACTAGTGTAATTTTAGCGCCAAGGTGCCGTTCACCCACACCCTAGTCTGTCTGATCGTTTAATTTAATTTTACACCAAAAAACCGCCTATGTTTAGCAAGCGGTTTTTTATTGCGAATTATGTGGAAGTTTACCAGCAAATCTCTATTTCTTCGCCGATTAATTCTTTCAGATATTGCTTTACTTCTGGATAGCCACCAATTTTATCAATCAAGCCATTTTCCAAGGCCATTTTACCAAGCATCGACGAGCCATCAGCTAATTTACGAACTTTGTTAATATCAAGTTTTCTGTTTTCTGCCACTGCTTTAATAAAATCCTCGTTCATGATCTTAACATCTCTCATTAATAGCCCTCTTTCTTCATCGGTCAGGGGTTTGTCAGGATTCATCAGGTCTTTGTATTTTCCTGAGCTAAGCTGATTAAAAGTAAAGCCTTCCCTCTGATTTTTTTGGACATTGTCCAAATATGATAATGTAACGCCAATACTGCCAACATCCGAATTCTGTGAAGCAAAAATTGTATCTGCGCCAGTGGCCGCATAATAAGCAGATGACAATCCTGCTCCCCTGATTAAAGCCAGCATCGGCTTCTCGGCTTCTTTTAAGGCTTCGGCTATTTCTTCTCCTGCTACTGGCATTCCGCCGTAGGAGTCGATTTCTAAAATAATTGCTTTAATTTTTTCGTCTTTTTCTGCCTGCTCAATATAATAAGTAACATCATCTGAAGAAGTTTCGTCGTAGATTAAATTGCCTTCAGTATTATAATCAGCAGGAGAAATATATGTCATCAAATCTCCGTGAAGCATTATGCCGAATACATTACAATTTTCCTGCTCGCCTTGTTCTTCATTGTTAATTACGTTGCCCGCGATATTTTCTTCATCATCGCCGGTAAAAAATATTATCACTCCTGCCCAAAAGACAACGAAAGTTATAAATACAACGACAATAAAAAGAATCTTTAAAATTTTATTAGCATTAGGCCCGAATGAAATTTTTGTTTTTAGAATATCCATTGGTTTTATTTTTTAAACTCATATATTAATTATATGACAATAAGACAAATGAATCAACTGAAAATTATTTATTTTAAAAGATATTTTGTTGGTCTTTTACCTTTATTAAATTCAACAGCTGTTAAAATCTTTCTTTTATTCCATCTGCCTGACTTTGTATTATCGCAGTAGTCAGCAAACGCACCAAATTTATTGGCATTTATATTTAAGTCTCTTGGGGCAAATGGCTTTTTATATGGGTTAATCTTTTTTCTTTCTGCTACTTCTAAAATGATTTGTTTAGTTAATTGGGCCATTAAATTTATTATTTTTAGGAAATAATTTTCCAAACACAATGTAATAAAAACTTCTTTTTATAATTTCAAAAATTAAAACAATCAAAACAAGTTTAATGATATAAGATAAAAATATCTCTGACCACCCACCAATATATCTATCATAAAAAAGGGAAGGACGATATTTATTATTTTGATAAGAGTTTATAAAGAAAAAAATATTTATCACAACAAAACTAAGGATATAAATTGTTTTTACAAATCTATACCAAATTTTTTTATTTAGTTCTTCAAATATTTTTTCCATACAAAAAAGGTCTCCCGCCAGCTGACAGCCCCTTACGGTGCTACCACTATACCCTTTCGAGCATAGACTCGTCCTACAAGTACTGGTCAGAAGACCATCTTTGTGTAGGACGAGATTTTTGAGACCATACCGCCAGTTTAAGGCCAACGGGTTAGGTCATTACATATTTAATTGTAATTTAATTTTAGCATAAAATAAACTTCAAATCAAGTTAAATTCAAAAAAACTAAATTTGACTAAAGGGCCAATATTTAATATGCTGAGTGTAGAAATAAGATATGAAAAACATCTGGCTACTAACAGAAGAAAGACCTAAAAAAGAAGTTATTAAACAAATATTGGAAAAATTTTTGTCTGATTTTGGTTATAAATTTGAAATTGAAGATTTAAAAATCGTTCCACTTATTAATAATAAAAAATTTACTTTTACATATGAAGTCATTGGTCTTAAGTCTGAAAAAGTGAAAAAAGTTTTTATTAAATCAATCAGTGGTGATTCAAGTTTTGTTGATTTTCTTTTATTCTATCAAGATGAAATGCCTGATAACAATTCAGTTCCTTTATATGCTATAGAAGAAACAAAGACCGATGATTCAGAATCTAGAAATACAGGTGTATATCAAAGATGTAGTAAATTTGTCTTTATTGAATTTTACTATCCAAATATTAAAAAAATAATGTTGTATAATTTACAAATTAAACAAAAAGAACAACCAACCCCAACTTATATTTTTGGAACAAAAATGCTTCTTACTTTGGGAGTTGAAATAATGGGTAAACAATTAGATTATGATATTTTTAAGCCATTTAAAAATATAGATGAACTAATTGAGCAAAAGAATGAAATGGCAAAACCGCATTACGGCATACCTGTAAAAATTAATAAGAATGATAACGGAATTTTTATATCTGCAAAATTAGAGAAAGATGGCAAATTAACTCATGACCCGAATATTGGTATGACAAGTATCATAAGTAGTTGCTTAAGAAGACTTGGCTGGGTAAAAAATATAATAATCAAGGAACATAATTTGCTAAATCAAAACTCCGTTGGCACAGATAATAAATTTATTTTAATAGCCAATCAAATCAATATAAAATTAGACGGTCTTGAAATTCCAAAAGCAAATATTAAAGATAATTATTGGAAATATGAACTTAATCAAGAAAAACTAGCAACAATTTTTCTTCATTTAATATGTGAGGAATTTGCAAATGCCAAAATTATTTATGAAAATCATGGTGGTTGTGAAAGAGGATATTTTATAACCAGTGAAGAAAATTATATTGCACTTCCAAAATATAAGGAAGGACAAAGGAAAAGATACAAAAAAGGAAATAAAAAATCAATAATTTTTATTCCTGATTTAGTTATCTATGACAAAGTAAATAATGAAATTATAAATATTGAAGGTAAGGTTTTTAATAAACGAAAAAATGGAATAAAGGAATTAAAAAACTTCAAATATCTAGAAAAAACTTATATTGAACCAGATTATAATCCATCAAAAATAATAAGGACCGTTGCTGTTTATGGTAGTGACAAAACAAGAATAGCTGAAAGTAAAATTGGTTTTATGCTAAACCAAGATGGTGAAATGATTATAAGAAATAATAGTCCAAGAATTTTTAAAGAAGCAATAAAAATTTTACTTTCGAATCAATAAATAAATCTGCTCTTTTATATTTTTCTTATGTTTAGCTTCTCCGTTGCTATTGCTTCTAAATCGTCTGTAATCCACTTCCTTTAATTCAACATCACCATATTTTTTTAGAGTATTAATAATTTTCTTTTGAGACATTATACCTTCTGAGTTATAGCTCAATATTAAATACTTATATTTAGCTAATTCTGCAATTTTATCTAAAGAGGTTAATGCTGAAATTTCATTACAAAATTCTGATTTTTGATTATCATAATTTCTCACACCACTTACACCCTTTATAACAGGGTTGTCATATTTAGCAATTGTTTCCAGTAAGTGATAGTTTGATGCATATTGCCTGTTATTATAAGGCGGGTCTATATATAAAATATCTACATCTAATTTTTTAATTAAATCCATACTGTTTTTATTATATACAGTATGTTTTTTGTTACTCTTATTTATCTTGATTGGTCGCAATTTAAAATCTTTTAAAGCCCTTGGGTCATATTCCTTAAGAAAAGCCGCATAAACACCTGAAATATTTGCATAAAAAGGAACACTTTCAATTAAACAAGCAAGTAAAATAAAATATTCTCGATTGGTTATTTTTTTATCCTTTTTCCATTTTTCAATTTGACTCCTTATGGCGTCAATTTTCATTCCATTCTTGGGTGTAAAATATTTTCTCGGCACACTTAATTCTTTTGTTTCTTCTTCAGTATAATTTCTATATATAAACCCCTTTTTACCAGCTAAATTGTTCAAATGCTTTATTACTTTTTCTAGGGGTGTTAAAAATAATTTATTTTCTTTATCATATCCAATATTTTTTAACAATTTTGTGAATTTTGGTTGAGTATTATTTTTGATATATGCTTCTTGAAGAACATATGAAAAAAATAATAAATCAGATGAAATTATCTTAAAACCTTTTTGTTTAAAAAAATTTCCAACACTAGCGGTGCCGGCAAAAAAATCACAAAAAACACCATCTTTTATTTTTGTGGATTTAACAACCTGATATATTTTATCTAATAATTTGTCTTTTTTACCAATAAATCTCATTAGTAGTTGGTTATTAATAATTCAGTTACTTTTCCACGCTTCTCTTTTTTACAATTAAGAGACCTGCTGGAATTTACAACATGAATATTATATTTATAATATATTTTTTTTATAAAATCACAATCAGAATTAGACAACATAACCAAACAACCCTTTTTAATCAATTTATCAATTTGTTCTTTTAGTCTGACTTGATCCTCTTTATAAAATTTTTCTTTGGTATACCTTGTAAAGTCAGAGTATTTTGAGATTGGAAAATAAGGCGGGTCTAAATATATAAAATCATTTTTTTGGGCATCTTTCAAAATATCTTCAAAGTCTCCATATTTTAATTCTGTCTTTTTAAGAATTTTGCTATCAATATTTATTGTGCCTTCATCACATATTAATCTGTTTAAAGAACTACCTATTGGCACATTAAATTGTCCTTTTTGATTTACGCGATATAAACCGTTAAAACAAGTTTGGTTTAAATATATCATTCTTGCGGCAATTTCAAAATTATTCAAATCATCAAAAATATTTATTTCTCTATCAACATTCCTCATTTTTAAATACAATTTTTTTGAATGCTTTAATTTTAATATTTTTAACAACCCAATAACTTCGCTTGGATTATCGCGAACTCCTTCATAGGCTTTGATTAATTCTAAATTATTATCTCCTAAAACAGATTTTTCTGGCTTTAAATTAAAAAACATCGCTCCACCACCAAGAAATGGCTCATAATAAGTATTAAATTTTTTTGGAAGAAATTTAGTATATTGTTCTATCATTTCTCTTTTTCCACCAACCCACTGAACAAATGGTTTCTCTTCCAGTTTGGTCCCATTCGTTTTTCTAACCGCATTAGTTGTTAAACCAAAATCATCTAAAAGTAAATCGAGGTATGTTTTGTGTTGTTTTATTGAATTATCCAAATCACGAGTTATTTTTACTACTACACCCCTTATCTCAACCTCTTTTCTAAAAAATGGCAACATAGATTGATTTGCTGGTTGTAATCTAAATCTATTTTTTTCTCGGTAGATTTTTTTAAGCGTTGCTTCATTGTCATCAATAATTGCGACCACCGTCTCTCCGTTATCAGCTGTATTCTGGCGACGAATTATTACAGTATCTCCATCAAATATACCTTCATCTATCATGCTATTTCCCATGACTCTTAGCGCATAAAGTTTTTCTGGTTGTCTTATATCATCAGTGATGGTTATTATTTCTCTCGAATCTTCAATCGCTTCGATAGGTTGGCCTGCCGTGATAGTCCCAACTAAAGGAATTTCTAATAGTTTTTTACTATTTTTATTATTTAATTCAATGGCCCTAGGTTGATTTTTAGTTTTTTTTAAAAAACCAGCTTTTTGTAAATTTTTAATATGAAAATGTGCTGTTGAAACCGAAGAAATTTTTAGATATTTTTTAATTTCTTCTAAAGACGGGGCATAACCCCTTTTAGTTGAATAGGATTTAATAAAATTTAAAACTCGTTTTTGATATTTTGTGAGCATAAAATTTTTTTTATCAACTTGACACCATTTATCCACACTGTATAATTAATTATAGCATAAATAGAAAATAAATAGAAAGTCTAAAGTTAAGATATTCATTTTTGTGGGCACCCTTAGCCCGGCTATCTTCTGAAAATTGCACGTAGTTGACCACTTGCTGCCTCTGCAGCGGCAGGAGTTAGTCGACCTGTATAAATTAAAAAAGACGAATATGCAAAAAACATTTCGTCCGGGTGAAAAATCACCTCGATCTGGCCAATATGAAATTATTGGTCCAAGGGGTGGTGACACCGGTGATGAGAGGACTGTGACAAAAGGTGAACCTTTTCCAGCAACCCCTAAACCGGGTATGAAATACAAATTAGTTGATCCAACAAGACACTAATTTGTGAAATAGAGCAAAAGGGTGCCCACTAATGTGGATATCTTAATTATAACATAACTTATGGTGAATTATGAAGAACAATTTATCTGTGGTTTTATAACCGGAGCAAACGGCCCCCAAGATGTGTTTAACAAGTGTATTGAAGAAGCACTCTTTTATAAATACAAAAATCCTTCGGGTATTATTGGTTCGATAAACGACATAGACATTACTAATGCCATTTTTGGTTTAAAAGCTTCTGATAAGATTAATTTTTATGGCCAGAAAATAAATGGGCAGAAATTAAAAGAAATTTTTATAGTTTCAATTTATTTACAATACCTTGACAGGGTCAATCCCGATAAATCCATTGTATTATCGCTACCAAAGGAAGAAACGTCTTTTGATGTTGCGGTTTATCTAGCGCCTAAAGATGCTTATATGGTTATAGGTGAAAATAAGTTACGTATAAAAAATAGTGAGAGTGGAACTGCATTTCTAATCCAGGTTAAGGAGGAGTTTGATTTTACCGATCAAAATATTTTAAAACCACAAAAAATTGATATTAAATCTTTGAAAAACAAAGCAAAGAAATATGATGAGCTTGTACTGATTTATATTAGAAAACCCATAAATTTTAACAGCGATGATACAAAAAAATTTTTAAACTCAAATAAAAACGTGGGGCTTATTATGAGCACGGCATTTGAACCAAATGCAATTGAAGTAATTGACGGACCAGACAAAGGAAAAAAAATTATTCTTGAAGAAGGAAAATATAATTTTGTTATAGTGGCAGATAAATGGGTGATTCATGTTAAACTTAAAAGGCCAGAATCACTAATTAAATCACTCTCTTAATTTAATTTTTCTTATAAAACCATGAATCATAATTATATACAACTTTTTAGAAATAAAATGAGTGCTATTAATATGGAGTTAGTTATTTTGGAAGATGAGCTTTCCGCTTTTAAAATTATTGATGAAAACGGACCTTGGAAACGGGAGTACCATGCCTTTGCAAAAATAATACAGGATGGAGTAGGCGCTTCTTGTATTTTAAGAATGTCAAAGCTAATTATAGACAAAAGAGACTCTTTAAGTGTTTTTAGTTTGATTAATTTTATTCAGGGTAATTTCAAGCGGATAGTTAAAGAAACAGATAAGGACAAGACTATTAAAAAAATTGGTGAATTTAAAAATTATTTGAACAGTGAAGAAATTACTAAGTTTAGAAAAGTAATAGAAACTGTGAGAGATAAACTAATAACACATCTTGATAAAACCTTGGCAAATAAAGGCCGAACAATAAAAGCTACTTTAGATATAATACAATTTAAAGGTGTTATAAAAGAGGTAGCTAATTTTTTAAAATTTTGTTGGGGAATAATTGATACAGAATATGTGATTTCGGGAGCAGATAAAGGCGAGGCCGCGGACCAAGCAAAAGAAGTATTTAAAATTTTAAACACCCATTTCCTTAATACCATTCAATAATATCCTAGTTTCTTCCTTATCTGACAGAATATCAGCAATTATAACGAAGCCACGCTGATGACCCCAGACCGTGGGGTTTATAATTTTTATGAATTCCGCGGCTTGAGGATAAAAAATATATTTAAAATTAATTTAAAATTTTATGAAAAAAACAATTTTTCTTTGTCTCGTCATCGTTCTTTTATTTGGCGTCAATATGGTTTTGGCAAAAGATGAGCCAAAAGGAACACCGTTTTCAGCCATCTGGAATGTAATTAATGATTTGCAACAGCAAATTTCCAACATCCAATTATTACCCGGTCCTCAAGGTCCGCAAGGTGAGCAAGGAATTCAGGGCCCACAAGG